>FZPS01000185.1_pt111 | contig 83021 bp, 63 predicted proteins | sample 1817821 | NCBI WGS metagenome assembly FZPS01 (sample SAMEA104158645, study PRJEB21678) | metagenome | place: Germany | collected 2015-04-21
GAGTTTTTAGTGTTTAGTAGTGAGTTTTTAAAAACTTCACAATGATAGATAAAATTTCTTTAATGCAAAGTTTGTCTGTACTTGCTTCGCAGAGTTCGCAAGCTCACTCTGCTTGCTCCAACACTTATCGAATTTTTAAAGGCAAAAGTTTTTTCAGTTTTTCTAAATCCCAAAGGCAAAACAACATTGCATATAAAAATGGCAAACCTATGCTTCTGTATCTTACTATAGCACCAGAATTAGGAGTGTAAGCACCAACTAAAAGAAATAAATACAGCACAAAACCTAAAGAAAACAAAACAAAAAGCATTCTATCTCCATCAGGTTTTTTAAAAAATATTATAGTAAAAATAAGAACTAAACTAAAAAACAAAACCTCTAAAAACGATAATAATATAACTGGTGAATTAATTTCATTTGGGAAAGGTCTAAAAAAGCTATTTAGCAATCCTTCGGGAATTATTTTTAAAAAACTTTTTACGTTTGGTTCTAAGCGAGTTAACTTAAAAGTACTTGTTTGCCCCTCTTCTAATTCAGTATAATTGATAAAATCATTTTGCTTTCCAGCAATAGCTGCCATTATGTCATAACCTATAATTTTATCGCTTAAAACAATAGCCATAAAACCAAGTAAACTTATAGAAATAAGAATTAATACTCGTCCTCTTGTTTTAAATCTTTTTGCAATAAAAAAGAAAACAACCATTGGCAAAAACACTGGTAAGACATGTATTTTCGAAATTCCAACCAAAAACAAAAAGAATAAAAACAAAATAAAATCAAGTATCTTAAATTTAAAATAAATTTTTACCATATAATAAAAAGCAAAGCCCAAAGCAAACATTACCAAGCCTTCTTTTAACAGTCCCGAAGTCCAAAACAAACAAGAGGGAATTAAAAAACATGCTACTACATTCAAATATTTATTCAAGCCTGTTAGTTTGTCAATGGCTTTAAACAAAGCAAATGCCCCAAGAAACGACATAAATGCCATTGTTATAATATGAATAAAAATATTTCCACGTGATACTAAACACAATAAAGCATTAAACCTCATTATTGTTCGCGAATCGTTAAACAATCCATAAGAATTTTGCCTAGTCCAATGGTCGGTTTGGTCATAATATTTTTCAAGATTTTCTCTATCGCCTTGAATACCTGTTAAAAGTCTAAAGTAATCAGCATAAGATTCTTCTGTTGCCGAATGTAAAACACAACCAGCTCTAAAATATTTATGAACATCTGAAGTTTTTTTGTCTTCATAATAATATGTATATATAAGATATAAAGACAAGCCTCCAATAAACTTTAAACTAAACAAAATAGCCAAAATATAAATCTTAAATCCAGATTTGCGAAAAAACTTCAACTTAAAAATAAGTACTATAAAAAGCAGAAAACATAATATGGCAAAAACATATGTCATTATGAAAGAATAAAGTTTTGTTTATTTTTTTCTATATTATATTTTGGGTTTTCAGGATTCAATTTGGGTTTTCAGGATTCAATTTTTCTCTAGAAATTACTTTTTCATATTTCTTCAAATATTCTGTTGCCATAACTTTTGCATTAAAACAATCTCTAGCATATTCTGAAATATGATTAGAATTATAATCAGCATAATTTTTTATTGCTTGGGATAAATCTTCTTTTTTTGAACTTAAAAAGCCAAATTCTGGTTTTACTAATTCTGGCAACGAGCCATAAGGCGTTCCAAAAACAGGACAACCAAAAAACATACTTTCAATTATTGCTAAACCAAAAGGTTCGTCCCACAAAACAGGAAAAATAAGCCCTTTAGATTGAGAAATTAATTTTATTTTTTCAAGATCGCCTATCATTCCATAAAACTTCACTTTTCTTGAAGTTGTAAACCTAAAACCCATTTTAAAATTAATTCTTTTTCCACCTAAAACTGCTAAATTTTCATTTGCAGACTTAACAACACTAATAGCTCCTTTTAGATTTTTAACTTTCCATGCTGCATTTGCTAAAAAGTGAAAATACTTTTTTTCTTCACTGATTTTATCTAGTTTATAGTCGTCCCAATCCAAACCATTATACACAAACGAGTTTGAATTATGTCTTTCTGCATGATTTTTAGAAACAAATACAGTATTTTTATCAAAGACATCTCCTGCTTTACTATTTCCATGAATAGTAGTTATGTATGGTTTTAAAATTTCCTCTTTTACTGGAAAATTAAAGTGTACGACATCAGTATCTTCAGGAATTTGAGAATTTATAGTTTTATTTTCATCTATAAAAATAATTTTTGCAAAATCACAATAAGAACCGGGCAAGACCAAGTAAGTTACTTCATGTCCCATTTTTGTAAGTTCTTTCCCTAAATACCAAATTACCCTTTCTGTACCACCATACAAAACAGCAGGAATTTTAGATTTATGAACTATTGTGATTTTCATTTTATTATATCAGTTTTGAAGCTCTAAATTTTCAACTTTATCTCCTTCTCGTTTTAAAATATCATTTACGGAATTAAAGTTTAATTCTAAATTTTGAATATTTTTATCTTTAGGATAGAAAAATATAATTGTAGTTTTTCCTGGAATTATATCAAGCCAATTATCACTAAAACGTCCTTTATGCTTGGTTGAAATTTGTAGAGCTTTAATAAAATAATTTGAGTTTATTGAAATTTTCCAAAAATCTCCTTGTTTTTCAGCTTTATACTCAAAATTCCCTTGGCTTAAAGCTAAAGATTCAAAATCATCAACAAAAGTTCTGCTACACAACAATTCCTCATCAATTGCATCAGTTAAAACAAGCTCAAAAAATCCATTTTCTTCATTACATTCGTCTATAGAAAAGTTTTCAAAATTAAGTTTTTTGACACTATTATTATTTATTTTCGCAAACAGGCTATCACTGCAAAGCAATTTGCCATCAAAACTTTTATAATTTAAAATTGCCATAGCGTTAACTTCGTCTGGGAAATGGTTAATTGCAACAAATTTAATTTTGTCATCTTTTTCAAAAACAGCTAGGCTAAGATTTTCGAAACTTCTTTTTGCATAAAAATACAGAGCTTTAGTTTGCTTATAATAGTCAACTGCCGACCACGAAATTGAGGGCCAGCAATCATTAAATTGCCAAAATAAAGTTCCCATACAATAAGGCATTGCCGACAAGTGAGCATCAAAAGCCATTTGCACTCCTTCTGCTTGCAAGAATTGGCTCATATAAACATAATCTTCAAATTTTTCTGGAATTATAAAATATCTATCCATATAATTGCGGATAGCCTTAAAGCCAAAATGATGTTTTTGATGAGATTTTAAAGATTTGGAATAAAGATAAAGAGAATCTTTGTGCATAAAATTTTCTAAAGATTCAATATTTGGGAAAGCTTGAAAACCGTATTCGCTCATAAATCTACCTGTTTTTTCGAAGAACATTTCAAAATCTAACATTCCCCACCAAACTCCCCAATAGTGCGAATCGCCGTGTGTCAATGATTCTGGTCTTCCCCAACCATAAAATGGCGAACTTGGAATATATTTTCGTGTTTTATCAACTTGTGCCAAAGAATTAGGAATAATTCTATGAAATAATTTATCATAATCATTCCAAATTTTCAAAGAATCTTCATAAGACAAAGCAAATTGTGTTTGCCAGTTCCAATCGAACCAGCCATTACTAATTTCATTATTTCCACAATAAAACACCAAACTAGGATGATTATAAAGCCTATTTGCCTGATATTTCACTTCTTCTCTAATATTTTCTTCCATATCCTCATCTAATGGATACATTGCACAGGCAAAAATAAAATCCTGCCATACCATTATTCCTAAGGAGTCGCAAATATTATAAAAGTCATCGTTTTCATAAATTCCACCACCCCAAACTCTTAGCATATTAAAATTAGCTTCTTTTGCTAAGCTTAGCAATTCTTCATACGTCTTTTTCGAATTACTTCCGCTAAAATATTCAGCAGGAATCCAATTTGCTCCTCTTACAAAAACAGGAATATCGTTAAGTTTAAAATAAAAACTTTGCCCTATGTCGTCTATGTCGCTTATAAATTCAATTTTTCTCAAGCCTATTTTTGTACGACATTCTTCCACCCTAAACTTTGTTTCGACCTGAATATCAACATCATATAGTTTTTGCCCACCTAATCCATTACACCACCAAAGTTCAGGTGTATCAATTTCAAATTCTATTTGATATAAATTTATTCCTTCGTTTACATCTATTCTTTGTATAATGCTGTCAAATTCATTGTTTGGTGAAGAAATTGTTATTTTCCCATTATAAAATTTTTCTGATTCTAATTTTACATTTGCTTGGAGAATTGCGATTGTGTCGTTTAAAGTTTTTTGTTCAATATTCACATTATTAATTCGCATTTTTTCCCAAGTATTCAAATATACATCTTTATAAATTCCGCAAGTTTCAAGATTTGGTGCCCAATCCCAACCATATTGATATGGTGATTTTCTTGTATTTCCATGATTGTCGGGAATAGAATAAGCGCCTTCATCTTCTTTCAACTTATTATATTCGGAAGATGGATAAAAAATTACTTCTATTAAATTATTTTTTTCTTTCCTTAAAGATTTATCAATTTTAAAAATCCAAGGTCTAAACATATTGTTAGCATTTCCAAGTTTTGTATCATTCAGAAAAACTTCGGCATGTGTGTCTAATCCTTCAAAAACAAGTTCTAAATTTCTATTAATAAAATCAGGACTTATGTCAAAACTCTTTCTATATTTCCAAATTTGATTGCTCACCCAAGCTAAACTATCTGCATTATTTTCTGCAAAAGGGTCTGGAATAAGATTATTGGCAAATAAATCTGTGTGAATATTTCCAGGTACTGTAGCAGGATACCATTTGCTTGTTCTTTCAAAATAAAACTCCCACCCTTCATTAAGTTCTAGTTTTTTCTTAGTATAATTTTGGTTACAAGAATTTAACACGAATAAGGCTATATATAAAATAAAAATTATTATTTTTGTCAGCAAACTATTAAAAAACTTCATTATGCAAAAATTTATTTTTCTTTCAATATTTGTTTTAGTGTTCACACTATCGTGCAAAGATAAAAAAAACTATTCGTTTGAAAACAATTTAATTCCAAAACCTTTAGAATTAAATTTCAACAATGGAGAGCTTGAAGTTAAAGACAATATTTATCTTGTTTTTACCGACAATAGTGTTGATGCACAAAGAGTTCAAAATTTTGTAAAAAACTTTTTAGGAAGCGTTTATAATGTTAGTGTTGTTTCTGAAAAGCAAAAAGATGGAACAAATATTTTCTTTAAAATTGCTGGAGAAGGCGATAACGAATCATATACTTTAAATATTGACAAAAACGGTGTAGAATTAGTTTCTCCTGCTTATAATGGTTTGTTTTTAGGATTTCAGACTTTACGTCAATTATTTCCAGCAGAGCTTGAAGCTGGTGAAAAACCTGAAACAGTAAACTTGCCTTATGTTAGCATAAAAGACAGTCCACGCTTTAAATACAGAGGAATGCACATGGACGTATGTCGTCATTTTTTTGGTGTTGAAAATGTAAAAACTTATATCGATATGTTGGTAATGCATAAATTTAACACTTTGCACATGCATTTAACCGACGACCAAGGTTGGAGAATTGAAATTAAAGCATTTCCAAACCTATCAACAATCTCTTCAACTCGCAGAGGAACTGTAATAAAACAAAATTGGGGCGAATACGACGAAATTCCTGTAAGTGGAATGTTTACTCAAGACCAAATTCGCGAAATTGTTAAATATGCCGAAGATAGATTTATTACTATTATTCCAGAAATTGAAATGCCTGGTCATGCTCTTGCTGCGTTGGCTGCTTACCCAGAATTAGGTTGCACTGGTGGTCCTTACGAAGTTAGCAGAACTTGGGGAGTTTTTGATGATGTATTTTGTGCAGGTAACGAAAAAACTTTTGAATTTTTTGAAAAAGTAATTGATGAAGTTGTTGAGTTGTTTCCTAACTCTCCATATATTCATGTTGGCGGAGATGAATGTCCTAAAGTAAGATGGAAAGAATGTCCAAAATGTCAACAAAGAATAAAAGACGAAAATCTTGCTAACGAAGAAGAATTACAAAGCTATTTTATTACAAGAATGGAAAAATACATAAACAGCAAAGGCAAACGCATTATAGGTTGGGACGAAATTTTAGAAGGTGGCTTAGCTCCAGATGCAACAGTTATGTCGTGGCGTGGAACTGAAGGAGCTGTTGCTGCTGCAAAACTTGGACACGATGCTATTTTATGTCCTGGAAGCCATTGTTATTTCGACCATTATCAAAGCGAAGATAAAGAAAACGAACCTTTAGCAATTTGTTGCTACACAAGTACAGAAAAAGTTTATTCATGGGAACCAATTCCAGATAGTATTCCTGTAGAACAACATAAACATTTTCTTGGTGTTCAAGCAAATTTATGGGCTGAATATATTAAGGAATTTTCTCACTTACAATATATGGCTTTCCCTCGTATGACTGCTTTAAGCGAAGTTGCATGGTGTACAGAACGCGACCCAGATTATGCACAATTCAAAAAACGCTTACAAGTAATGTTTAAAAGATACGATAAAGCTGGCTATAACTATGCAAAACACGAACTAGAATAATTATTAAAACTATGGGAAATATTGAATTATTTAACAAATTAAAAACTTTGATGCAAAATCATTTACCGGGAATGTGCGCTCAAGAAAAAATGATTCCTAATTTTCCTGATAATACTCCAGAATATTTTAATTATGATAAAAATTTGAGAGATGCGGCAGTTTTAATTGTTTTGTTTGAAGAAGATACAAGATTAAAAACATTTTTTATAGAACGCATGCCCGAACCAGGACCACATTCTGGTCAGATTGCTTTTCCGGGTGGACGTGTTGAAAAAATAGATAAAGATTTATTCGACACTGCTATACGCGAAGCTTTTGAAGAAACAGGCGTGAAAGTAAAACGAGAAAATATATTAGGCAGTCTCACTCCTGTTGAAATTCCTATAAGCGGTTTTTCTGTTCTTCCTGTAGTGGCTTTTTACGACACAATCCCAAAATTTATTCCTTGCGAAAAAGAAGTGAAGTCTGTTTTTACTGTTGATTTGTTTAATTTGTTTGAAAGTGAAAGCATAAAAAATGTTTCTACAAGAAATATCGAAGTTCAAGCTCCATGTTTTATTAGTGATGATAAAATAATTTGGGGGGCTACAGCTATGGTTCTAAAAGAGTTTAAAGAGATGTTTAAATGTAGTTGATATTCTTTTATTTTTTTAAGTTGATTTTATACTTCACACCTCCCATTATCCAAAATCCGGGCTGTGTTAAACCTCCGATATCAAAATATGGAACATTAAATACGTTATTGATATTTAAGTGAAAATCCCAATTTCTATATTTATATTGAATACCGAGGTCTAATAATGTGTAGTTTGGATAATTTTCATAATTTCTATCTTTGTTAAGATATTTTCCTTCGCGAGACTTAAAAGTTACAGAATAATTTACTAATAGGTTAGAAATTACTTTATGAGTTAAATTAAATGATACTTTATGTTGCAAATAATCTAAAACATATCTTGATAAGAAATTATCTGCAGGTTTGTCTGCAATAATATAAGCATAAGAAACATTAATATTTGTAATAAAAAATGAAGGATTAAAAATTTCTTGAGGATAAAAACCTGTAGAGACTTCAATTCCTGTTGTATTAACTTTTGTATGATTTACACAACGCCACAATGAATCATTTTCGGCTTTAATATAATCTATCATGTTTTTCCCATATCTTTGAAAAACGCATATTTGCCCGTCGAATATATTTTTTTTAGACTTATTATTTATCACATTATAATTATAACCTAACTCAAATGTCAGAGCTTCTTCGGGTTTTAATTTATCGTTTCCTAAAATATCGCCGGTGTGGTAAAATAAATCCGTAAATGTTGGCATTCTCATATTTTTACCAGCAAGTACATAAATGTTTTGTTCAAGTTTATATTTTTCTCCTAAGTTACAAGGTATTTTATAAGCAAAATTCAATGAGGGCAAATAATAAAAAATATTTTTATTGTCGGTATTATTCATAAGATTAAATGCTAAATTAACATCTACCCATTTGTTTGTATAGCTTTGATTTAGTCCTAATCCATAATATTGTCTTGTATAGGCATATTTATAAAAAATATTATCTTCTCTTTTTATGCTAACTGGCTCATTAAGCAAAAGTCCAAGCCCTGTACTATAAATATTTTCAATTTTATAATCTGCTGTAAACGCAGTCTTTCCAACTATTGAATAAAAATATGACAATAAATTAATTCCTGCCATTTGAGATTGATGGAAATTATTTTTTTCTCTTGCTTGACCTTTTATCAATTGATAGCAATCTTGTTGATAACGATAGTATAAAGAAGGTATTATCTTAACTTTTGCTTTATTTATATATTTAACACTTGCAATTACAGTTTGAATACTATCATGTTGATTAGGAAATCGTAATGAATAAAATCCATTTGCTCCATAATCTCTTGACAAGAATGCAAGTTGTGATTCAAATTTCCCAATTTTAGTTAGATAATTTCCGTAGTAAAAAGCATTAAAATTTTTAAAATCTGTATTTTCAACATAACCATCAGAGCGTTCGTAATCAAAATATAATAAATGTGATGTGTTTTTTGACAATAAATTCAATTCTATTCCGCTTTTAAGCAAACCATACATTCCTATTGTTGTTGATAAAGATAAATTGCTAACAGAATCTGGCTCTGTTAAAATATTTATTATGCCAGAAAAAGATGGTGAGCCAAAAAGACATTGAGAAGTATTTTTAAAAACTTCTATACCCGATATAATATTTGATGAAACTGGTATATTTAAAGAATAATGTCCTGTTTGCGGGTCGGTAAAATTAATTCCATTAAGATAAACAGCTGTTTGGTCAAAATTTCCTCCTCGAAAACTAATATCGGTTTGTGTCGAAAATTGTCCTCTTTGCCTAATGTCAATACCTTGAACTTGTTTCAACAAATTGCTAACCGATTCTTCTTTTTTTCTATTTAATATATCTGTCGAAATATAATATTGCAAACTTATTTGTTCTGTATTATGTGTTTTTAAAGGCATTTTATCATATACTTCAACTTCTTGCAAACGATATGTTTTTATTGAATCGTGAGTTTGCCCGAAAGATTTATTATTGCTAAATATTGAAATAAATACCAAACATATTATTACGAACAATCTTCTGAAATTTATTTTAAACTTACAATCATTATTTTCCATGATATTGTGTTATTAAAATAATGTGCAAAATTAATTTAAAACACAATCAAAGATTTATTAATTATCGTGTTTGAAAACATGCGAGACTTAACCTCATGAGTATCAACTAAATTTAAGAGGTTACAACTTTTAAAATTTTAACTTATCAAAACTTTTTATTCTTTTTAGATAATAATCAAAAACAATGCTACGATTGTAATAAGTTTTTATGTATTTCAGAGCTTTTGGTTTAACAATTTTTCGGTGCTTGCTCATTTTTTTTGCATTTTTCCAAAAATGAAAATATGCTTTACAAATAGAAAAAGCTTCTACAGGTTTTCCTTGCAACAAAATTTTAAAAAACGCTACTTGGTCAAGGAATAGTCTAACAAATTTAACTTTATTGCGTTTGTATTTAGGAATATTTTTTTCAATAATATATAAGTTATTTCTAAAGTTTAGATAAGTTTTAAACGGACTGCTTTTTGGCAATGTTCCTGCTCCCACATGATAAACTGTGCTTTTTGTTTGAATAACAATTTTATATCCTGAATTTTGTATTCTCCAACACAAATCAATTTCTTCTTGGTGAGCAAAAAACTCATCATCAAAACCATTTAGCATATTAAAAATTTCTGCTCTTACCATAAAAGCTGCTCCCGAAATCCAGAAACATTCAATATTTGTATCATATTGTCCAGAGTCTGTTTCGCAAGTATCAAAAATTCTTCCTCTACAAAACGGATAAGCATACCTGTCTATAAAGCCTCCTGCTGCTCCTGCGTATTCAAATTTATCTTTTTCGTAATACGACAAGAGTTTTGGTCCGCAAACTGCAATAGATTTATCATTATCTAACATTTCTACCAAAGGTTCTAGCCAGCCTTCAGTAACTTCAATATCTGAATTTAAAAGCAAGTAATATTCTGCTTCTACTTCTTTTAATCCACGATTATAGCCACCTGCAAAACCATAATTTTTATCTAAAACAACAGTTTTTATATCAGGAAAATTTGATTTTAAATATTCCAAAGAATCATCTGTAGAAGCATTGTCGATTATCACAATATCAGCAAGTGCGCTTGGCGTATTGTCCACTAAGCATTGCAGAAATTGTTCTAAAAACTTCTTACCATTCCAATTTAATATGACTACTGCTACTTTTTTCAAAACTTTTATAATAAATCGCTTGCTAATTCGGCTAAATAAGATCTTTCGCCTTTTACCAAATTTACATGAGCAAAAATTTCCTGTCCTTTCATTTTAGTTGTTAGATATGAAAGTCCGTTAGACCTTGCATCAAGATAAGGAGAGTCGATTTGTCCTATATCGCCAGTAAAAACTATTTTGGTTCCTTCGCCTGCACGTGTAATAATGGTTTTTATTTCGTGTGGTGTTAAATTTTGTGCCTCATCGATAATAAAAAACACTTTCGACAAGCTTCTTCCTCTTATATATGCTAGTGGCTCTATCAAAAGTTTATTGCTTTGCAACATCTCATCAATTTTCGTAAAATCAGGACTTTGTGGTTTAAATTGATGTTTTATTACTGATAAATTATCAAAAAGAGGTTGCATATAAGGAGTGATTTTTTCATTAGCATCTCCCGGTAAAAATCCCAAATCTTTATTTGATAAAGCTACAATAGGTCGAGCTAAAAATATTTGCTGAAAATTTCGTCTTTGATGTAGTGCTGTTGCCAAAGCTAAGAGAGTTTTTCCTGTTCCTGCTTTACCAGTTAGCGACACTAACAAAATTTCGGGACGCAACAGAGCATCAATTGCAAAGGCTTGTTCTGCATTACGTGGCTCTATGCCATATACATTTGTTTTAAAAACTCTGTTTAAAGTTTCAGAAGCAGAATCATAATGAGCTAAAGCACTTGATGACCCATTTTTTAAAATTAAATATTGATTTGGATATGGCTCAATATCTAAAGGAAAATTCTCAAAAGCAACTCCTTCATTTTCCTCATACAAACTACTAATCAAAGCTTTATCAACATGTTCGACTGTTATAACTTCTTTATTTAAACCTTCTAAATTTTCTACATGGTCATTTTTATAATCTTCGGAAATAAGTCCTAGAGCTTTTGCCTTAACTCTAAGGTTTATGTCTTTGGTAACTAAAATGTTTTGTTGTTTAGGAAAATTTGTATGATAATATTCGGTTATTGCTAAGATTATATGGTCGGGACGATGTTCTGGAAAATTATTTTGCAAGTTTTCAGAAAAAGGTTTTCCTGTTTCAACAAATAATTTGCCCAATCCTTCGCCTAAGCTAACGCCTTCTTTAAAAAAATCATCACCTGCCAAATCGTCAATAATGCGAGTAAACTCACGTGCATGAAAATTTATTAAATCATTTCCTCTTTTAAACTTATCTAATTCTTCTAATACAACAATTGGTATCAAAACATCATGCTCTTTAAATTTAAAAATGCACTTAAAGTCATGCAAAAGCACATTTGTATCAAGAATGAAAAGTTTTTTTTGTTTTTTCACACCTGTTTTTTGCTTTGCCATAAAAAATATTTTTATCGTGATTTGTTTACAAAGATAACATTTTATTTAAAAAATAAAACAATAATGATTTTTAAAAATTTGTTTTATGACAGTTTAGATATTACTTATCTTCGCCACAACCTGCATCAATATATTGATTTATCAGTTTATTTGAAATTCCCATTGAAGAAAATCCGCCGTCGTTATAAATAGTTTGCATTGTTATCATTTTGCTCAAATCAGAGAACAAAAACATGCAAGTATTTGCACAAGAGTCGGCATCTGCATTTCCTAATGGTGACATAGAGTTAGCATAATTAAAAAACGCATTAAATCCTGATACGCCACTTCCTGCAGTTGTTCGTGTTGGCGATTGAGAAACAGAATTTATTCTAACATTTTTAGCTACACCATAATGATAACCAAATTGACGAACAATAGATTCTAACATAGATTTAGCATTTGCCATATCGCTATAGCTTGAGAAAGTTCTATGAGCTGCTATATAGGTTAAAGCAACAACAGAACCGCCTTCGTTAATTGCGTCTAATTTTTTAGCAACTGCTAAAACTTTATGCAAAGAAATAGCTGAAACGTCCAATGTTTTGTGCATATAATCATAATCTAATTCTATATAAGGTATATTTTTACGAACATTTGGCGACATTCCAACAGAGTGTAAAACAAAATCTATTTTCCCTCCTAATATTTTCATAGATTCTTCAAACAAATCTTCTAATTCTGATACTTCGGTAATGTCGGCAGCAATAACTTGAGTGTCAGTTTTTTTCGCCAATTCAAAAATTTCTTTTCTGCGTAATGCTAAAGGAGAGTTTGTTAAAACAAAATTAGCACCTTCTTCTTTTGCTCTTATAGCAACTTTCCATGCGATAGAATTTTCGTCTAAAGCACCAAAAATAATTCCACGTTTTCCTTTTAATAAATTGTATGTTCCCATATTATTTTTATTATTTATTATTTGAATTTTCAGTTATAATAAAAAAGCCTCCAAAAAAGAGGCTTTTGTGGTCCCACTAGGGCATGATCCTAGGACCCCCTGATTATGAGTCAGGTGCTCTAACCAACTGAGCTATGGGACCGATATAGATAAATCTATAATATTTCAATTTATATTCTTGTTTCTCATTAAAAACAAGACTGCAAAGATACTGCTTTTATTTTATTTTTCAAAAAAAATGCTGTTTTTTTTCTCTGAATACTATTTTTTTGCAATTTTATCAATTCAAGATATTAAAACACCACAAATTTTTGTGTTTTTATTTCTTTTCCTGAATCAACATTTATAAAATAAATTCCACTATTAGGTTTGTCTTTAAAAATTTCTTTAAGAGAAATTTCGTGATAACCTGAATGCAATTTATATTCTTTTACAGCTATAATTTCACCAAGTAGATTTGTAACAAATATTTTAGTGTTTGAATAATCGCTAAGAGTAAGTATTAAGCGAGAGTCTAAGTTTCCTGGATTAGGGATAACGCTAAATTCTGACAATAAAATATTGTTTTTAACATCAGAATGACCTGAAGTGTAGTTTAATTCCCAACCTTCATCTACGCCATTAGAGTTTGTGTAAAATTGCAATACTACTTTTCCGCTTGGTATTGAAATAGTTCCACTTGGGGTTGTTGTATTATTAAATTTATACAACTCATTATCAGCACCAATAGCATCTTTATAAATTTTGAGATAATCATAATTATCTGCAATTTTACATTTTACAAAATCTATATTAATATAGTTTGCTCCTTCTGGTTCTATAATCCAAGAACAAAATGTTGAATTATTATAATCACATGATTTACTTCCATCGCTTAAAGTTCCTTGGGCTTCTGTAAACAGCATATTAAACTTACAATTGTCAACAGTATATTTCACTTTCCAACCGTCAGCTTGAGAACTTGCATTAGTGTTAAATTTAATTGTCATTCCTCCAGTAAAAGCAGAAAACAACTGTGCATGGTTACTATCTTTATTTAAAGCAGCAATTAGTTTTGAACTAGTTTTGTCTCCGTCGTATAATTCTACTACATCACCATCAGCTAAATCAAATTTAGTAAAATTCAAATTAACTACAGAACCACAAGCTGGTTTAATTTCATAAACACAAGACTGATTGGCTAGATAATCTTGTGGTCCACTACCATCGTCAAAAGAGCCTTCATTGCCAGTTATTAGTTTTTCGCTTTGACAATATGTAGGAAAACCAGTATCTGGATATATATTAATAATCATTTCATTAAATTGATTAAAATTATTTTCTGGTCCTCCAACTGTAGCTGTAGAAGTTAAATTATCTAAAGTATAATAACCATTACCAGCACCACCCCAGCCCCAGTTCATATGAAAGCTATCATCTTGATATCCGTCACAATTCCATGCATGACCGGCACCTGAGCTAGGCGAGCCAGCATAAACCATAGGTTTTTTAGCATCAACTTGTTGTTTAATTAAATTTTTCCAATTAGTTTCTGTATAATTCATCTTTGCTACATATTGTGCTGATGAGCTATATTTAAAATAATTTTTCAATGCTTCTGAAACCTTATTAGTTGAAGTGCCTGAGCCTGAAGGTCCCCATCCCATACTAACCGCCACGCCAGCATGATAGTTAATTTTTCCCAACTCTGGATTTACGTAACTTGAAGCCTGATCTGGAATAGATGCCCAATCATAAGTTTGTTGAGCAAAATTGATAGTAATATTACCATATCCTCCATTGTACCAACTTGAGTGATATTTTGAGCCAGTACCTGTTGCGGGCCAATTATAATACTTCATAACTTGCAGCATTGCTGTAGCAACACAACCAACAGGCACACGTCCATTCAAACCATAACCAGCATTAGCATCTTCTGGACATTGAGAGTTATAGGGCCAACTTTGATTCCAATTAATTCCTTGTAATAATATTGGCGATGTTGATTTTAATTGAAAATCTTTATTATGATTAAAATACAATAATTCTTGCCATTGACTTACAGCTTTTTCATTTACATTCATTTCGTTATTTTTAACAAACTCTATGCTTTCGTTAAAATAATTCAAAAAATCTGCTTGTCCTGGCGACATATTATCAAAATTAAACCCACCTTCAAAAGAATAAGCCAAAATTGGAATTATCTGGTCATCAGATGAAACTATAACATAACCTTTATCGCCATTTATATTAAAAACATAAAACTTATAAATGTCATTTTGCGATGGATCGAAAAGACAATTTAATCTTATCTCCTCCCATTTAAGTGGTTCGAAACTTGCGATAGCTTGAAACACATGACTTTTTGCTACTTTTTCTGCATCTTTTCGAGGTACAAAACCTGCAAATGCACTAAAAGAAAAAATAAAAATGAAACTTAAAACTAATATATTTTTCATACTTTAATAAATTATATTTTTGTTGGATACAAATAAAACAATTTTTATTGTCATAACAACAAAAAAATCATAAAAAAATCATAAAAATTACACATTCAATTATTTAACTCATGGTAAATCAGAATTATAATGTAGTCCTATAGACTGTCTTCTTTCTTTTGCCTGTTTAATTATTAGGTATCCTATATTAATAATATTTCTTAGTTCACAAATATCCACACGTACTTTTGAAACCTTGTACAATTCTTCAGTTTCTTGAAAAATAACATTTAATCTGTCCATTGCTCGTTGTAATCTAAGGTCGCTTCTCACTATTCCCACATAATTACTCATAATTTGTTGTACTTCTTTTCGAGAATATGAAATAAGCACTAATTCTTCATTATTTATAGTTCCTTCATCATTCCAGTCGGGGATTTTATTGATTATTTCAGAAGGATACCATTTTGCATCACCAGCCACTTCGGCAGCTCTATGGGCAAATACCACAGCTTCAAGCAATGAGTTTGATGCTAAGCGGTTAGCTCCATGCAAACCTGTGCAAGCAGCTTCGCCTGTTGCAAATAAATTTATAATACTAGTCCTTGCATAAATATCTGTTTTTATTCCGCCACACAAATAATGAGCTGCGGGAGTAACAGGAATTAAATCCTTGCTGATATTTATACCTATTTCCATACATTTTGCATAAATAGTTGGAAAATTAGTTATTAATTTTTCTTTATCAATATGTCTAGCATCTAAAAACACATGGTCTTCACCCGACAGTTTCATTTCTGTATCTATTGCACGAGCAACTATGTCGCGTGGAGCAAGCGAACCTCTAGCGTCATATTTTATGCAAAAATCTTCGTTTTTATGATTTTTTAAAATTGCTCCTTCTCCTCTTAAAGCCTCTGTAATCAAAAACGATGGTCGTTCATTAGGGTTATACAATGCCGTTGGATGAAATTGTACAAATTCCATATTTTCGACTACTCCTTTTGCTCTATAAACCATTGCTATTCCATCACCTGTTATTCCGGGTGGATTTGTAGTATTTTGATAAGCATTACCACAGCCTCCTGTTGCTATCATTGTGGTTTTTGCCAAAAATGTAAAAACTTTTTTCGACTTAGTATCAAAAATATAAGCCCCATAACAAGTAATGTCTGGAGTAGATTTTTTTACTGTTTGTCCTAAATGATGCTGGGTTATAATTTCTATTGCAAAATGATTTTCAAAAATAAAAATATTAGGATCGCGTATTACCTCATTAATTAATGCTCTTTGTATTTCTTGTCCAGTTTTGTCTTTAAAGTGTAAAACACGATTTTCAGAATGTCCTCCCTCTTTTCCTAATTCATAACTTCCGTTTTCATCTTTATCAAAATGAGTTCCTATATTTATTAAATCAAAAACTCTAGTTGGTCCTTCTTTTACAACAATTTCAACAACTTCTCTATCGTTTAATCCAGCACCCGCATTTATTGTATCTTCAATATGTTTATCGTAAGAATCGGGAGTGTGCATTACAGAAGCTATCCCTCCTTGAGCTTTAACAGTAGTTGTATTAGAAATATCTTCTTTTGCTATAATAGCAACTTTTCCAAATTTGCTAACCTTCAAAGCATAAAATAAGCCTGCTATTCCACTACCGATAACTAAAAAATCAAATTGTTTTTTCATATAAACACAAAATTCCAATTAAACATTTTTGCAAAGATAAGTTAAAAACGGTTTTATTTAATATTTTAAAACAATTTTAAAAAAACTACGTATAATAAATTAAATATAAACTTAAATATTATGAAAGACAAGTTAGTTAATTTAGTTACTTATAGGTATAATCATAGAGCAGAAATTTTAAAAGACAAATTAGAGGAAGAAAGTATTGAATGTTTTGTAACAAATGCCAGTGCATTTGGTCAAGTAATTGGCTTTAGAGTTATGGTTTTTGAAAAAGACCTAGAAGAAGCTATGAAAGTTTATAAACATATTCAAAGCCTATACGAAGACCACTCAACTGATGTTTTAGAGGGACCCGAAGAAGAGGAAGAATAAACTAAACCATTTCTTCAAGTTCTTTTAAAACCAATTGTTTACCGGCATCTCTTTTTTCTCTTGCAGTTGAAGTAAAATAACTGTGATTTTGAATAAATTTATACTGCATTTTGTTCCATTGATCTATAGTGTTTATTTTTCCTCTTTCAAAAAGTTCTCTAAATAAGTTTTGTGAAATTGGGATAAAATCTGGACGACCTAAATAATCTAAATCTGCATCACACATTATTTTTTCTAATAAATCTTTAGGTCGTGGTGGCATTTTAGTTGCCATAATTAAACGTTTTACTGTTTCTATTTGTGTTGAACTAAACCCATTTTTCTCTAAAGTTTCGGCTGCCATTTTAGCTCCAATTTCTTCGTTATTATCATAACTAACAATAAATCCAGCATCGTGAAATAAAGCGGCACATTTCAACAGCAACATTTCTTCCTCATTTATACCTTCTTTTCTACCAATTTCTTCGGCAACATATAAAAAATCAATAGTATGTTTCAAATCATGATAATACAAATTTGATGGCAGGTTTTTTTCTAACAGTTCTAAAATATCTTCTTGAATTGTTTTATATTTTAAATACAACATTCTAATAAAGAAGTCTTTATTTGGAGTGATTCTATCGGCATTTTCTGAAAGTGATTTTTTAATTTCATGAACAAAATACATTTCCATTTCACCTTTATATTTTACATCAATTTTTCCTCGATATTGGCAAACAAAAAAGTCTTTAATCCACTTATAGGTGCTTTCTGAAACATTAACTTTATTTACAACACCATAAGATTCCATTCTACTAGCAATATTTACCGTATCTCCCCAAATATCATATTCTAATTTTTGTGAGCCTACCACTCCAGCAACCACAGGTCCGGTATGTACTCCTATTCTAATTTCTAACTTCACATCACTTTCAGCATTTATTTTAGTAATTTTTCTTTGCATTTCTAATGCTGCCAACACTACTTCAACTGGATTTGTGCTATCTTTATTTGGCATACCTCCAGCACACATATAAGCGTCGCCAATAGTTTTAATTTTCTCAATATTGTATTTAGCAATTATTTTATCAAAACTAGTAAAAAGTCTATTCAAATGCTTTATTAATTCTTCAGGCTTTGCCTGTGCTGCAATTTTTGTAAAACCCTGAATATCAGCAAACAAAACAGTAACCATTTCATATTTTTGGGATTGTGCTTTTCCTGTTTCTCTTAATTCGTCGGCAGTTGTTTTTGGCAACAATTTTTTTACCAACTGCTCTGTTTGTTCTTTTTGATAAGCCAATTCATTTGTTCTATCTTCAACAAGTTTTTCAAGACTATATCTTTCGTGTGCATGTCTTAGTGCGTAAAGTTTTAATATTAAAAAAACTGCTGTGAATAAAATCAAAACATAAAATAAAAAAGCATACCAAGTTCTATACACAGGTGCTCGAATAGTAAAAAACAAGCTGGTAACATCGCTAATATTTCCATATTCATCTTTTGCTCTTATTTGAAACTCATAATCTCCTTCAAATAAAGATGTATATTCTTTAAAATTAGCACTCTGCCAATCTGACCAATCATTGTCAAAACCTACTAATTTAATCTGAAATTTTGCTTGTCCAAAGCTATTGTAATTAAGTGCAGTAAAGTCAAATCTAATTGTTTTATCTGCAAATTTAAATTCATATTTTTCCTCACCACTACAATTAAAAGGCACATATATTAAAGAATCACCATGAATTGTTATTTTTCTAATTAAGACATTAATCTTTTTTTGATAAAATTTTGTTTTTTCATTATCGATTTTAATTAATGCCTCTGTTGATCCGAGCCAAACGTTTCCATCATCTTCGGGATATATACTTTCTATAACAAATTCTTTAAGTTGCGAATATGGACCTGCAACAGCGGTATAACTTGAATTTGAGTCTTGAAACTCAAATAATCCTGTTTCTCTCTCATATCTACCATCAGTAATATTGCTATACCAAATATTTTTATTTTTGTCTTCGACTAAAGGATATAAATAAGAATTTGTTTTAGCATAATTTTTATTAAACAAAGTATCTTCAAAAAAATAGTTACCTTGATAGCTATATCTATACACACCTTTATTTGTTGCAAACAAAACTCCTTGAAAAGAAGGAAAAACATCTATCCAATCATAATCTTCGGGTAATCCTGTTTTTTCTGCAAAACTAATTATATCTGGGTTAAGATTTAACCCTGAGAAAAAGCTAAGTTGAAATAATCCGTCTTCACTTGTTCCAAGCCAGAAATTGCCAAAAAAATCTTCACAAATAGTTCTAGTGCTATAAGAATAATTTTTCACATACCCTAGAGTGTCAATTTTTGAATCTTCAACTGAAGCTATCAACAATCCATCTTTTGACCCTATCAAAATATTATCTGGGAAAAAACTCATTTTTGAGATAGACATAAAATTACCTGAAAGTTGTAATTTAGCTTTACTACCATTTATCAGATAAATTCCATCATTTGTAACGGCATACAAATTGCCTTGAATTTCAACAAGCTTCCAACACATTGCCCTAATTTCGTCTATTTTTTTAAATTTAGCTTTATAATCAAAAGAGTTTCGATTTTTATCATAAACACTTTGGCAATTGTACAAATAAACACCATTAGTTGTTGCAACATAGAGGTCTGATTCAAATCTAATTACACTTAAAATCACTCCATTAAGACCATAATAAGAGCCAAAAAAACTTATATTACTTTTTGTTTCGATTAAGCTTATTCCACTAAAAGTAGTTAACCATAAGTTTCCATCATTAGCAACATACATACTTGTTATCTGATTGTCTCTCAAACTATTATCTCTACTCATGGAAAAAACATAATGTCCTTTTTCATCAACACAAACAATACCACCATGTTCTGTCCCAAAAACCATTCTTTTATTGTCTAGGGCTAAACCTACCGAATAAGTATTAGCCTGTATAAAATCATCTGCTTCTGTTTTAAATTCAGTTATCGTTCCGTCTGAATATTTAAAAAAGCTTTCACTTTTCTGATCTCTAACTAAAAACTCTTTTGAATTTAAAGCTATTATATCACATATAGTCATGTTCTCAAAAAGCTCAGAATCTTCAAATTTTACAAAATCCCCATTTTGACAATAAGACAAACCCTTTTCTTGTATATTACATAATATTTTTTCATTAAATTTAAATATTTTAACATTAGATTGAAAAGTTTTAACTGATTGCAAACTATCTCTATGAAAATAAAACAATTGCTTTGAACTCACCACATATAAGTCATTATCAATAGCTATAATTTGCGTTACCTGTCCAAATTTATCATGTTCCCCAAGATTTAATAGTTTTGTTAAAAGATGTCCATTTTCATAAACAATTTTCCCAATTTGATTATAACCCCCATAATAAACTTCATTATTTGAATTAATTGTCAACATTGGTTTGCCTGGAACTTTCACTAAACGCCATGAACTATTATCAAATTCCATAATCCCATTAGCATTTCCAAAATACATTATCCCTTCTTTATTTTGAACAACACTAAAATTCTGACTTTCTTGTCCATAATTACGTGGTGAAAAGTTTTTAAATCCAGGGATACCTGTTTCAAAATTTTGACAAAAGGCATTAGAAACAACAAAAATTAATACTAATATTGCACTAATATTTTTCATAAAATATTTTTAACAAACTTAATTTTAATTTGTTAAAAGACAAAATACTTAAACTAAATTTTTAAAAAAAATTATAAACATGGCTTTAGGGAAAGAGAATAAAATACACATAGGAATATATGGACGTAGAAATGTAGGTAAAAGCGCTTTAATAAATTTTTTATCTGGGCAAAACATTTCTATTGTTGCAGATTTACCGGGTACAACCACCGATCCAGTAAAACGAAGTTTTGAAATTACAGGATTTGGTCCAGCAATTTTTATTGACACGGCTGGAATTGATGATGCTGGCGAAATTGGAGATTTAAGAACAAAAAAAACTTTAGATACAACTGATAAAGTTGACTTAGCAATTTTGGTATTTGATTCTAATACTTTTGGCAAATACGAAGAAAGTTTAATAAACAACTTTAATAATGCAAAACTGCCATATATTTTACTGCACAGCAAATCTGACATACAATCACTTAATACAGATTTAGAACAAAAATTAAAAAACAATTTCACAAAAAACATTATTGATTTTTCAATAAAAGATTTGACAAAAAGAGATGAAATTTTTGAACTTATAAAATCAACAATTCCTGATTTATCTTTAAAAACTGATACTCTTTTAGGCGATATTATAAAAAAAGGGGATTTAATTTTATTAGTAAGCACAATTGATGCTGGCACACCTGCTGGGCGATTAATTTTACCTCAAGTTCAAACTATTCGCGATGTTTTAGACAATGATGCTATATCAATTATTTTAAAGCAAGATGAAATAAAAGATTTTTTAGAAAAATCAAAAGTAAAGCCCAACTTAGTTATTACTGATTCTCAAATTTTTGACACAGTTAGCAAACTAATAGATAAAAGTATTCTATTAACTAGTTTTTCAATTGTTTTAGCTAGACAAAAAGGTGATTTTCAGGCATATATTGAAGGCACACCACATATTGAAAACTTAAAAGACGGAGACAATATTTTAATTTTAGAATCTTGTAGTCATCATGTTTCTTGCGATGATATAGGACGAAAGAAAATTCCAACTTTATTAAGAAATTACACAAAAAAGGAATTAAACTTTACTGTTGTTAGTGGTTTAGACAATATTCCTGAAGCAATTCAAAATTATGCTTTAGTTATACAATGTGGTGGATGTGTGTTAACAAAAAAGCAAGTTCAAAATAGGCTAAAACCAGCAGTAGATGCCAAAATTCCAGTAACAAATTATGGTATGTTAATAGCATATGTACACGGTATTTTTGAACGTGCTGTGCAAGTATTTAAAAAATAGTAAAAATAATTATTTGTAATTTAAAAATAAGGTATTATTTTTGCTCCGAATTGCCCGGGTGGCGGAATCGGTAGACGCGCTGGTCTCAAACACCAGTTCCTTCCCTGGAGTGCCGGTTCGACCCCGGCCCCGGGTACTGCCCTCAACAAAGAGGGCTTTTTTAAAAAATGTAAACTATGAATAAACTCGTAAGCACACAAAAACAAAATCAATTTGACAAACATTACCTCGAAATGGCTGCAATTTGGGCAAAAAACTCATACTGCAAACGAAGACAAGTAGGCGCTCTTATTGTTAAAGACAAAATGATAATATCAGACGGATTTAATGGAACACCTGAAGGTTTTGAAAACGAGTGTGAAGATGAAAACGACAAAACTAAAGCCTATGTTTTGCACGCCGAAGCAAATGCAATAACTAAAGTTGCAAAATCTGGAAACAATAGTCTTGGAGCAACACTTTATGCAACTACTTCGCCTTGCATAGAATGTGCTAAACTAATAATACAAGCGGGTATTAAAAGAGTTGTTTATTTAGACGATTATCGTAACGATGATGGACTCAAACTTTTAAAAAGAGCAAACATTGAAGTTATAAACTTTAAAGACAATGAGTAATTTTAACAATTCTAAAATTTCTAGCTTACTACCTCTCATTATAGCAGCATCTATTTTGTTCGGAATTTTTGTAGCCGACTTTTTTAGTGCAAACAACAAAAACTCTAGCTTACTAGTACCAAAAAAAATAGATAAGTTAAGTTTATTATTAGACTTTATTGCTAGCGAATATGTTGACAGCATATCAAATAATGAATTAATTGAACTAGCAATACCAAAAATATTAGAATCCTTAGACCCACACAGCATATATATTACCGCAGAAGACGCAAAAAGCATGCAGGAAGAACTTTCTGGAGACTTTGAGGGAATAGGAATACAATTCAATATGTTCAAAGATACACTTTTAGTTGTAAATGTAATTAAAAACGGTCCTTCTGAAAAGGCAGGTCTCAAAGCTGGTGACAAAATAATTTTTGTTGACTCTACCAAAATTGCTGGTGTTGGTATTAAAAACGAAGAGGTAATAAAAATGTTAAAAGGTCCTGCTAAAACAAATGTAGATCTCAAAATTTTACGAAAAAACAGTAAACGCCTTTTAAATTTTTCAATTATTAGAGATAAAATTCCTCTTTACAGTGTTGATGCTGCTTACAAATTAGCTCCAAAAACGGCTTACTTAAAAATCGCATACTTTGCTGCTAACACTCACTCTCAATTTGTTGATGCAATGTTTACTCTTCAAAAAACTGGTCTTGACACAATTGTTTTAGACCTTAGAGACAATTCGGGTGGATACCTAACAGCAGCAACAGATATTTTAGACGAATTTTTCCCTAAAGACATCGACCTTGTTTATACAGAAGGTAGAGCAAGACAAAAACAATTTGTAAAATCAACTAGTAAACGCAATTATTGCCAAAATATGGAAATAATTGTACTTATAAATGAATTTTCTGCATCTGCATCTGAAATTGTAGCTGGTGCAATTCAAGATAATGATAGAGGTTTTATAATTGGCAGACGCTCATATGGAAAAGGATTAGTGCAAGAAGCTACAACTTTTAATGACGGTTCTGTTATTAGACTAACAACTGCAAGATATTTTACTCCTTCAGGACGTTGCATTCAAAAGCCTTACGAACATGGTGCTGACGAATACAACCTTGAAGTTTATAATAGATTCTTAAATGGTGAATTTTTAGATAAAGACAGCATTAAACTTAACGATTCGCTAATTTTTTACACAAAAAATAAAAGACCAGTTTTTGGTAGTGGAGGTATAATGCCAGATATTTTTGTACCAATTGACACATCTGGATATACTGACGCTTATGGCAAAATTAGTAGAAATAATTTAGACTATATATTTTCTATAGAATATGTAAAAGAAAATAGAAGCCGATTAGAAAAAATTAAATCTACAAATGAATTACTAAGATTTCTTAAAAAAGATGCTGTTTTGCAAAAATTTTACAACTACCTTAGTGAAAACAATATCACTGTTTCACAAAGAGACATTAGAATTTCTGGAAAATATATTGAAAACAATCTTTACGCATATATTGCACGACAAATTTTAGGAGATTCGTCTTTTTATGAAATTTCAAATACAATAGACCCTGTGATTGATACTGTGATGAATGTAATTAGAAACAATAGAAAATTGATAGAAAAATAAAACCTCGAAAATTATATATAAAAGCTAAAAACAAATGCAATAATCAATAAGCTTGTCCAAAACAAATATTGTTTTACCGACAAATAAGAATTTGGCAAAATATTATGTTTTCGTTTTAAATAAATTATCAAATATAAACTTTCAAAGATATAAGAAATCAAAGTAGCAACAGCAACACCTACAATTCCCCATACATTAATTAAAATCAAGCTTAGAGTTACATTAAGGATAGTCTCGAAAAAAGAAGACCAAAAAATCACTTTTGTTTCTTTAAATCCAATCACAATAGGTCTTGTAAACAAAAACCTAATAACAATAATCATCAAATAAACATTGAAAACTACTGCACTTTCGGCAAAGTTAGGATTAAAAACAATAGGATATAAAAACTTGCTAGTTAAAATCAACAATATAGAAGATGGATAAATCCACGACATCAATTTTTTACCTTCTTGTTTTAACTCTAGTAAAGCACTTTGAAGATTGTCTTTGTTTGCAAACTTTGGTGTCATTGCATTACTATAAGCATATATTAGCAAAACAAAAATTGGAAATTCTTTTGCACCATATCTAAACACCGCAAGTTTTGCTTCATCAAATTTATAAGAAACCAAAAAAGCATCAATGTACTGAGCAGAGCCACTCAATAATATCCCCAAAATTAAAGGTGCTGATAATTTTAAAAACTCTTTTAAAAAATCTTTGGAAAATTTAAGTTCTGAATATTTATATACTATGATTAGCAAAATTCCAAAACGCAAAATATTTACAAAAAGCAAACCATACAAGCCATAGCCCAAGTCGTATCCCAAAAGTATAGGGAGAGTTACACAAACCAATTGCAAAGCAAAAGTTGACAATCCATAGACTATAATATGTATAGGTTTATTAATTAATAGATAAAAATATTCAACTAAATTGACAGGACCAGACAAAACAATATACATGAAAAGAATTTTCATATATGGAATGTTATGTCCATTTAAACTAAATAATTTGGAAATAAAATCTTGACTAAAAAATACTAATATTGCAGAAAGTATGCTTAAGAAAAGAAAAACCAATGTAATATTAAAAAATATTGAATTTTTCTCGGATTTGCCAAAAGTTTCGCTATTGTTATAAACTCCTAACAAAGATTGTATCATTCCACCAATCCAGAAAAAACTTACACCTCCAGCTATTAGCAAAAATGTTTCGTATGTACCAATTTCTCCGAGTTTTAAATTACTTTTTGAAAAAATTATATTAATCAAAAATAATACTACAAACCTAATTAGTTGAAAGGCTTGTAATGCACGAACATTAGTAATATGTTTTATTATATTCAATCTTTGTATGTTGAATAAAAAACTAGGCTTTATTTTCGAGGTAGCCAGCCATTATTTTTTGAATATATTTTCCAATAATATCAAATTCTAAATTTACAATTGTACCTACTTTGTAGTTATGAAAATTTGTTACTTCGTAAGTAAAAGGAATTATTGCTACCGAAAATCTATCATCTCTTGAATTTACGACTGTTAAGCTAACACCATCAACAGAGATAGAGCCTTTTTCTACTGTAATATTACCTCTCGACTTGTCGTATTTAAAAGTAAAATACCAAGAACCATCAGATTCTTCAACTTTCACACACTCAGCGGTTTGGTCAACATGTCCTTGAACTAAATGTCCGTCTAACAACTTGTCCATACTCATGCTACGTTCTAGATTTACTTCGTCGCCTACTTTTAAAAGTCCTAAATTTGATTTATCAAGAGTTTCTTGAATGGCAGTAACTTGATAAATTTTATTTGCTTTGTCAACATTAACAACTGTAAGACAAACGCCATTGTGTGCAAGACTTTGGTCAACTTTTAGTTTGTCTGCAAACGAACATGTTAAGAAAAAATGAAAATTACCTTGGTCTTTTTCTATCTTAACTACTTTTCCTGTTTCTTCAACTATTCCTGAAAACATATTTTTACAATTTTTAAAAATTATTCTGCAAAACTAATAAAACTATTTGTTTCTATTATAATTTATGTTTTCAAAATTAATAATTATCTTTTTTCTTCCAGCTCTTAAAAGTGAAGTATTTTTAAACAGCCTTGAAAATTCCTTGTTAGAAATATTTGCAAGTTCCTCAAAATCAAGATTATAAACTTTTTCTTGTGGTAAAAATTCCACACAAGATGTTTGTATAGGATTTTTATTATACGGACAAGAATCTTGACATATATCGCAACCAAACAATTGATTTGTAATCTTTTTTCTTATGTTTTCGGGAACTTCATTTTTATTTTCTATTGTATGATAAGAAATACATTTGTCAGCATCTAAACCCTTTGAGCTTAAAGCTCCTGTTGGACAAGACTTTATACAAATATCACAATCTCCGCAATAAATATCAAGTTTGCTGTCGGTTTCTATTTCTGCATTACAAAATATTCCTCCAATAAAAACCCAAGAACCAAATTTAGGACTTATTAAACAGCGATTTTTCCCAATAAAACCCAAACCTGCTTGACTTGCAAAATATTTTTCAAAAACTGGAGCTGTATCACAAAACTCATAAGACTCAAAATCTAAATATTCCTGTTTTAAAATTTCTGAAAACTGCCTCAACCTATCTTTTACAACAGAATGATAATCAGAACCTTGTGCGTATTTTGAAATTTTATATTCTTCTGAAGAATAATCTTTATAATAATAATTAATAATGAAAACAATAACTGATTTTGCTTTTGGGAAAACTAATTTTGGTTCAAATCTTTTTTCAAATTCATTTTCTAGAAATTTCATTTCTGCATTAAAATTATTTTCAATCCAGTTTTTATAAAATTTCTTAACTTCTTGTTCAACTAATATATTAGTTATTCCACAATCGCTAAAGCCTATTTCTTTTGCAAGATTTTTAATTTTTTCGGCAGGAATTTTCAAGATTAATCATTTTTATAGGTCTTGCCATTTGAGTAAATATTTTCGGAATTAACTCCAAATTTATATTTTACGCAAGAGCCATGAATTTCAAATTCATCAATTGTTTCGTAAGAAATAGTTTCAACTTTTTCTCCATCAAAGAGTTTTAAATTTCCCAGAGGGTCAATCCACACAACTATATTATTGTTCATCTTATAATCTTGTGGAATATGACTATCAAGTGTGAAAACTTTTCCTTTATACCAAACTTTAAAATAATTTTGAAGTCCGAAAACCATTACCTCATCAGCTACTTCATAAAAATTAGGCTTATCAAAGGAAATTGTTTCATGTTTATAATTGTAAAAAACTTTCAAATAATCATTAGCATCAACATAAGCAACAAAAGCATCTCCTACTTTATAAGATTTTGGCTCAAAGCTTTCTAAATCAGAAACATCGCCAAAATAATAAACTTGAAAATTATTTAAAGGTTCTTCTACAAAAGCTATAATGTCTCTTCCAACTTTCAAAGATTTTATTCTATCGTAATATCCTAAATTTTCTATTTCTCCTTCATAGAACACTCCCAAATAACCATGAGAATCGACAAATGCCACAATATTTTCGCCCATAAAAACTCCATTCATTGTACCTGTTCCCAAAGCATCGTCTAATTCGTAAATTTCTTTTTCATAATATGCTTTTAATTTTTTTTGAGTATCATCAAACCAAACAACGATATCGTCTCCCACAAAGCAATCTGTAGCTGCAATGCTCAAAGTCAAAGATGATGAATTATCAAAAACTTTTAGTTGGGTATTCATTTTCCAAGCAATTAAATTATCACTTACAGTATAAGAGCTAACAAAACTACTCAAGGTATGCAAAAAATGATTGTGATAAACTTTAAAATTTCCTGCATTATCTTGGTATGCGAAAGCATTATTCCCAAGCACATAAGATTTTACTGGCAAATGTTCGAGTTGCTTTAAATTTCCATTATCAAAAACCAAAACATTATTCAAATAATCAGTAAAAAACGAAATATTTTGTGCTTTTACTTGAAATTTAAAGCAAAACAGAATGATTAATATGGGTAAAATCTTAGTGATTTTATATTTTTTCATAATCATAATATTTACTTTCAACAAAAATAACGAAAATTAATACACTTTTCATATTTTTGCACAAATAAATTTCAATTATCTTGCCAAAAATTAATTTATGAAAAAAAACCAGTTAAACGAGATTTCAAATTTAGGCGAATTTGCCTTAATTGATAGGCTAAGCAAAAATTTTACTATTACCGACAAAAAATTAGTAAAAGGAATTGGTGATGATGCTGCTGTTTTTGAAGCAAGCAAAGACAATTGTTTTTTAGTTGCAACTGATTTATTGGTCGAAGGTATCCATTTTGATTTAATTTATTCTCCACTCAAACACTTGGGTTATAAAGCTGTGGCAGTAAATTTGAGCGACATATACGCAATGAATGCAAAGCCAAAATATATTACTGTTTCTATTGCAATTAGCAAAAAGTTTTCGGTTCAAGCTCTTGATTTACTCTACGAAGGAATTAATTTAGCTTGCGAAAGATTTGATGTTGAGTTAATTGGTGGCGACACAACAAGCTCTTTGTCGGGATTATTTATAAACATAACCGTTATTGGCGAAGCAAAAAAAGACGAAATTGTTTATCGTTCAACCGCTAAGAAAAACGATTTAATTTGTGTAAGTGGCGACTTAGGTGCTGCTTATATGGGTTTACAAATTTTAGAAAGAGAAAAAGAAGTTTTTATGCAAGACCCTCAAATACAACCCGATTTGCAAGGCTACGACTATATTATAGAAAGACAACTTAAACCAGAACCTAGACGAGATATAATAAATAGACTTAAAGAAGCTGGAATCAAACCAAACTCAATGATTGACATTTCTGACGGTTTATCATCAGAAGTTTTGCATTTGTGCAAACAGTCTAATTTAGGAGCAGTAATTTATGAAGATAAAATTCCTATAAATCAACAAACTGCTCAAGCTGCCGAAATGTTTAGATTATTACCATTAATTTCTGCTCTAAACGGTGGCGAAGATTATGAATTGCTTTTCACTGTTCCACTATCTGAAAAAGAAAAAATTGAAAGAGTACAAGACGTAAGCATAATTGGATATATGCACGAAGATTCTAATAAAAAATTATTAATTCCTGTAAACGGCGAAGAAATAGAACTTAAAGCGTTAGGATGGTGAATATCAGTTAAAAGCGATGCACTGAACGTAGTTGAAGTGTTAAAAGTTGAACCGAGTTTACGAGCTCACCGAAGGTAAAGTGGCTGACGCGTCTATTGCTTCGCAGAGTTCGCAAGCTCACTCTGCTTGCAATAACAATACTTCAGTTAAAAAATTCGCAATTTTAATTCTTCCTTTTCTTCACAAAAAAACCAGTTATAATATCTCCGCACTCTTCTGCTAATATTCCACCAATAATATTTGTTTTTGGATGAAGAATTTCTTTTCCATGTTTTAAAAAGCCTCGTTTTGAGTCGGATGCTCCATAAACAACATTAGAAATTTGCGACCACGCTAAAGCTCCTGCACACATTACACAAGGTTCGAGACTAACATACAAAGTACAGTCTTTTAAATATTTTGCTCCCAAATAATTTTCTGCTGCTGTAATAGCAAGCATTTCTGCATGAGCTGTAACATCATTCAACATTTCTGTTTGATTATGTCCTCTTCCTATAATTTTTCCTGCACAAACAACTATAGCTCCAATAGGCACTTCGTCTTTATCTAAGGCTTTTTGTGCTTCTTGCAAAGCAATCCTCATGTATTTTTCGTGTTCGCTATTCATAGTGTTTCAACAATTTAATTTTCTAATTCTACTCTTATCTTTACACTCATTCAAAAGTTCCAATATGCTTTTTTTAAAACTTTGATGATATAAATCTTTTTCTATTTCAACCAAAGGTAACAAAACAAAAAGCCTGTCTTGTATGCGTGGATGCGGAATTTCTAAATTTTCTGTTTTTATAATTTCATTATTGTAAAACAAAATATCAATATCCACTGTCCTTGCATCATATTGGGAAGAAGTTCTAAGCCTTTTTAATTCCAATTCTATTTCTGAAATTAGCTCCAATATTTTGTTTGGTGATTTATCTGTTTTTAATTTGACTACAAGATTTGTAAAATATTTTTTGTGTTCAAAACCCCAAGGCTCAGAGAGATAAACCGAAGATGTTTTTTCAATTTTTCCAATTTTTTCGGAAATTAAAGCCAAAGTTTTTTTGATGTTCTCAAGCCTATTTCCTAAATTTCCTCCTATTCCAAGATAAACATCATTCATTTTTCAAACCTTCAGTACAATTTTTACACATTTCTATGTTTTGTCTATGCAAAAATACATTTTTAACAAACATAAGATAATTATTTGAGTTGCGAACCGCATTTACCGAAGAAGTATTAATATCTCCACAAATAAAATCAGCATCTTTATCGAAACAACAAGGCAACAATTTCCCATCCCAAGTAATTACAGAGCCAAAAACTATTCTTTTACACGCATTTTTAAGTTTTGATTTTATAACAATCTTGCCGTTTACAATTTTATATCGAGAATATTTTTTATTTTTTGGCAAAATATTAATTTCAGATTCATCATAAATTTGAGCGGTTTTTAGGCTTATTTTATCAATTTTATACTTTGATTTTAATGATTTTAATTCTGGAATTTGATTTTCGTTATGCGAAAAAACTAAAAACTGCAATTCCACATAAGGACGTTTGTCTTTACTAAGTTTGGACAATAACTCCAAGGCTTCTAAAACTTTTTGCAATTCTCCATTCACTCTATATTTAGAATATGTTTCTTGAGTCAAACCATCTAACGACACAATTAGCTTGTCGGGCATATTTTCTTTTAAGTTTTCAAAAACCGATGGTAAAATATTTGCATTTGTAGAAAGTTCTGTAAAAATATTATTTGCTTTTGCATATGCTATCATTTCCACAATTTGATTGTGTAGCAAAGGCTCACCTTGAAGATGCAATAAAATATTTATTAAATACTTTTTATTTTTATCAATTACATTTTTATACATTTCAAAATCCATAAAACCTTTTGGACGAGTAAGTTTTCCGCTTCCCGATACACAAAGTTTACATTTTAAATTACAATAATTTGTGGGTTCAAAAGATAAAAATGAAGGCTGAGGAAGTTTTATGTTTTTGTGTTTTTTCACACAAAATTTCAATTTTAAAAAAACGAAATATAATTTTATGAAATTTAAAATTTTTCTTGAGTTTAAATATTTTACTAATCTCAATCCTAACATTAAAAATAATATTTCCAAACTAAACTTATAAGCAATATGCTAAGCGACAAAATTAAAAAATATTTTATTATTCTATCTCCTGATTTTATTGCTAATCTACTTCCTAAAAAATTGCCTAACATATTAGATAATGCGAAAGGAATTGCAAGTAAAAACAAAACTTTTCCGCCTAAAATAAAAGCCACTAGACTTCCAACATTTGACATAACATTAAAAACTTTTGCATTGGCAGTAGCTTCTATTAATTTAAGTTTTGTAAAGAAAAACAAACTTAAAGTCAAAAAAGAGCCAGTTCCTGGTCCAAAAAAACCGTCATAAAATCCTATTACTAAGCAAATTATAGGGACAATTACAAAATAGTCGATTTTTGTTAATGCTTTTGCATCTGATTTTTTTGTTCGCGGTAAAAGTACTGCCACAACAGCAACTGGCAAAAGAAAAATAATAATTTTTCCAACAACACTTTGGTCTAAAGATAAAATAATTTTTGAGCCTAAAAACGCACCTAGCATTGCAAAACCAATTCCTGAGAGAATAAGTTTAAAATTGATTTTTTTATTTCTCCAAAAATTTACTACAGCTACTCCTGTTCCAAGAGTGCTAGCCATTTTATTTGTTCCAAGAGCAAATTGTGGTGGTACACCAGCAAATAAAAGCGAAGGCAAAGTAATTAAACCGCCACCTCCAGCAATACTGTCGATAAATCCAGCTACAAAATATGCTAAACAAAGCAAAAGTATTACAGTAATGCTAAAATCCATGACAAATTTTTTGCAAAACTAATTATTTTCACAATATAGTTTTGTGATTTTTATTTTAAAATTAAGAAAGAAATTGTTTTTTTAGTGATTAAAAAAATTATTTTATCACACTCACTTTCAATATTTTAACATCTTCAACTGGTCTATCGCCAGGATAAGTTTTTACGCTTGCAATTTTATCAATTACTTCTAATCCTTTCACAACTTCTCCAAATACTGTGTATTGAGTATCTAAATGAGGAGTTCCGCCAATAGTAGCATAAACATCTCTGTCTTTTTCTTCAATTTTTCTACCAAACTGTTTTTCCATGCTATCCATTTGCATATCGGTATATTTTACACCTTGAACTATATAAAATTGTGAACCTGAACTTCGTCTTTCTGGATTTACATGGTCGCCAGTTCTAGCAGCTGCTAAAGCTCCTTTTTTATGAATATATTTTGGATTAAATTCAGCTGGTATTGTATAGCCTGGTCCACCATTTCCTAAAGGTTTGTTTGGAGCAGCTCCTTTGGAATCAGGGTCTCCACCTTGTATCATAAAACCATTTATCACACGATGAAAAAGCAAATCTTCGTAAAAACCTTCGTTAGCTAATTTTATAAAATTATCACGATGTTCAGGAGTGTCGTCGTAAAGCACTACTGTCATATCTCCCATGCTTGTTTCAATTAAAACTTTTGTGCTTTGAGCATTTGCAAAACAAGAAAATCCAAAAACCACTAATACCAAGTAAAAAATCTTTTTCATATTTTTATTTATTTTAAAATTAAACCATTTTCAAGTTGTAAAAATAACAAAAAATTTGCCAAATTAAATTCTTTTTGAAGATTTTATGTATTGATGAGTTTTTAAAAATAAATTACTCGGCTTTTTCATAAGTTTTCAATAAAAGATTTTCGCCATCATAAACAGCATAAGTGAAATTAAAAAGCCAGTCGCCTAAATTTGTAAACAAAGTGTTTGCGTTCAAATTATATTGAAAAGGAATATGTCTATGTCCAAAAATAAAATAATCGATTTTTTGATTTTCGAGTACAGTTCTTGCATATCTAACAAGCCATTCTTTTTCGAAATCAACCTGTTTAGGATATTTATGTTTTTTGCGACTTGAAGACGACCAGTTTGTTGCAATCCTAAAAGATATTGAAGGATGAACTAACCTAAACATGAATTGCATAAACTTAGAAGAAAATATTTTTTTTAAAAAATTGTATTTTTTGTCATAAGGTCCAAGTCCATCGCCATGCCCTATGTAAAAAATTTTGCCGTTTATTTCTTTCAGATTAACTCCTTTGAAAACTTTTGCACCTATAGTTTCTTCAATATAACCGAAGGTCCACATATCATGATTCCCAAGATAATAATAAAGTTTTACACCTAAATCAGATAATTCTCTAAGTTTTGCAAAAAGCCTCGTAAAGCCTCGTGGAACTAAATATTTATACTCGAACCAAAAATCAAACATATCTCCACACAAATGTAGTTCTAGTGCATCGCTTTTGATTTCGTCCAACCACGACAACATTAATTCTTCTCGAAATTCAGAACTATATTTATCATAATCAATTCCGAAGTGAGAGTCTGAAACAAAGTATATTTTATTTTTTTCTTTCAAAACAAAATTCAAATTGTTTATAAAAACGCCTCAAAGATAAATTAAATTATAATGGGTTTTTAATTTTTGTTTAAATTATCAATAATTTCATTATAATCATCACTTATTGCAACGAGATTTTGATTTTCGTCAATTAATAAAAAACTTGGAATTGATTTTACTGCATAAATTTTTGCAACTGGACTTTCCCAAGCTTTTAAATCAGATAAATTAATATGTTTTTCCAAAAAATTATTTTTAACCGCTGTCTCCCATTTATCTTTTGCATTATCCAAAGCTATCAAAATTAAAACCACATCTTGATTTTCTAATTTTTTGCTTAGCCCAAGCACTGCATTTAAAGACACTTTATTCCACGATGACCAAAACGCAAGAATAATTTTTTGATTTTTAAATTTAGACAACGAAACTCTATTCCCATTAATATCAGGCAAATCAAAATCAACTACAGGTTTTCCAATTTCTAATTTCCCGTATTCCCTATTAAACTGTTGTTGTCGTAAAAGCTCTTTTGAAATTTCAGACTCTAATAAAGCTATTTGTTCAAATTCTGGATTATGTTTTTTTAATTCTTCTAATACAAATTGAAAAATTTCTATATCTTGGTCTATTATTAAAATTGGCGAAATGCTAACATATTGATAAAGAGCAAAATAAATAATCACAGATTCATTATGTTTTTTAATAAAATTAATTAAAAACTCTTTATCGTTTTTATACATAGCTCTCGCCTCAACATTTAAAACCTCGATGAGAGAATCAACATCATAATTCGGAATTTTGTAAGCTGCAACAATTTGGTCGTTTATTTCATTTAACCTTTTTGTACTTTTCATTAAATACATATTTAGCTCTTTTAGATTTTTGCTTTCTTCAGAACCATCTATAGAATAATTTGCTTGAATATTCGGATAACTAGCATTAATCTCAATTTCATCATTTGGATTTAATCTTAAATAAATAGTGTTTCTTTCATCTATTTTTAATCTGTAAAAACAAGTTTGTAAAGAATCTAATTCAAATTTAAACTCGCCTTTTTCATTTATTTCAGTTTGAACAAGAGGCTTAATTTGACCTGGCAATAGCATTTCTAAATAAATTTCTTTATTTTCAGCATTTTCGATTATTCCAAAAATTTCGACCTGTTTATGATTATTTTTACAAGAAATAATAGACAACAAAAAAACAAAACTCAATAATATTAATACCATTAATATTAATGTGCGAGATTTATTCAGAGATAAATATGTGTAATTAATTTTCATTTTATATTTTTGCAAAAAAAATGTTTTGAAAGTTTTTACAAATATAAACAAAAATATTCCAAAAAATTGTGTGGTAAGCATAGGTTTTTTTGATGGTGTTCATAAAGGACATGTTTACTTATTGAAACAGCTAATGAATGAAGCTAACTCAAAAAATCAAGAAGAGCTTGTTATCACACTTTGGCCCCACCCTGCAAAATATTTTGGTAAAAATATAAGTTTACTAAATACTCTTAACGAAAAAATCGTACTTCTTGAGGGACTTGGAATAAAAAATGTTTTAATTTTAGATTTTAACGAAGAGCTTGCTTCTTTATCTGCAAATATGTTTGTGGAAAATATTTTAAAAGAAAAACTTTCATGCTCATCTATAATAATGGGTTACAACAATCATTTTGGGAATAAAAATTCCACTTCAAAACCCGAAAGCGAATTTGCTATACCTGTTAAGCGATTGCAAAAGTTTGAATTTGAAGAATTTACAAACATCAATTCTTCTCAAATTCGTGAATGTATTACACAAGGCGACTTAGAAAAAGCTAATAAAATGTTGGGCTATAATTATAAACTTTCGGGCAACATAATTAGTGGTTATCAAATTGGACGCAAATTAGGATTTCCAACAGCCAATTTAGAAGTTTCAGACCAAGACAAAATACAGCCACCTAATGGAGTTTATGTTGCAAAAGCGTATTTTGACAAAAAATCTTATCCCGCAATGCTAAGCAAAGGAACACGTCCAAGTTTTGATGGTAAAGAACTAAGTCTAGAATTTCATATTCCAAATTACGAAGGCGATTTGTATGGAAAGCAAGTTACAATCGAATTTATAAAAAAAATGAGAGACGAAATAAAATATGAAAACATAGATGATTTAATAACACAAATCAAAAAAGACCAAGAAGAAACTTTAGCCTATTTTTCAAAAAATTTGGGATTTTAAATAAAAACATATAATTTTGCAGTCTTATTATTTTTAATTTTAAACATAAAACATTAAATTACATAATATTATGAACGAATTGATTAGCTCATTACCATACAAAATTAAAGACATCAACCTAGCTGATTGGGGTCGTAAAGAAATTGAAATTGCAGAAAAAGAAATGCCAGGACTTATGAGTGTCCGCAAAAAATATGCAGGTTCTAAACCTTTAAAAGGTGCTCGCATTACAGGTTCTTTGCACATGACAATTCAAACAGCAGTTTTAATCGAAACTTTAAAAGAACTTGGTGCTGATGTAAGATGGGCAAGTTGTAATATTTTTTCTACTCAAGACCATGCTGCAGCTGCAATAGCAAAAGCTGGCATTCCTGTTTTTGCTTGGAAAGGCGAAACCTTAGAAGAATATTGGTGGTGTACTTTGCAAGCTCTTTCATTTCCAGGAGGTTTAGGTCCAAATTTGATAGTAGATGATGGTGGAGATGCTACCTTAATGGTACATAAAGGGTATTATGCAGAAAAAAATGCTTCAACTCTTGATAAAAAACCCGGAAGCGACGAAGAAAGAATAATTTTTGAAACCTTAAAAAAAGTTTTAGCTGTTGATAATTCAAAATGGACTAGAGCGGTTAAAGACTTAAAAGGAATTTCGGAAGAAACAACAACAGGAGTTCATCGTTTATATCAAATGATGGAAAAAGGCGAACTTTTAGTTCCTACAATTAATGTAAACGACTCAGTTACAAAATCAAAATTTGATAACCTGTATGGTTGCCATGAATCTTTAGCAGACGGAATTAAAAGAGCTACAGATGTTATGATTGCTGGAAAAGTTGTTGTTGTTTTAGGTTTTGGCGATGTTGGAAAAGGCTGTGCTCGCTCAATGAAAGGATATGGAGCTAGAGTAATTGTTACTGAAATAGACCCAATTTGTGCATTACAAGCAGCAATGGAAGGTTTTGAAGTTGCAAGAATTGAAGACACATTTAACGAAGGAAATATTTATGTTACCACTACAGGCAACAGAGATGTTATCACGCTTGAACATATGAAACAAATGAAAGATCAAGCTATTGTATGTAATATTGGACACTTTGATAATGAAATTCAAGTTGATAACCTTAATAACTACAAAGGAGCAAAAAGAACAACAATAAAACCACAAGTTGACAAATATACTTTTGAAAATGGAAATTCTATATTCCTTTTAGCAGAAGGACGTTTAGTAAACTTAGGTTGTGCTACAGGTCATCCTTCTTTTGTTATGAGTAACTCTTTCTCAAATCAAACTCTTGCTCAATTAGATTTATGGCAAAATAAATATGAAGTTGGAGTTTATCGCTTACCAAAACACCTTGACGAAGAAGTTGCACGCCTTCATTTAGAACAAATTGGTGTAAGATTAACAAAACTAACAAAAGAACAGGCTGATTATATTGGTGTTCCTGTAGAAGGACCATTCAAACCTGAACATTATAGATATTAAAACAAATTTAGTAAATGATAAAAAAAGAGGCTGTCTCAAAAGTAAAAACAGCCTCTTTTTTATTTCGTTTTAAAAAGCATTAAAGACACTCAATCTATTTCCGCCTTCTAAATAGGTAGCATATTGCAATACTGGATATTTAGCAGGTCCATTAACAACACTTCCGTCCATTATTAAAAATTTAGATTCGCAGTGCTGGCAAACCAAAAATACCCCAGTAGAATCAACCTCTAATATAGCATTTGGGTCAGAAGGTTTATATGGACAATTTCTTTCATAAGCTCTATAAGAATCTGCATATTCACAATACAGAATAATGCCTTTTACTCCACCTGTAAGATAAAGATAATTACCAGGTGTTCTTACTTCAAAATATTGAGGCATATCTAAATAAAGAATAAAATCTACATAAGCATAAGGAATACGCTCTTCATTTTCACATGCAGGAATTATTGTAAAAAAACCTACACATGTAAAAAAAATGATTATCTTTGCAATATATACTTTCATTTCTAATTTAATTTTATGGCAAAGTTAAGAAAAATAATACAAATCTTACTAATAATAAATTTCATTTTATGTTCATCAACAAGTTTTAGTCAAAACATACGAAGCATTGACAATGAAAAACATATGAAATCTTTAAGGCAGAAACGTTATCGACCTTCTCCTGAAGAAAGATTAGTCATGAAAATTGAAAAAAACAAAGCAAAAAAAGATGCTAAAAAAAAGAAAAGAGATGCAAGATTACATAAAAAAGCTGTAAAAAAACATAATAAATTAATTAATGGTGGTGGTAAAGACGTAGTAGATGGCAAACGTACTTATAAAAGAATGAAAAAATCAAAAAAATCAGCAAAATATACTAGAGAATAAAATATATGATTTTATGATTTGTCTTATTATTAAGTACTTATATATATCTTTAAAAAAAATAATTTATTTTGAGGCGTTTTTTTTTGGTTAATAAAAAAAACTATTCTATTTTTACACTTTTTCAAACTTAGTTTAAAGTAAAACTTTATTATGATACGAAAATTACTGTTTATTTTAGTGGCACTTATTACAAGTGCGGGGGTGTATGCTCAATCAGCGGGCACCTTGAGTGGTAAAGTTACTGATGCAGCAACAGGTGAACCAATCCCGTTTGCAAACGTAACGATTGAAGAAAACGGAAATATTGTTACCGGAGGTATGACAGATTTCGATGGAAATTTCTCAATAAAACCTATTCCGGCAGGAAGATTTACCGTTTCTGCTTCTTATATTGGTTACGCAACTTTACAATACACAAATGTTCAAATTATTGCTGGTAAGATAGTTTACCAAAATTTTGACTTAAACCCAGCAGCAGAAATTTTAGGTGAAGTAGAAATTAAAGAATATAAAGTTCCTTTAATTTCTAAAGACCAAACACAATCAGGAGGAACTGTAACTTCTGAAGACTTTGCAAAAATGCCTGGTCGTTCTGCAGCAGCAGTTGCAACTACAGTTGCTGGTGTTTATACCGAAGACGGCGAAGTTGGTAGTATTCGTGGTGCTCGTTCCGAAGGTACTGTTTACTACGTTGACGGCGTTAAAGTAAGAGGTAGCTCGGCAGTTCCAAAATCTGCTATTGAGCAAGTTACAGTTATTACTGGAGGTTTGCCTGCTCAATATGGAGACGTTACTGGTGGAGTTATTAGTGCAACAACTAAAGGACCTTCTTCACACTTCTACGGAGGTGGTGAAGTTGTTACTTCTCAGTATTTAGACCCATATGGCTACAACCTTGCTGCTATAATGGTTTCAGGACCTATCTGGTCGGTTACTGAAAAAGGCGAGTCTAACAGAAAAAGAACTATCGCTGGATTTTTACTTGCTGCAGAAGGTAGAATAGTAAAAGACGGTGGACCATCAGCAGTGGGTGAATGGAGAGCAAATGCAGATGTTTTAGAAGAAATTAGAACTAATCCTTTGCGTTTAATTGAGTCGCAATCTGGTAATATTATTTACCAAAACTCTGACTATTTACATGCAGACGCTTTCCAAAATTATAAATCAAGAGCTAATGCTGGTGGTAAAGGTGCCAATGTTGCAGCAAAAATAGATATCTCTCCTATAAGAGACTTAAACTTCACTATTGGAGGAACTTTTGATATTGGAGCAGGTAGATTATATAGCTATGGAAATCAACTTTTCAACTCACACAATAATGGTAATTATATTTCCGATGCTTGGAATACATACGCACGTATTACTCAAAAATTTAGAACAGAAGATACTGCTGTAATTAAGAACCCATATTATACTATACAGTTTGACTATTCAAGATCTTCAAGCAATTATTTCGATTCAAAATTTAAAGACAATTATTTTGAATATGGTCATATTGGTAATTTTACAACAGTACCTGAAAAATATTATATTTGGGGTATTGATTCTGTTACAGGTCTAGAAGGTAATTTATTTGAAACATATTTTTATAGAATTACCGACTTTACTACAAATGAACTAAATAAAGACTTAGCAAGATATACTGAACAATATTTTGATTATTTCTCTGATTATTATTACAAAGATGTTGACCATCTTTTAAGTTATGGTGGATTGATGAATGGAAATGGAGCTCCTTCAATTTATGGAATGTACGCAAGTCCAGGAAATCCTTATGCAAGCTTTGAAAAATCTGAGGGACAACAATTTAGAGTATCTGCATCAGGAACAGCGGATATCAAATCTCACGAATTTAGTTTAGGTTTTGAGTTTGAACAAAGAAAAGACTCTTATTATGCAGTTGCTCCATTTGGCTTATGGACTTTAGCACGCAGATTAACAAACATGCATATTTTGGAAAAAGATATTTCTAAACCTATAATATATTATGATGACCAAGGAAACTTCTTAGATACTATTGACTACCCAAGACTTTATAATGCTCAAGGTCAATCTAGGTTTGATAAATATTTCAGAGAAAGTTTAGGTATGGAAATAAATGATTTAACATGGATTGATGTTGACTCTTATGATCCATCTACTTTTGATATTTCATGGTTTAGTGCTGATGAATTATTTAACCAAGGAAGTCCTGTAGTAGCTTATTATGGATATGACTATCAAGGTAATAAACTACATAGCAAACCAACATTTGACGACTTCTTTAACAAAACAGACGAAAAAGGATATAAAACACGTCCTATCGCTCCTTTTGAGCCTTCATATGTTGCTGGTTACATCCAAGATAAGTTTGCGTTTAAAGACCTTATATTTAACTTAGGTGTACGTGTTGACCGCTACGATGCTAACCAAATGGTTTTAAAAGACCAGTATTTACTACATGAAGCATATAAATTAGGAGATACAGATGAACTAGGTTTGTTAGCAAATTCAACTCATCCAGAAAATATTCCTAACGGAGCTACTGTTTATGTTAATGATTTATCAAATCCTACAGCAATCAATGGTTACCGTGTTGGAAATGTTTGGTATAATTCAAGCGGTATTGAAATTGAAAACCCAAATCTTATTGCATCACCAAATGGTATTGCACCATATTTAATTAATCCAAAAGAAGAATTAAATACAAAAGCTTTCGAGGACTACAAACCTCAAATAGTAGTAATGCCACGTATTTCTTTCTCTTTCCCAATATCTGACGAAGCTTTATTCTTTGCTCACTATGATATTTTATCAAAACGTCCTTCCTATTCAAACAGATTAAATCCTATTGAATATCTATATATTAGACAAATGAATGCTGATTTATTAAATAATCCTAATTTGAAAACAGAAAAAACTATTGACTATGAATTAGGGTTCCAACAAAAATTAGGAAATACATCTGCTTTGAAACTTTCTGCATTCTACCGTGAAATGCGTGATATGCAACAAGCTATTGCGGTTTATGGTGCTTATCCTGCAACTTACTACACATATGGTAACATTGACTTTGGAACTGTTAAAGGATTTGGTGTTAGTTATGATATGAGACGTACAGGAAACGTAACTTTGAGAGCTTCATATACATTACAGTTCGCAAATGGAACTGGTTCAAGTTACTCTTCTGGTGCTGCAATCGTAATGTCTGATAAACCAAATCTAAGAACTACTTTACCTTTAGATTTTGACCAAAGACACAATATAGCAGTAACTGTTGACTATAGATATGGAGGTAAAGTTTCAGGTCTTCCTTATAACGGACCAAAAATTGCTGGCAAAAGTATTTTAGCGAATACTGGAGTTAACTTTATTATAAACAGTGGTTCTGGTTCTCCTTATACAAAAAGAAATAGACCAAACAGTGGTACTGTTGTAGGTTCATTAAATGGTTCTCGTAAACCTTGGCGTACTACAATAAATATGCGTTTAGACAGAGACTTTAGAATAAAAATAGGTAACAAAAAAGAAAGTGGAAATAAAGAAAAATATAGCGACTTAAACGTATATTTAGAAATATCTAACTTGCTAAATGCTAAAAATGTTCTTGAAGTTTATTCTTACACTGGTAACCCTGATGATGATGGATACTTGAACTATGCAGACTATCAAACATCTATCAACACACAAAATGATGTTGAAGCATTTAGAAATTATTACTCAATGTATATAAATTCTCCTTACAATTACAGTACGCCTAGAACTATACGTTTAGGTGTTCAATTTGGTTTTTAATTATTAAATTTTAGATTATAAATAATAGATATGAAAAATCTTAGAAAAATACTAATTTTAGCTGTTCTGATAGCAATTTCTAATATAATGCTAGCAGATAAATGGAAAGGTGAACCAAGACCTCCTCATAAAATAGATAGAGCTGTTGCAGGTTGTGAACCAGCCAAAGTATCTACTGAAATAGCTATTAATAACGTTAGAACATTGATCCATACTGGCGGTGACATGTGGTGGGATATTTTTGGAACTAGAAAAGCTGCTTATGAAGTTCCTGTAGGTAGCGGTTGTCATGCATTATTTGCTGGTGCGATTTGGGTTGGAGGTAAAGATGCCAACGGACAATTAAAACTTGCGGCTCAGCGATTCCGCCAAGATGGTATTGATTATTGGCCTGGACCTTTAACAACAGATGGTTTAGCATATGTTAGTCCAGAAATTTGTACAAAATATGATAGACATTTTGTAATTACAAAAGAAATGGTTAGAGAATTTAGAGAATGGTGGAAATGTACACAAAATCCAGAATGTGATGAAAGTGCAGATTTCCCAAATTATCAAATTCCTGATATCATATTAAATTGGCCCGCACATGGTCCTGAGGGAGGTTATGCACATAACCTAGCACCATGGTGGGACGTTGATGGTGACGGTGTTTACAATCCGTTAAATGGTGATTTTCCATATTATGAATTCCCAGGCGAAGGAATTACAAACGACCCTGACTGTCATCGTCCACGTGGACAAGCGTCCAGGTTATTTGGTGACCATACTTTATGGTGGGTTTATAATGACAAAGGAAATATTCATACCGAAACTGGTGGTGCAGCAATTGGTATGGAATTTAGAGCTCAATATTTTGCTTTTGCAACAAATGACGAGCTTAATGATATGACTTTTGCAAACTATAATATCATAAACCGCTCTACCTATATTTTAACAGACACTTATTTTGGTGTTTGGACAGATGCTGACTTAGGATATGCTCAAGATGACTATACTGGTTGCGACATACAGCGTGGTTTAGGATATATGTATAATGGAGATGACATGGACGAATCTGCAAGTGGACAAACTGGATACGGCTCTCAACCTCCGGCAATCGGTATTGACTTCTTTGAAGGTCCATATCAAGACCCTGATGGAAAAGATAACTCTACTTCATATGATACAATTAATGGTATAAAAATCTTAAATTGTGCTAAAGGAGATATTATGAACGGTAATATCAACGGCTTAAACTTCCAAGATGGTGAAGTTGACAATGAAAGATGGGGTATGAGACGTTTCTTATATTTCAATAATAATACAGGTGGTAACCCATATACACAAGACCCTCATACAGCACAAGAACACTATAATTACCTAACTGGATATTGGTTAGACAACTCACCTCTTTGCTATGGCGGAACTGGACATAAATCAGGTGGTGGTGATCCAAATAAACCAACAAACTTTATGTTCCCTGGTAATCCAACAACAGACCCATGTGGTTGGGGATTAGGTGGTGTGCCACAAAACGAACCTTGGTCTGAAGAAACAGAAAACAATCCTCCAGATGATAGACGTTTTGTTCAATCTGCTGGTCCTTTTACTCTAAAACCAGGAGCTATTAATGATATTACTATCGGAGCTGTTTATGCTAGAGCTGCTTCTGGAGGTCCTTGGGCATCAGTAGAAGCTGTTCGTAGAGCTGACGATAAAGCTCAATTATTGTTTGAAAACTGTTTCCGCGTATTAGACGGACCAGATGCTCCTGAATTAAAAATTATTGAATTAGACAAAAAACTTATTTTCCACATTTATAATAGACCTGGTAGCAATAACTACCTAGAAGCTTACGTAGAAAAGGATCCAGCTATTGTTTGTCACCCTGATATAGTTCCTTGTGATGAATATTATCGTTTCCAAGGTTATCAAGTTTTCCAATTTAGAGATAGATCTGTAAGTATTTCTGATAGATATAATAATGACAAAGTTAGAACAATATTCCAATGCGATATTAAAGACGATGTGTCTCAAATTGTAAACTATACTTGGTCTGACGAATTAAGAGCAAACATTCCAGTAGAAGAAGTTAACGGTCAAAATGTAGGTATTAAACATACATTTGTTATTGATAAAGACGTGTTTGCTACTGGTGACCCTAAATTAATAAATAATAGAGAATATTATTTTAGTGCTCTTGCTTATGGTTATAACAATTCTATGCTTTATAACCAATCAATTCAAGAAACATTTAATGGACAAAAGAAACCATATTTAGCAGGTAGAAATAATATTAAAAAGTATGTTGCAATACCACATATGAACGATGCTGATAATAGTGGAACAATTATGCAAAGTGAATATGGCGAAGGTTTACAAATAACAATGTACGAAGGACATGGAAACGCAAATAATATAATTGAATTAACAGATGAAACTATTGATGAAATTATGAGTGGTTATCCATGGAAAGTTTCAAAAAGAGTTTACAAAAACGGTAAAGGTCCTATCAACGTAAAAGTTATTGATCCTCTTAACGTACCTGAAGGCACTTATTATTTGAAATTTAACCAAGATGCCGTTACCCACGCTTTTGGATTTATTGGAACAACAAAATCTGAATTATCTCCAAGTAATTTTGAACCATTTGGATACACAATTTCTTATGGCGATAAAGTTATTAATTCTGATGTAGATGTAAAATACGGTATTGGCGATGAACAATTACTAATGGACTTGGGTATTTCTGTTACAATCGCTCAAGACAACTTTGCTCTCTTAGAAGACAAAAATACTTATAATAATGGATTCTTAGATGCTGAATTAATCTTCGAAGATGAAACTAAACCATGGTTAGTTTTCTTACCTGATGGAGATAATTTTGACGCATTTAACTGGATTAGAGCAGGAAGTTATACAAACCCAGTACAATTTGGCGATTGTATTGATAAATCTTATAACGATAAAGTAGGTTATGATGATGACAAACATTTTGGAAAAATTCTTGGCGGTACTTGGGCTCCATATTTCATTACTCATTCTGGACGATATGGTGTATCATTAAATGGCTCTCATTCAAACATTAATATTGGAAGAACAGAACCATTATCCAGCGTCGATATAGTTATAACTAGTGATAAATCAAAATGGACAAGAGCATGTGTTGTAGAAATGCATGAAAATGAATGGAGAGAAGATGATTGTGGATTCTATCAAGAAGTATTACCTAAAGTAAACTACTTATCTGTAGGGAATGCTTTAAAATTTACACTAAGAAAATCTCCTTCTGTTGATAAGGAAGGAAAACCTCTAAATGATGGTACTTATGGTTTAAGCTGGTTCCCTGGTTATGCAATTGACCATAGAACAGGTAGCCGTTTGAATATTGTATTTGGAGAAGATTCTTGGTTAACTGGCGATAACGGCGCAGATATGATATGGAATCCAACATTTGGAATTAATTCTGAAAGAGGTCCAATATTTGGTGGAAAACACTATATCTATATTTTAGGAACAAATCAACAAGCAAATGCAGCTAACAACTGCCCTGCATACGATTCTTGTCAATGGTTTTACAACAAGTTGATAGAATTTGAACAAACAAATAACTCTACTATTTTAAATAGAGCATGGGCTTCGGCGATGTGGGTAGCTATACCTTTAGCTAATCCTAATTTTGATTTCTTAGCAACAGATGTTAGAATTAAACTTAGAGTTGGTACTCCTTATCACAAAGGTTTAAACAATTTTGCTGTTGACAATCCTGTAAATGATAACTATCCATACTTTTCATTTACAACAAAAGATATTCAAACTATTAAAAATCACAACGAAACAGCTGTAAATGCTCTTGACTTAATTCGAGTAGTACCTAATCCATATTATGGCTCGTCATATTACGAACATAACCAATTAGATAACTACGTAAGAATTACAAATTTACCACAACGTTGTGTAGTTTCTATTTACAACTCTGCTGGCGTACTTGTAAGAAAATTAGAGAAAGACAATACAGATCCATTCCTAGAATGGGATATGAAAAATACTTATGGTATTTCTATAGCTAGCGGAGTATATATTGTACATGTTGATGCACCAGGAATTGGAGAAAAAGTTGTTAAATGGTTTGGTGCTTTACGTCCAATAGATTTAAATAATTTCTAAAATATTAAAATATAATAAATAAAGTAATATGAAAAATATATATTTAATATCAGTTCTGACAATTTTAGTAGCAGGTTTTTTAAATACTGCTGTATATGCAGGAAACGAACAACGTGCAGCATCTAACGGAGCTTCGGAATTACAAATAAATCCATGGGCGCGTAGTTCTGGTTGGGGAGACGCTAACGTAGCTTGTGTTACAGGCGTTGAAGCAATGTACCAAAATATAGCAGGTCTAGCTATGACTCGTAGAACAGAATTAGTTTTCACTAATACACAATGGTTAGTGGGTTCGGGTGTAGTAATTAATAATGGTGGTTTTGCTACGAAAGTAGGAGAAACTGGTGTTATTGGTCTGAGTGTAATGAACATAAATTGGGGTGATATTGAAATAACCACAGATGCACTTCCAGAAGGTGGTGTTGGTACTTATTCCCCAACTTATACAACAATAGGATTATCATATGCTCGCGAGTTCTCTAACAGTATATATGGTGGTGTTACAGTAAAATTGCTCAACGAAAGTATTTTTAACTTAAACGCCTCTGGCTTTGCAATTGACGCAGGAATACAATATGTTACCGGCTTTGGTAGAGATAAAGCTAGAAACAGAAATAGAGATAATCTTAAATTTGGTATTACCATGAAAAATGTGGGAAGTACAATGAAATTTACCGGAGACGGTATGAGTTTTATGGGATTTTCTCAAAATGGTACAAATATGACTGTTGAAAATAGAAGTCAAGAGTTTGAATTACCAGCATTAATTAAAATTGGATTCTCTTATTCAATAAGATTAGCAGCAAAAGTTGATGAATTTGACAATACAGTTAAATCAGACCACAACTTAGTTATTGCAGCAAACTTTACTGCAAACTCATATGAAAAAGACCAATTCCATGCTGGTTTAGAATATGGATTTAAAGATTTATTCTTCCTTAGAGGTGGTTACATGTATCAAAAAGGAATGCTAGATCCTAATCCTGAAAACAGAGCTACTGTATTTACTGGTCCAACTGCTGGTTTAACACTACAAGTTCCAATAAATAAAGAAAATAAATCTGTACTTGCTATTGATTACTCTTACAGATTTACAAATCCTTTCCAAGGTGTTCATACTTTTGGAGCTAGAGTAAGTTTGTAAAAATTTAATAAATATAAATGATAAAAAAACCGACAAAAGTCGGTTTTTTTTATTTTAAACTTATGTAAGGTTTAATTTTCTCTAAAGAATTTTTTGTCAATGCCTTTTGCGAAAGTAATTCATCGTAACTGTTAATTTCTCCTTTAAATTCTCGATAATTCAAAATTAGTAAAGTAATTTCCTTGTCAATATATGGATGTGAAATTAACTCAGCATAATCAGCTTTGTTAATATTTATTTTCCTTATCTCACTTTCATCTAAAACTAATTGAGATTCGATGCTTTGATAAAGTTCATTTGAGATTCCATAAACCTCTCTAATTTGTTCTTTAGAAATAAAACCTCCTAATTTCTCTCTATAGTTTACTATACGTTTTGAAAACACCTCACCTATTCCCTTTAATTTTTGAAATTCAAGAGCATCAGCAGAATTAATAAAAATTTTAATATAATTATTATCAGATTTAACTAAATCTTCTTTAAGGTTATCATCAATTTTAACATAGGCTTCTACTCTTTGAAAACAAACACTATCGATAGAATACAATTTTAGTAAATCTTCGGCAGTATAGAACTTTCCTCCTTTATTACGATAATTAATAATATTATTTGCTTGAAAATTTGAAAATCCTAGGGTTTTTAACTCATCATAACTTGAAGTATTTGGGTCAAAATTAAATAATCTAATTTCAGAAGGCTTATCAAATTTTTTATAATAATTTTTGTAAGAGTTTTTATAATTATGTGATTTTGATTCGATTTTCACATAATCTTTAATTGCTTCATATTCATCGTTTGTAATGCTATAAACTTTTTTCAAATCTTCAGCTTTCCAAAACTTATAACCTCTTTCTTGATATGATATTATTCCATCAACGGTTTTTCGAGATAAACCCATAAAAAGAAGCTCTTCTCTTGAAACAATATTTGGGTCAAAATCAAATCTTTCTCCATTTTCTAAATCTGGTAAAGAATAAGCTAAAAAATCATCAATTTCATTTTCATATTCAGTAAAATCGAGTTTTTTTGGTTTTGCATAATTATTAAAATATACGCGTAATCCAATGATTATAACCATAATAATAGTTAAAAACAAAATTCCATTAGTTTCTCGTTTTGAGAAATTAAAATATTCTTTTACAAATTTTGACCAAAAAGACTTCACTTTTTAAAGTTTTTAATATACTCAAAATAAGTTTTAACTTCTTTTTTCATAACAGGAGCTAGAAGCAATATAGCTATTAAATTAGGAATTGTCATAAATGAAATTACTGTGTCAACAAAATTCCACACCAAATCAATTCCCCATATACAACCAAAAAACACAATTATACTGAAAACGTAATAATAAGGTTTAATTGCTTTGTCGCCCCACAAGTATTGAATTGCTCTTGAGCCATGATAAGCCCATGCAATTATAGTTGAAAAAGCAAATAAAAACAATCCTACAGTTACAATATGTTTTGCAAGCCAACCTAATCCTATCTTGCCAAATCCCCTTTCGAAACCTAATATTGTCATATTCACACCTTCAGAATCATTTGCCGTCCATGCTCCAGTTACAACAATTACTAACGCTGTTAATGAACAAATAATTATAGTATCAACTAATGGTTCTAACGAAGCTACTAAACCTTCTTGCACAGGATGTTCTGTTTTGGCAGCAGCGTGTGCCATAGGTGCAGACCCTTGACCTGCTTCATTTGAAAATAAACCTCGCTTAACCCCCATTGTTATAGTTTTGATAAAAACGGCTCCGGCAAATCCACCAGTAGCAGCAGTCCCTGTGAAAGCATCTGTTACAATCATTTTAAAAGCACCTGGAAGAGATTTATAAAAAACTATAAGAACAATAATTGAAGACACAAAGTAAAACACAGCCATTATTGGTACTAGTCTAACGGTTACATCTGCTATTCTTTTTAAACCACCTACAATTATTAGTAGAACTAAAAGAGCTATAATAATTCCTGTTACATATTCTGGAATATTATAACTTGAATGCATAGAGTCGGCAATAGAATGAGCTTGAGCTAAATTTCCAGTCCCAAAAGAACATAAAACAGCAGCAAAAGCAAAAATCAAAGCAAGATACTTTGCATATTTTCCCAACTTATCTTTAAGTCCATATTCCATATAATACATTGGTCCGCCAGAAACAGATCCATCAGCATTAGTTATTCTATATTTTTGCGCCAAAGTACATTCTACTAATTTTATCATCATTCCAAGAAAACCGACTACCCAAAGCCAAAATACAGCCCCTGGTCCTCCCCAATGAATTGCTAAAGCTACTCCTACAATATTGCCAGTACCTACTGTCGCAGATAAAGCCGTGGTTAAAGCTTTAAAAGAAGAAACATCACCTTTAGTTTTTTTAGTTGAATATTTACCTGCTACAATTTTTAGAGCATGTCCAAATTTAGAAACTTGTAAAAACCTCAAATAAAAAGTAAAAAACAAACCTGTTGGAATTAATACTAATAAAATAGCATAACTGCCAACATATTCATTATAAGCTTCTAAAATTGAATTTACAAAATCCATAAGACTTACATTAATCCTTCAATAAAAAACGTTCCTATAGCGATGGCTCCTATAGCAACAGGTGCTATCCACTTAATTATAAAAACAATTACATTTAAAACAATAGGATTAACTTTACAACCTAATTTGACTTCTTCAATAAATTTAGATTTTCCTAGATACCAACCTGTAAAAATAACTATAAATAAAGCTCCAAATGTCAATAAAATATTTGCTGACACATAATCTGCTAAACCAAAGATAGTTTTATCAAACAACTTGATATGCGATAATTTTCCAAATGATAAAGTACAAAATACTCCTAAAACAGTTATAGCGACAGTTGCAAGTACTGTTGCCTTAAATCTAGAAATTCTTAAATCTTCTTTAAAATATGCAACAACAACTTCTAAAAGAGAAATTGTGCTAGTTATGGCAGCTAAAAATACTAAAATAAAAAATAAAATTCCAAAAATATAACCACCTGGCATAGATTGAAAAACTCCTGGCAAAGTAACAAACACTAAACCAGGTCCTTCAGTACTTTCTCCACCTAAAGCAAACAAAGCTGGAAAAACCATAATACCACATAAAATAGCAATCACAGTGTCTGCTACGGCAATACTAATAGAAGTACTTAACAAAGGCGTGTCTTTTCTAACATACGAACCATAAGTAATTAAAGCCCCCATTCCTATACTTAGTGAGAAAGCTGCTTGTCCTAAAGCCATTAAAACAGCTTTAAATGTAAGTTTACTAAAATCGGGCTTAAATAAAAACTCCAAACCTTTTGAAGATCCTGGCAAAGTTATACTTCTTATACAAACAACAAGTATTAAAACTATTAATAAAGGCATAAGTATTTTAGTTGCTTTTTCTATTCCCTTGCTCACACCACGCAAAACAATTGCTGCAGTTAATATCATAACTACTATTTGCCATAATAGAGGACGAAAAGTGCTTGCTGTAAAATTATTAAAATCAGTGCTCAACTCAGCTTGAGATTTGCCAACAAAAGAATTTTGAAAAGCTTGAATAATATATTCTAAAGTCCAACCAGCAACTGTGCCATAAAACGCCAAAATTACAAAAGCTGCAATAATTCCCATTAAACCCACAAGCCACCATGCTGTTCCTGGAGCAAGTTTACGAAACGCACCAATTGCATTAGAACCAGAACGCCTACCGATAACAAACTCCGACATCATCACAGGAATGCCGATAAGAACTACAAAGAAAATATAAACTAATAAAAAAGCACCTCCGCCATTTTCACCTGTTATATAAGGGAAACGCCACAAGTTTCCTAAACCTACTGCAGAACCAGCCGCCGCAGCTATAACTCCAAATTTACTGGTAAAACCATCTCTTTTTTGACTTGACATAATAAATAAATTTTAGAACTTAATTTCAATTATTACCTAAACATCTTACAATAAATCAATCCTTAAATCTTCAAAAATATAAAAATTTATCAACTTTATCATAAAATAAATGTTTTTATTTCATCACAATTTTTAAAATTTAAGTTTGGCAAGCTATCAAAAATTCCAAAAATTGCTGAACCTGAACCCGACATTTGAGCATAAATAGCTCCTTTTTGATAAAGTTCATGTTTTATTTTTTGCAAATTTGGGAATTGAACAAACAAATTCTCTTCAAAATCATTTTTAATATTGTTCTTCCATTGCTCTAATGGCAAACTAATCAAAGATTTAAGACTTTGACTTGGCATATTCGGCTTACAGTTCTTGTAAGCCAAAGCTGTACTTACATGCACATCTGGTAAGCATAACATCAAATGTTTTCCACTCAAATCCAAAGAAATTTCCGAAAACACATTACCTAAACCTTGTGCAAAAACAGCTTTATTTTTAATAAAAAATGCACAGTCAGCTCCTAATTTAGATGCGTAAAATTGTAATTGTTCTTCATCTAAATTCAAATCAAATAATTTGTTTAACGAAATTAAAGTATGAGCAGCATCGGAAGAACCTGAACCTAAGCCACTTCCAAAAACAACGTTTTTATACAAAATAATTTTAACAGGAGGTAAATTAAATTCCGAATTTAAAATTTGATAAGCCTTATAACACAAATTGTCTTCGATTTTGCAATCAATTTTTTTACCTAAATTAATTACTTCAAGCTTTTGAGATGGAAGAATTTCCAAAATATCTTTATAAGGAATTGGATAAAACACCGTTTCTATATTGTGGTAGCCATCGTCACGCTTTGAAACGATATTCAATCCAATATTAATTTTACTATTTGGAAAACTAATCATTCTACAAAATTAAAATTAATTTCTTAAAAACATAATTTCTAAAGGTTTTTATATTTAATAGTTTTGAAACAATGATAATAAAGCTAATGCAATAATTTTAATTTTTTTATCTTTGTGAAAATTTTGAATTATGGGAAACATAGTTGCAATTGTAGGTCGTCCAAATGTTGGAAAATCAACTCTCTTCAATAGGCTTATCGAAAGACGTGAAGCTATTGTTGATAACGTTAGTGGTGTTACAAGAGATAGACTTTACGGACATTGCGAATGGAATGGAAGAACATTTTCGGTGATAGACACTGGAGGATATGTAAAAGATTCTGATGATATTTTTGAAAAAGAAATTGCTCGCCAAGTTGTTATTGCAATAGAAGAAGCTGATGTAATAATTTTTATGGTTGACGTGCTAGCTGGGCTTACAGATTTAGATTCTTCTGTTGCAGATTTATTAAGAAAATCAGAAAAACCTGTATTTGTAACTGCAAATAAAGTTGATATACACGAAAGAATACTTGACGCTTATGAGTTTTACAACTTAGGTTTAGGCGAAATTTATTCTATTTCTGCAATTAATGGCTCAGGTACAGGCGATCTTTTAGATGAAATTGTTAAAGTTTTACCCGAAGATAAAAATGCTGAAGAAGAAGAATTGCCTCGCATAACAATAGTTGGTCGTCCAAATGTCGGAAAATCATCATTAACAAATGTGCTTGTTGGCGAAGAAAGAAATATTGTTACAGATATTGCAGGAACTACACGTGACGCTATAAACACAAGATATAATAAATTTGGATTTGACTTTATGCTAGTTGACACAGCAGGAGTTAGAAAAAAATCTAAAGTAAACCAAGATTTAGAGTTTTATTCCGTAATGCGAGCAATTAGAGCAATCGAAAATTCAGATGTTTGCCTTTTAATGATAGATGCTAGCGTAGGTTTCGAAGCTCAAGACCAAAATATTTTAAACTTAATTAGAAAAAATAAAAAAGGAATAGTAATTTTAGTTAATAAGTGGGATTTAATTGATAAAACAACTAATACTTTGAAAGAATATCAAAAATCTATAATGGAAAAAATTGCTCCTTTTAATGATATTCCAATTTTATTTATTTCTGCTTTAACAAAACAAAGAGTTCACAAAGTAATTGAAACAGCAATGGCGGTTTACGAAAATCGTACTCAACGCATTCCAACTGCTAGACTAAACGAAGTTATGTTACAAGCAATCGAAGATTATAATCCACCGTCAGTAAAAGGCAAGTATATAAAAATTAAATATGTAACTCAACTGCCAACCCCTACCCCAGTATTTGCATTTTTTGCCAACTTACCTCAATATATTAAAGAGCCATATAAAAGATATTTAGAAAACAAACTTAGAGAAAACTTTAATTTTACTGGAGTTCCAATAGTACTAGTTTTTAGAAATAAATAATTATATTAGTCTCGAAAATTTATAAATTTGCATTTTAATTTTAAAAAAATGATTGATAAAATAAACCAAATACTTTCAGAAGTTGAAGCTTTTAAGCCAAAAAGTATAGAAGAAATTGAAAGCTTTAGATTAACATATTTGTCAAAAAAAGGAAAAATTTCTACTCTATTCGATGATTTCAGAAACGTGCCAGTAGAACAAAAGAAAGAAGTTGGAGTAAAAATTAATATTTTAAAACAAACTGCGACTGAAAAGTTAAATCAACTGAAAGAGCAATTTATTGTTGACAATTCGGGCAAAATTGACATTGATTTAAGTCGTCCTGGCGACCCCTTGAAACTTGGTGCAAGACATCCCCTATCTGTGGTTCATAACGAAATTGTTGAAATTTTTACAAAATTAGGTTTTTCTATTTCAGACGGACCAGAAATTGAAGATGATAATCATAATTTTGCTTTACTAAATTTCCCAGAAAATCACCCTGCACGCGACATGCAAGACACATTTTTCATTTCTAACGATATGAATGTTCTTCTTCGTACTCATACCTCATCGGTTCAAGTTCACGAAATGTTAGAACAAAAACCACCAATTCGTACTTTGTCGCCGGGTAGAGTTTACAGAAACGAAGCTATTTCTGCACGCGCCCATTGTTTGTTTCATCAAGTTGAAGGACTATGTATTGATACAAATGTTTCGTTTGCAGACCTTAAATATACCTTAGAAATTTTTGCTAAAGAAATGTTTGGTAAACACACAAAAATTAGATTGCGTCCATCATATTTTCCATTTACAGAACCATCAGCAGAAGTCGATGTGAGCTGTAGCCTTTGCGGAGGAAAAGGTTGCAATGTTTGCAAAAATACTGGCTGGTTAGAAATTTTAGGTTGCGGAATGGTTGACACAAATGTTTTAGAGGCAACTGGAATTGACCCAAAAATATGGTCGGGCTATGCTTTTGGAATGGGAATAGAAAGAATTTCAATGCTAAAATATGAAATAAAAGATTTAAGATTATTTTTTGAAAACGATATTAGATTTTTAAACCAATTTACATCTGCATTTTAAAAAATGATTTTAAACCACTTAAAAATTGGCAATAATATTAAAAACGACAATCTTGTAATTTTACACGGACTTTATGGCAGTGGCGAAACTTGGACAAATGTTGCAAATTTATTAAGCGATAAGTTTAATATTTATTTACCTGACGCAAGAAATCACGGAAAATCATTTCATAATCCATCTCATACATATCCTGAACTCGTAGAAGATTTAAAAATTTGGACAGATTCTCTGAATATCGAAAAATTTAATCTTTTAGGTCATTCCATGGGTGGAAAAACTGCCATGTTTTTTGCAAATAAATATCCACAATACATAAACAAACTAATTGTTGCAGATATTTCACCACGAAATTATTCCAACATAAGCCAACATGTACCAAGCATAAACTTCCATTTGAATTTAATTTCAAACATGCTTAAACTTGAACTAAAAAAATACAAATCCTATAGTGAAGTCGCCAAAGAATTAGTAAATTACGAAGAAAATATTAGAAATATTATTCTAAAAAATTTAATAAAAAAAGATGGTAAAATGTGTTGGAAATTAAATCTGCAAGCAATTGCAAATAATTTTCCAGAAATTGTACAAGGCTTAGATACAGATGAATTTATTGAAAAAAAAATACTTTTACCAACACTTTTTTTAAAAGGAGATTTATCAAATTATATCACTAATCAAGATTTTAAACTTATAGAATTTATTTTTCCTAATTCAAAAGTCGAAACAGTTGAAAATGCTGGACATTGGTTACATATTGAACAGCCACAAGAAGTTTCAAACAAAATATTTAATTTTTTAATCGATTAATCATGACAAAATTTAGACAAGAAAAAGACAGTATGGGAATAGTTGATGTTCCTGCCGACAAATACTGGGGAGCACAAACACAGCGTTCGTTTCAAAACTTTAAAATTGGTGGTAAAATGCCTTTAGAAGTAATTTATGCTATGGCAATTTTAAAAAAATCTTGTGCAAAAGCTAACCACAACATAGGTGTTTTAAGCGAAGAAAAAGCCAAAGCAATAGCTAATGTTTGTGATGAAATTTGTCAAGGAAAACTTGACGACCAATTCCCTTTAGTAGTTTTTCAAACTGGTTCAGGCACTCAAACAAATATGAACTTAAACGAAGTTATTGCAAACCGTGCTCATGTTCTAAATGGAGGAAGTTTAACAGATTCAAAAAAATTACTACACCCAAACGATGACGTTAACAAAAGTCAATCATCAAACGACACTTTTCCTTCGGCAATGAATATTGCTGCAAAAACTGTAATTGTAAACAAAACCCTACCTGCTCTAAAAAGATTGCACAAAGAATTTGTAAAACTATCTAAGGAATTTGCGAATAAAATTAAAACAGGCAGAACCCATATGATGGATGCGACACCAATAAGTTTTGGACAAGAATTTTCGGGATATGCTGCACAATTAGAATATGGCATTAATGCTTTAGAAAAAAGTTTAGACCACCTTTCTGAGCTGGCAATAGGCGGAACAGCAGTAGGAACAGGTTTAAATGCACCAAAGGGTTACGACAAAGAAGTTTGCAAATATCTAACTGAATTTTCTAAAATAGAATTTAAAACTGCCCCAAATAAATTTGAAGCTTTAGCTGCACATGATTCTATTTTAGAAACACATTCAGCATTAAAACAAATTGCAGTTGCAATAAACAAAATTGCAAACGACTTTAGAATGATGGCAAGTGGTCCAAGATGTGGTCTAAACGAAATTCTTATTCCAGAAAACGAACCAGGTTCTTCAATTATGCCAGGGAAAGTTAATCCAACTCAAATTGAAGCAATAACAATGGTTTGTGCACAAATCATTGGAAATGATTTAAGCATAACAACTTCTGCAATGAATGGGCATTTTGAACTAAATGTATTTAGACCTGTAATGATTAAGAACTTTTTAGAATCTGCAAATATTTTAGCCGAAGCATGCGACTCATTCTTAAACAATTGCGTTTCTGGAGTTAAAATTAATGACAAACAAACAGAAGAATATTTAAAGAAATCTTTAATGACTGTAACTGCTCTCAACACAGCTATTGGATACGACAAAGCAGCGGAAATTGCAAAAAACGCTCATAAAAAAGGAATAAGCCTAAAAGAATCAGCAATGGAAATTGGTAGTATATCAGAAAAAGACTTCGATAATATAGTTGACCCACGCAAAATGATATAATTTTATAAATATTAACTGGAATGCAATGAAAATTATATTAATTTTGATTTTTAAAATTTTTGAAAATAGATGTGTGGAATAACAGGTTTTTACACCAAAGATAATCCGAATTTTGTAAGTAAAGATGAACTTGAACTTATGACATCTTGCTTGGCACACAGAGGACCAAACGCAAGAGGTGTCTTTTATACCGACTCTATTGGACTAGGACATCAAAGGCTTAGTATTTTAGACCTTTCCGATGATGCAAACCAACCAATGGAATCGCATCGTATGAGATATATTTGTGTTTATAATGGTGAAGTTTATAATTTTAAAGAAATTGCTAAGGACTTAAATATAGAACTAAAAACCAATACAGATACTGAAGTTATTATCGAAGCTTTTGCAGAATGGGGAATCACATTCATAAATAAGCTAATTGGAATGTTTGCTATTGCAATTTATGACAAGCAAGAGAAAATTTTATATGTATTTAGAGATAGAATGGGAATAAAACCATTGTACTATTACTGGGACGGTAAAAATTTTGCTTTTGGATCAGAAATCAAAGCTTTATTACAAGTAAAACAAATTCGCGAAGAAAGACAACTAAATAATTTTGCAATCTACGAATTTTTACATTTAGGCTATATTCCAGAACCTAATACAATATACACTAACATTAGAAAATTTCCTAGTGGACAAATTGGAATTGTTTCACAAAACGGCTTTCGATTAGAATCCTACTGGGATATTGAAGGCTGCATTAGACGAAATGTAATAACCGATTTTCACGAAGCTAAAGAAAGAGTTCACTCACTAATAAAATCATCTGTTTCAATGACTTTGCTTAGCGATGTGCCATTTGGAACATTTTTGAGTGGAGGAATAGACTCTAGTCTTGTTACTGCAATTGCTGCAAAAACTCATTCACAAAAAATAGACACTTTTTCTCTTGGTTTTAACGAGCCTAAATTCGACGAATCGAAATACGCAAAACAAATTGCAGATTATTTAGGAACAAATCATCATCAATACATAGTTTCTGTAGATGACGTAAAAAGTATCATACTTGATATGCTTGACTTTTTTGATGAGCCTTTTGCAGACTCTTCAGCGATTCCAGTAATGCTTATATCTAAATTCGCAACACAAAAGGTTGGAGTTGTTTTGTCGGGAGATGGTGGCGATGAGCTTTTCCACGGATATGGAGCATATACATGGGCAAAAAGACTTGACAAATTCCCATATAAAAACTTTAGAAATGTTTTTGCTACAATTTTAGAACTTTCACCAAGCAACAGAAGCAAAAGAGCTTCGTACCTTTTTAAATATAAAAATAAAGACACTCTAAAATCGCATATTTTTTCACAAGAACAATACTTTTTTAGCGAAAAAGAACTTAGAAAAATTTTAAACCCTGACCTAATCTTTGACAACAGCTTAGAACAAGATTATTCAAATTTTGTAAGAAAACTTACACCCGAAGAAGCTCAAGCAATTTTTGATTTAAAATACTACTTAAAAGATGACTTGCTAGTCAAAATAGACAGAGCATCAATGCGTTATGGATTAGAAGTGAGAGTTCCTTTGCTAGACCACAGAATTGTTGAACTTGCTTTAAATTTAGATCCTAAATTAAAAAACTCGAAAAATATTCCTAAGTTTTTATTAAAAGAAATTTTATACGATTATCTTCCAAGAGAATTTTTCGACAGACCTAAATCTGGATTTGCAATGCCACTAAAAACATGGCTTAACACAGATTTAGCATTTTTAATAAAAGATTACTTAAACGAAAGTGTTATAAACGAATTTAATATTATTGAGTTTTCCGAAGTTCAAAAACTTATTACAGAATTCAAGTTAGGAAAAGACTACCTTTACAATAGGTTATGGCTCTTAATAATTTTACACAAATTTCTTATCAAAAACAAGTATAGCCAATAGATTACAAACATGCTGAAACATGCAATTTATATTTTTATAGGCAGCGGACTAGGCGGAATTATAAGATTTGGACTCGGAAAATGGATAAGTTCAATACACTCAACAAATTTCCCTCTCGGAACATTTATAGTAAATATTTTAGCCTGTTTTATTGTAGGTTTTGTAATTGGCTTAGCAGATAGTAAACAAATTATTTCAGCATCTGCTAAAATGTTTTGGGTTGTAGGCTTTTGTGGTGGATTTAGCACATTTTCAACATTTAGTAACGAAACTCTCAATCTTTTGCAAACAGGAAATCACACAACAAGTTTTTTATACATTGCTCTAAGCGTAATAGTTTGCTTAACATTTACTTTTCTAGGACTACTAATTGCGAATAAAGTTTAAAGCTGATAAAATTTCTCAACGTATAATCACTAATTTTTGAATTAAACTACCTGAATCAAAATCAAATTTTATAGTATAAATACCATTAGACAAAAAACTTAAATCTAATTCTTTCTGGTTTGTTATTTCTGAGCGAAAAACTTCAACACCATTAGTGTTAAATATTTTGATATAACAATCTGAGATATTCATTAAGCTAAATTCGCATATCCCATTTGAAGGATTTGGAAAAATGCTTACTGAAGCATTATTGTAATTTGGCATTTCTGTTGTTACATAAGGTATAAAGTGAATTTTATATGGATTTTCCCAAGTTGTTGAACTTGCTGTTCCAATTAGCTTTACATAAATACCGTCATCATTTGCAGGAATATTAATAATAGTAGTATCAATAAAATTAGTAATTGTTTTAGACTGAATTAGATTTTCGTTTAAATCATAAAATTGTATTGTGTTTACACCTGAAGATTCTCCATTAAAAACAAAGGCTATTGCATTATTATTGCCAGATTTAAGTTTAAATACGTCTTCGTCAATTTCTACTCCATTTTGTTGAAAAGTAACAAAACCAATTATTTCATTATCAGGTTCTAAAGTATAAGCAAGCGAAAACTGATTAGGTTCGTCAAGCCCACGGATAAGTGTGTAATAATCACTACCTTCGCTTGTGTGAATAACATCGGTAAGTAATGTATCTGTAATTCCTAAAGGTACAGGATTTCTATCTTGGTCGTAGAGCCATTGCTTGTTAATATCCACTGCTCCATCACCTACTAAACCTATATCCCAACCAAGCCATATAGATGTCATATATGTATATTTGATATTCAGTGGCAGAGGCATTTCTGGATTATATGACTGGCTATCTGGTCCTTCATTTATTCCAATTATGTCATCAGTTTCACTTCCATTACAATTTACATCAACATTATAAAAAGTTGAGTTTCCGAAAAACCCTCCTTCACTTGCAATACAATTCTCATTTCCTCCAAATAAATAAATTCCCTGTGGATATGTATTGCAAAAAGTATAGGAATCGTATTCCCAAATTAAATCTCGATTTGCTTCAGATTTGCCTTGCACATCAGGAATGTCAGATTTTGTTGGGTCAGGAGATGTATTAGAACCTAAATGCGGAGTGCCAAATGTTGCTACTCTTGCTACTTTATGTCCATCTGCAACTGTAGGGTCAATCCAATTTACATGAACACCATTTTCGTCAGTTCTTTGCAAATATTCTCTGATACATAATCCACCCATAGAATGACCTACTAAAACAACTTTGTCAGCACCTGTAAAATCAAGAACTTCTTGTATCATTTTACCTAGAGCATAACCTTGTTTATATATTGCAGATTGATTACTTTGATCAAAATAACTATAAAAAAATCCGCTGGCTCCTTTTATATTCTCTTCCTTGAAATTTATTGCAAAAATGCTGGACCCTGTCCATTCTTGAACATAATCATCTTTATTGTCTGTATAATTTCTTGGACCGAGATAGATAACTTTATCATTAAAAACGAAGTTTTCCCATTTTACATCATTTTCCAACAAGGCAGTTGATAGGTCATTGTCAGCATTTAAAACAGCATCAAACACATTGATATCTCCAAGTTGATAGCTATCACGTAAAAACTCCATACTAGTAGCAAATGTTTTTTCACTACCTGTAAGCCCATGAACAAAAATTACAGGATATGGAAGTTTGTTTTGCGAATAAATTCCTTGACTAGCACACAAAACAATTAAAATAAATATTAAATAATTTTTCATAAATTTTTCACTTTTTCTCCGCCAAAAATAATAAAAATTAAATAAAAAATCATTACTGTCCGGTAAAAATTATATTACATTTTTAAATGATTTATTCTTAATTTTATTATATTGCGTCTTTGTTAAATAGAATAAATGAACAAGAGTCCTTTAGAAATATTAGTGTCAAAATTCGAGAAAGAAGGCGAATTAATTAGAATAAATGAATTTGTAAATCCCGAACTTGAAATTACAGAGTTTGCAGACAGAATGATGAAGCTCCCAAAAGGAGGCAAAGCCTTATTTTTTGAAAATACAGGTACAGATTTTCCATTATTAATAAATCATTTTGGCTCCGAAAAAAGAATGTTTTCAATATTAGGAATTAAAAATTGGGAAGAACCTTCTCAAAAAATTGACTTGCTTTTTAATAATATAATAAATCCACCACAAACTTTTTCTGAAAAACTATCGGCTTTATCTGAACTAAAAAATTTAAAAAAATGGATACCTAAAAAACTAAAGTCAAAAGGAAAATGCCAAGATGTAATTATGCAAAATCCAGATTTGTCAAAACTTCCAATTTTAAAATGTTGGAAACATGACGGTGGAAGATTTATTACTTTGCCTTTAGTTATAAGTGAAGACCCCGAAACAAAAATCAGAAATATTGGAATGTATAGAATGCAAGTTTTTGATAATAAAACAACAGGAATGCATTGGCATTTGCATAAAGGCGGAGCTGTACATTTTGAAAAACATAAAAAACTAAATAAAAAAATGCCTGTTTCAGTTGTTTTAGGCGGAGACCCAATCTTAACTTATTGTGCTAGCGCTCCTCTTCCACAAGATATAGACGAATTTATTTTGGCAGGATTTTTAAAAAACAAAAATGTAAAATTAGTAAAATCAATTACCAACGATATTTTCATTCCCGAAGATGCTGATTTTGTAATTGAAGGCTATATAGACCCTAACGAAGAGCTTGCACTTGAAGGACCATTTGGCGACCACACAGGTTTTTATTCACTTGCGGATTATTATCCAAAATTTCATGTAACTTGCATAACTCACAGAAAAAAACCTATTTATCCAGCCACAATTGTAGGAATTCCACCAATGGAAGATTTTTATCTCTCAAAAGCAACAGAAAGAATATTTTTAAAACCAATTCAAATTGCAATAGCTCCAGAAGTTTTAGACATTAGATTGCCAGACTATGGAGTAGCACATAATTTAGTGTTGGTAAAAGCAAAAGCAACTTATAAAGGACAAGCAATTAAAATTATGAATGCCTTGCTTGGTGCAGGACAAATGATGTTTTCAAAAATAATTATTTGCTTTAACGAAAATATTGATATTCAAGACGATAAACAAGTTTTTGAAACATTATTAAAAGTAAATGATTTAAAAAACAATACAATTTTCAGCAAAGGTCCTGCTGATGTTTTAGACCATTCGGCATACACATACGCATTTGGCGGCAAAATTTTAATTGATGCTACAAATCCTCAAAATGAAAAATTAGAAAATAGAGAAATAAAACTCATTAAAAATTCTGAATTTGATAAAACTAAAAAACTTACTGGAATAAATATAATTATTGATAAACCAGAAGCTATAAAAGATAATCACACAGCTCTTTGGCTAATTCTAAACAATATAGACCCAATCTATGATGTTAAAATTGAAGATGATTTTATTTTAATAAATGCAAGTTCAAAAAATTTAAAAGAAAATAATTTTCAAAGAAAATGGCCCAACCCTGTGTGTGCTGACAAAAAAACTATAGAAAAAGTTGATAAGATATGGTGTAAATACACAAATATGGATTTTGTTGAATCGCCATCATTAAAATATATTGATTTAGTTAGTGGAGATGCGGCAGTTTATGAATAAAAATATTATTTTTACATTTTAAAAAATTAAAAATTATGGAATACAATCAAGCTTTTAATGACTTAATTAACAATGGTTATGAAGTAAAAACCGAACAATACCTAAACGAAGGTCTTGAGCTTTTTAAAAAGTACTCTAACGGATTTTTTGGATTTTATTTAATTATTTTTGGTGTTGCTGCTATTGCAAGTGCTCCTCCACTAATGTATGTGGGAAGTGTTTTAAGTTTACTTCAAGCTCCTTTAATAGCAGGATTCTTCCTTGTAGCAAACGATGTGATAAGAGGCAACACTCCAAAATTTGCCGACTTTTTTAATGGATTTAACTTTTTTCTACCTTTAGTACTTTTAAATATTGTAAGTTCAATATTTATTACCGTTGGATTGATTTTACTAATTGTTCCAGGAATGTATCTTGCTGTGTCATACTCATTTGCAAATATGTTTATTATATTTTTCAATTATGATTTCTGGACTGCAATGGAATTAAGCAGAAAAATTATTACAAAAAATTGGTGGTCATTTTTCGGATTTTTACTTATTCTGTTTTTAATAAATTTTGCAGGAATTTTAGCTTGTGGCGTTGGTGTTTTATTCACTCTTCCTATAACTTCTTGCATGTTGTTCGTTGCCTTTGAAGATATTGTGGGTAGTGCTATGAGAAATCAACAACAAACAAACTTTTAAACTTAATATACTATGAAGAGCATAATTAAATTTTCAGTCCTAATTTTGCTTTCGTTATTTATTTATTTTAATACTTATTCGCAAGATTGTACAACTATTCTAACACCTTCTGTAAAAAAAAGTGAGACTAAGCTTTGTCATACTCACTACTGTTTTGTTTACAGCGAAAAACACGAACAATCAAAATGGGTAGCTTATATACTTAAAGATTATATGACAGAAAGCAATGCGAAACGTACAGACAAATTTATGACAGACCCTCTTGTCGCAACAGGAACTGCTAACGACAATGACTACAAAAATTCAGGATATGACAAAGGACATTTATTGCCTGCTGCAGACATGAGTTTTGACTCAATAGCAATGGTAGAAACTTTCTACTTCAGCAATATGAGTCCACAAGCGCCATCGTTCAATCGTGGAATTTGGAAAAATTTAGAAACTTATGTTAGAACAACAAGCTCGAAATTGGGTTGTATTTATGTTGTTACAGGTCCTGTGCTAGAAAATGACTTAGAAAATATAGGCGAAAATAAAGTTAGTGTTCCAAAATATTTTTATAAAACAATATTATATCATTCCGACACTCTAACTTCTGGAATAGCTTTTCTAATACCTAACGAGAAAGCTACAGATAAAGATATTTTTAGCTATACTCTTTCTATTCGAGATTTAGAGAAAACTACTAAGCTAAACTTTTGGCACACACTTCCAAGGTCAATGCAAAACAAAGTTGAAAAGAATACAGATTTCGATTTTTGGAAACAATTTGCTAAATAAATTGTTTCTAAAACAATTTATGGATAAAACAGTATTAATAGCTTTTTCTTTAACTCTAATTGCTGGACTTTCTACTGGTATAGGCTCACTTATTTCGTTTTTTGCAAAAAAAACTAACACTAAAATGCTTTCGTTTAGTTTAGGACTTTCGGCTGGAGTAATGATTTATGTTTCTTTTGTAGAAATGCTTCCTAATGCATTTGAACTCCTAGAAAATGAATATGCAAAAACAGGAACATGGTATTCCGTCCTCGCCTTTTTTGTTGGAATAGCAATAAGTTTAATAATCGACAAACTTGTTCCAGAAAAAGAAAATCCACATGAAGTTCGTTTTGTAGAAAGCATGAATAAGGAAGTTGATAAGTCAAAACTTCACAGATTAGGTGTTATTACTGCAATAGCAATTACTGTACATAATTTTCCTGAAGGAATTGCAACATTTATGGCAGCATATTCAAATATAGAAACCGGAATTCCTGTTGCACTTGCTATTGCCATTCACAATATACCCGAAGGAATTGCTGTGGCTGTTCCTATATATTATGCTACAGGTTCTAAATCCAAAGCCATGCGGCTTTCTTTTTTATCGGGCTTAGCCGAGCCACTTGGAGCAATTATAGCTTATTTAATTATAATGCCTTTTATAAACGATGTTGTATTAGGAATTAGTTTCGCAATAACCGCAGGAATTATGGTTTTTATTTCTTTTGATGAATTATTGCCGGGTGCTCAAAAATATGGAAATCATCATATACCAACTTATGGAGTTGTAATTGGAATGGCAATTATGGCATTTAGCCTATTAATTTTAAATTAATCTTTTAAATTTACGATTTTTTCTATCACCTTGCTATGCTTGAGTAAATCGTCAACATACTCACGTGTATTCGACAAACGCGGAACTTTATGTTGTCCACCTAGTTTTCCTCTTCTGCCCATCCAAGCAAAGAAGCTACCTTCATCAAGAACAATAATTTCGGGCATTGCTAATGCTAAGTCGTTAAAGCGTTTAGCATCATAATCAGAATTTACTTCTCTCAATTTCGAATCTAAAGCTTGAACAAATGTTTGTAAATTATTTGGTTTTTGTTCAAATTCAAACAACCATTGATGCGCTCCCTCTGATGTAAAATCTTGAGGATAGAATGTTGCAGCTACAGTAAACTCTCTAACTTGTGCTCCAGTTATTTCACAAGCATGGTTTAGGGCAACCTGAGCATTATCCATAATTACTTCTTCGCCAAAAGCGTTTACAAAATGCTTGGTGCGACCAGTTATTTTAAGTTTATATGGATTTTTTGAAACAAAACTAACTGTATCGCCAATAATATAACGCCACAAACCAGCATTAGTAGTTATTACCATAGCATAATTCACACCGCATTCTACACCTTCTAATGGTACTGCGTTGTTTCTTCCTGCTAAATAATCTGAAAGTTCAATAAATTCGTAATAAATTCCATAATCCAACATTAGCATAAGTCCCTCATTATTTAACAAAGGATTGCTTGATGTTTCATCTTGAATTGCAAAAAACCCTTCAGACGCATTATATGTTTCCATATAAATCATAGCTGGATTAGGAATTAAATTGCGAAAAGTTTCTTGATAAGGCGAAAAATTTACTGCTCCATGAACAAACAACTCTAAATTGGGCCAAACCTCAAGAATATTACTTTTACCAGTATAGCTCAATACTTTTTTTATCAAAACTAAAAACCAAGTTGGTATTCCAACTAAACAGGTAACGTTCTTATTATAAGTTGTTTCAACAATTTTTTCTAACTTAACCTCCCAATCGTCTATTAATGCAATATCACTTTTAGGAACTCGGTTGAAATAAGTCCAAAAAGGCAAGTTTTTTATTAATATAGCCGACAAATCGCCATAGTGAGAATCTGAATCATTTGCATTTATATCTGTTGAACCTCCTATAGACAATGTTTTTCCAACAAAGACCTTAGACTCGGGATACCTGTCAGCATAAAGCATAAAAATGTCTTTTCCACTTCTAAAATGACAATCTTCTAAAGCCTCTTTAGAAATAGGTATAAACTTACTTCTATCAGAAGTTGTTCCACTAGATTTTGAAAACCACTTAGTTTTTCCGGGCCAAAGAATATTTTCTTTCCCGTGCATAGTTTCATCAATATAAGGCTTTAAAGAATCATAATCATGCAAAGGCATTTTATTAGAAAAATCCACACCATTTTTTACTTTATCTAAATTGTATTTCTTTCCAATTTCAGTAAAAGCACCTTTTTCTAACAATTCTGCTAATACTTTTTCTTGCACCTCAAAAGGATGTGAACGAAAATAATCGATTTCTGCTAATCGATTATAATTTATTAAACTTACTATAGAATTTATTAAAGACATTTTGTCGCGAAGATAAAAAAAATTATTTTTATAAAAATTTTTGAATTATGTTTTTTATTGACATTATACTTATTATTATCTTTATTTATTTCATTTATAAAGGAGTAAAAAATGGATTAATAAAAGAACTTGCAAGCCTTTTGGCTTTAACACTCGGCATTTTTCTAGCTATAAAATTTTATGCAAAGTTAATACCTATTCTTGAAGATAAAGCAAGTTCTTACGCAGAATATTTGCCAATATTTGCTTTTGCAATAATTTTTATTGCCACAGTAGTAGTAGTTTTTATGTTTTCTCATCTATTAAATAGATTTATTAAACTTATAAAACTTCAATGGCTAAACAAAACTGGAGGAGCTGTTTTTGCAATTCTAAAAATTAGCTTAATTATTGGTGGCTTACTGTTTTTTATAAATAGACTAAACGAAAAAGCTGGTCTTTTCGACCCTGCAATATGGGATAAATCAGTTTTATATAAGTTTATTATAAAAATTTTTAACATAATTTTTCCATACACTAAAGAGTTAACAAGTTTATTTTAAAAAATTGCCATAGCTCAAGTTTATACATTTCACAAAATCAACTATATTTGCACACGAAATGGATAAAAAAAGAAACAAAATATCAAATTGGTTTAGAAAGAGTTTTCAACTTGTAGTATATCATGGAAAAACCTATGATACTATCAGAACAATTAAATTCAATCGATTAGGATTTACATTTTTCATTTTTGGAATCATAGTAGTTTTATTTGCAATTTTATCAGTTTTTGTAATTTACACACCAATAAAACAAATGATTCCTGGCTACCCTGACAAAGAAACAAAAAAGTTAATTTATGAAAATGCAATTAAAACAGACAGTTTAATGCATGAATTAGAAATGAAAGACCAGTATTTAAAAATGATACAAGACCTTGTTTTTAATGAGGTACCAATAGATGAAGACTTTGTTGTGCCTGTTCAAAATTTAAGCGAACAGCAAATTATTGATTTCAACAATCCCACAAAACCAAGAATAAAAATAGAAGACGATACTGATTTTGTTGTTCCAGAAGAAGAATTTCCTAATATTGTTGAACCGATAAAAGGAATAGTAGTTTCAAAATATTCGCCTTCTCAAAATCATTTTGGAATTGATATAGCTGCCATTAGTGATGAAGTAATAAAAGCAACTTACCGCGGTACAGTAATTTCATCTGCTTATACTATAGAAAATGGCTATACAATAATTATCCAACACAAATCTAATTTAATCTCGGTTTATAAACATGCAAAATCAAGTTTAGTAAAAGAAGGAGAGAGAGTTGCAACTGGTCAAATTATTGCTAACTATGGAGATTCTGGCGAAAATAGTTCTGGTCCTCATTTGCATTTCGAATTGTGGAAAAATGGCAAATCAATAAATCCCGAAAACTATATACAATTCTAATGAAAAAACAAAAAAATATAGCAATTTTGGGGTCAACAGGCTCAATTGGAACTCAAGCTTTAAAAATTATTAGCGACTATCCCGATAAATTTCAAGCTGAAGTTTTAGTTGCAAATAATAATGTTGATTTACTAATTAAACAAGCCATTGAATTTCAACCAAATATAGTAGTTATTGCAAATGAAGAACACTACGAAAAATTAAAAAACGCCATTAATCATTTGCCTATAAAAGTTTTTGCTGGAGCAAAATCTATAGAGCAAGTTGTGCAAATGGATTGTGTTGACATTGTTCTAACAGCCATGGTGGGTTTTGCAGGTCTTTTGCCAACCATAAAAGCCATAGAAGCAAACAAAACAATAGCTCTATCAAACAAAGAAACCCTAGTAGTAGCAGGACATATCATAAACAAGCTACTAGAAAATAGTAAATCACAAATTATTCCTGTTGATTCGGAACATTCTGCAATATTTCAATGCTTAATTGGAGAAAATCATAAAAATGTTGACAAATTAATTTTAACCGCTTCGGGTGGTCCTTTTAGAGGAAAAGATATAGACTTTCTTAAAAAAGTTAAACCAAAACAAGCACTTAAACATCCAAACTGGAATATGGGAAGTAAAGTTACCATTGACTCTGCAAGTTTGATGAACAAAGGACTAGAACTAATAGAAGCTCACTGGCTTTTTGGAATTGATGCCAAAAATATTGAAGTTGTAATACACCCCCAATCCGTAATACATTCTTTAGTTGAGTTCGTTGATGGTTCATTAAAAGCTCAGCTAGGAGTACCAAATATGAGAATTCCAATTCAATATGCTTTAGATTTTCCAAATCGCAGTGTTTCCAATAAACATAGATTTTCTTTCAAAGATTTTGAAAATTTAACTTTCGAACAACCAGATTTAAAAACTTTTAGAAATTTACAAATTGCTATAGATTGCCTAAATGCAGGTGGAACTTCGCCTTGTGTTATGAACGCAGCAAATGAAGTTGCTGTAGATTTATTTTTACAAGAAAAAATTTCATTTGTAGAAATTTCTGATTTAATAGAAGAAGGTTTGGCAACAATAGAATTTATTAACAATCCAAGTTTAAAAGATTGTGTCGAAATAGACAATATAACTAGAAAAAAAACATTTGAATTATATAAAAAGATAAAATAATGGGTGGATTAATAATGGCAGGACAACTATTATTGTCATTAACACTTTTAGTTGTCATTCACGAGTTGGGGCATTTTCTTGCAGCAAGAATGTTCGGCATCAAAGTAACAAAATTCTTTATATTCTTTGACGTTGGATTTAAAATATGGAGCAAAAAAATTGGAGATACAGAATTTGGTTTTGGTTGGCTACCTTTAGGTGGTTATGTGAAAATTGCAGGTATGATTGACGAATCAATGGATACCGAGCAAATGAAACAAGAGCCAAAAGAATGGGAATTTAGGAGCAAACCTGCTTGGCAAAGACTAATCGTAATGTTAGCAGGAGTTTTTATGAATGTTATTGCTGGTATTTTAATTCTAAGTATTTCACATATGGTTTATACAAAGGAATATTTACCAGTAAAAAATGTGGAACAAGGAATTTACGCTTACCCTTATGCTAGATACTTAGGCTTTGAAACAGGAGATAAAATAATTGCAATTGACGGAAAACCAACACAAAGATACGAAGATGTATTTTCAAGCAAATTATTTTTTGCAAAATCTATTACTGTTGATAGATACGGACAAACAAAAGAAATTGCTATTCCAGACACTCTTTATTCATACCTAAAAAATGGAGGACTCTTTATAAGTCTTGATAACTTTAACTTTAGTATTGATAGCTGTGTTGACAACATGCCAATATCCGACTTGAATTTAAAAAAGGGCAGTAAAATCTTGTCAATAAATCGTGAAAGGATAAAATCTTTTGGACAGCTAAAAGAAATTTTACATTATAACAAAAATAGAGAACTTAGTTTTGTTTTTGACAATAATGGCAAAATAGATAGTTTAGATATTTTTATTGATAGTACAGCTAAGCTAGGGATATATGCTAGTTTACCAAAATTTACAGGTGCAAAATATAATTTTGGTACTGCTCTTTTATATGGCTGGAAAGATGCTTTCGAAACTGTTAATGCAAATATAAAAGGATATGGCTTAATATTTGCTGGAAAAGAAAAAGTTAGAGAAAGCTTACAAGGACCAATAGGAATTGCTAAGGTTTATGGAGCAGTTTGGGATTGGGCAAAATTCTGGAGATTAACAGGTATTATATCTATGATATTAGCTTTTATAAATGTTTTACCTATCCCAGCATTAGACGGCGGACATGCACTATTCCTTGTTATAGAAGTTATTACAGGACGAAAATTGTCCGACAAGTTTATGGGAATTGTGCAAGTTATTGGAATGTTAATTTTACTTGCCTTAATGGTTTTTGTAATCGGGAACGACATCATTAACTTATTTTGAGTCTGGTTGTTAGTTTAAATTTTTAATGAAATTATGAGAAAAATAATTTTTGTTTTCTTAGTTTTAAATTCAAGTTTCTTGAGTCTCAATGCTCAGGAATTTTTAGATTTTTCTAATACTGCACCTTCAGAAAAAAGAATTTTGCTAGTTCCTTTCGACCCAAGAATATATGTAAACGATGCTACAGCAATTATGTTGAAAAATGAAAGGTCAAACCACGACGAATTAATGCAATATTTTAGGTATCAATTTAATCTCCAACTTCATAATGCTATGATGGATTCTTGTAGCGTTGTAAGTTTATTTTCAGACAATACCAGAATTGACCAAGAAGATATTAATACTTTATATTCTTTAATTTCTTACGAATTGGTTTTAGCCACAAAAAATGCACCTGAAAATCCAGAAGAAAATAAAAAGAAATCTTTTTTTGCTAAGAAAAAAGAAGAAAAAGAACTACAACGAAGACTTGAAGAAACTAAAGAATATGATGCAAGAATACACAATGGCGAAATTGTAAGCAGGCGACAAACGACCCAAGACATGAGCTTAAATATTGTGTTCCATCAACCCGAAGTTCTTGAAGAAATAGCAAACAGACGAAATGTTGACTTGTTTTTATTTATAAATCAATTCGAGATAGTTGGAAATTATGGAGACCCCTATTTAAGTGGAAATACTAAAGCTGAAAGAAATTTAAAAGTTCATTTTTCAATTTATAACACAAAAGGGCAAATGATACATAATAGTTTTGGAATCACTAAATTACCTTTTAATTTAGACGACAAACAAACAGTTGTTGAATTGTATTTTCCAGAAGTTATAAGACAAATAATTCATAATATAAGTTTTTAGAAATGAATACAAACTTCATATTTGCTACAAATAATCCAAACAAATTAAAAGAAGTAAGACATATTGCAAATAATAAATTCAATATTGTTGGAATTGACGAGTTTGGAATTACCGAAGAACTTCCAGAAACACAAAATACTCTAGAGGGGAATGCACTTCAAAAAGCAAGATATTTGTATGAAAAAATTAGTAAAAATTGCTTTGCTGATGACACTGGTTTAGAAGTTGAGGCTCTTAATGGAAGACCAGGAATTTTCTCCGCCAGATATGCAGGAGAAGAGAAATCATCTATTGATAATATCAAAAAGTTACTTAATGAATTAAAAGATTGTTCAAATCGCTCAGCACAGTTTAGAACTGTTGTTGCCTTAATCTTAAACGGGAAAGAATATCTTTTTGAAGGAATAATAAAAGGCAAAATAATTGGTGAATTAAAAGGCGAAAATGGCTTTGGATACGATCCTGTTTTTGTGCCTTTAGGTTTTGAAAAAACATTTGCTGAACTTCCTTTAAATATAAAAAATACGATTTCGCACAGAGCACAAGCTTTTGAAAAACTCTTTAATTTTTTAAAACATTATGAAGTAGATTTAAAATAAATTCTTTGTTTTTATGTTTATAAATAAAAAATACTATAAATAATAATGAATAAAATAAATTATATACTAAGCATTGTTTGCTTGATGATTTTGTCATTTTTCTCTACTGCTCAAGTCGCTGTAGGACAATGGCGAGACCACCTACCTTATAATCACGGCACAAGTTTGGCTATATCTGAAAATGAAATTTACATGAGTACTAATGCCGGACTAATGCGTTTTGATAAAAGAACTAGTGAATTAGAAAAACTAAGCAAAATAAACGGATTTAGTGATGCGGGAGTAAGTACAGTAAAATATAGTAAAAAATTCGACACTTTTATTATTGCATATACTAATGGGAATATTGACCTAGTACAAAATAATACAATTACTAATATAGGTGACTTAAAACGCAAGTTTATAAATGGAGACAAAACTATTTACGATATTAGTCTAAATGGAGATTTCGCATACTTAGCTTGCGGTTTTGGGATTATTGAACTAGACCTAAAACGCAAAGAAATTAAAGAAACTTGGTATATAGGCGAAAATGGAACTTATGTGAAAATTAATTCTTTAGATAATGATGGTGAATACATTTATGCAGCTACCGACATAGGAATTTACAAAGGCAATTTTAACAATAAACTAGTTGATTTCTCAAATTGGGAAATAATTACACAACAAAATTTGCCTAACGATTTCAAATGGCTCGAAGGCAAAGAATTTTCTAGTCTTACAATTTTTGATGGAAAAATTATTGCTAATTACCACAATCCTACACAAGACGATGCGGACACTTTAGTAGTTTACTACAACGGAAATTGGGAAAGACTTTACCCCGAAGAAAATATGTTTGAAGCCGTTACTTCTAGCTCCGAACATTTAATTTTAATAAACCGTTATTGGATAAGACTTCTTAACAAAAATTTTGAAGAAGTTAAAACTGTTTGGCATTACACTATAAATGAACAATATCGCCAAGCTATTCCTGCTGATGCGTTTTTAGAAGATGAGAAAATTTTATGGATTGCTGATAAGAAAAATGGTTTAGTTAGAACGCCAGAACCTTGGGATTATAAATCATACATTATTAATGGACCTGAAACTGAAAAAGTTTATGATTTTGCTGTTTCAGAATCAAAAATTATAGGAATTAATGGTGGAATGACCGCAGCATGGGGACCAAAATGGGCACATGGAATGTTTTTTGAATTTAAAGATGAATTTTGGACTTCGGCTCTAGATAAACCCAATAATGGTTTAGAAGGTGTATTCGACTTAACAACAATTACTATAAACCCTAATGACCCAAACAACATATTTATTGGCTCTTGGGTAAATGGTTTGTTAGAATATAGAAATAATGCATATTATAAAATTCACAATGACGAAAACAGTTCTTTGCGACAAGCTTTAGGAAATAGCGGATATATAAGAATTGGAGGAGCTGATTTTGATAGTGAAGGAAATCTTTGGGTAACAAATTCTCTAGCAACTCCACAAATTCACGTTTTAGATAAACAAGGAAAATGGACTGGTATAAATTATAGCTCGATAATTAATGATAGAAATATTGGTAAAATTTTAATAACAAAAGATAATATAAAATGGGTTATTGTTGGTCAATCTGGCGGATTGTTAGTCTTTGATGACAACGGAACTCCTGATGTAAGAAGCGATGACAAAGTTAAACGACTTGACATTGTAAACGAAAATGGAGAACTTATTAGTAATGACGTTTATTCAATCGCCGAAGATAAAAACGGATATATTTGGGTAGGAACAAGAAAAGGAGTTGCAGTTTATTACAACCCTCAAGATGTATTTACTTCAAATAAATTTACTGCAAGACAAATAAAAATCCCTAGAAATGACGGAACTGACAATGCTGATATTTTATTAGGAAATGATGTTGTTACAACAATAACTGTTGATGGTTCTAATAAAAAATGGTTTGGAACTCAATCTGGAGGAGTATATTATACAAGTGCTGATGGACTAGAAATAATCTTACATTTTAACACAGAAAATTCGCCTCTAATTTCAAATAATATTATTTGCACAGAAATAATTCCAAATACTGGTGAGGTGTTTTTTGGAACTGAGAAAGGAATTATTTCATACAGAAATATTCCTACCGAAGGTGATGATAATTTTGATAAAGTTTACACCTTCCCAAATCCTGTGAAACCAGATTATAGAGGACCTATTACAATCTCTGGATTAGTTGCTGGTTCTTATGTGAAGATTACAGATATTTCTGGGAATTTGGTTTTCGAAACTCGTTCCGAAGGTGGACAAGCAGTGTGGTATGGAGAAGACCTTAGAGGAAACAGAGTGCGTACAGGCGTATATTTGGTTTTTGCTGCAAACGAAACAGGCTCTAAAAAAAATGTTACAAAAATTCTTTTTATAAGTGGAAATGAATAAAAATGCAAAAAACAGAAGCCATAGTTCTTAATAAAATTAAATACAGCGACAGCTCTTTTATTGTAAATTTAATTAGCGAAGACTTAGGTAGGTTTGCCGCTATGGTAAGAGTTTCAAAATCTTCTAAATCAAATATAAAACAAGCTTCTTTTTTCCCACTAAATATTATTGAAACCGAAATAAATCTCAAAAATAACAGAGAAGTACAAACCCTAACTTATTGCAACAATGTAGAAAACCTTCAAAATATTTTACTAGATATTAATAAGTTAACAATAGCTCAATTTATTGCAGAAATTATTCTAAAAACCATAAAAGAAAAAGAAACAAATTCAAAAACTTATAATTACATCAAAAATTTTACACTAGAATTAAACTCAAATTCTTCCGAAACCAATAACATACATTTGCTCTTTTTAAAAGATTTTGCTGCTCTATCAGGATTTGAAATGTACAATAATTATTGTAAAGAAACTCCTTTCTTCAATATTAAAGAAGGATTATTCTCTCCTGTATTTACAAGCAGTACAGAATCATTAGATTTGCACGAAAGTCAAATACTTTTCAACTTATTATCAGCAAAAAACACTAACGAACTAATAAAACTTAATTCCAACAACAAAAGACTTTTAATAGAAAAAATCTTATTGTTTTACGAACACCATATTCCAAATTTTGGCAAAACTAAAAGTTTAAAAATTTTACAAGAAGTTTTTAATGATTAAAGTTATATCAATGTTATCATTTAAAATAAAAAAACAACCAACTGTGAACTCTATAAAAGAAATTTATACTTTTAATTTTTACCGTAGTTGGCATTGTTTTTGCTTGAAGTATTTAGATAAAAACTATTAAAAAAATTTATTAACATTTTTAAAATTATTATTTATGAAAAAATCCTTAATTTTAACGACTCTTGCACTGGCATTAGTGATTTCGCCAGTATTTTCACAAATCAATTTAAAGTCTGCTGCTAATAAAGTGGCTGGAGCAAAAGAAAAACTAACATCTGACAAATCTGACAAATCTGACAAACAAGGTGTGTCAAATGTTATCCCAAAAGGAACTGCAACTCTATACGTGTCGCAATCAAACGGTAGCAACCGCAACGACGGCTCAAAAGATGCTCCTTTTAAAAACATTCAAAAAGCAATTGATCAAGCTCCAGACGGTGCTACAATTTTAGTTGCAGAAGGAAACTATTTTGGAATGCTAAACAGCGGAAACATCAATTTAAACAAACAAGCTGACCTTACAATACCTGGTGGAGGAAAATTTATGCGTATTTGGGCAAATGATTTTGACGATGTTGAACAATTAGCAAAAGTATCTGGAAATAAAACATTAACAGATCCAAAAATATTTAAAGGCATAATCAACGAAGCTTACTTAGAAGGATTTTTATCCGCAGCATATGAAGAAAAAACAAGCTATGACCCTAACTCATCGGCAAACCAATTCCGCCAAGCAATGGGAATGAATATGACAGGAACAATTAATTCAAAAGCTAGTATGTTTGCAAACCGATATCCTTGGAAAGAAGCTCTTAAATTCTTTGGAGCTATGGAAGGATATGGCGCACAAAATATCAAATAATAGTTTTACAAACTAAAAAATAGAAATTTACTCCTACATTAATCAAAAAAGTTGTATTTTAGTACTTTTATTTTTGGGAATTATATAAGATGAAATCTTTTTATAATATTTTATTTTCAAGTCTAATTTTTCTAGCAGTTTACACTAACTGCGTATTTTCCCAAAATTCTCAAGCAAACTGGATAAACTACAACCAACAATATTTTAAAATTCAACTTGCTCAAGATGGACTACATCGTATCCCCTATTCAAGTTTATTACAAGCAGGAATACCTGTTGATAATATTGACCCAAGATGGATACAAATATTTTTTCAAGGCGAGGAACAATATATTTACATTCATGGAGAAGGAACATCTGGCATTTTCGACCCTAACGGATATATAGAATTTTATGGGCAAAGAAATAAATCAGAATTAGACTTGGAATTTTACGATAACCCAAATAATTGTGTAAATCCAGATTACAGCATGTATAGCGACACTTCAGCATATTTTTTAACTTGGAATTTTTCTACAAACAATCGTAGATTTACAAATGTTTCTGACAATAATTTTGAAGATTACTCGGCTTATGCTCAAGATTATTGCTATAAAAACATTAGACATAATTACACTTCGAGATTTTACTGGGGATCTACTCAAAATGTTTTTTCAAAAGGCGAAGGCTGGTTCGACAATGCTGTTATCAATGAAGAAACTCCTATAACAAAAAGCATAAACATTTCAAATTTTTATTCTGGAAATGCAAACACCTATTTTGAAATTGCAGTAGCAGGAGTGCCGGCAAGTGCGGTTACTTCTCTTGTTCCTCATCATTTAAAAGTGGAATTTTTAAACGAAACAAGAATAAACGAAACATATACAGGATACAACTTTATTAGAAAAAACATTGTACTAAGTTCTTCGCTACTTGCAAATAATATCAGTTTTAAATTTACATCAAATGATGCTACACAACCTGACATAGCCGACAGAAACGCTGTGTCATACATTAACATAAAATATCCACATACTTGGGATTTTGAAAACCAAAATTATTTTGAATTTTATTTACCAAAAAACAACTCTTCTGAAAAAGATTATTTGGAAATTACAAATTTTAACACTTCATCATCTGTAATATTATATGATATTACAAACAAACAAAGAATTAGTCCTGTAAACAATGGTGGTATTTTAAAGACACTTGTAAACAATACTAATTCAGAAAGATTTTTAGTTTTAACAAATTCAGATGGTGTAAAATCTGTAAATAAAATTTCAAAAATTGGAAATAACAATAAATTTATTGATTACGAAACACAATATCAAAATGCAAATTATATAATAATCACTCACTCGTCATTATGGGCACAAGCACAACAATACGCAAACTACAGAATTTCAACAGGATATGATGTAGCTTTAATTGACATTGACCAATTATACAATCAATATGCTTGGGGAGTGAACAAACATCCCGCTGCAATAAGAAACTTTCTTAAAGCTTTGTTTGAGATTTCCGAAATGGAAAGACATGTATTTTTACTTGGGAAAGCAATTCACACACGATTAACGCGAAATGCTCCCGAAATTTATAAAGAATGCTTGGTTCCTTCAGCAGGACATCCTGCTAGTGATAATATTTTCACTATAAATTTTAAAGACAACAACTATTATCCAATATATCCTATAGGAAGACTTGCAGCATACGACCAAGAAGATGTTGCTGAATATTTGAAAAAAGTAATGCAATACGAAACTGCTCCAACAGACGAATGGATGAAAACCATATTACATTTTGGAGGAGGTGCAAATGCAGCTGAACAAGCAAGTTTTGCATCATATTTGAATAATTATAAAAATATTATTGAAGACACATTATATGGTGGAAAAGTAAGTACTTTTTTAAAAAATTCTTCTGAACCAATACAAATAACTCAATCTGACTCAATTACAAATTTAATAAATAATGGTTCTAGCATTATAACTTTTTTTGGACACGCCCACGCTGGTGGTTTTGACCAAAACATTGACTTTCCACAAAACTACAACAATACTGGGAAATACCCGTTTATTTTTGCAAACTCTTGCTTTGCTGGCGACATACACCTAAGAAATCAAGCTAGCGTTAGCGAAATTTGGATAAACGAAAAACAAAAAGGAGCAATAGCATTTCTTGCCTCAATAGGTGACGGAATTGCTTCGTATTTGAATATTTATGCTACAGAATTATACAAAAATATTGCTTACAAAAATTACTATAAAACTATTGGAACTCAAATAAAAAACACAATCAAAAATATTTTACTAAACTATCCTCAAAACACATACGTTGAAGTTACTTGCCACGAAACTGCCCTACACGGAGACCCTGCCTTAGTAATTAATTCTCACGAAAAACCAGATTTAACAATTTCCGAAGATTTAATAAAATTTATTCCCCAAGAAATTACTACTGTAGCTGATAGTTTTCAAGTAAGAACTGTAATTAAAAACATAGGTAGAGCTACTGCCGACACATTTTTACTTTCTATAAATAGAACTTTGCCAAATGGCAACAGTAGTGAGTATAACATACCTGTATATGGCTGCAATTACAGAGATACTGTATATTTCAATTTACCTGTTGATAGATTAAATGGACCTGGACTAAACAAACTTCATCTTTTTGTTGATGCTGGAAATGAAATTGATGAATTAAATGAAAATAATAATCAAGCAAATATTGATTTTCTAATAAAATCTGCTGATTTATTTCCGATTTATCCTTACAAGTATTCTATTATTCCTTCAAAAAATGCTAGTTTAATTGCTTCAACTGGCGATCCATTTTTAAATTCAAGAAATTATATTTTCCAAATAGATAGCACAGATTTGTTTAACAGCCCTATTCTACAAACAAAAACGACTAACTCAACTGGAGGAATTGTAAAATGGGATTTGCCTTTCGATCTTGTTGAAAACAGAGTTTACTTTTGGAGAATTGCTTATGAACATAATAATCCTGATAGTATTTTCTGGAAAGAATCTTCTTTCGTTTATATACAAGGCGAAGAAGGATGGTCGCAAGCTCATTTTTTCCAATACAAAGAAAATGACTTTATGTTTTTAAATTATGACCGTCCTGCACGAAAACTTAATTATGTAAATTATCCAAAAAAACTACATTGCCACAATCAAGGAAATTATGGCGAAAATAATTACACAATTGTTAGATGGACACTCGACAATTCTTATAATAATGGATTAGGAGCTTTTGGAAATTGTGGTACAGCTGCAGCAATGCTAGTTGTGGTAATCGACCCTGAGACAATTTTAGCATGGGCTTCAGACTATCAAAATTTTGGACATAGAAATTATCCTAAATGTTTTTCAAGTTCTCAAGAAAATTATTATTTTTCCTTTAGTACCGACCCAGTTAGCTTAGATTCTATGAATAATATGATAAGCAATTATGTTCCAGATGGACATTATTTACTTATATATTCATGGGGAAATGGAAATTTCTCTAACTGGCCGCCTCAACTAAAACAAACATTTTATGATTTAGGCTCTTTACAAATCGACAATGTTCCAAATGGACATCCATACATATTTTTTACAAAAAAAGGCACTATCTCCTCAACCATGGAAACTTATGGAACTTCGCCTACTGATAAAATTGATTTATATGTGGACTTATACAGAGATTTTGATAACGGAAGCATGAAAAGCGTAAAAGTTGGTCCAGCAGCAGAGTGGAAATCTTTTAATTGGGAATATTTTGCTCTCGAAAACCCTCATCAAGATTCTATAAATATAAAAGTGTTTGGAATTGATAATTTTGGTAACGAAACTCAAGTAATGTCGCCAATTACTCCTGAAAATTTAGAAATTTTCCAACTTCAAGATTCTATAAATTATCAAACTTTTCCAAACTTAAAATTAGAATTTTACAGTAAAGACCAAGCAAATAAAACTTCAGCTCAACTTAAAAAATGGCAATTAAAATTTAAAGGAGTTCCAGAAACTGCAATAGACCCAAAATCAGGATTTTTCTTTTGTTGCGACACAATTCAAGAAGGAGATGAAGTTTATTTTTCTATTGCAACAAAAAACATTAGCGATTTAGATATGGACTCGCTTGATGTAATTTATTGGGTAAAAAACTCTGATAACGAAACAACCCTAACAAAAAGAAAAAGACTTAGACCCCACCCTGCTGGAGATATTTTAAAAGATACTATTAGCTTTTCAAGCATGGGAATGAAAGGAATATACTCAATTTGGGTAGAATTTAATCCTACAAATCCGCAAACAGGAATTTATTACCAAGCAGAACAATATCATTTTAATAATATTGCAAATAAATATTTCTTTGTTCAAGGCGATATTACAAATCCTCTTTTAGACGTAAGTTTCGATGGTAGATATATTATGAACGGAGAAATTATTTCGGCAAAACCTGAAATATTGATAAAACTCAAAGATGAAAATAAATATTTGGCACTAAACGACACTTCGTTATTTAGAATTTACCTAAGCGATTTAACAACAGGAACTGAAAAACGAGTTTATTTTGGCTTACAAGAAAATCCTGAAGAAACTATTGAATGGACACCAGCAGCTTTGCCAGATAATTCTTGCAAAATATTGTACAAACCAATTTTCAAAAAAGATGGAATGTATAGGCTTAAAGTTCAAGCTGTTGACGTATCGGGTAACGAGTCTGGAGAAAATGATTATAGTATAGATTTTGAAATAATAAACAAAGCAACAATAAGCCGCTTGCTAAATTATCCAAATCCATTTTCTACTTCAACACGTTTTGTGTTCGAACTTACAGGTAGCGAAATTCCAGACGAATTAAGAATTGATATTTTTACAGTTACAGGCACACTTGTAAAAACAATATTTTTAGACGAATTTGGAAGCATTCGTATCGGAAAAAACATTAGCGAATACGCTTGGGACGGAAAAGATATGTATGGCGACCAGCTTGCAAATGGTGTTTACTTTTATCAAGTAAGCATTAAAATAAATGGAAAAGAAATTGAGTTAAGAGAAACAGAAGCCGACAAATATTTTAAGAAAGAAATTGGGAAAATGTATTTGTTGAGATAAATAATTTAAGAACAAAAAACAATGAATTTTATAGACCTACGAGTAGCCAAACCATTATTAAACGCATTAGAAGATTTAGAATATGTTTACCCCACTCCTATTCAGCAAAAATGCTTTAGACGAATTACCTCTGGAGTTGATGTTGTAGGAATAGCAAAAACAGGAACTGGAAAAACTTTAGCTTATCTTTTGCCTATTTTAAGTCAATTAGAATATTCTAATCAAAAAAATCCAAGAGTTATTATTCTTGTTCCCACTCGAGAATTGGTTGTGCAAGTTTGCGAAGAAGCCGAAAAAATCTCTAAATATAAAAGCGTAAGAATAAAAGGAGTGTTTGGTGGAGTAAATATAAATACACAAAAAGATTATGTTTTCGACGATGGTGCAGATATTTTAGTTGGAACACCTGGCAGACTTTACGACATTGCCGTTACTGGAGTTATTAGATTTAGCAATGTAAAAAAAATTGTAATTGACGAAGTTGACGAAATGCTATCATTAGGCTTTAGACCACAAATAGAGCAAATTTTCGAAATGCTTCCAAACAAACGCCAACATTTAATGTTTTCATCAAGTTTAAGCGAAAATGTAGAAGAATTTATAAAATCATACTTTAACTCACCAGAAAAAATAGAAGTTGATGTAGAATCAACGCCTGTAGAAAAAATTAAACAAACATTTTTCCCTGTTCAAAATTTTAATACAAAAGTTGAATTTTTAAAAGTGCTACTTTCTCAAAAAGATGAGTTTATAAAAAATTTGATTTTTGTAGCAGATAAACGACAAGCAGATTTAGTGTTTGACAAGCTAAGTAGCGAATTTGAAGATTTAGGAATAATACATTCTAACAAATCACAAAATTATCGTTTTAATACTATTAAAAATTTTAAAAAAAGAAAAATACGTTCTCTTATAGCTACAGATGTTGTTGCTCGCGGATTAGATTTTTCAGATATAAGTCATGTTATTAATTTTTCTGTTCCTGAAAATGCTTCTGACTATATTCATAGAATTGGAAGAACTGCAAGAGCAGGCAAAACGGGAATTTCAATTTTAATGTATGCTCCTTACGAAGAAAAATATTTTGAAGAAATTAAAAAAATTGCAGGCGAAAACACTAAAGAGGAAAGTTTTCCTCAAGGAATTCCAAAAATAGATTGCCTATTGGAGTTCGAAAAACCAGCTTTTACACATAAACAAATTACAAAAGCTCCAGACATTTCTAAAGGAGGCGGTGCTTTCCACGAAAAAAGAAATATTAATACTAAGCAAAAAAGGAAGAAAAGGAAGTAATCTTAAGGTTTTAAATAATATAAACCTTTTAGGTTTGGGGTAGTATAAACTTCTCCTAAATAATGAGTTTTATCTATAATTATATTTTTTCCATCAATAAAAACTTCTTGATAATCTAACAAGTATGGCCAGTATAAGATGCCATTTTTCCTATGAGGATAATATGAGAAAAGCTGAAAATAATAATGTTTGTTTTTTTTTATTTTTTTAATATCTTTATTTTTTATTTTACCATTAGCCATTAATGAAACTATTACAAACCGTGCTTTACCTCCTTTTACTCTGTCT
>FZPS01000171.1_pt27 | contig 82774 bp, 69 predicted proteins | sample 1817821 | NCBI WGS metagenome assembly FZPS01 (sample SAMEA104158645, study PRJEB21678) | metagenome | place: Germany | collected 2015-04-21
GAGAAACATTAAGAGCAAGAAAGGTTAGAAATCAAGTAAAAGAAGTAAAAGTTAAACTAATAGTCTATAATATAAACAAAAAAGTAATACAATTATTATGGATTAAATTAAGGATTTCTACAGAGCCCTATATTTGGCTCCGTAGAAATCCTCTTAAATAGCCAATCTTAACAAATTAAAACTAAATTGCCTGATTCATTTTGCTGAAGAACTTTAAGTCTATTGATGACGATTAAGTAGGTTTTCTACAGAGCCCTATATTTTAAAGTTAAATTGTGTTTTACCTGAGAGTTAGTCCCTCAAGAGCCAGTGTATACTCTTTATTCGTTTCACTGTAGCTCAAGGAGTAACTTGTGGGATAATAGGAACTTGTCGGATAACATTTCGGAAGCTTGAGTTCTTTTGTTACCTCTGGTTTTGTCTCAAGGAAAGCTATTGTAACCATAGGTTCGACAAAAACCATTTCCCCGTTATAAAACCCATAAATAAAAGTCTCATTAAAAGGCTGTCCGTTAAACTCAGGAGCTTTCGGGTCTATCCAGTGTGCTCCCATTCTGGGCACTCCTCCTGGCGTGGGAACATATCCCTCCGGAATATATTCTGATGCCGGCATTTTTGATAAGTTCTTACAATCTTCCCCGGTCGCTGTGATCTTATCTCTTTCCTCAGGGGTTATCATGTAAAAATGAACATCAAAGTGCGGCTTATCATAAATTCCCTGAGGTTCATGTCCATGAGGATTCCAGTCAATCCCAATGTGGTTATAAGCTGTGGAAGCAGCTTCTTCCGGCAGAGAAAGTGTGTACTCCACAGTTCTTCCTTCAGGATGTCCTTCCAGAGCTGATTCTGTAAAGTTTACTCCTATTGACGAGGGATTTCCTTCATTGTCAAGCTTAACCCAGGAATAAGCAACTCCGCTGCCCAGGGTTTTACTTTCCCCCTCAAACATTCCCATTTGAGGTGGCTTAACAAAGCATTTTTCTTTTTGTTGTTGGGTCTCCGCCATTGCACAGCCGGAAAAGAGAACAGCAACTACCGTGAGTATACAGAAATAACATGTCAATTTTCTTCCCTTCGTATTACTCCCCCCACATAGCATTTTTCATTTTCTCAAATAACACGAATTCTATTCACGTCACGCTGTAAACACCACATCAACCTTTTCTACATCCCACAGAGACCCAAGTTTTTCTACAATATCCTCTTTTATCGCCGGAGCAAACTGGTGGTTTGCAGGCAGGTCTACTACCACTCTTACCGCTCCATCTTCAACGCTAATTTTAAGGATCAGGTTTGTGCGGATGACGTCAAGCCCTGTTAGAGGGTTCATTACGTGTTTGAGCCTCTTTTTTACAACTTCTTCAGTTGTAGGCTCTTTCTCGGTTATAAGTCCGTGTTTTTCCTCATAATCTTTGATTGCAGCGCGCAGGCCCTCAACTGCGAGCACTGAACAGTGGGCTTTGACCGGAGGCAATCCTCCAAGTTCCTCCGCAGCCTGCTTCCATGTTATCTTTTTTGCTTCATCAAGGGTTTTTCCGCGTGCAAGGTCTGTTATGATCGAGGCTGTGGCAATATTTGAGGCACAGCCGTAAGATTCGAATTTTATATCTTCAATAACCTTGGTATCTGGATTGACCTTGATATAAACGGCAACCATGTCTCCGCAAGCCGGGCTTCCTTCAAGACCTTTTCCGTCAGGATTCTCCATCTTTCCTACATTATGCGGATTCTTGAAATGCTCCAGCACTTTTTGACTGTAAGGAAACTTCATTGTCACACCTTTCTATAATCTTTCTCTGAGCTTCTATAATCTGCTTTCCCTTGTATTGCCTTTCAATCTTGTTTTCATTTCCTCGCAAGTGGGCTTATCTCCCTGAGCCTTGCTACTATCTCACTCATTGCTTCAATTGCTGCATCAACGTCTTCCATGCGGTTGTAGCGCCCGAGGGTAAAACGTACCGAACCATGTGCTCTCTCATGGTCTCCTCCGATACCCCTGATTACATGGCTGGCTTCAAGGGAGCGGCTGAAACATGCAGAACCCGTGCTTACTGCAAACCCTCTCATGTCCATATGCAGAGTTACGGATTCGCCCTCAACATAATGAAAAGTCAGGTTTGCGTTCTGAGGCAGGCGCTCTTCCCGGCTTCCGTTCAGGGTAACATCAGGAATATCCGAGAGAGCTTTGTCAATAACCCGATCTCTCATGGCTTTGAGCCTTATGTTTTCCTCTTCGGTTACGAGCTCGACAGCTTTTGCAAAACCGACCGCAGACGGAATATCTTCCACCCCTGCCCTCAGGTTAAATTCCTGGAAACCCCCGTCCATGAACTTGGTTATTGGGGTATCTTTCCGAATGTAAAGAGCGCCCACCCCCCTTGGGCCGTGAATAGTATGGGCAGACATGGTGATCAGGTCTACAGGTAGTTCCTTTACACTCAGGGGAAGCCTGGTAAAGCTATGAGTGGCGTCTGTGTGCAGGAGCACATCTTTCTCTTCGCAAATCTCGGAGATAGCTTTCAAATCCTGCACTGTCCCTATTTCCTGGTTACCGTGCTGGATTGAAACAAGAACTGTCTCCTTTGTGATTGCGTTTCTCAGCCCCTCTAGATTCACAAATCCTTCCGCATTCACATCAAGGAAAGTTACGCTAAAACCCTGCCTCTCAAGAGCTTTTGCAGTATTCAGCACAGGAAAATCTTCTATTGTCGAGACAATAATATGCTTTCCTTTCTTTTCTTTAAGAGCCCAGGCAACTCCTTTAAGCGCGGTATTGCTTGACTCGGTGGATCCTGAAGTGAAAATAACCTCCTCCCAATTTGCAGCAATCTTTGAAGCAATGCTTCCCCGGGACTTTTCTAGTGCTTCTTTTGCATCAATACCCATAGAATAGCCAAATTCTGATGTAGCTACTGCATAAGTATCAAAAAAATAGGGTTTCATCGCTTCAAGTACCTGCTCATCCATCCTCGTGGATGTAGAGTTATCAAGGTAAATCATATTCTCAAATATTTTTCTCCCTCCCAAATTAGACTATATAATTTTGATTTTATAGTTGAATCTCAGCTTTTTCAGTGAAACACAATATTCTCAATCCGAAAAATCCCGAAATAGTAGTTTAGTTGAACGCAAAGGTATAAATCAGACCTAACATTGAGTGCATTCTTATTATCGCAGCAGTGACAATTTTGAAGCTTTTCTGAGCCTTATATAAAGAGAGTTACACTAGCGCTTTTTGCCTCCTGAATATACGAACCAACAGCCCCCCATTCATCTATCCATTCCGTCTGAAGTTCATCTTTACTTAAACCCATGATTTCCATGGTCATCTCGCACGCGATTATTTTTCCCCCAAGTTCCTTGAAATCGCTCATCAATCTCTCAAGTGAAGCTACATTGGCTTTGTCCATTCTTTGCTTGATCATCTGCCTGCCAAGCCCCATCATATTCATCTTGGAAAGCGGCCCCTTGTCAAGCTCTCCTTTCTTCAAGCGCATTAATCCCCAGAAAGTAAAGTATATAGAGGCCTCCATACCCATTGCCAGGGCTCCGTTCGCAATTATAAGCGCACTGTATACTTTATCCATATCGCCACTGTGCAGAATAATGACCGCTTTTTCCCCCATTTAGACTCCTCTTCCGGCTTATCTCCGGATCTTTATCTCCCACTCTTTCCCTCCTTCTTTATCTTCAATATCCAGCACTTCTAGCCCCATTGCCTCGCAGGCCATAGGAATTTCTTTTCTTGATGCTGGATGTGTCCCTTTTATAATAACAAGATCCCCTGGAGAAGCTTTCTTTAAGGCCTTCCTGCATTCTACCAGCGGAACCGGGCAGGTCTGCCCTCGAACATCGATTTCAACTTCTGTCATTATTCTTACCCCCCAAAGTAAGAGTAACGGTAGGATTCTGACAGCAATTCTGTCTGCTATCTTTCCTTAAAATTCACTATATTCCAAAAATTATATTATCGTTTCGCATTGAAAGTTCTATCTGGGAATTACCCCTATAATCCTGAACCATATTTTAGAGTGCTTCCCTGATCTTTTTTGCAATTTCTTTTAGGTTTGTGGTATCAGGCTCGGTCCATACTATTGACTTTATTCCTCTCCCGCCATCTCCTTTTCTTCTGGGAATAACGTGTACGTGTACATGAGGAATTTCCTGACCGGCAACTTTCCCATCATTGATTCCGACGTTTGACCCCTCTGCCGAAAATGCTTTCTCGATTGCAGCCGTGATCTTTCTTGCAGCCTCAAAAAGCGAAGCAACACTTTCCGCATCCATATCCGTAAACCTGTTGAAATGCTTCTTAGGGGCCACCAGAGTATGCCCTTGACTCGCTGGAAAAACATCAAGAAATGCAAAAACGGCATCGTCTTCATATACTTTCTCTGAAGGAATTTTCCCCGCTACAATTTTGCAAAAAAGGCAATCTTCCATCATAACCATATCCCCTAGAGTTTTAGGAGATACACTTATATCAGGGTTCTGTTTCTTTCGCAACTTGTAACCGGATTTAAAAATTAAAACAAGTGTTTGGCAGAGAGCCATGAAGTAGAAAGTCTGGGAAATCCTGGGATGAACAAATTCCTTCTCGGAGATAAAGATTAATAAACGTTTAACTATATATTAAATAATAATTATAATAAGAGATCAAATTATTATAATAACCTTGAATTGTGTTTATTTCATTGCTGTGGGGTGGGGATAATAGCTAGAGTTCTGGGTGGTGCACTCATAGGTATGGTCTGTACTTTTATTTTTTATTTTATTCCATTAGTAAACTCCATAGCCCCTTTACTGGGCGGTCTTCTAGGGGGCTATTATGCAGACGGAGGTTCCGGGGGAGGGCTTAAAACCGGAGTTCTTATGACCATTTTCATGATTATTCCGGGTTTTCTTCTGGGAGGAATTCTCGGATCAATACTCAGAGATGCGCCTGTCCTTGGAGGATTCGTAGTTGCCTCTACATTTGTAATTACGCTAGTTATCGTAGCTCATACAGCTTTGATAGGTATAATTGGGTCGGTAATCGGGGCTGTTCTGGCTGAAAGGAGTACAATCTGACGGTTTGATAACCTTTATTTAACAGTTGCTGGGAAATCTTGGACGATTAAGTGTATAGAATCCCAATTTACAATCCTTTCTCAATTGTGGAGGTCAAATTGAGTTTTAAGACACGCTCTAAACTATTATCCAACAATGCTATAGCCAAGAAAAACATTAAAACTGCAATTTCCTCTGTAGTAAAAATCTTTGCCAATTCCCTATCGAATAGTATAGTCACTTCAGGTGGAAGCTCTTTATCTGCAAACCAAAAAATAAACTTGACACGAACATCTGGAAAGGTAACCAGCTCTACCGAGACATCACCACCTTCAACAAGTTTGCCTCCAAAGCGATCCGTCAAATTCTTGATCAAACTATCTGGATCTTCTCTAAGGCTTTTCAATATCGGTTTGATTGTATTTTTTTGATACGCTGGATAATAGCTTGGTCCACCCTTAAGTTCTTTGAATGAGATCCATTCTCCTTTCTGTATATATCCATGCTTTAGGATGCCTATGAGATAACGAAGAATAAGTACGGATATTTCCTCGCTTGCGGGAGCATCAGATGGCTTCATCAGCACGATCCTATCGATTATTTTTACTTCATAAACATCAGTTAAAAATTTGACCGTGTATTTTTGAGAAGGAGCTAGCGCTGCAATCTCATCCCACGCCTTGTTGAGTGCGATCTCGTATGTCACGGTTTCTTAACTCCTTATTGTCTGCTAATATATGATTAGGGTTTATATCCCACTGCTGGAAGATAAAAATCTCTAGTTTTTATCACTGTAAGTGTTACTTCCATCTTGACCTTATTTCAATACTTCTAATTGTGGCGCTGTAAAAATTCTTAATTTGATGCAAAGGTAGATGGAAGGGATTTGATAATTCTTATAAAATCAATTTATGTAATATTTTATAGGATATCATATATGGTATCCTATATGATATCTTATGTGATTTTATTCAATCACTTCTTGCGGCAGTTTTATACAGTAACTTTTTACTTTTAATCAGCACTTTTCGGGTGATTTTTTGTAGGCTCAGTAACGTACTCAAAGTTCCATATCGGAATTCCTTTTACTTCTCCCTTCTCAAGATGCTCAAGTTCATGATCTGCGCTGTACGCAGATGTACCTTTCAGGCGTATGTGCCTTTTTTTCATCTCCTTTATCCTTATCGTTCTGAGACTCGGGTTAACTTCTGCAAATATCACTTTTTTCGCTCTCAGGCTTATACAGTAAGGTCTTTCAACCAGCTCTCTTTCTTCCCTGGATCCACATTTTTCGAGTCTGTAGATCACTCCTTCTTTCTCTACAATCTCAGGTTCGATAAAGAGGTATATCTTTTCCAGAGTATAGCCGGTTTTACTCTCATCATTATAATAAGTAATTACATCCTTTACGGCAATACTTTTCATTTCCTCAGAGGCGTAACTCCATGAACCTCCTGATTTTAGCGAAAGCAGAAAAGGAAGAAATAACTCTGCCTGAATCTCGAAACTGGAAATTATATCCCTCTCCCAAGCTGAAAACTTGAAGATTGCTTGAATTTCCTCAACATCCATATTCATCTCCCCTTTTCAGGATCTGAATGTCAAGTTTATTTAATCCTTTTCCTTTGTGCACAATAAATCAATTTACGAGAAACCATATTCAGAAAACTATAGAATATTGAAGGTAAGATAAAAATCTAGAGTAATGATATATTAAAATAAAGTGAAATAAAGCAAAATGTAATAAAGCAAAGTATAATGAAATAATGTAATATAAATTTGAAAAATAAAAAATAAAATAAAAAATAGAAAATAAAAATGAATTAAAACATAAAAACAAACTATAAGTAAAAAAATATAATAAAGATTCAGGCAATCAGGTATTTTCTGTCCTTTATCTGAGTTCTACTATCAACACCAAGTATTCCAGCAATTTCTATACCTTCACTTCCGACTTCGGCAAGCTGGGTATAAATCTCAGACTTTGTTATATACTTTTCAGTACGTGTGCCGTCAGCTTCTTCTATTTTGATAGTTATCTCTTCTTTATTATGTACTTTTGCCAGGCACTCCTGAACGATTACCCCATACGGTTCAGCAATCACTTTCAGGCAGTCAAAGATCTGGTTGGTAGAGATAGCATCCTCTTCGTCGAGGAGGACTTTTGAAAGGGTATAAGTGCGTATATTTTCTCTGAGATAAGCCTGAACTTTCTCAGGAATCCTTGCTAGTCTTTCCATATCAATAAAAGCCCCAAGCTCTTTATCAGAAGTAATCTCCTTACCGTCTTCATATACAAAGTACCTGTGGTCCCCGCCTTCTATCCTGAATTTCCGGTTTGCTTTCTTGTTTTCGAGACTTATGCGTACGTTTTTTTGCGTGTCATATTCCAGAAAAGTTACAAGGAATTCGGAAAGGTCCTGCATTTTTATTTTTTCTTCTTTTCGCAGGATACCGGTTCGCGTCCATCCCGGCAGGCTTAAGTTTCCAAGCAGTTTTTCTACGGTCAGGCTCTCTTCCATAAAGCCGAGCCTGTAGTGGTACTGCACGCCTGAGACCCAACCTACCATTTCTCCTGAAATGCCGCCGCCTGTACTGCTGGAGAGCTCAAATCGCTTTTCAGCTCCGTAAACGCCTGAGATTAAAAACTTGCTAAGGACTTCAAGTATTTTTTCTTCGATTTTTTTATACTCATAAGGAGCTCTATTTTCGATTTTCGCGCATTCGGCTTCGAGGACTTCTTTTCTTTTCCCGAGATTTTCGTTACAGGTTTGCAGGATTGCATTAGCGCAGGGTATAACGTCCTCGATATCAGCTCCATTAATTAATTTATTAAGTACGGTCTTGAGCCTCTCCTCAAAATTATTCATTCCTTCTATTCTATTCTTCAATTCATGGAGTGCTTCTTTATGCCTGCATTTTATCTCTATTATGGAATTTTCCAGATGAATTACCTGGGAAGTTATATCTAAAAAAGTTTTCAGATCCTCAATGAAATCCCTCTGTACAGGCAGTTCCTTAGAGTCCTGGTATATATATTTCATAAAAGCACCCTGGATAAGCTAAACAACCCTTCAAATATTCTATTACCTATAGCTATATAACGTTTTATCCAGAAGCTTCCTTTATTTATAGAAGAAGTATTTTATCTTAAACAATAAATATTACATAAATATATGTCCTATATTCTGGACATCGTCTCATGCTATACTTTCTCTGAAAAAGCCGGGGGGAGCCCGGCCATTTTCCTTATTCAGAGTAGAACTTTCCGGACAGGATCCAGTATGTCATTTATATACTTTGCGGCAGCGTTTTTCAGATCCATTGGATGGATACTCTCTGCCACAAAAGCCTTTTCCATTTCTTCGTAACTGTTATATGTTATATTTCCACCGAATTTTTCAGGTCTCTCTATGACAACAGTTTCGTATCTGGGGAATATATGGTAGCGGAAAAGCGCCAGAATCGGGTTTTCTTCGGTATCTCCTATCTTGCAGTAGGCTTTCTTAAACTTCCTGTAAATTTCTTCTTCTGTATCATCCACTGATATAAAATTCTCCTTTGAAGAAGCCATCTTTGTTCCGTCTAACCCGATGAGAATTGGAGTGTGAATGCAGATAGGTGTTTCGAATCCCAGATTCTTTAAATTCTCACGGGCAAGCATATGGATTTTTCTCTGGTCGATGCCTCCAACTGCGATATCAACTCCCAGCATGGCAATGTCAACAGCCTGCATCAGTGGATATACCATCTGCGAAACAGTTGGGTCGTCCATAGCACGCCCGACTTCGTCCATGCTTCTGCGTGCCCTGTTCAAAGTTACTGCCCTTGAAAGTTTGAGAACATTCAACATGTACTCTGCCCCAAGCTGATAGTCAGACCCATATACGAAATTAGTTTTTTCCTCATCGAGCCCGAGAGCGATAAAGCAGCGCCTATTATAATCTGCGATCTTTCGGACTTCCTCAAGCGTGCCTTTCTTATTGAGATAAGCATGTACGTCTGCAAGCAGGACAGTGATTTCAAATCCGGCTTTCTGCAGATCAATGAGTTTATTTACTGTAAGAACGTGACCCATATGGATTTTCCCGCTTGGCTCATATCCTACATAGGCGCGGGGAGTTCCTTTTTTAGTAAGAAGTTCTTCAAGTTCTTCCTCAGTCACGATTTCCTGAACATTTCTTTTTATAAGTTCGAGTCTGTCCATAGCCTCTACATTCCTTTTGTTTTCTTATTCTCAAAAACTCAATTTCTATTAATAAGTTTCTGTAAAAACGCCATACCTTCTTCGGATTTGAAATTCGGGATTTCCCAGTTCTGAATGACCCTTCTGCGCAGAGATTTTACCTCTTCACCAAGTACGGGATTAAAGCCAGAGATTTGGTATTCCTCTTTAGAGATAACGATTCCTCTCCTCTGCCAGGCAGGAAGCGTTGCAAGATTTATCCCCCTCTCAAAAAGCATTTCGTGGATCTCCCACTCTTTCTTTCCTTTGAGGTATTTTGAAGCCTCAGTCTTATCTATTCCTTCGTTCCTCAGAGTATAATATCCCCAGGCTGCCACAAAATTGCGCCAGGCTTCAAGCTGCCTCCAGTGGAAATATGCAGAAATCTCTTCTTTTTGAAGAATTACTATTCTGGAATCAAAAGCAACAGGTTTTTCAAGCTGCAGGTTTATCGTAAGTGCGCTTCCCAGAAAGCTTGCCACAACAGAGTCAATCTTTTCCACTCTTCCCTCAAAGGGAAGTCTCATGAAGAGAAAACTGATCTCATCCGAAAAAGTATAGGCAAAGAGAGGGCTTAAACCACTTTCTTTAATGAAGAGTTCAACAGTATCAGCCATTGCCCTGGCGAAGGTTAGATCATAGGGTTTTTTAAAGCCCAAGCCCGAAAGCGTGTTTTTAAAATTCCTGCCGTCAGCGCGCACAACCACTGGAGGGATACAGCGCATTTCAGCATAGATTTCCCGATCTTTCATAAACTTTTCAAGATTTACTTAGTCTTCTTTTCGCTTTTTGTATCTCTGGATGACGTCTCTAACTATAATGATATCTGCTGCCGTTATAACCCACCTATAAGGAATAATTACGCCTCTGCTTGTCAGGTCAAAAAGCTCCCTATTAATATCCGAAATAGCAAGCCCGGTAATCTTCTGTTCCTCTATATCAATTACGAGGTCCTGCAACTTCCCTACATAAACACCGGTGTTTGTGTATATGTTTAAACCAAAAAGTGATGTAAGTTCTGCGCGCATCATATCCCTGCTTTGTAAATTAATTTAAATATTTCTCCTAACCTTATATGAAAAACATACTTATATATCTTACAGTTTTACCGACATTATATAATTACTGTCTTATTCTGCATATCCATACAGAACTTGAATCTCAGTCACTATTAAATAAATATTCTTATTTAAGTTAGCGAGAGGTAAAAGCGGTTTGGCATTGTTAAATCCACTGCCTGTCTTTGAATAAAGAAGAGGGAGCCTTAACGGCTTTAAGCATTTTTACTATTAGTCGCTCAAAAATTAAGCTTATTCACTATTTTTCTGTAACTCTCTACAATAAAAGCTATATCTCTTTGAGATTTTTTCCGGTTACAGGTATCTAAGCCATTAACCTGTAAACCAGATTCTTTATGTTTTTATATAAACTTTCTTTTTATTCTAATTTGTTTATTTTTAAACTTCAGTTTATCTATCCGTTTATTCTCTCATATCTCCAGTTGTGAAATCACATTTCGAATTGTTTCTGAGGATTTTCTTAGGGTTTCATACTGGCTTTCATCAAGCTCAAGTTCAAGGATTTCTTCGACTCCTGATGCTCCAAGTTTCACGGGTACACCGAAGTAGATGCCTTCCTGTCCATACTGTCCTTCCAGGTAAGCTGAAGCAGGCAATATTCTTTTAGAGTCTTTAATCACAGCTTCCGCCATCGAGACTACAGCTGCCGAGGGAGCATAAAAGGCACTGCCCTGTTTGAGGAGTTCTACAATCTCGGCCCCTCCGTTTACTGTCCTTTCTACCAGCCTGGCAATTTTATCATGTGGAAGTAGATCCGTGAGTGGAATTCCAGATACTGTCGTATACTGGGGAAGAGGTACCATGAGGTCGCCATGCCCTCCTATTACCATTGCCTGTACATCTTTTTTCGAGCACTTCAGTTCTTCTGCAATAAAGCTTGCAAAACGCCCTGAATCCAGAACTCCGCTCATTCCAAACACTTTCTTCGTCTCAAAACCTGTTGATTTCATAGCTACGTAAGTTATAATATCAAGTGGATTTGTTACATTGATTACTATGGATTCTGGAGCATATTTTGCAATATTTTTGGAAACTTCCGTTATTATTTTTGAGTTTGTCCGGATCAGATCTTCCCGGGTCATTCCTGGTTTTCTTGCAATCCCTGCTGTAATGATTACAAGATCAGAGTCTGCAATATCTGCATAATCATTGGTCCCAATTATAGAAGTATCGTAGCCTTTTATTGCACCTGCCTGCATTAGATCAAGGGCTTTGCCCTGAGGTAATCCTTCCACAATATCTGTCATGACAATCTCGCCAAGCTCAAGTTCAGCTAGTCGCTGGACTGTAGTCGCCCCTACGTTTCCTGCACCTACCACGGAAATTTTAGCCATTAACTGTACACCTGTGTTAAACAATTTATTTTAAGGTAAATTTTGAATTTCCAACATTAAAAATTTATCCTGTAACATGAGTCTCTATTACCTATCAACTACATTTTTTATATTTATCTGTGCTAATATCTCTTTAATATTTTTTGTCGTTAAATTCTTGAATTTACTGGTTTTTCTTTCGAACACTTTCAGATTTCATGCAGCATTTTTATTAAATATTACTCTCAAATGGTTCAGGGGAAACATGCTGAATAACACATACATTCATATTCCAGGTGTAGGGAAGGGCTTAGAGCAAAAAATCTGGGCTCAGGGAATACACACATGGGAAGAGTTCCTTAAGATGAAGGACAGAATACCCATACCTTCGTCACGAAAGGCCAGAATTTGTGAAGAGATTAGGAAATCTTCCGAACGCCTGGCAGCAAAAGACCACTGCTTTTTTTCACAATGCCTTCCTTCTGCAGAACACTGGAGAGCATATCCCCTGTTTTCTGACTCTGCCGCATTCGTAGATATTGAGACGACGGGTCTTTCCAGGTCCCGGGATAAAATAACCATTGTTGGAATCTACGACGGAAAGGAGTCAAAGACCTATATAAAAGATATTAATCTGGATTATGTCTTAGAGGAATTCTCAAAATACAAACTGCTCGTAACCTTCAACGGTACTCGTTTTGATCTGCCTTTTATAAAATCTGAGTTTCCCGAAATAGAATTCAAGCAGCTCCATATAGACCTCATGTATCCTTTAAGGCGAATAGGGTACAAAGGAGGTCTGAAAAACATTGAAAAGTTACTTGGGATCTCTCGAGGCGATGACACCGAGGGTCTAACTGGATTTGATGCCGTAAGACTCTGGAGACAATATGAAAGAGGAGATCAGGAAGCTCTAGGCAAACTTATTAAATATAACCAGGAGGATATAGTTAACCTGAAAACTATTATAGAGCTAACCTACCCTAGAATGGTTGAAAATGCTCTGAAGACCTGAGAAGCAAAGTATTTCAGGTTTCGGAACTGATAAGAGATAAAATGTCAGGCAGCAAATCACATTTGCCATCAATTATTTATTATACTTATCTTGCTGTTTCTGATAACCTATCCGGATAATGTATTGACAGACTTATAACAAATTCTTATTTAAAGCTTGAATATTATCTGTATGCTCTGGCAGGAAAGGGGAATTCAATGGAAGTAACACTGAAGTTCGGGGATAAAGTCACTGTGGCTGATGTAAGAAAGCTCCATGATATGGAAGATGTGGTTTTTGATCAGGAGTGGTTTGAAGAAACAGAGGACAGAAATCGGGATGTATATTACATGTTCCGTGACCTTGCGAAAAACGACTCTGACTTTGAGAAAATCAAAGCTAATCATTTGAGATATGACATTACTATAATTCCTCCTTCAATGCTTGGGTCGGAATATATAAAAACTGTAGGTCACTACCACCCGCGCGTTCCGGGAACAAATCTATCTTATCCTGAGATTTATCAGGTACTTGAAGGTTCTGCTACCTATCTACTTCAAAAGGTAAAAGACGGAGAGGAAGATCTTGTTCTGGATGTTGTAGTAATCAAAGCGGAAAAAGGTGATCTGGTGCTTGTTCCCCCTGGATACGGGCATGTAACTATAAACGCTTCAGAAGAGACACTTAAAATGGCAAACTGGGTCTGCCGTGACTTTTCATCGGTTTACGAGCCTATAAAAAGGCTTTCTGGAGCCTCTTATTTCCTTCTTAAGGATGGCTTTGTAAAAAATCCGCTTTATAAAAATATTCCGCCTATCCGTTACCTTAAACCCCTTACATACGACGAACTCGAGTTAAACTCCATAGAAGATATGTATGAGCTTATACATAAAATTGAAAAGCTCAGGTTTTTGACAGCACCGCAGGATTTTAAAGGATTCTTGACAGGAGTGCTCTGAGAAGCAGGCTATTTTCTAACTTAAGCAAGCGCGCTTTACTTTTCCTTCCCATGGGGTTTTCTCAGAAACCCCTTACTTTTTATCTTTCCTTATCCTGAAATAAAACCGACTCCGATAGCAGAGGAGGTTCAGGAGAATGAGCAATGTAATACATAACTTATATTAGGTATAAATACTTTCAATTACTGGAGGATTGAAATGCAGAAAAATGGATACCGTATCCAATTTACATCATCCAGAATAAAGGACCTAATGTACAGGACTACATTTGATCCTAAGAAAATGGATGGAGACGTTATACTTAATCTCTCACTTATTGATAAAAAAGATCTGGATGATGTGCTTGGGATCTTTAAGATGGTAATTTCAAGCGGGCTTTCGGTAACTCCCTATGTTAAGATAGTATCCGAAGGCGAATCTCTAGGAGACCTGACTATTGAAAAGGGGAAGGTAGGTATCGGAACAGTATGCAGCATTACAATTGACGGCGTATTGCTCAAAGCAGGAATTCCTGTAAACCCTAAACTCGGAGGAGTTGTTCAGATACGAAACGGGATTCCGGTGCGCTTTACTGATGTGCTGACCTATGTAAGTACAACTGTAGACCCGCTTGAAATTCTGATGTCACAGGGAATTACTTCTGTGTCGGAAATGCTCAGGACAGGCTCAGGCAAAGTTCTTGCAAATCTCAGGGAAGCTCCTATGGTTGCAAGAGATGAAATTGAAAGTTGCCTTTCTGACCTTCTGGATGCAGGCTTCAGTGGAATCCTGGAAGTTGGGGAGCCGAATACACGGGTTCTGGATGTTCCCATAGAGAGAGACCATCTTGGAATAGTCGTCATAGGAGGAACAAATCCTATGGCTGTTGTACAGGAATATGGGATCAACATAGACACAAGCGCAATGTCAAAGCTAATTCCATTCAAAGAGATGAGCAGGATTGAAGATCTGGTTTAAGGCTCAATGATAAATCTGACTTTAAAGCAGATCCTGGCTTTAACGTAAATCTGACTTTAAAGCAGATCCTGGCTTTAATGTAAATCTGACTCTAAAGTAAATCTGGCTTTAATGTAAATCTGACTCTAAAGTAAGTCTGGCTTTAATGTAAATCTGACTCTAAAGTAAATCCTGGCTTTAATGTAAATCTGACCCCGAAAATCTCCTTAATTTATTGAGCCTTTACTTATTCAATTCAGCTTTTCGGAACATACGTCGGAAGGCTGGTCTCTTTACTTTGAATGTGTCTTTCTTCGTAGCTGTTCTCCTATAAACAGATCCAGCTTTCTTGCAAACTCTTCCTTTTTACCATCAGGAATTGTTGCTCCTGCTGCAATATCGTGCCCACCACCTACACCTCCAACTTCAGCCGAAACAATCGACATGGCTTCCGAAAGGTTGACTCCTCTGCGAATAAGGTCCTGGGTTCCCCTTGCTGAAACCTTTGTCCCTCCTTCGGCTTTTGCAAAAGCAATAATGGGAAGATTTCTGTTTTCAACTAATGTAGAACTCATGCCTGCAATAATACCCACAATAGTTTCTTTTATTTCCGAGCCTGCGTCGAAGTACTGGATATTTTCAAGCTGGATAACTCCCTTTTCTTTAACATATATGAGTCCGTTAACAAGATTCTGTCTATGTTCGGCAAGCAATTTACGGGCACTTTCATAAGCTTCCTCTCTGTTTCCCATGCAGACTGCCAGTCCAATCTCTGCATGATCGTAGCGTGCAGTGGCATTAAGAAGGGTGGAAAATTCCGACGCATCTCTCATCTCCGTTCCTTCTTTTTCTCCAAGGAGGATGTAAACTTCACCTATCAGACGCTCTATCTTATATGAAGGCATACCTGATTTCAGGCAGTACTGAATAAGTCCTGAAACAATTTTCTGTTTTTCTGAGATTTCAAGGTCAATCCAGCGTCTCCAGTGTTCATCCTGACTCAAACTAATATTAAGGGAGTGAAGAAACTCAATGCATGCTTCTTCGTTCCCCGTAAGCCCTGGGAGGTAAGGATCTGAAGAATATTGCATTAATTTATAAATCGGGCGGGTTTGTTTTCCAAATAGAGTCAGGTCTTTTTGGAACTGTAGAATGCTTCCTCTAACCCCTTCTTCCAGAATTTCTCTGTTGACTCCGACAAGCTGCCCCATTTTCAGATGTTGCATATCCCCAACAGCCCCCACTATTGCCAGTGAGGAAAGGTCCTGATTTTTTCCAAGAGCTGAAGCCAGTAAGTAGGTAGTTCCAGACCCGCTCAACTCATACGAACCATTTGCTCCGAAAAGGTGAGGATTAAGGTGAAGTTGATGGCTTCCCTGGGGTTGATGATGGTCTGAGATCACTGCATGGATCCCGCGAGATTTTATTTGCTCGCACATTCCGCTTCCAAGGTCAGTAAAAATGACAATGCTATGGTTCTCATCAGCAATAGCATCAAGAGCCTTTTCATCGAGCTGCTTGACAAAACGAGTCGTATATTCAAAACCGCCCCTTTGAAGGGCAGTACAGATAATTCCTGCAGAAGTCAGCCCGTCAGCGTCAATATGGGATACAACGTGGACTGATTTGTACTTTTTAATCTCGTCGGCACATTTCGCCGCTTCTTTATGAAGTGCTTTTATTGTTTCAGACATTACTCTCTCCACTGTTTTTCTGCTTGTCTCAATTAATCGCTATTTTTAATCTTACTTTCCTTCCCATTCCCTTGGATCGACCTTATAATCTTTTCCTTCTCTTCTTATTTCTGGAAAACTTCGGATCTCCTGTAATGTAAGTTTGAGATTCTGATTGAAATATTCTTTTTCCAGTTCCTTCCAGGGAATTATATATGCTTCCCTTCCGTGGCCGGGTCCCAGGCGAAGTTCTACTGCAAGAAATCCACGTCTTCCTGATCTGTTCAGGTAATCCGAAATTCTTTCTATCTGATGGATTCCGTTTTTATCCACGGTAAAATGCTGAGAAAAGTAAAGTGCATTTGCTCCTTTATCCACTGAAATGCTTTTGCACTCGATTCCCATGTATAGATCCGGGTTAAGAGAATCCACAAGCACATCTAGAAACTGTGGAGTGAATCTGTGCTGCTTAAGCCTGTAGGATATAGCTTTTATTCCATTCTCTTCAATGTATGCATTAAGTGAGTTTACAAGCATGCGTTCAAACTCGGTCATGAAATCCTGTTAAATGTTTTCGCTATTTTACTTAAACCTTCTACTCAGAACGCAACCTTTTCACTCTGAGTAAATAGGAGAGGTATGTCAGCTTAAACAGATTACATTACTGGGGACTTAAACAGGTTGCATTACGAGGAAGTTAATACACGTTATCTGGATCTGTCATCTATCGCCTGAAACTAACTAACATTCAATTTTATGAAACAAATTTCTGCAAATTGATAGGAGAGTAATAATTGTACATAAGGGTAATTTATGCGAAAATCAAAAAAGAGCTTGAGCCGCATAATAAATTTGAGTAATATCCTATAAGAAAAATAGATGCCGGTCAGGTTCTTGACCGGCTGCACAATTTTTAATTGGATATAATGAAACTTACAAAATCCGGGCTGAGCCTTGTTTCTTTTACAAGCCTTTCAATAGTTTCCTCCTCGGAAAGCCCTTCTTCCCTGAGTTCCTGTATGCGGTCAAAAACGTGCTGTGACACTTCGGAGTATTCGTTAATGTCTTTCCTGTGACCCCATACATCGCCTTCAAGTAAAGCGATATTCTGCATTGAAAGATACATCTGTGCAGAACTGGAAATCGTTTTTTTGTATGAGCTTGGGATGTGGATCGCTTTTATTTCCGGACACTTCAGAATGAGTTTAAATATGTCCTTATTAGATGGTCTGAATGCAAGATGGACAATTTCCTCATTAATTTTTAAAGTGTCTATTTCTTCTTTTGAACTTACAACTCTAATTTTCATTTTTATCACCGTTCGTTTCCAGGTATTTTAAGGTGTTTTAGAGCGTTTTAAGGATTTTTTAGGGTTTCTTAGGGTTTCATTTAAAATTCTTTGGAGTCTCTTTAGAACTATTTGATTTCATCAGAGCCTCTTCAGATTTTTCGAGATTTAGGTTTTTAGGGAATTCCTTCCGGATTTTAGAGTTTCCGGATTTTTTATGTTTTTACTAACTTGTGAAATTTCCACTAAGTTTTTAATTCTTACATCATGGGTTTACTTAATTATTTATTTTTAAACCTTTTGAATTCGTTAATCCTAAAATTCAATTATTGTTTTAGAATTTATTTTGAATTTTAGAATTGTGAACTGTTTTTCAAAACCTTAATTTATATTTGAGGTTTTTGTTATGTTAGGGACATATACTATTTAATTTTTTATGACTTTCCTTCTTATTTTCAACTTTTTCTATATGTTGTATAAGTTGGGTCAAGGAAAGAGGTAATCTCTATTTTCCCATTTTCTTAATTTTTTAAGTACAATCTGTCAAAATCTAGGGTTTCTTTTAAATATCTCTAAAGAAATTCTGAAAATCAGTTTGTGAGATAAAGCTAGCAAGTCTACTGATGACATTTATTTATATTACACTATTTTATATATTTGAGATGAATATGTATACGGTATTGTACTATACTACTTAATATTTTCTGTAAAGCTCTTTTTCTTGTAAAATTCTTTTGAATAAACTGGTTTAACAAAAGAGATTTTTTCATTAAGAATCTCACTAAAGATACTCATCGTATAAAGGAAGGGACCAGATTACTAAATACTCATTATATAAAGGAAGAGACAGATTATTAAATGCTCATTATATAAGGGAGAGGGACCAGGTTACTAAACGCTACAAATTTTTATCCTCGGCATTTTGAAAATTACAAGTCTGTAAATTAGTGGCACTGAAAATCTTCTAAAGCATATGCAGTATTTTACAAGACATATGTGCAGTACTTTTACTTTATTTTCAAAACTCTCTAAATTAAAAATAGCGACCTGTGCGAAAGTAGCAGGTTTGCCTTAACCTTTCAAAATCTTCGACATATATACGTTATCAAGAGTGTAGCCGAATTTTCGATAGTATTCTCTGGCTCCTATTCCGCTAATAATAGCAAGTTTCTCGTAACCATTTTCACGCGTTATATTCTCTGCTTGTTCCAGAAGTTCCTTTCCATATCCTCTATGCTGCCATTCCGTTTGCTTTGCTCCTTTTCCTACAGGTACCATTGAACCATAAACATGCAGTTCTCTTATCAGGGCGGCTTCCTGCAGTTCAGGGCGATAAGGAGCAAAAGGAAAACGCAGGCGGGCAAATCCAATAAGGACATCTGCAGCAAGGTCTTCAAACGCAATGAAATGTTCTATGCCCCCACAAGCTTCGTAAGTCTCTACAGTCAGCTCGATGTCTTTTTCATTTACCTTTCTCCCTCTTAGACCAGTATGTCCGACTTCTCTGCAGCGGATGCAGCGGCACTTTCCTCCCTTCTCTCTCAGCTTTTCTTCTGCAAGCTGTCTTAGATTACTCTTTCGGACTCCTGCAAATATCTGGTGAGCTGGAATATCGCGCTGAATGCGCTGGAGTCTCACCCATTTAGGAAGAATTTCCTTTACGTCTGCAATAAGTTCGGCAGCTTCTTCGTCAGAAAGGGCTTCATAATCTCCTGCCTCCCAGAGTTTGTATAGAGGAGTGCCTTCAGTTACAAGTGTAGGATAAATCTTGAGATAATCGGGTCTGAAGCGTGAGTCTTCAAATAATTTTTTGAAGCCTCTGAGATCCAGCTTTGAATCCGAACCAGGCAAATGAGGCATCATATGAAATCCAACCTTAAATGCGCTGTCTCTTAATATCTGATTAGCCCTGACAACCTCTGCAACACCATGACCTCTCTGCATGCGGGTAAGCACAAAATCATACACACTCTGGACCCCGAGTTCTACCTTAGTACCTCCCAGCTTGAGGAACTCGTCCACATGCTCTTCCGCTGCCCAGTCAGGACGTGTTTCAAATGTTATTCCTACATTGCGGATATCAGCTTTTTCATTGGCTTTCTGAACTTCTTCAAGAGGAATATAAGGTATAGATTTCCCGATTTTCCAGGCGGTCTTCCTCCACTCCTTTCCTGTTGTGAAATCATTCATTGCTTCAAGGCAGCGTTTAATAAACCACTCCTGGTAATCCAGATTGCGTGCGGAAAACGTGCCTCCCATAACTATAAGTTCCACTTTCTCTACGTCGTGACCGATCTCTTTAAGCTGGGAGAGCCTGGATTTTACCTGGGCGTAGGGGTCAAACTCATGCTGAATTGCTCTCATAGCTGCAGGCTCTCTTCCCATGTAACTCTGGGGCGACTTAAAAGTGGAGTTTGGGCCCCCCGGGCATGGCAGACATACTCCGTGAGGGCATGGAGCTGGAGAGGTCATTACAGCAATTACTGCAACTCCGGAAATTGTTCTTACAGGCTTCCGTTTCAAGAATTCTTTGATTATTGCCTGTTCTTCAGTTGTCCCCTTGGTTATGATGTCTCCATTTCTGGGGAGGCTGGCTAGATGGTAATGCTTACTGACATCTTTTTTTACCTTATTTAACTGACTCTCATCTTCTATTTCGCCTGCAAGTACTCTTTCAAGGATTTCCCTGCACGCCTTATTATAACTGTTTTCTTTCATCTCAAGTTCCGTCTTTCCGGTTTCCAAACTCCGGTTTTTTTCTAGGGGGCGTTAAGAACTTATTTGTAAGGTTAAAAAAGATTTTTTAGCTTTTAAAAAGCTGTTTAATCTAACTTTTTGTAATCTGCAACAATGTAGCTATAATGATAGTTTAACGCGTATAAACAGAGCAAGCTTCGTCTTTGTATCAATGAGGTTTACATAGATCTATTACTTAGCAGAGATCGAACCCAATAATAAAAGTTCCGAGTCCGGCTGCGGGCTTGAGACCCATTACAGATCTTATATACTCATCTGATGGGGTGGACGGAGACGCAAGTACAACATTGGTCACCCCTTCCACGCACTCTACATCCTGACATTTCTGTGGGGGTAGGACGACAGTTATAGGTTCTTTCTTTACACTTCCTGGTTTAGGCACTGTGTTTTTGTAGATTACAAGGTTCCCCATAACCAGCATATCATCACATTTTTTACATTCTTCAAGCTTCTTGGAGTCGTAAATGTCCTCACCAATCTTTTCTCCGTACTGCATAAGCACTACGTTAGGTCCCTCGGGCCAGACATAGTCCATATTAGTTGTAAAGGCTATGATTATCTGACGTTTGAAGACTTCCTTAATCCCCTGGTTGTCTCCCACACCCAATCCCATAAGGACAGCACCTTCAGCCTTTTTCTCAAGCTCGAGAATTTTTTCTTTATCTTCCTCACTCAAAACGTATGTATCTTCAACGCCTTTCATAGCTTTTATTCTGCATATGACATCCTGAATAACATTTTTACATTCCAAAGCGAATTCCCCTTCGTGTTTTAGACCTACGCTATATTTAGTTCAATAAATCTTACCTTGTTTCACGTTCTTATTTAATTTATTCTTTTATTCATATAGTAGCAGTTTTTTGCCTTTCTTTTAAATCCAATGGTATCATATAATGCTCTTTTTATATTTCTCTTTTTATGTCGTCAATTTCTAATATGACACCTTTTTCTCCTGCAGATAATGTAATGAGTTTTTGAATAATATTATAAAAATAACGGAAGTATTTATAATAAATCTTTAAAACTATTTAACTGCGTCACAATTTTCCGAGCTATTTCCCCGATTCTTATAACATTCCTCAAACTTGATATCACTTGTATTGAGCATGATATACTTGTATTAAGTATGGTGTCACTTGTATTGAGCATGATATACTTGTATTGAGCATGATGTCACTTGTATTAAGTATGGTGTCACTTGTATTGAGTATGTGCTCTGTCAGGACACCGTCTTTAAAGACAGATTTATCTAAATGAACTGAACTCTTCAAATTCGGATTTATCTCAATTAATTTTGGGCGACTTGCAGATTCAAGAACGTATTAGTCTGGATCTGATCCCATAACATGTCGAAAGTTTATCAGACTCAAAAGACTTTAAGATGTGATGCAGAAAAAGCTTGCAAACAGGAGAAGTGCTAACAGTAGAAGCTTACCAGCTGGATTGTAGAATTAGTATCGATTTGAAATTATTTAGTGTAAAGCTCCATAATTATACTATAATTTTTCTATAGTCTCTTATAAGTATTTCGAATTTATCTTTTAAGTTTATTTCTGACGAATATTCTGCCTGAGTTATTTCGACATTTACCGTCATTTACATCGTTGTTTTGCGCTTTTCCTGTTTGATTTCCCTAAAATAGACCACAAAAGATTTAATAAGGCAATTATTTTATAGAACACTTGTAATCCAATTTAGAGGGATAAGGAGGGAATGAAATCCTCTTCGGCAATAGACGATATATAAAAGTCTGATTTGGTGAAGAATGGTGAAACCCTTAAAGTGTTGATCCCGACACTTCTTCTTACATACGACATATCTTAACAAACATGGAGGAACAATAAAATGAAGAGATTTGCAGCAGTGACACTGGCTGTTCTCATGCTTCTTACTGTATTTGCATCCGCCGCAAGTGCACAAGATGCAGTTGAGATCCGCGGTCCTGTGTTCAACGGCTCTAACATCCAGGAAATCGTCGGCACCGACGGTATTACAATCGATGCTACACAATTTGCAGCATTCTTCTATGACATTAATGACAACGTTACAACTGAAACTCTTTCCATTAGAAATGTTCCAGGAAACAACGGCAACGTAATTGGAGAGGGTGGGCTCGTCTATGAGACCCAAATTCAGCAGGTTGAATATGAATTTACCGACGCCGCAGGCTGGGACAATTACAGTGTAATTGGCTTCTTTGCAGAGAAGTACATCCCACTGAAACCAAACAGCGCTGACAAACTTGCCAAGCTCGTCCTTGACAGCGATGACAGGTACACCATCAGAACCGGCGAAACCCTTGACCTCGGTGAAGGCTATGCTCTCGAAGCCAAGCAGGTCGATGTTGAAGGTGAGAAAGTCTGGCTCGAATTCACCAAAGACGGAGAATTCGTAGATGACGAAATCATCTCAGTCGTTAACGAAAACATGAGCACCTGGGAAGTCGAACTTGATGACATCCAGGACGAAGACGATGTTGTTGTCTTCAGAGTACATATCAACCAGGTCTTCCAGGGCGCAGTCGACAGCATTGCCCAGATCGAAGGTCTCTGGCTCATTGACTACGCAAATGCAATGACCATTGAGTCTGACGACGAATTCGGTGAACTTAACGACGTTTCCATCCAGGGAGACCGCCTTGTGATCACCAATGACGATACCTTCACTCTGACAAGAGATTCCACAAAAGAAATCGCTGAAGGCATGTTCTTCAAGGTCGCTGACACCCCATCCAATGTACTCAGGTTCTATGTCATGAAGGAAATTACAGAACCAGGAACCTATGAGGTCAGAGGACAGGTTGCCACCGGTGACTTCACCTGGGATGCAACTAACTTTGCAGGCTTCTTCTATGACCTGAATGATGATGTTACCACAGAGACCCTTTCTGTCTCCGGACTTGAAGGAAATGTAATTCCTGAGGGCGGTCTTGTTTATAACACTACCATTCAGAATGTTGACTTTGAATATGACGAGTGGGGCCAGTATCCAGTTATCGGCTTCTTTGCAGAGAAGTATATCCCACTGAAAGCCAACAGCGCTGACAAACTTGCCAAGCTCATCCTTGACAGCGACGACAGGTACACTGTCAGAACCGGCGAAACCCTTGACCTCGGTGAAGGCTATGCTCTCGAAGCCAAGCAGGTCGATGTTGAAGGTGAGAAAGTCTGGCTCGAATTCACCAAAGACGGAGAATTCGTAGACGATGAGATCATTTCAGTTGTTGGCACTGGCGCAAACACCTGGGAAGTCGAACTTGATGACATTGAGGATGAAGACGATGTTGTTGTCTTCAGAGTACATGTCAACCAGGTCTTCCAGGGCGCAGTCGACAGCATTGCCCAGATCGAAGGTCTCTGGCTCATTGACTACGCAAATGCAATGACCATTGAGTCTGACGACGAATTCGGTGAACTTAACGACGTTTCCATCCAGGGAGACAGCCTTGTGATCCGCAATGACGATTCCTTCACTCTGACCAGAGACTCTGAAGAAGAAATCGCTGAAGGCATGTTCTTCAAGATCGCTGACACCCCATCCAACGAGCTCAGGTACTACCCATTCGTTGAGAGAACTGTCGGCGAAGGCGAAGAACCCGATCTAGAGGATGACGAACCTACAGTGGGTGAGAACGTAACCGCTCCTGAAGACGATGAGAACGTAACCGCTCCTGAAGACGATGAGAACGTAACCGAACCTGGAGAGACCCCTGCAGAAGAGGAACCAACCGTAGGCGAAACTCCTGAAGAAGAACCAGCAGACACTCCTGGCTTCGGAGTTGTCCTTGGACTTGTTGGACTCCTTGCAGTTGTCTACCTCGTCAGGAGGAACAACTAAATTTTCTGATTGAAGGGTTTTCCTAACCCTTCTTTCTTTCAATTCTTTTTTGGTTTCTTTTTGCAGATACCTTTTTATCTCCTGATTTCTTAGTTCTGACAATTCTTTTAAATCTGAAATCCTGATTCTATAAGCCGTCTGGTTTTTCAGGGTTTTTGAAAATCAAGGTGAAGATTTATGAAAAAAAGTATAGCTTTAATATCTGTATTTGCGGTTTTAATGATCGCGTTTTCAGGCTGCGTCGGTGACAATAATTCTGCAGATGATAATGGAACAGAGCAAGATAACTCGGGAACAAGTATAACTGATGGAACTGCGGCTGATATTAGCGAAATTGAAAACCTTCCTGCAGGTTTTGAATACGTTGGGTCCCTTCCTCTTAATGAAACTGATATCAAAAATGACTATAACGCAGAGAATGTTTCCGGAATCGTAGGTGGGTCCGAAGGGATGTACAGATACAACGGGTCGGACTTCTATCTGGATGTAATCGAGCTTGAGGATGCCGAGGCTGCAAATAACCTTATTGGTGCATACAAATCTTCTTTCCCGCCGTTACAGAATGGTTCCCGCTTTGTGGAAGAATCCTTTAACGGACATTCTGCTGTCCGAATAACTGATTATATAACATCTAGTGGAAAATCTGTTCCCAGGTACTCCTATATCTGGAGCAACGAAAACTATGTGCTGGTAGTTTTTGGAAATACTGCTGACAGTACTCAGGTGAGACAGTTAGCTGAAGCAACAGGATATTAATATGTTTACGCGAGGGGTATGTCTTTTACCCTTTTATATCCTTTAATTTTTTACAGTTCATTTTTCGCTTTCCTTACCAAGCCTTCTTATCCGATTTCAGATCTTCTTCATTGTGTGGATATAAAGAACCACGGCTCATGGAATCTGATATGAATTCGTTAAAATGATTGGCACATTACTGCAAATCTTCTTAAAAAAATCATCCCAAAAGAAGTATATAAACTCAATATTTTAAGAAAACAAAAAAGCCAAATTTGATCCCGATTTAAAACAGACAATTCCAGTAATTCTACTTTTAAGATCCAATATGGGTGGATAAGAAACGGATAAGATAAAGAGTCTTCTGGGAATTAAACCCGTTTATGATCTTATCCGCCGACTTAATTCTTTTTGAGAGTTTTATTAATTCTCAATTTTATTAATTTTCAGTTAGAGATGCCGCTTTTACTTTATCAGCAATACACCTTTTCCGCCGACGTTGACATCGCCAGTGAATTTCCGGTAGGTAACCCCTTCAAACTCCTCTGTTCCTTCTTCTTTAAAGGATGGCAAGAGATCGAACGTTTCACCTTTAATGATAACTGTACCGCTCTTCATTTCACTTGCAGGCATTGTAGCATTGCCTTCAATTATTATCTTCCCGCCGTTGTTTGAGATTGCAGGAAGGAGACCTACACTGCCTTTTACGAGGATTTCTCCTCCGCACATGTGTTCTCCAAGGTAGTCTTTGGCATTGCCGTTGATAGTAATTTTTCCTCCACGCATGCCGCAGGATTCTCCCCTGTAACCTGACCCTACATAGTAAGAGGCATTTCCGTTGAGTATAATTTCTCCACCTGTCATCTCACAGCCAAGCCAGCTGTCAGCATCGCCATTAATTACGATCTTCCCGCCTCTCATACCAAAGCCGCAGTGCATATCCACATTGCCGTTGATCTCTATCTCTCCGGCACTCATGTTCTGCCCAATGCGCTTTACTCTTGAGACATCGCCTTCGAAAATAATCTTTGTATTCTCAACGGAGTCGCTTCCTTCTACCTTTACATTGAAGAAATCGCCAAGAGGGTACTGGCCGTTTCCATACCAGACCTTAATCGCCTTTATCTCCTCTTCAGTCTTGCCTGCAAAATTGTCAGGGTTTACGTCATCGGCTTCGATTGGGATTTTATTGGCTTCTTTGAGGGAGAGTTTTACAACCTGCATTTAGAACACCCCTTCCGTGGCGATTTCAACAGGTTTCTGCAGGTACGCATCTTCAACCATATAGTTGGCTTTGCTCACAGTGTAGTACTTCCTGAATTTAACATCTATATCTTTCTGCATTGCACTATCGATGGTTGAAGGAACCTTTGCATTTACCCAGTAGATCTTGCCTTTCGGAGTAGCTTCTATCTCTCCGTCTTTTACGACAATCTCCCCGTCTTTCAGCGTGTACGCTGCACCTGAGAAAGCTTTCTTAACCTTCTCATACTCTATCGAGGGGTCAATTTGTCCAGGCAGGATATCATATATTGCGATATCGGCATCTGAACCTGGTTTAAGATTTCCTTTTTCAGGCCTGCTATACATCTTTGACTGGGTGCTCCTGGTCATAACTGCAAGCTCATAGAAATCCAGTTCCCTCTCAATTCCGGGCAATACCATCCTATCAAGCGCCATCTTGGAAAAGCCGGAAATGACTTCCTCCCTTCTTTTTGCACTCATGAGGTAGGTAAAAGCTTCAGGATAGTTCACGAAAGAACCACCGTTCGGACTGTCAGTTGTAAACATAACCTTCCAGGGATCCTTCACGAGCAGGGCAAGTTCAAGACCAATTGCCCACTGCACGGCATTTACAAAGCTCTTTGGAGAGTAGAATAGAGGTACGACACCGGATGCATCTTCCAGTTCAATATCCTGGTTGCTCCATTTCTCGTGCAGCATTCTTGCATTTGCATATTCCACAGGTCCGTCTGCAGTCATGGTTACTGCAGGACCGAAGATTACCTGTCCAAGGTCGAAAGTCAAGTGGTCTGCTCCGTTCACATAATCTGCAACCATGGGAGCTCCTGTCTCAAAGTCCCTCCACGAGGTACCTGCATAGGCATTAAACTGCACGTGAGTTACGTGGAGGGCTTGCCTGTCCCGGCTAGGTTTAACTTTCTCGAAGAGCTTCATGGTTTCTATGGTAGTTTCATAATTCCCTGGTTTTCCTAGGTTGTTGCAGTGCACATGTACGGAATGGGGAAGGTTCAGACGTTCGTTAACTTCAGCAAGTCCCAGCAGAATTTCGGCAGGATTTACATCAAAGTTCGGGACAGGGTCATAGAGTCCGCTCACGTTCTTCCCCCATCCCCAGGCTTCTCCTCCTCCAGGATTTACGATTTTTATTCCGTAGCCTCTTGAGGCTCTGAGACCCCAGGCAATGTATGCTGCCAGCTTTTCGGGTTCCTTGTCACGTATATACTCCATGACCTGCCAGTTGCTTCCGAAAAGGGAGAGCCCCATTTTGTCCAGAATCGGGATTTCTTTGAACTCTTCATGAGTGTGCCTTGCAGCAAGCAGGGGAATTGCGGCTTCACAGATAGTCGTGTACCCGAGTTTTGCGTACCTGTACCCGATTGCATAGGTGTTGGGAGTGTTGTATCCTACCTGTGCTCTTGTCTTTTCGGTACGTGCAACCTGCCCCGAGAGTCCGGGTACGAGATTCTTCCTTGCATCGTTAGGATTAATGAAACGTCCTACGTTAATTTTGCCGGCGCTGTGGGTATGCCCGTCAAAGCCTCCTGCCATTGTGAGCCTTCCTTCGGCATCAATAACCTTTGCATTTGCGGAGACGCTTTCTACAATCTTTCCGTCCTTTATGGAGATGTCCATTGTCTCGCAGTTAATTCCCTGTGCAGGGTCGCAGACGTTTGCGTTTTTAATCAGGATTTCCGACATCTTCATGCACCTCTCTTCAATTCCCTGACTTTTGCGCTCAGGTCTTTTACTATTTCTTCGTCGGTCTTGAACTTCGATTCAATTAATTTCTTCATGCGGAGAGAAATTGCATCCATACGGTAAGCCGTTCCCTCGGCTTCTATTCCCACAACAGCTGCCGGGAAGACTACATCTGCAATTTCAGTTGTTGGATTAGGATATGGGTCAATTTGAATTACAGGGATTTTTGCAAGATGCCTGACTGCTTTCTGAGGGAAATGAGCCCCTGCATCAGCTGCAGCAATTATTGCAGCGTCCGGCTCTTCACGCACAAGAAGATCATTTGCCCCGGTCTCTCCAGGGTTATAATAAGGATATCCTCTAGCAAAGTCGATTGCCATCGGGAAACCGGTCTCCCAGGTTGCAACCTGCCCAAAACCAGTGACATTATAGTGCCCGCGCATTCCTATCATTACAGCTTTTGTGTGCTGGTTAAGATCTGAAATTAAAGAGGACATAGCATCGCCATTTTTGTACTTGGAACGGGACTGTGTTACTCCCATCCCGAAGAAAATACAGACGAATTTTGCGTTTTTCAGAGTCTCTGCAAGTTCAACAACTTTAGCCTTAGGAACGCCTGCAACGGTTTCCGGGATGACATCTTCGTGCCCGTTTACAATTGAACGAAGGGCAGTAACCAGGAGCAGGTCCGAGCCCTGTTCTATCTCTACATAATTGTCAGCCAGTTTTGCAGTGTCAGTTTTCCTGACATCGACAACTATCATTTTCCTGCCTTTCCGCCCTTTCTCGGTAAAGAGCCCTTTTGAGAAGCTTGAGTAACGGACCATATGTCTCGGGTGAGCATGCACCGGGTTGCAGCCCCAGAATATAATTACGTCTGCCCTATTCTTTATTTCCCCAAGAGAGGCTGAGGGAGACCCTTTCTCCTGGGCAGCAAGCGCTGTTGGTCCGTGGCATACGTTTGCTGTAGAGTCAATGACTGAGCCTGTTTCTTCGGCTAGCTGGATAGCCCCGCTGACCGCCTCGCAGGAAGTAGAACACCAGCCGTAAGAAAGCATTCTCTTAGAATTCACCAGAATTTTTGCGGCAGCTTCAATCGCCTCTTCATAAGAGACCGGGACAAGCTCCCCATCTTTCCTGATCATAGGAGTTTCTATCCTGTCATGTTCGAGCATACCTACAAACTTGCTGTGCCCAAGAATACAGGCGTTTTCGATTTTTGTGATTTTGTTATCTTCAACTGTGACTGTGATATCATCGCAGAGCGACCCGCAAAGGGAGCAGACTGCGTCTTTAATTACTGGCATATTTTTCCTCCGATTTTTTCAGATTTCCCGGATTTAATTGGAAATGTAAATTTTTGCCCCATCGGACTTCAGGCTTCCCTGTACTTTTTCATCAGGGACTTCATGTCCAGTGGCTTTTCATCCGTAACTTCAATTTCCGCAGGGACGCCTTTGAATCCGGGCATTCCGCAGCCGTGTGTATCAGGGCTCAACACTGCATTTGCCCAGGGACCCATAGGGATAAAGGCAAGACCATCAGGGTTTCCTTCATTTGCCTTTGCAAAAACCACCACGTCCCCAAATTCGGTGGTAACTTTCAGGCTGCTTCCCTCAGAGGCGCCAAGCCTCTCAAGGTCAGCGGGACTAAGTTCGCAGTAAGCACACGCATCAAAATAGCCTTTGTGCGTCTTTGCTTCCAGATGTGCGCCCTGGTCGGCGGTTCTTCCGGATATGAGATTTACTTTTATTTTCATTGGATTTCCTCATCTGGGTTCTGATCCAGGTATTTAAGTAAGCTAAATCTTTATTGTGAAACGTCAGTATCAGATTTCTTCTTTCTAACAGCCTTCAATCCGTAAAATAATGCCCTTTCTTAGGAAGCTATTTATTTCGGATTGGCTGGCTGCTTAATAAGTCTGGCTTGAAAACTTGGGAATTAACACTTAGGAGTTAATAATTAAATCTGAACGGAATATGGGAGTTAACTCGCGAAGGCTTTGCTTTATTTGCCTTGATGCGGCAGAAAGCATTCTAGCAGTAAAGTTTGACTTTTAAGCCTTTGAGTTTTAAGGGGTTATTTTGTGTGTAAACACCCAGGTAAGTTCTTTTAACTGGATCTCTATTCGATCATCCACTATAATTCATATTTATATATTTATTTGGAATTATATTTATCTTAGATCTCAGGCCTTCGAGTTGACATAAATATAATATTCTGGGGATTGAAGCTTCTCCAGAATATGGTTTTTGCTTTCCCTGTTTTTGAGAATCAGTTTGAAAGCATATTTTTATTTCTTCTTTATTATATATATTTCTGCTATATAGCTATATCTCAATAATTTCTTTTAATATATATTACCCCATTATGTCAACTCTAACATAACGTGCTCACTGATTCCTTTAATATGCTCTGACCACATGGAGTGTCCATCTCCCATATTCTCAGACCCCCTTCTTATAAAAAATAGTTGTGCAGTGACCCATTTTTTCATCTTTCGATCGTTAGCTTTTAATAGATCTTTGTGCATTTGAGTGTTGCAAGCCCGGATAGCCTAGATGGTTGGGGCGCCAGACTCATAGGGACAATTAAATTAGGCGTCTTTAATCTCCTGAGATATCTGGAGGTCGCGTGTTCGAGTCACGCTCCGGGCATCTAATTTTTATTATAAATGATTTTAACGCATACTGATTTGTTTTTTGTTTCGTAAAGTTTGCTATTTTAATACTGTAAAGTCTGCATTTATCATTTTGTTTAGACGTTGCATTAGTAAATTAATATTTCAAAACTGGTTCTTTGAATTTTCAAATATGCTTCACTATCTATTGCTTGAATTATTAATTTAATCTCTTTTTAAAGATTTTATTTAGAAATATGATAAAGATAGTAAGAGTTAATAAGAATCGCGGATAGATACTTGACAACAAGTCTTTAAAAATAAACATTTAAGGTAATCAAAATTGTAACCTGATAATAGGCTAAGAAAATATACCATAAAAATATGCATTGTTGAAAATTAATCAAAAAGTTTAAATCTGGCTACAATCGGTGAGTGAATACGAGGCTGGGCAAAGATAAAATCACGATAGATTCAGGTAAACAGAAGAATTTTCTGCTGTTTTACAGCCTTTTACATTAACTTCAGCCACCTCAGCTACCTGATTTAGAGGAATAAAAAATGATCAGTGGTGAATTAAAAAACCAAATCGACCGAATATGGGATGCTTTCTGGTCCGGAGGAATCTCCAACCCCCTCGAGGTTATCGAACAAATTACCTACCTGCTGTTTTTAAGGCGGCTGGACGACCTGCATACACTGGAAGAAAATAAATCAGTCCGGCTCAAACGCCCGATGGAGCGCCGCATTTTCCCTGAGGGTAAGGACGAAGAGGGCTGTCCCTATGAAAGCATGAGATGGTCCCGCTTCAAGAACCTTCAGCCGGCTAAGATGTTCACAGTGGTCGATAGACATGTTTTCCCCTTCCTGCGCACCCTTGGAGGCGATAATTCCACATACGCCCACCATATGAAAGATGCCCGTTTCACCATTCCCACGCCTGCTCTTCTCGCCAAAGTAGTTGACCTTCTGGACGATATTCCGATGGAAAACCGCGATACTAAAGGCGACCTCTATGAATACATGCTCAGCAAGATCGCTACCGCCGGGCAGAACGGCCAGTTCCGAACCCCGCGCCATATCATCCGCCTGATGGTGGAACTGACCTCACCCCAGCCGAAAGACATTATATGCGATCCCGCATGCGGTACAGCCGGATTTCTCGTATGTGCAGGCGAATACCTTCGCGAACACTATCCTAATATCCTGCACGATGAGAAACTGAAACAACACTTTCATCACGGCATGTTCCACGGCTTTGATTTCGATAACGTCATGCTCCGCATAGGCAGCATGAACATGCTCCTTCACGGCGTGGAAAACCCCGATATCCGCTATAGAGACTCCCTTTCCCAGGAAAACGCCAGCGACGAAGAGGCTTACACGCTTGTTCTCGCAAATCCTCCATTTGCCGGCTCGCTGGACTACGAAAACACTGCAAAAGACCTTCTCCAGATCGTCAAGACCAAAAAGACCGAACTGCTTTTCGTGGCTCTTTTCCTGCGCCTGTTGAAGCCGGGCGGCCGGGCGGCTGTTATCGTTCCTGACGGCGTGCTTTTCGGCTCAACCAGAGCGCACAAGAAACTCCGCCGCATACTTGTAGAGGAGCAGAAACTCGATGCCATCGTTTCACTCCCCGGCGGCGTTTTCAAACCCTATGCCGGTGTTTCAACCGCAATCCTCCTTTTCACCAAAACAAATTCAGGAGGCACAGACCATGTCTGGTTCTACGATGTTCAGGCTGACGGCTGGAGCCTTGACGATAAGCGCACCCCTCTCCTGAGCGAAGATAAACTGGGTGTTACTCCCTCAACCAAGCTTAACGAAGACGAGCACGCGAAAAATAACCTTCCTGATATCCTTGCCCGCTGGAAGGAGCGTAATAACAGTGAACTCAAACGTTCCCGAACCGAACAGAGCTTTTGCGTGCCAAAAGCCGATATCGCAGCCCAGGGCTACGACCTTTCCCTAAACCGCTATAAAGAAGTTGTGTACGAAGAAGTGGAATACAGATCCCCGAAAGAGATACTCAAAAGCCTCGCAAAGCTGGAAGCTGAGATTCAGCAGGGGATGGAGGAACTGGAGGGGATGCTAGGTTGAGTCCTTGGCCAGCAATAGAACTTGGTAAAGTTGCAGAAATTGCTGCAGGAGGAAGTGCACCGCAAGACCCTGATGACTTTAGTAAAGTTGGCATCCCATTTGTGCGTGCTGGAAGCCTGAAACCATTGATAGAAGGAGCAATAGTAGAATCATCATTGGAGCTTTTGAGCGAAGATGTAGCTAAAAAGCATCGATTACGCTTATTTCCTGCAGGAAGTGTTTTATTCGCAAAGAGCGGGATGTCAGCTACAAAAGGCCTTGTATATCGGCTTACCTCGCCTGCCTATGTTGTGAATCATCTTGCAGCCGTAATAGCCGGACCAAATCTAGATTCAGGTTATTTACGCCATTGCCTGCAAGTCTTTTCACCAACTTGTCTCATTCAAGATGAGGCCTATCCTTCGATTAGGCTAAGTGACATCACATTGATGAAAATCCCTCTTCCTCCCTTAGATGAACAGAAGAAAATCGCAGATATTCTAGACCGTGCGGAGGCTCTGCGAGCCAAGCGCAGAGCTGCGCTCGCTCAGCTCGATGAGTTAGTTCAATCCATTTTTATAGAAATGTTTGGGGATCCAATGAAAAATCCAAGAGGTTTTAATGTTGTGAAATTAAGCGAGGTTAGTGAAGTAAGTAGTGGATTGACTTTAAACAGCCAAAGAAGAAGTAAAAAAGAAAATCTATTCCCATATCTACGTGTAGCTAATGTTTTTCGTAACAAATTGGATTTGAGTGAGATAAAGTATATCCACATCTCTGATTCTGAAACTAATAAATATATGCTGAAAAAAGACGATGTTCTCATTGTCGAAGGACATGGAAATATTGAAGAGATAGGTAGAACTGCTGTATGGAAAGGAGAAATTGCTAATTGTGCTCATCAAAATCATATAATTAAAGTTCGGCTTGATGAAAACTATATGAGACCATATTTTGCATCTTATTTTTTGAATTTGTATGGTAATAAAGGATATTTTTACTATAAAAGTAGAACAACTAGTGGCCTCAATACAATAAGTACGAACAAAGTCAGAGATGTAGAAATTTTTCTACCACCTATTGATACACAATTGATGTTTGAAAAAATTGTATTAGAAATAGAAAGAAGGCAACAATCTCAACAGCAGTCCCTCTTAGAAATCAATAATCTCTTTGATGCACTATTGCATGAAGCCTTTACTGGAAAACTGTTTTCAAATCAATTTTTTGACCGGAAAATAGAGAAAGGAGTAAAGATATGACCAATTTTGCCTTTCTCGAAGCCGAATGGCCTTTTTTGTATGAGGCAGCCGAAAAAGCTGAAAATGCGGTTTATCCTGACCCGCGCGCTGCCTGTTTTTATGCTCGCAGGGCGCTGGAGCTGGCTGTGCAGTGGGTGTATAAGTATGATTATACTCTGCTTCTGCCGTATCAGGAGAATTTGAGTGCTCTTATTCATGAGCCTACGTTCAAGAAGGCTGCGGGAGAGGCGGTTTTTAACAAGGCACGGGTGATTATCCAGCTTGGGAATCAGGCTGTGCATAGTAACAGTCCTATCAAGGAATATGATTCAGTAACAGCCGTGAGTGAGCTTTTCCATATAACCTACTGGCTGGCACGCACTTATGGCAGGCAGGGGAATCCTGAAGATGGACTGAGCTTTAACCCCGAGGAATTGCCCAAAACAACTATCCCGAAGCAGACAATAGAGCAGTTGCAGAAACTTGAAGAGAGCCTGCGCGAAAAGGATGAAAAACTTTCTGAGCTTCTGGCTGACAAATCCGCAATGGACGAAGAACTCAAACGTCTGCGGGTTGAGGTTGCAAAGGCAAAGGAAGCTTCAACTTTACTGCCGGACACGCACGATTATTCCGAAGCTGAGACCCGAAACTACTTCATTGATCTCCTGCTTAAAGAAGCCGGCTGGTCTCTGGATAAGGATAAGGATGAGGAATTTGAAGTCTCAGGCATGCCGAACGAAAGCGGAATCGGTTATGTAGATTATGTGCTCTGGGGGGATGACGGGAAGCCCCTTGCTCTGGTGGAAGCAAAACGCACCACAAAAGACCCGCGGGTAGGTCAACAACAGGCAAAGCTTTATGCCGACTGCCTGGAAAACCAATTCGGGCAGAGACCAGTGATCTTCTATTCAAACGGGTACGATCACTGGATCTGGGATGATTCCATGTATCCACCTAGGCAGGTTCAGGGATTCTACAAAAAAGCTGAACTGGAACTGTTAATCCAGCGTCGTAGGAGCCGCAAATCTCTCTCAGAAGTCGATGTTAACTCAAAAATTGCCGATCGCTACTATCAAATCCGTGCTATCCGTCGGATTGGAGAATCCTTTGAAAAGGACAATGACCGGAAAGCTCTGGTAGTAATGGCAACAGGTGCAGGAAAGACCCGAACCGTAATTGCACTCTGTGACCTTCTTATGCGCTGCAACTGGGTAAAACGTGTGCTTTTCCTTGCTGACAGGGTAGCTCTTGTCAATCAGGCGGTAAACGCCTTCAAGCGGCACCTTCCCGACTCATCACCTGTGAACCTTGTAACTGAAAAAGATATAGAAGGGAGAGTTTTTGTTTCGACCTATCCTACAATGATGAAACAGATAGAAGAGATGAACAATGGACAGCGCCGGTTCGGAGTAGGACACTTTGACCTCGTGATTATCGATGAGGCGCATCGTTCGGTCTTTAAAAAATACAGGGCTATTTTCGACTACTTTGATTCTCTCCTTGTGGGTCTTACAGCAACCCCCAAAAATGAAATTGAACGCAATACTTTCAGCCTCTTTGACCTTGAACCCGGAGTCCCTACCGATGCCTACCAGCTCGAAGAAGCTGTAGAAGACGGTTTCCTGGTTCCCCCAAAAGCAGTTTCAGTACCCCTTAAATTCCAGCGCCAGGGGATCAATTACGATGACCTTTCCGATGAAGATAAAGAGCAGTGGGAATCTCTGGATTGGGGGGATGAGGACGGCGAAATTCCTGACCGTGTAGAAGCCGAAGCCATCAACAAATGGCTGTTCAATAAAGATACCGTAGACAAAGTGCTGGAGCACCTGATGGAGCGGGGGTTAAAAGTCGCTGGCGGTGACCGTCTGGGCAAAACTATTATTTTTGCCAAAAACCAGGCTCATGCTGAATATATTGCCGAACGGTTCAATGCAAATTATCCGCATTTCAAGGGCGAGTTTGCCCGAGTTATCACTTTTAAGACTGAATATGCCCAGAGCCTTATAAACAACTTCTCTATCAAGGAAAAATCTCCCCACATTGCTATCTCTGTGGACATGCTTGATACCGGAATCGATGTACCGGAGATAGTGAATCTAGTTTTCTTCAAACTGGTGCGTTCCAGGACAAAGTTCTGGCAGATGATAGGGCGCGGTACAAGGCTATGTCCTGACCTTTTTGGGCCGGGAAAAGATAAAAAATTCTTTTATCTTTTCGATTATTGCCAGAACCTTGAGTTCTTCAACCAGAATACTGAGACCACTGAAGGTTCACTAGGAGATTCCCTCAGTACGCGCCTGTTCAAATCGCGGCTTGAGTTACTTTCCGAGCTGGACAAGAGACTAGAAGCTGAAATTAAAGGCGGTGCTGAGACCCCGGAGAGATATGGTGAACCGAAAACAGAAGCTGAAGTCCGCTTCCTGATTGCTGAAACTCTGCATAATGAGATTACCTCGATGAATCTGGATAACTTTATAGTGCGTCCCAAGCGGCAGCTTGTCGAGAAATACTCAAAGCCAGAAGCCTGGATAAAGCTATCCAGCGAAGACCTCTCCGAGCTTTCCCATGAAGTTGCGAGTCTGCCTTCGGAATTACAACCTGAAGCAGAAGAGGCAAAGCGTTTTGATCTTCTTATCCTGAACCTGCAGCTTGCTTTGCTGCGTGCCGAACCTGGTTTTGAGCGCCTGCGTGATAAGGTGAGAAATATTGCCGGTCTTCTGGAAGAAAAGTCCACTATCCCGATGGTACGTGACCAGATGGCTTTAATTCTAGACGTGCAGACCGACGAATGGTGGGAGAATGTAACAACTCCCATGCTGGAAACTCTTAGGCGGCGTCTCCGTGACCTGGTAAAACTGATAGACAAACACCAGAGAACGCCGATTTTTACCGATTTTGAAGATGAAATGGGTAGCGAAATTAATGTGGAATTACCTGGCTTTTCTTCTGCCGGAGATTTCGAGAAGTTTCGTGCCAAAACTCGTGCTTTTCTACTGGAGCACCAGGATAATACCGTCATTTATAAGCTTCGGATGAATATAGCATTGACATCATCTGACCTTGACGAATTGGAGAGAATACTTTCTGAAAGCGGGGTGGGCAGGAAGGAAGATATCGCTCGTGCTAAAGAAGTATCTCACGGTCTGGGGTTGTTCGTTCGCTCACTTGTAGGATTGGACCGAGAGGCTGCGAAACAATCTCTAGCTACTTTTCTATCGGGCAAAACCCTAAATGCAAATCAGATAGAGTTCATAAACCTGATAATTAACCACCTTACCGAACATGGAATAATAGATATTGCATTGCTTTACGAATCACCCTTTACTGATATCACTCCACACGGTCCTGACGGGCTTTTTACCTCGGCTCAGGTGGATGAACTAATAGGAGTTCTGGAACAGATCACAGCAACAGCACTGGTGTCCTCCGGTCAGCAACAGATTACTGCTTAAGTGATCTTTAACCCGCTTTTCCCATACAATCCTTCACCATAGATTACAGGATAAAATGCTGTTCCGCTGGTTATTATTTTATTCTCCTTCAATGAGAATTCGTACATTCAGATATCATAACTATAATATCATAAGGGTTGCCCATCCACACTATCCTGTCACCGTAAATGGCAGGAGATGTTGCAAACCTGCCGGCAGTGATTTTAGTCTCTTTGTCGATGAGATTGGAACCGAAGTTCCGGGTTTTCAAAACAGGATGAGTATAAATAAATAATAAAATTGAGGGTAAATATCCTCTGGTTGTGGAACTCAAAATAGCTTAGAAACATCCTTTTTTCTACTTTTTTTTGGTTTAGGTGGATTTAGTAATACTTTTATACATCTATGTAATACCACTATGTATTATTAGCAATTAATTTACTTTGTTCATGTTTCCGGAAATTAACAGGGTAGTTCCTGAAAGTCAGGTGTTGGTAATGGATAGAAAAAGGTTACTGGTGTTATTTTCTGTTCTCCTGATAGGCTTGAGCTTAATGACTGCGGGCTGTACTGATCAGGACAGTGCTCAGGCAGGAGAACTGGCTGAGATTGAGAATACTGCTGAAGGGTCACAGGCTGTGGATGTTGTTAATCTGAGCGGCGGGGATTGTGGGTATCCTCAGCCGTTTACGATATATCCGAGGGGACCGGGGTCGTCAAAGGTCAGGATGATCTTTGACAGTCTCCTTGAGAGGGATGAAAGCGGTATGATTCCCTGGCTGGCTGAAAGCTGGGATGTCAGCCCGGATGGGACCGAATATACATTCCATCTCCGTGAAGGGGTTGTGTGGAGTGACGGAGAGCCTTTTACGGCAGATGATGTTAAGTTTACTTTTGATTATGAGCAGGAGCATGTGCCTATCTCGGGCGGAATTGAGCCGGGTATTGTAGATAGTGTCCAGGTCTTGGACCCCAACACTGTCAAATTCGTACTGAGCCAGCCTACTTCTACATTCCTTTACAAGCTCACGAGCTTTAAAATAATACCTGAGCATATCTACAAAAATATCTCAGATCCGGTTAGTTTCCTTGACTCAAAGGCGGTCACGGGGACTGGTCCGTTTCTTCTTGACGAGTACAACAAAGAACATGGGACGTATCGCTTTGTGGCAAACGAGAAATTCTGGGGGCCTGAAGTTGCCGTTAAGTCCGTCGAGTTTATTCCGGTCAGCGACTCGTTAATAGCTTTTGAGCAGGGCAAAATCGATTTTGCAAGCATATCCCCTGACACTCTTGATAGGTTCAAATCCGATCCTGATATAAGAATAGTCCAGCAGCCGGCCTTCTGGGGTTACCAGTTCTATTTCAACATGAAAAAATGCCCGGAACTCAATGACCGCAGAATAAGGCAAGCTTTTGCTTATGCCATTGACCGTGACGAACTGGTGGAAAAGATTGCAAGAGGTGCAGGAAAAGCCGGCAAGATGGGCATACTCCCTGAAGACCATATCTGGTATAACCCTGACCAGCCTGAGTATGGCTACAATCCGGATAAAGCCAGTGCACTGCTTGAAGAAGCCGGATGGAGTGATACGGATGGGGATGGAATACGTGATAAGGACGGGGAAAAACTGTCATACATATTATCTCTCAGCAGTGGCGAAATCCGTATTGGTGGACTTATAAAAGAGAGGCTGAGTGAGGTGGGAATCGACGTCCAGGTGAAATCCCTTGAGAGCAAGTCCAGAGATGCCAATCTAAAGAACGGAGACTTTGAGCTTCTTATCAGCGGTTTTGGGGGCTGGGGACAGGATGCAGATTATCTTCGCACAAGGTATTGTGACACAGATTCACAGTCATCAAATAGTGTGTCATCCGGTGCAGCAGTATATGGTTACCACAATGATACCCTGAACTCGCTTGGTGCCCTGGAGCTGCAAGAATCTGACAATAATAAGCGGAAAGAAATAATATGCGAGATGCAAGCCCTGCTTGCTAATGATGTGCCTGCAATACCGCTCTATTATACAACGTCATACGATGCCTGGAGAATCTCAAAATATGACGGCTGGATGAATATGTACGACCATCATGCAAGAACACACAGCATTCTTTCGTATCTTGAGAGGGATGGGATTGCAGAAAAAAGATGATATTAATAACCTGCTTGAATGCTGGAAAAAAGCCACGGATAATGTGTTGATCCAGGATGAGGGCAGGATGGCGGAGTTCTGGAACAAACGTTCTGTGAATTATGCCAATAACATTGAAAAAGACAATAGAAAAAAGAGAACTGATGAGATCCTCGAATTTCTTAAAGAATCCGGTTTTAATCCTGAAGGATCCAGAGTTCTTGATATCGGATGCGGGCCAGGAACACTTTCTCTTCCTCTCTCAAAGCTTGGAGCAGAAGTTACTGCACTTGACATATCTTCCGGAATGCTTAACAGACTAAAAGATGCTGTAAAAGAAGAATCTCTTCCGATAGATATCATTGAATGCTCCTGGTGGACAGCAGACATAGATCTCCTTGGATTCAGGAACGAATATGACCTTGTAATTGCCTCCATGACTCCCGCGATAAGGGATATTGAAGACTTTGATACTATGATGGCATGTTCAAAAAATCTCTGTTATTACAGCAACTTCCTGAGAAGAGATGAGGACAGGGCGTATCGTGAGATCCGGAGTTCGATACTCGGTGAAAAATCCGAGAATACTATGAACGGCATAATTTATCCATTCATGTATCTTTACCTCTCAGGCTACAGTCCCTCGCTCAGGATCAGCCATTCCAAATGGAAGGAAGAATTGACCTGGAAAGAAGCAGCAGATCAGGCAATAGAATTTATTGGGCGGGGGAGGGATTTTGATAATGAAACAAAGAAAAGAATAATGGATTATTATAAAAATGCCTCTCCAGATGGAATCTACCGTTCCGAGTCGGACGTATACACAGGTATGATGGTATGGAAAGTTAATGGCAGATAATCGGGTGGTAAAGGGGGCAGATGATTTGATGGAAAAGGATAGGAATTCGTTTATTTTGAGGTTGTTATCTACTCTTTTTGTAATTCTTGCCATCAATTTTTTCCTTCCTAGAGTCATGCCCGGAGATCCGTTCACAACCATTTCTGCAGATGAGATAGGGGAAGAGATTATTGTAATGACCGAGGAACAGCGTCTTTATTACCTGAACTATTACGGACTTGATAGGCCTTTGCATGAACAGTTTTTAGCATATATGAAAAACCTGATGACTGGAAATTTGGGAAGGAGCATTTATTACAAAATGCCGGTCAGTGATGTAATAATGCTCCATCTTCCCTGGACTATATTAATTGTCGCGAGCGCTACAGTAATCAGTACAGTCTTAGGTGTGTTTCTCGGAACACTTTCGGCTAAGAACAGAAAAAACGGGAGTGACAGAATTATGATGACGTGTATGATCGCCTTTGCAGAAATTCCCCCGTTTCTGCTTGGCCTTATCCTTCTTCTGGTTTTCAGTGTACATTTAAGGCTTTTTCCTCTTGCTGGTGCTGTCACTCCTTTTGCGGACTATAATGCTCCGCTAGAACAGGCATGGGACATAATGTACCACGCTTTTCTGCCTGTTGTGACCCTGTCACTTACGCAGCTGACCGGGGTTTACCTGCTCACCAGAAATACGCTGATTACAGTGACCACGAAGGATTATATCAGGACTGCCCGTGCAAAAGGACTGGGTGAAAAAACCGTATGGATACGGCATGCACTCAGAAATGCGCTGCTTCCGGTAGTGACAAGAACGGGCTTTATGGTAGGAATAATGATTGGGGGAGTTGTGCTCGTCGAGAATGTTTTTTCTTATCCTGGCATAGGGATGACGCTCCGAAGTGCTGTAATCTGCCGGGATTATCCTCTTATTCAGGGCATTCTCCTGGTAACTGCAGTCTCCATACTTGTCTGCAACCTGCTGGTTGACAAAATATATGGGAAACTTGATCCGAGAGTTGCGACATGATAAAGAATTTTGTTACTTCTGGAAATGCCAGAATAATTTCGCTTGCTCAGGCGTTAAATATTGACAGAAATAACAGAATTAACAGAGTAGTCATCAGTACAGCTGGGGCATTCTCCAGATTCAGCACTGAAGGTAAAATTGGTATCCTTGGAATAATCTGTATCATTCTAATTGCAGTTTTTGCTCCCATGATTACAATTTATCCTCCTCAGAAAATCACAGGTGATTCACTCGAACCTCCCGGTCCGGGACACATACTCGGAACTGATGAACTGGGTATGGATATCTGGTCGCAGATATGTTACGGTGCGAGAATAAGCCTGACAATAGGTCTTGCAGTGGCTTTTGCGGCAGGCTTTGGTGGGGGAGCTATTGGAATACTTGCAGGATATATTGGAGGGCACGTTGACCAGGCACTGATGAGGGTAATTGATGTGACAATGGCTCTTCCAAGCTTTCCTCTTCTGATTGTAATATCTGCTTTTCTTGGACCGAATATCCTTAATGTAATTATTGTACTTGTCCTGTTCAGCTGGGCAAAACCCGCACGTATTGCACGTTCCCAGACGCTGTCGTTAAAAAAGAGCAACTATATTATTGCAGCTAGGAATTACGGTGCAAAACCGTTTTACCTTCTCTGGAGGCATATATTTCCTGAAGTTATGCCTGTTCTCTTTGTTCTTGTCATCGGTATAGCCTCACATGCAATCATAGCCGAAACAGGGCTTGCTTTTCTGGGACTGGGAGATCCTACTTCCAAGAGCTGGGGAATGATGCTCAATCATGCAACCGGTTTCAGGTCAATATATTTTACGCCTTACTGGCAGTGGTGGCTATTGCCTCCGTTGTTCATGCTTATTTTTCTCCTGCTCTGTCTTGCGTTCATAAGCAGGGATATGGAAAGGATACTTGACCCCAAACTAAAAATAAAGAAAGGTTTCTGATTATGAGTCTGCTTAAAGTCAATGACCTTAAATGCAGCTACCTGACTGACACTAACACTGTCAAGGCTGTTGACGGCATTTCTTTTGAGATTGGAGAAGGAGAAATCCTGGGCATTGTCGGAGAATCCGGAAGCGGCAAGACTACTGTTGCACTTGGGATCATGGGGCTTTTGCCGGAAAATACAGCCATTTCTGGCGAAATTCTTTACCGGGATGATGTAATCTCTTCCTTGCCCGAATCCGAAATGGACAGGTTGAGATGGAAAGATATAGCAATTGTTTTTCAAAACAGCCTTGAAGTGTTGAACCCTGTTATGAAAGTTGGCGTTCAGGTAATAGAACCTATGACAAAACATCTTGGTATTAGCCCTGAAAAAGCACGGATAAAATGTGCTGACCTGTTCCGAACTGTCGGCCTTGACCCTAAGTGGATGGATTTGTATCCGCATCAGCTCTCTGGAGGCATGAGGCAAAGGGTTCTCTTAGTAATGGCTCTTTCATGCGATCCTAAAGTACTGATCCTCGATGAAGTTACTTCTGCACTTGATGCCTTTACCCGAAAGGATATCAGGGACCTTCTGCTTGACCTTCAGAAGCAGAACGGGTATACAATGTTAATAATCTCTCACGATATCACTTTTGTATCTTCTCTTGCATCCAGAATAATAGTAATGTATTCTGGAAAGGTTGTGGAAACAGGCTCTGTAAGGGATATTCTAGTATCTCCCCGTCATCCCTATACAAGGGGTCTTGTTCACTCGACGCCGGATATTTTCGTTTATAAAGACTTGTGGGGAATCCCCGGGGATGTTCCGGCAGGGGATGAATTTAAGGGCTGCCCCTTCAGCCCGAGATGCACACAGAAAATCGACATATGCAGCAGGGTTTCCCCAGTCCTGATGCCAGCAGGAGGCGGACGGGAAATTGCATGCCATAGAGGTGGCATAGCAAACCTTCTGGAAGCAAGAAACCTGAGCTTCAATTATCGCCTGCCTGATGGAAGATGTATTCAGGCAGTAGATAATGTTAGTCTGGAAGTGAGGGAAGGGGAGGTTCTTGCAATTGTCGGCCAGACAGGCTCAGGAAAGTCAACCCTTGCACATCTCCTCGCAAATGTAATAAAGCCCGAATATGGAGAAGTATTGTTTATGGGAGGCGACGTCAGAGTGGGAAACTATGGAAACAGGGTCAATGGCATTCAGATAGTATTCCAGGATCCTTTCAGTTCGACAAGCAACAGGTTTACCGTGCACGATGCAGTCAAAGAGCCCCTTTATATCAATAAGATCGGGTCCAATGGAGACAGACAGCGTATGGTTAAAAATGCCCTTGAACTTGTTCGTCTTCCCATTACAGACAATTTCCTGAGGAAATATTGCGGTGAACTAAGCGGCGGGCAGAGGCAGAGGGTTGCACTTGCCAGAGCAATGGTTATGGAGCCGAAACTCCTTATTGCTGATGAGATCACTTCGGCTCTGGATGCTTCAACTTCTGCAAATATATTGCGTCTTTTAAAGGAACTTCAGAACAGGAGAGGATTTGCAATGATATATATTTCACATAACCTCTCCCTGACTCTCAAGATTGCTGACAGGATAGCAGTTATGAATTCTGGAAAGATTGTAGAGCTGGGAAATTCCCATGAAATAATGCTTTCACCTTCTGATGAGTATACAAAAAGGCTCGTGGGTTCAAGAATAGGGCTGTGCTGTCATAATCATTAACCATCATAAATCTGACTCGTATAATTTCAATTTACATGGTTCCCTTTTTCAATGAAAGATGATTTCAAAGGTGAAACTTGGAAAGAGATTCTCTGACAATTGCTCAATTCTGATAGCTATCCGAATATCGGATTATGAGAAAAATATTCTCGGTATTTTCCAAATCGCCAGCAATCTGGGAATTAGGGTCAGTTCGATCAATTTCAGCAGACCAAGCCTTGAAGATGTAATATCAACTAAATATAAATTGGGTACCCCAAAACAATAAAATTCAGATATACAATTATTTAGACATTTTTAAAGATGAAAACATTTTAAATTAAGAAAGATAATAATAAACTGAAAACATATGGAAAGCATAGAAAAGAACTGCATTTGATAAATTGATTGTTCCAAATTCAAGATTCAAGAATATAAATTTGAATTTTGAGTATTCTTAAGCTAAAAGCAAAATAAAGGCTATGTAAAAATACTCTGAAATAAGTCTTTATACTATATTTTACTCGCTGCTGGATTTATTCATTCTTTTTTCAAACTGCTCCACCTCTCTGGCAGAAATACATTGTCGGCTTTACATTTTGCAGATGATATTCTTTCCAGACAGCACAGGTATAGCATATACATTGTTCTTCAGGGTAAAGATCCTGACAGGTAGCTCTACCAGTTGAACAGTAGACTCCTGGAACGTCCTGGTTTTTAGGAACATTACCTTCGCTCCCACTTTCATATTGCTTCATTAAATTATCAAGTTTATCCATTGCACATTTGCTGTCAGCTTGGACAGGACATTTTGGGCACATACATTTCTTGATATTCTCTAGAGTATACGGAACTTTTGCATTTTCGCATGTATTCATATTATCTCCTAAATAATATTCAAAAATATTTATTCTTTTAGGTGCTTCTCCAGTGAGGTTACAAGCATTTCCATTTAACTGATCTCAAGACTCTTCTGTAGGCAATTTCATATTATGCTTTTCTCTCATATGTTTTTCATATTCGGCTCGTGTTGCAAACGTCATACGACAAACAGAGCATTTGAACTTTTGTTCTTCTGAATCTTCCTCCTGCACATTATTTCCCCCATTTCATAATTTTTAATTCTCATAAAGAGCTTTTCAGACTTAAAATAACCACAATTAAAAACTTTATTCAAAATATTAATTGGAATCTCCCATACTCTTAAATTAAAGAGATTAAACATGCTCTAATTTTAGACTATATTCTCAATGGAACTCTTTGAAAGCAAAGAAAACACAGGTGCTCAATCTTCTTTAATTCTTAATTGTGTTTTCTTTTTTTGATACCTGATAATTGTATCCACGAATTCAGCATGGCTCCAGGTAAGTGGTGCGACAGAAAGTGGTTCTCCTGTAAGAGAATCAATCTGTTCAGGCATAATTCCTGTTTCAAGAGAATTATCTGCAGCCCAGTTAATCAATCCAAGAGCCTTTTCTAGATCCTTGATCTCTTTTGCTTTTGCAATATACCATTTCGCAAGCCATAGAGTGCATATAAGCCAGGGGTTGCTGTTAATCCTGCCTTCTTGACGATAATAAAAATCATTTTCATATCTCGCCAGACCGCCTGTTCCTGGAACCCAAAGTTTTTGTTCTAAGTTTCTCATTGTTCTTATCACTCTAGGCTCATCTGCTGGGAGTAAATTAAACTCGAAAATTCCATATACACTGCTATCCACTGTCCGATCTAAACTTTTATTTTTTATATTATGATTCTTATAGTTTATACCCCTCAAAAAAATACCGCGTTCATTATCATAAAGCTCCCTTAATATTGCTTTTTTCAATTTTGAATAACGCGATATGCATGTTTTATAAGTTTCTTTGTCTCCTACTAAACGGCTGAGTTTCTCTCCTGAGAGAAGTCCTCTGTATACAGCAGATGCGGTAAAGGTAAAAATTCCCTTTCGTTCTTCCCAGAGATCGTAACTTTCAACGGGAATATCATTTGGATACTTATAGTCATCCATAAAAAAAACAGCATTTTTTACCAGAGGTTCATATACCTCCTTTATAAATTCAATATCACCGGTAGCTTCATAATATTTCCAGAGAGCGTGGATAACAAGAGCAGTCTCATCTTCCTGAATCGGAAGTGAAGGCTCTCCATATGTAACCCAGGGAAGCCAGCTGCTTCCCAGAGTGCCGTCAGGGTTATATTTGTGCAATAAACATCCAGCCCACCAGATTACATTTTTACAGAACCTGAAAAAGGGTTTGGTAAATTCAGGAAAACCTGCATTTATCATGGCAATTGATACAAAAGCTCCATCTCTGGGCCACATATAACTATAGGTATCTCGATTAAATTGAATATTCTCAGAGTCATTTGCTGCTATTATAGCTCCATTTGTGTCAGTCTGGGTCTTTATTGTCAGAAGGGATCTTTTATATAAATCCACAAGCCGAGGTTCAAGCCCTGAGAGATCAATTCTTTGACGGTCTACCCAGTTCCTCTGATATTTTTCTGTATGCTTCTGAAGATTTTCTGGTCCCAGTTCCATAACGATATCATTAAGCGTATAGACATCTTTAAAATCTTTTCCAGCTGTCATATAATAGTAAATGACCTCTGTGCTGCTGCCCTGAAGTTGCAGGCTAATTCCTACAGTTGAATCTACTGAACCCTGAGCAACTGGATTTTTTGAGAGTATTCCATCTTCCGCATCCACATAAGTACCTTTTAACCCGTCTTTCTCAGCATAGCCTATAGCATAATCGTCGATATCAGCAACCATATCTTCCTTATTGTTTGCTTTGAGAATGCCTATAAGAAAGTACCTGGCTCGTTTATAATGAACGATAACGTTATGGTCCATCTGATATATTGCAGTGTCTCCTACGCCGTCTCCGTATAAGTGAAAATCGTGATTAAAAAAAAGTCGAACCTCTCGGAAAATTTTCTGTAGATTTTTAATTGTTATCTTCCGGAGAAATATATTGTCTTCACAACACACACTTTCTTCCAAAAGCAGTTCGATCCCCAGTTCATTATTTAAAGCCCAATTCTCGGAGACAAGGGTATCGCTCTTATACGCAGGCTTTCTCTCCCAATTTTCTTCATTGATCCAGGAAAGCCTACCGTCAGTATAGATTCCTATTCTATGGAAATGCCCCATCAGGTGGTTTTCCTGTCCAACGTAAGGGTAATAAATATCTCTTACCTGAAACCACTGGTCTATATTTATAAGTAGTGACTGATTTCCAAGGACAATATGTCGGACAATACGGCTTTACCTCCCTAGGAAGCTCTTTTAACGTTTAACCAGAAATCCCCAGAAATAATATTTATGGAAAATTATTCATTTCATACTTTGGGTTTAGAGAATAAAAGCCTTTTCAGTTTTTGGAAAGACTATAACTTATGCGGTTGGATTGAAAAATTAATACAGGCTTGCCCAAGGCCACAGAAAAATCACAATATATAGAGAGCGCAGTTTACATTTTTATTTTTTAAAGCTTTGACTTCTAAAATTTGATATTTCGAAACTTTGATTATTATTAGATCGCTACTTCTTTAGAATTGCTCACTCGACTCATATTCTCTGGATTAAGGTCATTCTTTTCGATTGGTTTGTGATGTAACCGATTAGATCGAAAATGTATGAAAAACTCCTGTGTACTTGTTTGAATCGTTACTTTTCGGTATATATTTATGACTTAAGTTACATACTCTAAAGAAATAATAACAGGGGATAATACTACGGCACAACGAATGACATCATCAGAACGTATGGCAGCGCTTATTTCAGGGCAAAAGCCTGACCGTATTCCGGTAATTCCGTTTGTAGAGGGATATTCCTCAAATATTACAGGCATATCTCTTGGAGATTTTTATGCTGATGGGGATAAATGTTTTGAGGCGCAGTTTGCATCCATGCGGCTTCATGGTTATGAACAGACTCCGATGTATGGATATGCATCCTGTGGAGCATGGGAATTTGGTGGGAAAATCGATTTTCCTTATAGAAAAGGGCAGGGGGCTCCTTACGTAACCGAGCATCCTGTGAAAACTATAGAAGACATTGAAAAACTTGAGGTCCCGGATTTTGAAAAAGAATTGCCTGGTGCATATAAAATAGCAGACCGGGTTGCAGCCAGATGCTTTAAACTCGGAATGCCGGTTACCGTACAGACAGGCAGTAATTTTACTGCTGCCTCGGTTGTTGCAGATACATCTGAATTTTTAACATGGCTCATTATGGAACCAAAAACTGTCCATCTTTTACTCGATAAAGTAAGTGATATGTTCATCAACGCTCTAGACTATTTTGCAAATAAATATGGCTCAGAAAGCCTGCTGCCTTTTGACGGAGGGCCGTCCGAGTCAAATAATATGATTCCTCCGCAGATGTTTGAAGAATTTGCGTACCCATACATGAAAAAAGTTCATACCCATGCGAAAGAACTGGGAATACATGCTATGCTCATGCACCCATGTGCTAATCAGAACCTGAACCTTCCATATTATAGAAAATTAAGAGAAGAACTGAACTGGTCAGGAAAATATTTCTGGCTTTTTGGACCGGAAACTCCTATCAAAGATCAGGTTAAAGCTTTTGGAGAACACGACGTTATCTGCGGTAATATCAATCCTACACTATTCCTTACCAGCTCATATGAAGAACTTCTGGAAATATGCAGGCAGAATATCGAAGAAGGTATGAAATCTCCATCAGGGTATATTCTTTCTCCTGGATGTGAATTCCCTGTAAATGCGCTGCCTGTAAAGCTAATGGCGATGGTAGATGCAGCAGAAAAATACGGCAGATATGAATGATGTACAGGATGAATTTAAAGTTCTGCAAAAATCTCGGTCAATCATATTTTATTGAAGAGGATTTGGATAATCCTCTTTTTTTCTGCCATAAAAAAGTAAGGTGCGTTAGGGATTTGATCTAACCAATAACACTGAATTATTCTCATGGTCAGGTTTCGGTACTGTATGTTCCCTCTTTCAGGGAAAAGCTTCAGTCACTTTATGTTTCTTTTCTGTTATCTCAGCGTGGAGATTTTCATTTTTCTCAAGACCTTTTATTTTAGAAGAGTTCGTCTTATCTTTTGCTGATGATGTTTCTAGTTTCTACCTCCAATATTGGTTTAATCATATAAATAAGAACTTTTAAGCCCTTCTACGCCTTTATTACCTGATATGGCAGAATCTTCCATAGAGGTCTTCGAAATAACAAGGATTCTTATAGCCGATGCTCCCTGGCATTTCCTGCTTGAAATAATTGTCAGGTCAGCTTTCATGTTTATTTTTGCACTTATCTTTATGCGCTTTTTAGGAAGAAGGGCAATCCATCAGCTAACTTCTTTTGACCTTCTGCTTATTATTGCGCTTGGGTCAGCTATGGGAGACCCTATGATTTATCCTGATGTTGCTATTTTATGGTCGGTTTTCGGAATTGCAACCATTATGGTATTTTACAGAGTACAGAACGCTCTGGCGAATAAATACTCCTGGTATGAAGATTTGACTGAAGGCAGTCCTGTAAAGATAATAAGTAATGGGATTCTTGATTCGAAGGAACTTGAGAAACATACCCCAACACAAGATGATATTTTCCTTTTATTGAGAAATGACGGGATCCGGAATCTGGGAGAAGTTGAAGCTGCTTATCTTGAGAGAGATGGAAGCCTGAGTGTGTTCAAGTACAGACCCGGGAAAGAAAAACCAGGTCTGCCGACAATCTCCGAAGATATGATTGACGAATGGAAGCCTCACAAAGCAGGTACGAAAGTCGAAATTTCAGGCTATCACTCCTGCTACAAAACGGGCGAGACTATCTGGCTGGAAAAGGGCGATATCTTTCCCGACTGCGAAGGCGAGATCTGGGTATTGTCTGAAGAAATACAAAATTTTTGAACCACCTGCTTTTTTCAATATCTACTTTTTTCAATAAATTCTATGAAAGTGATAAAATAGAATAAATCCATGCTTTTGGCGCTACTTTTTTTATAAATTAGATTCTGTGGTTATGTATTTATATTTTTGAAAAAATAACACTTTGTTATACCTCGAACGAGGGGGGGAAGTATGGAAACAATTTATGATATACTAAAAGCAGAACACAGGCAAGTAGCTGACCTTACACAGCAGGCAATGCGTGATAGCTCAAAGGAGAGTTTCCTCAAGATAAAGGCGAAACTCGATCCTCATATAATGGGAGAAGAAAAGCTTTTCTATCCACTGCTTGAGCAGAAATCGGAATTACGTGAGCTTGTCAATCATGCCTATGAAGAGCATAAAGAAATAAGGTCCGTATTGTCAGAACTGGAAAGCATGGATCCAAGCAGTTCGAATTGGGTTTCCAAGCTCAAGGAACTGGATGAGACTGTAAGTCACCACGTAGAAGAGGAAGAAAATAAGGTATTTCCAGAGGCTCAGAGAGTAATGAGTGAAGACAAAGCACAACAGATATCTCAGCAGTATCTTGATTTCTCAAAGACTTTTAAACAGCAACATCCCATGCCTTAAAAACTAAAAAGTAAACGAAAAAGAGATTGCCGGTGTCCAGAAACGTTCTGGAACAGCAGAAGGACAGCAGAAGGCAGAAGAGCTTTCCCAGAAATACCTTGAGTTTAAAAACAGCTACAGGGGTAAGATAGGAGCTGGGGAGTCCCTGGCATAACAAAAGTCCGGAGATTATTAGTAATCTGTTGATTTTAATCAGCCAGAGGATATTTCCCCCTGATCCTCTCCCTTTATTTTTGTATAATTACTAATTATTTTGCCATTAACTATCTTAGAGTTTTCTTAATCCCTTCTATTTCATATTGTAAGATAACGATTATCTTACACACTGCTTAAGCATTCCTGGAAATCTTATTTCCTTCCAATACATAAAAATGGAAATTTTAAGAGAAATCTCATAAATTATTACTATTGTTGTTACTACTTATATAAATTAGATATACAGTCTATTACTTATATAACTGGATATGTAGATTGTTACTTATATAATCGGATAAGCATATTATTAGTTATATAATTGGATATATTGGCTACTATTTATATAAATTGGATACATAGGTTACTTATTTATACGGTTGCTTGACTAACTTCCTTATACTAAAAAGAGGGGGAAATTTATGGAAACGATTTATGACATCCTGAAAGAGGAACATGACCAGTTGGCTGATCTTCTCCAGCAAGCAGTGGCTGATAGTTCAAAAGTGTCTTTTCTTAAAATAAGGATTAGGGCTGAGCCTCATATGATAGGGGAAGAAAAATTCTTTTATCCAAGGCTTGAAGAGACAGAAGAATTACGTGACCTTATTGCTGAAGCCTATAAGGAACACAATGAGGCAAAAGCCCTGATCTCTGAGATGGAAGTTATGGAAGAAAGGGATGAAAGTTGGACTTCTAAACTCAGTGAACTAAAACAAAGTATAGACCATCATGTAAAAGAAGAGGAAAATAAAGTGTTTGAAAGAGCTCGAAATGTCCTGAGCCAGCAGGAGGCAGAAGAACTCGCTGAACAGTATGTTGAGTTCAAAAGGAGTTACATGAACAGGGTAGAAGCCGGGGAACTTCCGGTATAAAAGATAAAATATAAGTTGGACCTTAGGGCTGATTTTTTCTTTAATCAGTCCTTTTTACTTTTATATCACTTTTCTTTACATTATGTGAATTAGTCTGATTTTACAATTAATATGCCATTTATTAACCCAATTCTTTCAATGTGCCATTTACCAACCCAGGTGTTTCAATACGCTGTTTATTAACCCAGGTCTTTCCAGATGGCTTTTTATACTCTTTTCCATCTTTTCATTTTTTATCAAAACTAATTAGTTCTCACCAGTTTACCTGTAGATTAACAACCGGACTATGTACATGGTCTCTTATACTAGTTAAAAAAGAGTTTTCAAGGAAAAAATGCTTTCTCATAAATCAGTTTTGTGCCTGACTCTGTATCGGATTTTCAATGAAAGTCTATGTTTTTCTGTGATTGAATGATGGTCCTATATATGGTAATTAGACAAGATTATCAGATTTTATTTCTTACTTTAACGTCCTATTTTCAGGATACCTTTATATATTACTTTCCTCTATATAGTTTCTTCAAGATTAATTAGAATACCCTCAGGGGGTTTACTTATTACCAAGGATAAAAGAAAAGTTCAGTTTACCGGAAATTCTACTTATATTGTGTCTCTCCCCATAAAATGGGTCCGGGATATAGGGCTTGAGGCCGGGGACACCCTTACTCTTACACCCATGCCCAATAGAACCCTGCTTGTTTCTCCCAGCGCGGTCTCAAAGGAAAATTCAGCTCTTAAGGCTACAATCGATTATGTTCACTCAGACAGTGCAGAAAATAATCTCAGGATTCTTATTTCTCATTATCTTGTGGGCTATGACGTCATCAGGCTGACTACAAAAAAGGGATTCAGTGCCTATGATCGCAAGTTTATCAAAGATTCCGTGCGCCAGAAACTAATAGGGCTTGAGCTTGTGGAAGAATCCCGGAATGAGCTGGTCTTCCAGTGCCTTCTCAACTACAATGACCTCCCTCTTAGCCGGGTAATTAAAAACATGTATGGGCTTGTACTTTCCATGCTTGAAGACTCCATGTCTGCTCTCAGGGATCACAATGTCGAGATTGCCGAGGATGTCGTCCAGAGGGATGACGATGTGGACCGCTTTTATCTTCTTTCCGTCCGCCAGCTTAAGGCTTCAATCGATGATATCGAACTTTCTGAAAAGATAGGAATCAGGCATCCCAGAGAATGCCTGGGATACAGGCTTATTACAAAATGCATTGAGCGTGTAGGAGACCATGCAGTCAGGATCTCCAAGAACGTCCTTAAAATGGACTCCGGGGTCAGTGCAGATGACCCGATCTTCCAGATGGCTGATCTCTCCCGCAAAGTTTTCGAGAGTTCGATAGGCTCAATGACTGAAGAAGATCCGCAGGCTATTAATAATATTGTTGTAGAAGCTAAAAAAGTCTCCCAGTTCGGGGTTTCTCTGGAGCCGCAAGATTGCGATGGTTCAGGCAATATCGAACTTAGCATGATCCTGGAGAGTCTCAGGCGTGTTTCGGAATACAGTGCTGATATTGCTGAAGTTGCAATCAATATGAATATTAGACAGGCTTGAGCCTGAAGTTACGTATTGAGATCAAATATAATCAGAGATTTACATGGGAGTTGCAATTACATTGCAACAACCCGCTGTCCTTTTCGCCCACTTCTTTCGTTCAAAAGGACTAATTTATAATAGTCATCACTCAAGAGGACTACTTCGGAAGTTATTAGCACGAGCTGAGCCGAGTGGGCCAGTCAAGTGAAATGTCTCTATATAGGCTGGCTGAGGCGCTTAACTTATATTGATTTCAAGCGTTTTCGGGATCAAAGGAGATGTTTCTTAGGCCATAAGGATAGTGCTTTTTTCCTTGATTCTCTCTTTTTCACACAACTGCCTTTCTGAACTGATACGTTCCAAGAAGCACCATAATCCCGGCTCCTATAGCAAGGCCGATGATCCCGTTAACAGGTATTCCTCCTTCAAACAGCATTCTTGCACTGTCGATTGCATAGCTCACCGGATTAAGCTTTGCCAGTGTCCTCAACCAGGCAGGCATAACTTCGTAGGGCATAAGTGCGCTACTCGTGAAAAACAGGGGCATGCTGATCATGCTGTTCGCGGCTGCGTAACTATCATGGTCACTCAGATAGAGTCCTATCATGGTTGAGAAGGCAGAGAATAAGACCGAAAACAGGAACAGTGTTAGATATATCAGAACTATATGTATAGGGTTCAATATCCTTACTCCAAGAAACGTAGCTATCAAAAGGATCACGGTCGCCTGAAGTAATCCTCTTACGCTGATAAAGAGGATTTTTCCGTACAGCATACTTTCTCTCGGGGAAGGCATTGCAAGGAATTTATTCAAAAAACCCAGTATTTTATCGAAAATCATAAGCGATCCTCCCTGAAGGGAAGAAAAAAGGGTTGTCATAACAAGGATGCCAGGAGTGATAAATTGAAGATAATTATCAGTAAATTTTGTGGGCAGGGCAAGCCCAACAAATACAAGCCAGGCTGCAGGCATTACAAGCGACGAAATAACAGTTACTCTTCCTCTCAACCATTTTACAAAATCCCTTTCAAAATAGTAGTATATTGCTCTCATTATCTCCGCCTCAGAAGATTCCTGAACTGTGTGGAATTAAACCCTGCCTGCTCCTCAGGAGTTTTGACTTTCTCTAGAAAAACGTCATTGAGAGAAGCATTTTCTCCTGCTGAGCTTACAAGATTCTCAGGAGATCCGATAGCTGTTATCCTTCCTTTGTCAATAATAGCAACCCGGTTACAGTATTTTTCTGCTTCTTCCAAGTAATGTGTTGTCATGAAAATAGTCATTCCTTCGGCTTTCAGCATCTTAATGTGTTCCCAGATCTTTTTTCTGCCGCCTACGTCCAGACCAAGGGTGGGCTCGTCAAGAAACAGGACTTCAGGCTCATGCACAAGCGCCTGGGCAAGTTCAAGGCGCCGCCTCATTCCTCCAGAGTATTTTGCCACAAGATCATCTGCGCGGTCCGAAAGCCCCATCATTTCGATCACTTCGTCTACTTTTGAATTCCTATCAAGAATTCCGTAAAGTTTTGCATAAAGCATCACATTTTCCCTACCTGTCAGCTTTCTGTCCACTGCCATATCCTGGGGAACATAGCTTATTTTTGACCTCACCTTCTTTGAATCCTTAACAATATCATACCCGCAGACCTTTGCGGTGCCACTGCTCGGTCTTAGCAGGGTTGTAAGCATCATGACTGTCGTACTCTTGCCTGCCCCATTGGGACCCAGAAGTCCAAATATCTCATTCCCAACATCCAGATTCAGGTTATCTACAGCAAGCAGGTTCCCGAAGGATCGGGATAATTTTTTAATCTCTATCACAGGTATCCCCTGGCGATTGCATAAACAGGTCTTAAGCCTGAATTGTAATAAATTCCACTTGTATACATGTTGTAAAGAAACTTTATTATCACAATACTTAATGCTGCAAAAATGCAGAACATAACCACTGCTCTGTCAAATTCCGAAAATTCCAGTTTTTTGAGGTATGTCCTTTCTGTATTAGCCCGAAAAGCTCTGCTCTGGATGGAAACAGCAAGCGTACCTGTCCTCCTTACACAGTTTGACAGGGTAGGGGTCAGTATATTGAGCGATGTTTTGATAATTCCTGATCCAAACTTTTTAGGACTAAAACCCCTGAGCCTCTGGACTGTTATTACAGTGGTCACTTCGGTGATTATTATCGGAAGGAACCTGACTGCTGTTACCACCATAAAAGCCACGCTATAAGGGACACTGAGTCCTACAAGGCCGTTTAACATATCTCTTGAATCCGTAGTCCAGCATATCAGTAGTCCAAGGGACATGATTGAAGCAGATCTCAAACCCTGAATTGCGCCGTGCTGAAGCCCTTCTGCATATACGAACAGTCCTCCATTTGTCATCCATCCCAGTACCGGAAAATCAGGGCTGATTATGGTAAAAATTACAGTCCTCGGAAGCTGGGAATAAAACAGGGCCTGGGAATAGACGGTTCCCCAGATTAAAAGTATGAGCAATATTGCAAGGGTTTTGAGTTTTATTGCAGGCATCCTTGCGAGTGCAAAACCGGAAAGTACGATCAGAAACAGCAAAAACATGGTCTCAGGATTGTCAAGTGTTACTGCTACAAAAGCAACTGATATCAGAATCAGGATCTTTGCCCTGGGATCCATCCTGTGAATTATAGTGTCTTTAACTGTTGGCTCTGCAATTGATCTGACTCCTATCATATTATCACTTCAGCCACCTGTTCTTCAACATTCCACTACTTCACAACTTCTATGAGCCAGTGTCTCTACAAGCTCTGTTATCGAAAAAGCATTAATTCCAAGATAGTTAGCAATCTCAACAACAGGCGGCTGGGTAAGAGATGCTTTCCTGAGGATATCTGTATTCCTTATAACATCTCTTCCCTTCCCATCCGCTATAATCTGACCCTCGCTCATCACAAGAATTCTTGTGGCATAGAGCATTGCAATCTCAATATCATGGGTACAGAACACAAGCGTGGAACCTTTATTTTTGAAATAATCCATCATCTGCTCTATATTTACTCTATCCTGCCCTGTTGTAGGTTCATCAAGAAGGACAAGCTCTGGGTCAATAGAGAGTACCGAGGCAACAGCTGTCCTTAATCTCTGACCTCTGCTCAATGATTGGGGAAGATCCTGCTTGAGATCTAAAATCGACATCGCTTCCAGGGAAATCCTTGTCCTTTCCTCTATATTTTCTAACTTTAACTGAACAGGTCCAAACATCACCTCTTCCTCGGCTGAATTGCAGAAAAGCATAAGGTCCGGGTTCTGGAATACGAGCCCTATTCTGCCTGCAAAAGAATACGGATTTTTTGACTCTGTATCTTCTCCGAAAACCTTTATGCTTCCTTTATACGGCTTAAGTATGGATGCAAGATTTAGAAGCAGGGTTGATTTACCTGATCCGTTTGTACCCATAACCGCAACCCTTTCGCCCCTGCATATTTCCAGATTTATGCCTTTAAGCACCATCCGATTTTTATCATACCCGGACCACACATTCTGGATTGAAATCAAAAGTTCGTTATTTTCTGCAGAGCAGCCCTCAGGATTGATTCTTTTTTCCAGATCATGATGTGTTATGTATCTCTCCGTTTTTTCTTTAAAATCTCTATTATTCAGCAGAGGAATTGTTTCCTCTGCACTGAATGGTCTCGCCTTTATCCCCAAGGTGTGGCAGAGCTCGACAGGTACGGGAACCCGAAGACCCAGCCTGTGAAATATCTCCAAATGGTCAAAAGCGTCGGGGGCAGGCTGGTCGAAAATTATTTTTCCGTTATCCATTATGACGATTCTGTCTGCAAAAGGTGCAATTTCGTGCAGCCTGTGCTCAACCAGCAAAATGGTTATCTTCATTCTCTTGTTGAGTTCCCTAACAGTGTTCAGTATTTCCTGTGTGCCTGCAGGGTCCATCTGGCTTACAGGTTCGTCCATGGCAAGGATTTCAGGCATCATCGCGAGCATGCTTGCAATGCAGACCCTCTGCTTCTGACCCCCTGAAAGAGCATTCGTGGAACTCAGCCTGTGTTCTAGCATTCCTACCATCCGGAGAGCTTCTCCTACCTTTATATCAATCTCTTCTCTTTCTATGCAGAGGTTTTCAAGCCCAAAGGCTACTTCGTCTTCAACAGTTGTAGAAAAGATCTGGTCATCGGGATTTTGGAAGACAAGCCCTACTTTCCTTGAAAGCTCTACCTGGTTTAAATCACCGATTTCTGTCCCCATGATTTTTATGCTGCCTGAAAATATTCCCTCGGATTCGTGTGGAATTATGCCGTTGAGTGTTTTGAGTAAAGTGCTCTTCCCACAGCCTGTAGGTCCGGTCAGGAGAACGAATTCTCCTTCCTCTATTTTCAGATTGACTCCTTTCAAAGTCGGTTCCGATCTACCCGGATATGTGTACCACAAATCTTTGATCTCTATTATTGTGCCTTCCTTATTCTGTTTTCTAATATCATCTCCCACTGTACCACCCTGACTTTGCTACTTTTATTCTCCAACCTTATTCTGCCACCTTTTTCAGTCTGTTTCCCAGGCTTATTCCGAACCAGGCTCCTATGAAAGTGTAGAGAAACCCGTCTATCAGGATATTCGCTATTATGTACCAGTTGCTATAAAACAGCCTATAAAGCACCATCCAGACGTTGAAGGAAACATACCCGCTGATCATATCCGCAATTCCGCACACTATCCCTACCCGCAACCTGTTTTCCGGATCAGGATTTTTGCCGGTTATGCCTGCAGTATACATCATAACCTCCAGAATCACCGCACTCACAGAAAGCGTTATAAAACTAATCGGGGTGAAGCTCCCGGTTATAAAGCCTCCAAGAAGGAACCTGACCATCGTAAAAAGGCTAACCACTCCAGGTTTTGGGATCAGGACAACAAGCGAAGCAATAAGCATGTAAAGAAGGATCTCATAAAAGAGCCCGGTAAACAGGAAGCTGAAAGGTCCAAGTATTGCATGGGATAGCTCCCACAGGATTGTCATCGGCAGGTTTATGGCTGCAAAAGAAACTGTGCCAAAAAGGGAAATAAGCACAAGGTTGCGGGTTTTAAACCTGCTCATTATCTCTTTTGACTTTATGAAGAAGAGGCTGACTGCGGTCAGTCCGAGCAATGTGGAGGCAAATGTAATCATTATAGGCCCCCATTTCCTTGAGATTGCAGTTATTTTTTGGTTCCGGGTTGTTGCAACCCAGTCACTGCCTGTGAGTTTAACGTCTACTCTGAGCAGATAATCTCCTCCCATTGCATTATCCAAAATATAGAGTGGGAGGCTTACAAGTGAACTTGAGTCAGGAGGAAGTGTTAACGCGGCATAGCAGAAGGTATCTGCTTTCATCCCCATCAGCGTCGGCTTGAAGGCTTTTACAGGCTCCCCTGTATTGATGTCAAGAATATCATAGGTAACTACAACTGGTACCGTATTGTTTCCTTTGTTTGAAATCTCCACTCCAATGAAGGTTGAAGTAAGTTCTTCCCTGTCGATCTGGAGGTCCGTAACCTTTAGAAGCTTTTTGAGAACAGGAGATGTTTCCCGAATAATAAGAGTATTGGAAGGATAGCTCGGGTTTCCATATCCATCCTCATCTGACGGTATTATCAGTCCGGAGACTAAAATCTCATTTGCGACTTCATCTTTTGAGGCAACCCTGAGCTGCGTTTTGCGAACAATGGTATGCTTGTTCCCATCAACGTCAACAACTGCAGTCGCAGTTATATCGTAGGTTCCGGAAGGCAGATCCTTTGGAATATAAATATCAACGAGCCTGTACCAGTCTTCATACTCGGTCTGAAGAGAAAATGACTGGACAGGCGTATCCCGGAGAACGAAACCCTCAGGTAAATCGATCTCTAGAGTCACATTCATATTTCCATTATAATAGCTCTCAAAAAAAACGTACGCAGAAAGGTTACTGCCTCCTACTGCAAGCCCTTTCCCTTCCACGCCATGTGGGACCTGAAGCATGAATGCAGTCATCTCTTCAAGCTCAAATTCCTCCTGTGCAAGGGCTATTGTCGGCTGGAAGACGAGTAACATTACAGGGAGGAGATAAGCTATGTTTTTCATTCCGCAACCTTTTTTATTTGAGGATTTTTCTGATTTCCTGCATTTTCTTATCCCAGTCAGGAACATCTTCAAAGCTCACGATATTCACAGATCCACCCTGAAACTCTCCTTCTCCTGCCAGCTCTTCCATCCAGCTCTCTATTTCAAGGTAAGAGTTTTTCAGCTTTTCCAGAAGTTCAGGATCGGGGTTCCAGAGTCCTCTTGACTGCGCCTCAAGGAGTCGGCGTGCCATCTCTTCAAGGGCATAGGGATTGTTCTCTTCAAAGAACCTGCGCATTTCTTCGTCGAGGACGAATGTTTTTGTGATATCATCAAAGATCCAGTCGTCCACTTCCTGCGTGGAAGCCTCCCAGCCGTAGACTCTTCCAACTCTTTTAGAGATATCCTGTGCACCTTTATACCCATGCTGTTTCATGCCTTCGATCCATTTCGGGTTTAGGAGTCGGCTCCGTACCACCCTGCGTATTTCATCTGCCATGTCCCGGACTTCAACATGCTGGGGCTCTCTCGTATCTCCGAAATAGACCCTTACTTCTTTTCCCGAGGCCTGTTTTGCAGCAGCCGTGAGCCCTCCATGAGTCCCGAAATAACAGCAGCAGCCAAGTAAGTCATACTCGTCACTGACCACTTTGTTAAAGGTGGCATCAACAGTCTTCAGGCTGGAAGCAAGCTGCATGTGAGCCTCTTTTCCTTTTACATCTTTTCCGTAAGCATAGCCATTCCAGTAAAGGAAGATGTCTGCAAGGTCTTTCTCGTCTTTCCAGGCACTTGCATAAACAGCGAGCTGCACCCCTGCCGAATAGGTTCCGGGTTTGCTTGAAAAAATCCGTAAGGTAGCTTCCCTGGAATCTGCTCCTTCTTCAATCATCCTTAGGCTGTGTTTTCTCGGATAGTTCATTTCCTCAGGTTCATTAAGAGAGGCTACAGCTTGGATAGCTTCATCTATAATCTCCAGGCAGTTCGGGAAGTTGTCCCTGAGGATTCCTGAAACCCTAACAGTAACATCAATCCTGGGTCTGCCCAGTTTTTTAAGTGGAATAACATTGAACCCTTTCAGGTTCCCGTTGCTGAGCCAGACAGGTTCAACCCCGAGCAGGCTCATTATCTGTGCCATACCCTCTCCATCAGCCCACATGATATCGTTTGCCATCCAGTAAAAGCCTACATTCTCAGGGTAACGGTTCTCGTCTCTTAGATGTTTATTGATCAGTACCTCCGAAAGCTGTTGCCCAACTCTCCAGGCGGCTTTTGTCGGAACCTTTTTGGGATCAAGAGAATAGAAGTTCCTGCCTGTAGGCAGTACGTCGTCTTTTCCGCGCATGATAAGCCCGGATGGACCTGGAGGGATATATCCCCCTTCAAAGCCGTGGAGAAGTGACTCTATTTCCAGAGAGGCATCAATTCTGGATTCAAGATCAAGAATCCTTTCACAGATTGCAGCAGCGTCCTGAGAAAATACCGAATTTATGCTCGAAAAATTCTGTTCTTTGAAAACCGGTTCTATGATACCAGGTTCTGTAAAGTTTTCTTCTGCAGTGTTATTCCCTATGAAATCCCTATCTGCCAGAATCTGTTCTATTAAAAATCGTTCTTTAAAAATATGTTCTGTAACTGTCTGTTCCATGAAGCTTTTTGCTGCAAGAATCTCTCTTATTATTAAGGACGGCTCTTTTTCCGGGTTATTTATGAATATCCTGATAAAGTCTTTTGAAAGGGAATCAATCTCCTCAATTCTCTGCCCATTTGACTTTCCATTTTCTGAAATCCGGCCCTGGTCAGATATCAGTTCGTCAAGGTCGAGCCCCAGGATTTCTGCAATCAGTCTGCGGATAGAAACCTTATTTCCCACACTTTCCTGGTCATCATACCTTAAAATCGAGTTTATGAACTCAACTTTTTTCTCGCCTTCAGGGATCTGCCCGAAGATATGCATTCCGTGGTGTATCTGGCTGTTCCTTATCCTTCCGAGGGCTTCATGTGCCCTTCTTACAATTTCTTCAAAAGGAGTCTCATGGACAGCTTTTATCTCTGAGTCAAGGTTCGATTTCTTAATCTCGTCAAGTATCAGATGTTTTAAAGCGTGCGTCCTGCCTTTATCGTGTTTTACTTGCTCGTATTCCCCTAACAGCCTGTCAAGCTCATCAAGGCTTCCATAAAGCCCTCCTGCGGTCATGACTGTTTGCATATGATCAACAAGACAGGCAAGGCTTCGGCGTTTGGCGATTGTACCTTCAGGAGGGTTGTCAGAGTTGTAAATATAAAGATGGGGTATTGTTCCGATCCCTATATCAGGGTAGCAGTCTTCTGAAAGCCCAACCCCTTTTCCTGGCAGGAACTCAAGATTGCCGTGGGTTCCCACATGCACAAGCACATCGGCTCCAAAAGTATTCTCAAGATACCTGTATGCCGCAATGTACTGGTGGGTTGGGGGAACTTCAGGATCGTGAAGGATCTTGCATACTTTTCCGTCACATCTGGCGCCTGCACATCCTCTTTTTGGCTGTACACAGACCACAGCATTTCCATACTGTATTCCAGTAACTACGATTTTATTTTCGTAGACCATTGCAGCAGGAATGCCGTTTATCTCTTCTCCCGGAGGGTTTCCCCAGCTCTCAATTACCCTCTGCCTGACATGGGGGCTCAAGGTGTTGAAGAACTTCTCGTATTCTTCTTTTTCCACAAAAGCGAGAGCTCCGCCGTTCTTTACAATCTCGTTAATGGGAGTCCATCTGAACTCGGAAATTGCTTTTTTGCTCAGGATAGTGTCTATAAGCTCCTTGCCGTTAAGGGGAGGGTTTACATTATAACCAGCCTCCTGCATCCGGTTGAGGATTCTTGCCAGGCTTTCAAGGGAATCAAGGTTAGCAGCCCCTCCTACCGATGCTTCAACCCCCGAACACGGCTTGTTGTGAAGGATAAAAGCAACTTTTCTCTCGCCAACAGGTTTTTTCTTGAGGGTTATCCATTTCAGAACCCTGGATGCAAGTTTTGAGCAGCGTTCCTCAATAGGGAAATGGCCCATGTAATTTTCTTCCACTTTGCCTGCGCCTATTACAATTGGCTCAATTACGCCTTCAAACTCAGGTAAAGCAACACTCCAGCCGATCTCGGTGCTTAAACCCTGCGACTCTTTCCACTGCTCTATGGTCATATAGTGTGAAATTACAGGCTGGAAAACAGGCACATCAAGTTTTTTCAGTAACTCTACGCCTTTTGCTGCACATGAGGCTTCCCTCTCTTTCGCTTTGCTGCTGGCAATGAAGAATGGTGAAAGTTTTACAAGGCAATCTATGATGGGCTTTCCGTCTTTCATAAAGTAGGCTTCGATGACCTCTTCCATACTCCTGCTTCCAAGTTCTTCATCTTTCAGAGAGTATGCAAAAACAGGGATAACGGATAAACCCAGATTTTCAAAACTACTTATTAGAGCCTTCTCAATCTCAAGTTCGTTATTTACCCACGAAGTCCTGGAGATCAGTAGCCCAATCGTTTTTTCTTGAAGGGGTCCGTACCATTTAAGGTACTCCTGAGTATCTGAGAAAATTTCTCCGGCATCAGGATGATAGAGTCCATCCCAGGGAATTTTTTTCGGAGGCTTTGCTTCTATTTCAGCGCCAAAAACCTCTTGTAAAAGGTATCTTAGCATATTGCTGAAGTTTTCCTTCCCTCCGTAGATAATATATGAAAAACATGTGGCTGCAATTTCGAGTTTTACTGAAGAAAGAGTGAAGCTTGAGGGGTTGCTGCCAACACAGATTATGGGTATCCTTGATTTTAATGGTTCAAGCTTTTTATAGAAATCTTCCCAGAAGGGATTGGCTATGTGATAAATGAAGATAGCATCAGCGTTCTCACACGCAGCGAGCACATTTTCAGTTTCTTCGGGATTTTCCTCCAGGATTTTTGAGTAGTAAGCTTCAAGCTCTATTCCAAGCTCTTCTGCTGCCTTTAAAAGGGTAGGAATATATGAATTCCACGTTACAGAAACGATTTTCATATTTCACCCTCAGGTAAGGATATGCACTTTATATTCTCCGAGAACTGTGCCGTCTTCAAGCCTTGAAGGAGCTTCCAGGGCTGCAATATACCTGCCATCAGGCGAGATATCAGCAGATACAGTGATGCCTTCTGTGTTGTAAGTCTGAATGAGCCTGGAACTTGCTCCTCCTCTCTCTGATACGTCAAAAACATACACTCCGTGTCCACTTCTATCCTCAGTTACCAGGTTCTGGGCGAGAGGGATCACAAGGTAACGGTCGTTCAGTGCACATTCTCCGGCGTATCCATCCACTCTCCATTTCCAGAGAAGGTTGCCGTCATAATCATAGGCAAAGATAGTGTTCCCGCTGGGGTGTTCAAATGGAGCATCCTTGTTTTTATCTTTGGAGAAAGTGCTGCCAATTGAAAAGATCAGGGTATCATTGACTATGTAGGCATAGTTCGCACTGCCATAAATGGGCACACCGCTCACAATTATCGGAGTTGAAATGTTCTTCTCCCATGCAATTTCTGGGGTTCCGGTCTCGATGATCTCGGAGTTATTGAACAAAAAGGCCCTGCCGTCACTTGTCATTGTTATCAGCTTTTCTCCGTCAGGAGTAATCTGCGTGCTGTACCAGATTGCCGAATAATCGAAAAATGGTTCAAGTGGCTGGATATGGTAGTTCCAGTGCTCTTGTCCTGTGTTTCCGTTCAGAACATGGACAGTGCCCTCTTTCCATTTATCTGCCTTTGTAAAACTGGTAGTGCCAAAAACAGCGTATTTTCCATCAGGAGTGGCATCAATCCATGCAACCCCAGAGTCCATGAGTTCGGATTCTGGGAATTTCCAGCGCATATTGCCTTCGGAATCAAAGGAATAGATTCTTGCCAGATACTTGTATTTCTCACCGATATAGCCACATGCCCTGCTGGCAGCAACATAGATATTCCCTTCCGAATCAAGTTTTATCTTTTTCGTGGCAGGCATATATTTGAGGTCTGAACCCAGATCCGTGCCTGCACCAAATTTCCAGATTTCGGCGCCGTTAACATCGAAACAATACAGGAAAGCATCCGGACTTTCTTCACCCACAAAAAGGCGTTTTCCATCTTTTGAAAACTCTATGTCTGCAATTCTTGCATCCGCTATCCCTTCAACGAGCTGCTTTTCCCATAGCTTTTCACCTGTTGCAACTTCAATGAGTTTCAGAGAACCTCCATGGGTCCCGATTGCGAGATACTTGCTGTTTGGTGAGAATTTCGTTACACCTCTAATATTTGCATTGGTTTTTTCAATGTTTCCGGGAGTTACATCTTCGAGTTCTATGGTATATTCCTCTTTCAGGGCAGGTTTTGAGGGGGCATATGCTTCAATAGTGCTGGACTCCCCTGAGCCTGTTATCACTTCAAACCTGTACTGGGATTTGGGATTCCAATCAAAGGAGGCAAAGATATTGTCTTCCGTTTCTCCAACTTTCTGAGAAGTTATCTGTTCTTCACCAGAGTAAACCCGTATTTCCGATATTTCTGTCACACTTTGCAGGGTAAGCAGAGCTCCAGCCCTTGAGAAAACTATAGAGTCTATAGGGACTCCTTCTGCAGAACTGCTTATTTCCCGCGTTTCCTGCATCCCTGAATCCGAACTTTCAATCAATGTATTGTTATTGGATTCCTGGCTTTTTTCAGCACATCCCGAAGCCATCAAAATCACAATAAGAAGGACTATCAAAGATTTCCATTTCATTCTCTCACCTGACAATTATTAACCTGTGTTTTCCGGTTATATCCCCATTTTCAAGCTGCACGGGGATTTCGACTGCTGCTATAGTACAGTCTGAAGAGACCGCAGCACTCGCAACCACTCCTTCTGTATTGAATTTCCAGAGCAGTTTTGAATTCCCATTTCCGGGCTTCTGGAAATCGAATACATGGATTCCGTGAACCTGAGTGTTTCCTGATGACGTATCTTTTCCTACTGGCAGGACGAGGTATCTCATATCAGGAGAGCAGAAAATCCCTGCACAACGCCCTCCTAGATTATAGCTCCAGGAGATTTCTCCCGTCTCCACATCACATGATACTAGAGAATTTTCAAGGGGGTGTGCCATAGGGACATTTCTGGGATAATATACAGGAAGAGTGACTCCGGTAAGGTAAACTATTTCGTTTTCAGACACGATTTTAGCGTCTTCTCCGTAAGCATATATGACACTTCCTTCCAGTTCTTCTGGAGTTGTCACATTGGATTGCAATTCTTTGGAGTACCATTCGGATTTCCCATTTCCCGGTTTTTTAATTTTTGAATCATAAAACAGGTACTTTCTTCCGTCCCATGTATATACAGTTATTACGGAACCATCATCTGAAATATCAAGTCCGTGCCAGATAGCTGTAGAAACAAAATAAGGTTTAAGAGGCGGAATTTCGTATTTCCAGCGGAGGTTTCCGGTTTCATCTACAGAGTAGACGACGGCATCAAGTTCAAGGGAATTTGTCCAGTCCCCGGTTGAAAAAACCACATTTTTTCCATCCTGGCTTGAATCAATCCAGTTTACACTCCGAGCATAATTTTCATTTGCCGGCAGTTTCCAGGAAAGTGTACCATCTGAGCTGAACCTGTACACTCTTGAGACCAGCCCGTAACCAGGTTCTTTCCAGTATCTACCTGCTGCGATGTATACGGCATCATCAGCAGCCGTTATTTTGTATATAGAAGGCTGATATTTTGGGTTCTCACTGGTCCCCAGATCGTCGGCGCTTCTATAGCTGTGAATTTCAACCCCTGTGCCTGCATCCATGGAATAAATGTATCCGTCAGCACTCCTTTCTCCTACAAGGAGATACTTACCGTCTTTCGAGAACGAAATGTCTGAAATGTTTCCATTTAAGGTCTTATTCCATAGCGGATTTTTGCCTGGCACATCAACAACTGTCAGGTTTTTCCCTGTCCCGACAGCTAAATACTTTCCGTTCTGGGAATATGCTACACAGTCCTGGATATTCGATCTTCCTTCACTGAGATTTTCCGGCTTTATATCTCCAAGTTCATACTCCCAGTAAAGGTAAGGAGAAACTTTCTCAGAAGAAATTATATTTTCATGGCTCAGGGGATTGCTTGCCTGACCACTCTCACTATTGTCTGTTAGAATCTTTTCATTTTTTGAGATTTCTTCACTACTGTTATTCCCCTCTTCATCAGAGGCTGTGATATGTGAAGATACACATCCTGAACAGACCAGAAAAATAAATGAAAGTATAATTATCAGCACAATACTACCCTTTTTCATTTTCAAACTCCTTTTCAGGCTCATCTTGAGGCTCCTTTGATTGCCTTTTATCATTATCCATATATCTTGAGATCTGAGATACTCAAAATATTCTGATGCTGTGTACTATTGTCTCCAAAACCTGCACTCATTTTTTCAATTTTTATATTTTCAGCGGGACCGCAATATTTCTTATAATCTTCAATGAGATCTCTTTCAACTGTACCCATTGGAATTCCTGAGACTATGATCGATGGGGAAAAACGCCTTCTGTTTTCCTTATCCCGATAATATTCACCTTCGGACTGCGGATTCATGCTCCCTGCTGCAACATAGTAAATGGACCTGTGATCATTGAATGTTATTTTTAACCAGAGACTGAACCTATCCAGATCCTGCCCTTCCCAGTTCCAGGAAATTTTTCCTGGAGAAATGCTCACATTTTTACTCCACACCCCTTCCCCTGTCTGTTCTGGATCCGTTGTATTTAGATACAGTACCCCGTCTTTGCATCTTAGAAGCTCCCCTTCAAAGCTGCAATCCTCAAAATTTTCCTGGTACAGGGATTTTTTCTCGGGCATAATTTGAGAGTAAAATATCAAGCCTGCAAAGCTGATGATGATAATTCCAAATATTATGGTCTTCCTGGAAACCATAATTGACACATAAATCATATAATTAATAAATATTTCGAAAATATACTTTAATGATCACATATAGTATTAAATAAATAATATTTATGACTACTATTTCTGAGCAAGTTTTTATTTGATAATAAATATTCCACTTTCTATTTTCATGTGTAAAAATAATTCTTTATAATGTATTCTTTCATATTCCATTACATTGATAACGAGATATTAATTGTTTTTCTACTGTATTTTATCCTGAATAATCTTATTTACTCTACACTATTCTCGATTTTAAGGTTTCTTTTAACAATATAATCCTTTCATCAAAATAAAAAAGCGCAATTGTTATATATTGCTACAATATTTCTCATTTTTATGGATAATAGTAACAATAAATTCAAAAAATTTATTAATTTTTATATTATTTTTTTTATTTCAATAGCTTTAGTTGCTATCGATCCGGCGAAAAGTGCCATTGACCAGCGAGGTCCTCTCATAAATATTTCAGCCGGAGAGTATGTAATCCTCAATGGAGAAAACTGTCCAGGATTTTACTATTCAACGTCTACCGGCACATATTACGAGTCGCTGGAGCTTTATTTCTCCGAAGACGGGCTTATTGAGACCGGAAATGCAACGTATACTTCAAAAGTCATTTCCGGCTCCACTGGCTTTTTTGGAAAAAAATATAAAGTCTTTGAAGATGGATTGATCACGGAAAATCTGGTTAGCTATGGAAGCCGGGATCTCCAACAGGGGAATGATTACGATCTTGGGAACGGCTATAGACTGGTACTGCTCGGGATAAACGATGAATCTGCTCTTCTTGAACTCCAGAAAGACTTTCTCCCCGTTACCAGCAAATCCGTTGATGAGGGCTCAAAATTTAATTTTACAGCCACAATAAACGGGAATAAGTATGTGATTCTTGAAGGAACTCTAGACAGGGTTTTCAACAGTAAGGATCCGGTTGTAAGTCTTGTAAGCGTAAACCAGTATTCGACTGCACCTATTGAAATCAAAGTTGGGGACCAGTATGGCAATTTTGAGGTCACAGAGGTTACAGATGATAAAATAGAACTGAAAAATAGAGTGCCTATAAGGATGAACCCCGGAGATTACGTAACAATTCTTGAAAATTTGATTGATTTCAGAGTGGCTGATAATGTCTATAAGGCATGTTCTTACAATATGACTAAAGATGTTATTAACTCATATAAGATAAAAGGAGCCTCTTTAACTGTAAACCGCTCGGATTCTTCTCCGGATTCCTGTGTATGGACAGCCGACTCTTTTGGTATGCTTTATTATGATCTTGAAAACGATTTCAGTACTGAAAGACTTGAACTCAACCTTGATGACGAAATAGACTGGATCCCGGAAGGTGGTCTGGTTTATGAATCTTCACCTGTCAGGGTTCCATACAAAAATCCAGAGATGAAGGATTATGGAGAAAATGCTTATAATGGCGGATATTCTGTGCTTGGATGGGATGGGGAGAAGTATGCATATCTTGGAGACAATCAGGGAATTGTAAATATCCTTATGGATGATGATAATGACAGACGTCTCTATTCCGGTGAAGAATGGGATCTTGGAGAAGGGTATACCCTGAGAGTAGATGATATAAAGTCGGATAGAGTCTACCTGACAGTTTTGAGAAATAATGTTGCGGTTTACTCAAGCATAATCTCTCCAGGAAATTCGGCTGATATTGGTACACATACTCTCTTGTATAGAAAAAATGTAAATGGTGTTGAAATCCCCCTATTTTCCGTATATGTGGATAATGTCCTGGAAGGAAGCGGAAACTCATGTGTAAGCCTGAAATATCCTCTACACTTTTCTGAAAGCCCTCTTGAAATAAATGTCGGGGAAACATTCGGCTCACTTACGGTCGTTGAAACTTATCCTAATATCCGGCTTGAAAATAAAAATACTCTTAATTTTGGCTCGGACCTCAAAGTCACAGAAGAAATCCATCTTGGCTCCTTTGAAAAGACGACAGGAGGAAAACTCAGTGTTACCTTTTTCCCCTTCATGAATAAGGTGGAAAAGGTGGATTCTGTTCTTCCTACAACCACCCAGCGGTCTATTCCGGTTATGAGCCTTGAAGAATACCTTATCGGAAACTGAAAGATGTTGAGGTTAAATCATGAGAAACCATAACTTTACTGTCTACCCTTTTACTGCAATAGTCGGGCAGGAAAAAATGAAGAAAGCTCTTATCCTGAACGCTATTAATCCAAAAGTAGGAGGAGTTCTGATTAGAGGTGAAAAAGGTACTGCTAAATCAACGGCAGTCAGAGCTCTAGCCAATCTCCTTCCTGAAATCGAGGTAGTTCAAGGCTGTAAATTCCACTGCAATCCCCATGATATAAGCACAATGTGTGAGGAATGCCTTGAAAAAGTTAAATCAAGAACTCTTAATATTTCTTTTGAGAAAATGAAAGTTATTGATCTGCCTGTAAGCGCTACCGAAGACCGGGTTGTAGGAACTCTTGATATCGAGCATGCAATCAAGAAAGGGGAAAAACGCTTTGAACCCGGGGTACTTGCTTATGCACACAGGGGTATTCTGTATGTAGATGAAATTAATCTTCTGGATGATCATCTTGTAGATGTGCTCCTTGACTCTGCAGCAATGGGAGTAAATACTATTGAAAGAGAAGGGATCTCCTATTCTCACCCTGCGAGTTTTGTGCTTGTAGGCACCATGAACCCTGAAGAAGGGGAACTTCGACCTCAGTTGCTTGATCGTTTCGGTTTATGCGTAGATATAAAGGGAATCAGGGATGTAGCCCAAAGAGTGGAACTCATCAAGTACAGACTTAGCTATGAGGCTGACCCTGAGACTTTTGCAGCAAGCTGGCAGGCTGCAGAGTCTGAACTCCGTGTACAGATTCTTCTGGCGCAGAAATTGCTTTCTGATGTGAAGATCTCGGACAGCATGCTTGAACTGGTCAGTCAGATCTGTGTCGATATGGGGGTAGACGGACATAGAGCGGATATTACGATGATGAAAACCTCAATTACGCTTGCAGCTTTCAATGGGAGGACTGAGGTGCTTGAAGAGGATGTGAAAGAGGCTGCGGAATTAGTCCTCCCACATCGTATGCGCAGAAAACCTTTTGATAACCCTTCCGAAAAGCAGGATAAATTGAATGAGAGTATCGAAAAACAGAGGGAAAAGCAAAAGAAAAACGAACAGAAAAAAAAAGAACATAAAGAACATTCAGAGAAAGCACATACTCAGCCCGAAGAGCAGAAGTCCGATTCCACGCAGGATGTTGCCGGAGAACAACCTGATGCTTCCTCAGAAACAATTTTTGCAACAGGAGAAAGTTATCAAATAAAACAATTGTCACCCGATTTTCGTAGAAATAAGCGAAAAGGATCTGGTCGACGCAGCAAAACTTTGACGAAATCCAAACAGGGCAAGTATATAAAGAGCAAAATTCCCAAGGGAAAAACCACAGATCTTGCTTTTGATGCCACTTTGAGGGCAGCCGCTCCTTATCAGTTTACGCGGGGAAAAAACGGTAATTCCATAATAATTCATGATTCCGATTTCAGAAAGAAGGTCAGAGAGAAAAAGATCGGTAACCTTGTTCTTTTTGTGGTAGATGCCAGCGGTTCCATGGGGGCTCAGCAGCGGATGGTAGCCTCCAAAGGTGCAGTTCTTTCAATGCTGATGGATGCTTACCAGAAACGTGACAAAGTTGGACTTATTGCTTTTAAAGGGGCAGGGGCAGAGCTGATACTGCCGCCAACCTCCAGTGTGGAAATAGCACAAAAATATCTGGAGAAACTTCCGACCGGAGGAAAGACTCCTCTTCCTCATGGGTTAATGAAAGGCTATGAAACCATAAAGGCAGAACTCCGCCGCGATCCAGATACCTGTCCGTTTATGGTTCTTATTTCTGACGGGAAGGCAAATGTCAGTATGTATGGGGAGCCACCCCTCCAGGAAACAAAAAAAATAGCTTCCATGTTCAGAGAGGAATGTATACAATCGGCAGTTATTGATACAGAAAGCAGCATGATTAAGTTCGGGCTTGCCAGGGAAATTTCCAATTCTCTTGGAGCCCGATATCTTGCACTTGAGGACTTAAAGACAGATTCCATAGTTGAAGCTGTTCGGGCTTCAGCCCCATTCGAGTTTTCATTTCCCTCAGGCAGCTTTTCAATTTGAAGGTCTTCCTGCCTGTACTCTTTGATTCTACAGGCTTCCTCGAAGATAATATATCTGTTTTTTTTCAAAATACAACAAAAGCTATATGTCTATCTAAAACCGTAAACCATGCCTATGGATTTCCAGATCTTGGATGCAGATTATGAAGTTATTAATGACAGCAACCCCGTCATCCGCCTCTTTGGCAGAGGGGCGGACGGGAAGAGCGTTTGCTGTTTTGTACCTGATTTTGAGCCTTATTTTTATCTCAAGGCTTCTGGAGACCTTCACGCCGTAGCCAGGCTTATCAAAGATACTTTTGCTCAAGTTAAAAAAGTCGAGATTGTTGAAAAATTCGAGCCCATTGGGTATCAGAAAACAAAAAAAGAGATGCTCAGAGTCACCACCCACCTTCCCAGAGACGTGCCCGAGATAAGGGGCGATATCCTCAAGCTCCAGGAAGTGATGCGGGCTGAGGGCAAATGGGAAGTCTATGAAACTGACATTCTCTTCAGAAATCGTTTTTTAATCGATAAGAACCTTGGAGGTATGGTCTGGTTATCCGCAGAAGGAGACCCGATTGACCCTGTAAAATATTTCCGTAGAAGCACCTCAGGCAGCTCCCGCTGCGAAAATTTCGCATGTGATTCTTCAATCCTTGCATCCGGGTTTAAAAAGGTTGAAAACTTTACAATTGCCCCTCTGAAGTATCTTTCTTTTGACATAGAGTGTCTGCCTCTTGATGGTGGAATGCCTTCCCCGGATGTTTCACCTATAGTTATGATCAGTTTCTCCTTCGAGCCAGAATACAGAGGGCATAAAACGCTTGTGCTTCTGGCAAGACCTGCGGAAGGCATAAATTCTGATGTTCTTCCCTGCAAAGACGAAACTGAGATGCTAAATCGATTTTTCGAAATCTTCTGCGAATACGACCCTGATATTGTAGCAGGCTATAACCATCAGGATTTCGATATTCCTTACATAACGGACAGAGTCCGGGCTCTGGTTGCACAGGGGAAAGCAATAAATCCTGTTGTCGGCAGAGATGGCAGCAAAATAAGCTACAGGCGATTCGGGCTTCTCACCCGTACTGAAATGAAAGGCCGCGTGGTTGTTGATGCGCTTCCTCTTGTAAGAAGAGCTTTCAGTCTCAAGCAATACACCCTGCGTGCGGTCTCAAAGGAACTTTTGAACCGTGAAAAGCTGGACGTACCCCCTCTTGAGATGGAAGAATACTGGTTTGATACAGGGGAAAAATTCAGAAAATTCGTCGATTATGCACGCAGGGATGCCGAACTGGCTCTCGAACTTATCCTTAATTTGAGGCTCCTTGACAAGTATATAGCTCTTGCCCAGGTAAGCGGAAGCCTGCTTCAGGAAATCGTTGATGGCGGTCAGACTTCGATGGTTGAGACCCTGCTTCTCAGAGAGTTCGGGCTCCGCGACCGTGTTCTCCTCCCCAAACCCGATGATGGGGTTTCGGCTGAGCGTTATGAAATGAGTTCCGACCTTAAAGGCGGAGAAGTCCTGGAACCCAAAAAAGGACTTCTGGAAAATGTGCTTCTTCTTGACTACAAGTCCCTTTACCCAACTATAATGATGGCGCATAACCTGTGTTATAGTACAGTAGTTACAGGTGACACACCTGATGGGGCAACTATCAAACCTCCATCAGGAGGGGAGTTCGTGCCTCCTGACGTTTACAAAGGCATCGTGCCTTCTATCCTTGAGGATCTGCTTAACCAGAGATCGCTGACAAAGCAAAGAATGAGAAGTACTTCTGATGAAAACGAGTATCGAGTACTTGATGCTACTCAACTCGCCGTAAAAATTCTACTAAATAGCTTTTACGGTTATTCCGGATATGCCCGGGCAAGGCTCTACAACTTGACGCTTGCAAACGCTGTAACCAGTTTCGGCAGAAGCAATATCCTGAACACCCGGGAAATTATCAACAACACTATAAGAAAAATCGTGCTCAGGAGTGGAGCAGCTCTACTCCTTGACGAAGCTGGAGAACTCTCTCCTCATGATAAGGTAGTTGAGTTGTCGGTTGCCTACGGAGATACGGATAGTGTTTTTGTCCACTGTCAATCCACAATGGATCTCTCGCTTGAGGAGGTTAGCCTTGTAGGTAACAGGCTTTCAGATATCGTTTCTGCTTCCCTGCCTGACCCAATGGAGCTTGAGTTTGAATCCATTGCGAAACGTGCTCTCCTTATAGCAAAGAAACGCTATGCTCTCTGGCTCTTTGAACCCAGGAACTCTGGTTGGGAAGATAAGATTAAGGTCAAAGGCATGGAAACAGTCCGAAGAGACTGGTGCGAACTGACCTCGGTAACCCTCAACAGGGTTCTTGAGCTTGTGCTTATAGAAGGTAATGTCGACCGGGCTGTAGAGCATGTCCGCAAGGTGGTTAACAATGTCAGGAACCTTGACCCTGCAAAAGACTCCGAGATTATCGAAAGCCTTATTCTCACACGCACCCTTACCCGGAAATCGGAGAGTTACAAGAACAAGCAGCCTCACCTTACAGTCGCGGAGAAGCTGAAGGAACGGACCGGTGTCATGCCTTCGATAGGAACCAGGATACCTTTTGTCATTACTGCCGGAAAAGGGCTATTTGTAGATAGGGCTGAAGACCCGGACTATGTCAGGGAACACAATATCCCGATAGATGTCGATTACTATATTAAGAAACAGATACTCCCCCCTGTAGAACGTATCCTGGAAGTTTTCGGGGTTAAGCTTTCTTCACTTGACTTTGATTCCAAGCAAAAAGGACTATTTGACTTTGAAGCTAAGAAACCTGAAGTAAAGAAGCAGGAAAAGCCTCGTCCCAAAAAGGAAAATAATGAGAAGCCTAAGGAGCAAAATTTATTTAAGGAGAATGGGCGTGCAGAACAGAGCTCCCTTTTCGATTTTTGAGCCTGCTACATTTCCTGTTCCTAGTTTTTTAAAAATAGCTTGAACTTTCCTGATCATTTATATTTTAATTATCTAAACATTTGGCACGATCCTTAATTTTTTACCTCCGTTCCCAGCTTTCTCAGACTTTGAATTCTTTGAGAGTTCCTTCTAAGGTTTTAACCTGTTTCCTGCCTGTCACTGGATTTTTATGCCGCAGTTTCTTCACGCAATTTTTTCCTTTTGTCTATATTTTATATTGTACACATATATTACACAACTTTATTCTATATTTCTGAGCTGTATATACCTCTCTATAACATATAAGGCGAATCTTTATATATTTCTCTCTTTTATTGTGAATTGTAATGGTACCAGGTTAGTTAGATTTAAATTACTGACTCATCACTTCCAGGTGGAGTACCCCAAAATGGTAAACAGATTAAAAAGTTACATAATCTTTACATTATTTGTGCTCGGATTTGTTTTTCTAGGAGCTGGCTGTATTGGAAACGAAAGCAGTAAAGATTCTGCGAAGGAAACATCCTCAGGGAGAGCGGGATCACAGGAAATTTCTCTGAAAGGCTCCGATACGGTTTTGCCTCTTGCACAGGCTGAAGCTGAAGAATTCATGAATGAAAACCCCGGTAAAAGTGTGACAGTGACCGGCGGCGGATCCGGTGTTGGAATTACAGCGCTTATTGACGGTGAGGTGGATATCGCTACTGCATCCAGAGAGATGAGAAACGAAGAAGTAGAATATGCCAGAGTAAACGGAATCAACCCTGTAGAACATGCTATTGCTTATGATGGAATCTCAGTAATTGTAAACCCGCAAAATCCTGTTTCTGAACTTACCTTTGGTCAATTACGCGGCATTTATAACGGAAGCGTAACAAACTGGAAGGAGGTAGGCGGTGAGGATAGACCTATTGTAGCCATCTCCAGAGATAGCAGTTCCGGAACTTACGAGTATTTCAAAGAAGAAGTTCTGCTTGGGGATGAATTCCGCCCTGATGCGCTTACACAACCGGCTACAGGAGTAATCATAGGTGAGGTCTCTCAAAACCCTAATGCAGTCGGATACATAGGCGTTGCGTATCTTGATAAAAGCGTAAAGGGCTTAAACCTGGATGGAGGGAACGGCTCTGTGCCTCCAACTCCTGAGAATATTATCAGTGGCGCATACCCACTTTCAAGGCCTCTGTATTTCTACACTAATGGAGAACCTTCTGGACTCACAAAGGAATTTATTGATTTTGTGATGAGCGAGAAGGGACAGAACCTGATAAGTGAGGTAGGATACTTCCCGATAAATCGGTAAAGTCTGAAAAGGGACATTTTCAGGAGAAATTATGCTTAGCAGGAATTATAGAGAAAAAGGGATTGAATCTGTGCTTTTCATAATAAGCACCCTTACGGTCGCAATCCTTTTTCTCATATGCTTATTTCTATTCAGGGATGGTTTACTTCTTTTTAAAGAAACATCTCTTCTTAATTTTCTCACAGGCAAATTCTGGTACCCAACATCTGTAAACGAGCAATTCGGGCTGGTGCCTCTATTTCTGGGCTCCCTTCTTGTGACTTTCGGAGCAATTTTATTTTCAGTTCCTCTGGGAATTGCTTCTGCGATATATATCTCTGAGATTGCACACCCGAAAGTTGCTGATTTTCTAAAGCCTTTTATTGAGATTCTGGCAGGTATTCCTTCTGTTGTTTATGGCTTCTTCGGACTTGTTGTGCTGGTCCCTCTTATGCAGGAAACTCTTAATTTGCCTACTGGTCAGACTGCGCTTACAGGCTCCATTATGCTGGGAATTATGGCGCTTCCCACAATTGTCACCATATCAGAAGATGCAATAAGTTCGGTCCCCAGCACTCTAAAGCAGGGTTCGCTTGCACTTGGGGCTACAAGATGGCAGACCATATATAAGGTCATAATTCCTGCAGCTATTTCCGGAATCTCAGCAGCAGTAATGCTTGGTGTGGGAAGGGCTATTGGAGAGACAATGGTTGTTCTGATGGTAACCGGGAATGCTGCAATAATTCCTTCTTTTCCGGGAGGATTTCTTGATCCTGTGAGAACAATGACCGCCACAATAGCGCTTGAGATGGGGGAAGTCCCTCAAGGAAGTGATCACTTCCATTCCCTCTTCGCTGTTGGGTCTGTACTTTTCATTATTACTCTTCTGGTTAATCTGGTTGCGGATTCTATAAAAAAGAAATACCAGTTTAAGTTGGGGTGATCATGGGTTTGAACTCAAATACAAATGAAAAAATTGCCTTTTCCCTGTTAATTCTGGCTACGTTAATAGTGACAGGTTTCGTGCTGGTTATCCTTGCTTATATTATCTTAAATGGGTATGGGGCAATTAGTATCGAGTTCCTTACACAAATGCCTAACAGAATGATGACTGCGGGTGGGATCTTTCCAGCAATTGTAGGCACCATAGCCCTGATAATAGGCTCCATGCTTGTAGCTCTTCCTCTGGGAGTTATGGCTGCTATATACCTGAATGAATATGCAGGAGAATCCCGCACCACCTGGTTAATCGAAATGGCAATCAACAACCTTGCAGGAACTCCCTCGGTGGTCTTCGGGCTTTTCGGGCTTGCACTGTTTGTGAAATATTTTGATTTTGGTCCTTCCATACTCTCGGCTTCTCTTACGCTTGCACTCCTGATTCTACCGGTAATTATCCGTGCTTCTGAGGAAGCTTTGCTTGCAGTTCCTAATGAATATCGGGAGTCGTCCCTTGCTCTTGGGGTGAGTAAATGGCAGACAATAAGGTATGTAGTACTGCCAGCTGCCATACCCGGAGTTGTTACAGGGTCGGTGTTGAGCATAGGAAGGGTTGCAGGAGAAACCGCACCTATTCTTTTTACAGGAGCTGCTTATTTTCTGCCAAGGATGCCTGATTCAATCTATTCTCAGTTTATGGCGCTTCCTTACCACCTTTTCGTGCTTGCAACTGCCGGGACAAACATCTCAGAAACCAGATCTATCCAGTACGGAACAGCTCTGGTTCTATTAATTATCGTGCTGGGGATAAACCTTGTAGCCGTTGTGATTCGCAGGCATTACAGAAATAAACTGAAAATTTAATTAGAGTTTCATTATAATATATCAGGTCTTATATGACAATGAGGTCCCTAAATGACTGAAGCTGTTCAAAACGTATCTCAACCTCAGATAGAAGCAGAGAATCTTAATCTGTGGTACGGGGAGAAGCAGGTGCTTAAAAATATTTCCATGCAGATCCCCAGAAACAGCGTAACTGCCCTTATAGGCCCTTCAGGCAGCGGCAAATCCACTTTCATCCGCTGCTTAAACAGGATGAACGATCTTATTAAGAACTGCAGGGTCGAAGGTAAAATATTGATAGAAGGCAAGGATATTTACGGTCCAGATGTGGATGTTGTTGAGCTTCGAAAAAACGTGGGCATGGTTTTCCAGAAGCCCAACCCTTTTCCCATGTCGATTTATGACAATGTTGCTTACGGGCCCCGTATACATGGTGCAAACAGGAAAGATCTGGACGGCATTGTTGAGCAGGCTCTTCGTTCGGCTGCAATCTGGGAAGAAACTTCGGACAGGCTTAAATCTCCTGCGCTCTCCCTCAGTGGTGGGCAGCAGCAAAGGCTCTGCATTGCCAGAACCCTGGCAGTAAAACCCAGAACAATTCTTTTCGATGAACCCACAAGCGCTCTTGACCCCATCTCCACTGCAAGGATTGAAGACCTGATTATGAACCTTAAAAAGGATTATACCATAGTAATTGTAACTCATAATATGCAACAGGCAGCGAGGATATCGGATTATACAGGATTTTTCCTTTCGGGGGAACTGATTGAGTTCGACCAGACTAGGCAAATTTTCCATAATCCTCAAGAAAAGAGTACTGAAGATTACATTACTGGCAGGTTTGGGTGATTGGAATGGTTCGTGAACGATACTTAGAACAGCTGGATTTACTCAAAGAATCTGTACTCTCGCTTGGAGAAATGGTTAAACTGATTTTCAGAGATTCTATGACTTCGGTTATAGACCTTGATATCGAGCTTGCCAGAAAGACCCTTGCCCTTGAGCCAGAGGTAGATAGATTTGAGGAAGAAATTGAGGCTTCTATTTTCGATCTGCTTGCCCTTCAACAGCCCATGGCTAGTGATCTGCGGCTTGTTGTATCTACTCTCAAGACCACAGCGGACCTCCGGCGGATTGTGGGATTATCAATAAATATTGCAAAAATCCCCGGAAGAATAGAAGGCGAGCATGTAAAGCCCCTTATAGATACGAGGAAAATGGCAGACATTGCCGGATTTATGCTTGAGAATTCCCTGAAAGCTTTTGAGACCCAGGATGTCGAACTTGCAAGAGCTACAGCAGCGAGGGATGAAGAGGTCGATAAGTTATTTTATGCGGTCTGGGTCGAGCTGATAGAAATGATGGCGAAAGATACGAGTATTATTTCCAGAGCCACAAATTTGCTTTTCCTGATTCGTTATCTGGAAAGAATTGCAGACCACTGCTGCAATATGTGTGAAAACGTGGTCTATCTCGCTACGGCTGAGAGAGTTAAACTGAATTAAGTAGTTTCTACCCTTTTTTCTTTTTTGCTTCTTGCTTCTATCTTTTCTTTCGTTTTTTTGATACTGAAATTTCAGTTCGTTTTTTGCTTTAGCTTTCGGACAGTATTCTCATGCTTTCGATTACTTTTTTCTCCTATACACTTTTGACCTTTTTTTCTCACCATTTCCTGTTTTCTCTGATGTACAGGTTTTAAGTACATTTATAAGCATATAGACGCCCATGCCTGATATTCTTATCAAAAATACACGCATCTACTACAATAATTCGCTTCAGCCTGCTGAGATCATTATTGAAGATGGTAAAGTTACCAGGATAGGAAAAGATCTCAGAGTCTCGAGTTCGGATACAATAATAGACGCAGGTGGCGCTCTTACCCTGCCTGCCGGGATTGATGTGCATGTCCACTTTAGGGAACCCGGAATGACTTTAAAGGAAAACTGGTATACGGGCTCCTGTGCAGCAGCTGCCGGAGGAATTACCACTGTTATTGACCAGCCCAATACAGTGCCTCCCACTACCGATAGGCGGGCTTTCGAACAAAAACTTAAGCTTGCCAGGAGAAAGTCTATTGTTGATTTCGGGATTAATGGTGGAGTAACAGGCAATATCGAGAAATTAAAAGAACTCTGGAAGCTGGGAGCCACGGCTTTTGGGGAAATCTTCATGGCCGAGTCCACAGGCGGACTAAATATTAATGAGGAAACCTTTGAGGAGGCACTTGCCGAAATCAAACGCCTCAATGCACTTGCGACTATCCATGCGGAAGACGAGGAAATGCGTATTGAGCTAGAAGAGCTGTTAAAAGGCGATACTTCCTACGAGTATCATTCAAGGGTGCGTCCCAATGCGTGTGAGGCGGTTGCGGTTCAAGAAGCTCTTGAACTTGTTTCCAGATTGAAAATCAGAGCGCACATTTGCCATATTAGCACCCTTGAAGCTACAGGTATGGTACGGAAGGAAAAATATCTTGCAAGAAGGGAAAATAAAGAACCTCTTTTTACCTGTGAGGTTACTCCTCATCACCTTTTCCTGTCTACGCGAGACTGGGAAAGGCTAAGGTCTTTTGGGAAAATGAACCCGCCTCTCCGTGGAAGCCACAGCATTAAAGCTCTGGTAAACGGGATTAATGACGGGACTATTGACATGGTAGCTTCGGATCATGCTCCGCATCTGGAGTCCGAAAAAGATGTTGATATAAGAGTTGCTCCCTCGGGTGTGCCCGGAGTTGAGACCCTTATGCCTCTAATGCTTGCCGCCGTCCGAAAAAATATTTTACCAATTTCAAGGATGATCCTGCTTACAAGCTGGAATCCTGCAAGAGTCTTCGGGCTGGATCGCAAATTCAAGGGTAGGCTTGATGTAGGTTTTGACGCAGATTTGATTATTGTGAATCCCCGCGAGCTTCGCCCTATAAAGGCTGAGTTCCTGCATAGTAAAGCGGGTTGGACTCCTTTTGAAGGCATGGACGGGATTTTTCCAGAGTACACTCTCTCGAGGGGTGAGATAATCTGGAGTGAGGAGTCGATCAACGCAAAACCTGGAAGAGGCAACTTCCTGGAAGGTAGAGGAAAGAGGTCAGAAGAGGACGAAGAAGATCTTGACCAGGCTGATGAATCCCAGGAATGAAGAAAAAGAGCTTTGACAAAGAATGCCTTGATAAAGAGAATGTCTTGATAAAGAGAATGTCTTGACAAAAAGGTTTTGGGAAGGTTTTAGCAAAGCACGGAAAAACTGAAAGCCAGCTTCCAGGAAAGTTTAAAAACACTATAAGTATCTTAAAATAAAGTTATAATATCCTGAACCTGGCTTTTCTTCTTTCTAAATACTATTTAACCTTGCTTTTCTTATTCATTAATAATATTCAACTGAGTCAAACTGGGACTGTAAAAGTTCTTGATGCTTTTTTTCGAGGAACTTGTAAACTGCCCCATGGGTGGCTCCATCGAGCAGCATCCTTATTGCTGTTCGGATTATAGTGTTTTGCTCCGGGTGCCCAAGTATGGATACGGTTTTTCCGTATACCGAGATTTTAACGTTTATAAGGGTTTCTGCAAGTTCTCTGGTTCTTCCGTTTCTTCCTATTATCCTGCCTTTTATGCGCTGCAGTTCTTTTGGTGTTGTAGCTACATCGGAAAGGTCGATGACCTCAAGCATAAGCATGTCGTCATCCAGAAGTTCGAGAGCTTTTTCAGGATTGAAGCCCCTTCCTATCGCCTTGAGAGTTTCGAGAACCCTGAATTCTTTCAATGGGTCTTCTTCACAGGTGATGTCTATCTTTCCAATTCCGCTGTCGATCTCCAGCTGGCATGCGGTTTTATCCTCGATAAACTTTTTTGTTTCTCCTTTCGGACCTATTATTACTCCGACTCTTTCTTTGGGGATTTTGACATACTGAGTCATATCATTCCGCCTGTATTTTTTTGAGTAGCTCTTCAGGTTTGTCCTTTATCCCATAGCGGCTGAAGAACCTGAGTATATTTTGTACATCCCTGTAAAGGAACTCCTGGGAGTTTGGATGCTCCAAGGTTACTGATTGCCCCATATCAATGAATATGGGGGTCAGGTCTTTCGGGTCGATCAGGATATTGTATTCGCTCAAATCGGCATGTACTAGATTTGCTTTTTTATAGAGAAGACGCATGTATTCGACCACAGTGTCAAAAATAAGCTTTGCTTCATCGCCTTCAAGATACGTGTTTTTGAGGAGTGGGTAAGGTATCTCTTTTTCTCCCATAAATTCCATGATAAGAATATTCTTTTCAGCAAGCACAGGCTCCGGAACCCGTACTCCTGCACTTTTCGCACGCTTCAGATTCTGAAGCTCTTTGCGTGTCCATGCAAAAATGATGTCTCGCTTATTGTTTCGAATGTTTGTGAAACGAGGGTCCTTCATAATATAGGCGTCCATAGCCTTGAAGGTGCTGCTGGCAATCCTGTATATTTTTACAGCCAGCTCTTTATCCGGGCCTTCGGCATAAAATACATTTGCTTCCTTTCCGGTACTGATTGCTCCGCCCATCGCCTTTATTATGCCTTTGTTAGAGAGGGTATAAAGAATCTTAAGGGTAGGTATATCAAATACGTTTTCTTCTACTTTTAGCCGTTCAGAATCTTTCTCCCTGACCCTGGACTTATCTTTAGCGCGATCAATGCGCTTTATTTTCTTTTCCTGATCCATTCCCATATTATCCTTTCAGGTATCCTTTCTTCTCAAGCCAGTCTACCTGCGGCCTTGTGTATTTCCAGATCACATCGGCTTTTTCGTTCTGGAATTCCCAGGGCACGACAATAACAACATCTCCTTCTCGAATCCAGGTTTTTTTCTTCATCGAACCCGGAATCCTTCCCATACGAACGACCCCATCCATGCAACGAAGCCTCAGACGGTTTGCACCCAGAAGACTTTCAACAGTTGCCAGGATCTCGTTATTTTCCCTGCGCGGTATGCGTACTCTTGTAACGGCTTCTTCCGTATCCGGTTTGGATGTAGGTTTCTTTAAGTCTGCCAGTTTGATACCTCATTTTTATGTAATTTATATTTATTATTTTACTTTTTATTTTATACCCTTAAATCCCTTATATATCGTTTTTCCAAGTTTTAAGGTTATTCGTCCTGCAGCCTTCAACTTTCTGTTATTATTTTAATGCTGCGCTTTTCTGCTTTCTTTTACTCTCTTCTTATTATTATTTTTTTCTAAGTAATTGGACAGGCGACAAGTATATATATTTTATATTCCTTTGTATGTTTCACGCGCAAGACAGGCGTGAACCGCTCTTGAAATTGTAATTCTAGAGTGAAGTTCAGGGTTATAGCAAAACAGATTTTCAACAATTGTTAAGTTTGTTTTTAATGAATTTTCCTGAACAAAAAGATTTATATATTAAAACTGATGTATATGTCTTCCTGTTCCAGTACGAATTTGATTGTGCTGGAAGATTTTCTCATAGTCTTTCGGTTTAAATTTCTTCTTAATCTGAGAGGGAATGATTATCTTTAAATACTATGAGTGCATATCTATAACTTCCTGCATGAAAAATGCAGCAATTACTATTCATTAATAATGGAGTCAGGAGTTATTTCCTGTCTGACGAGGATTTTGTCGGTTCGGTTAATTCTGGGCGGTGAGAGTTTTTCATAAAACGAATCATCGCGAAACTGAAATAACTGAATTGATAGTTGTTAGTG
>FZPS01000192.1_pt53 | contig 82751 bp, 89 predicted proteins | sample 1817821 | NCBI WGS metagenome assembly FZPS01 (sample SAMEA104158645, study PRJEB21678) | metagenome | place: Germany | collected 2015-04-21
ATTACCTGGCAGGGTGAAAGCAATGACCGTAGCCTCGCGGGTTAAACAGACGGTTGCCGGCCTTAAGGGAGCACGGGCAAACCTGGAAAACATGGCTTCTATTGAGAAAACTCCAGCCACCCAGGACCTTCTCCGCTCCAACGCCGAAAAATTGAACCTCATCATCAACCGGATGGAGCAGCGCGTTGGTGAGCTGGAGCGGCAGGAGCCTCAGTACAAGGGCCTCTAAGCTAAAAAGGTGATGCATCTATGCCGGAATGGTTGATGATAACGGCTCGGGTAGCCGGGGTTTTTGCCCTGGTGCTGTTATTAACCCGTCTCCTGGGCAAACGACCCGTTGCCCGTCTTACCCTTTTTGATCTTACGACGGTTATTGTAATCGGCTTTATTGCCGGAGCGCTGTCACTTGACCTTATACCGAATCCGGTCAACGGTCTGATCTCCCTGGGAATCTGGATCCTTTTTCCGGCTCTAATCTATGCACTGTCCCTGAAGTTTAAAGCAGTTCGGGACCTGTACCAGGGAAAGGAAACCGTAATAGTCAATCACGGCCGGGTTTTGGATGATAAACTGCTTGCACCCGGACTTACTCCCGAGGACTTCCTGGGACTACTCCGCCGGAAAAACGTGTTCAACTTCGCCGATGTAGAGTTTGCCGTACTCGAACCGACCGGTGAGCTTAACGTTTTGCCCAAGAAAGAACAGCAGAGCCTAACCCCAAAAAACATGGGGATCAAGGTTGCTGAGGAGAGCGTGCCGCAAACAGTGATCCTGGACGGCAACATAATGGACGAAGCTCTCACTGCTATGGGCGTTAACCGCAACTGGTTGTTGACCGAGATCGATAAGGCGGGAGTATCGGTAGAAAACATCTTTATCGCCCAGGTTGATTCAACCGGACAGCTTTACCTGGACCTTTTCGATGACTCGTTGTCAACCCCGCAGCCTACAATCAGGGAGATGACTCTGGCCACCCTTAAGAAATGTCAGGCCGACTGCGAACTGTTTGCCCTAGGAACCAGGGAACCGGAGGCTAAAACCATGTACCGGGAAACAGCTACGGGTCTGAATGATATCATTGGAGAGCTGGAGCCGCTGCTGGGAAGGTAAGCGATCTACAGCAGGAACAGTAAAGGAGGCCTCAAGAGTGTCGGAAAAAGCCAAGAAACAGCTGTCTCCTACACAGAAGGAATACCAGGATTTTGCCCGGGCCCGGGAACCCAAACGCTCGGTATTTTTCAACTGTATTAAAGCTTTTTTCGTCGGTGGAGGCATATGCCTCCTGGGGCAGTTCGTTCAGGACTTTTTTATCTGGAATTTTGATTTTACAGAAAAGACAGCGGGCAATCCCACAGTGGCGATAATGATCCTCCTGTCCGTTATCCTGACCAGCATCGGCGTCTATGATCATATCGGGCAGTGGGCCGGTGCGGGAACTGCAGTTCCGGTAACCGGTTTTGCCAACTCCATTGCATCGGCGGCTATAGAACACCGCACCGAGGGGTATGTTCTGGGGGTGGGGAGCAATATGTTTAAGCTGGCGGGTTCGGTTATAGTTTTCGGGGTTTTTGCCGCGTTTGCCGTGGCCCTGATCAAGACTACTCTTTCCATGCTAGGAGGGGGTTAGGTTGCTGCGGGGATACCAGACCTGGGTCTTTACAAATCGCCCGGTAATTGCGTCCACCGGGACTGTGGCCGGGCCTTTTGAGGCCCAGGGACCTCTGGCGCGGGACTTTGACCTCCTGCATGGAGACCTGTGGCTGGGCCAGGACAGTTATGAAAAGGCAGAGAGAAAAATGCTGGAGGAGGCGTGTGAGCAGGTTATCTCCAAGGCGGGCATTCAGAAGGAGGATGTTCAGTTTTTTCTGTGCGGCGACCTTATCAACCAGATAACCCCCAGCAGCTTTGCCGCCCGTACTCTTGCGGTTCCTTTCCTGGGCGTTTTCGGGGCCTGTTCAACCAGCATGGAATCGCTCGCTCTGGGCTCCCTCATTGTTAACAGCGGCGGCGCCCAGCGGGTGATATGCGCTGCTGTTAGCCACAATGCCACCGTGGAAAAGCAGTTCCGTTACCCCACCGAATACGGGGGGCAAAAACCCCCCACGGCGCAATGGACCGTTACCGGTGCCGGCGCAGCTTTATTGTGCAACCAGGGTCATGGACCCCGGACTACAGCCGCGACTATTGGCCGGGTTATAGACATGGGAATCTCCGACCCTTTTAACATGGGCAGCGCCATGGCACCAGCGGCAGTAGACACCATAACCGCACATTTGCGGGATCTGAATATTGATGCCGATTACTATGACCTGATCGCTACCGGGGACCTGGGCAGAATCGGGCACGGAATTGCCAGGGACCTGCTTAAAAAACACGGGATAAGAATACCGGATGATCGTTTCACCGACTGCGGGATCCTGATTTACAGCGAGCAGCAGCCGGTAATGGCGGGAGGGAGCGGCTGCGGATGCTCAGCCATTGTGACCTACGGTCATCTCATTAACCGCATGAAGAAGGGCGCCCTCCAGCGGATACTGGTGGTCGCCACCGGTGCGCTGCTTTCTCCGCTGTCCTACCAGCAGAAGGATTCGATTCCGTGCATTGCTCATGCGGTAGCCATTGAAACCGACCATTAGGAGTGATGGTTTTTGGAGATATATTTCTGGGCATTCGCGGTTGGCGGTTTGATCTGCGTCATTGGCCAGATATTGCTGGATGTAGCCCGGCTTACCCCGTCTCATGTAATGAGCATCCTGGTGGTTTCCGGAGCAGTCCTGGGAGGTCTGGGCCTATACCAACCGCTGATTGATTTTGCCGGTGCCGGGGCCACCGTTCCCATAACCAGTTTTGGCAACTCCCTTTTGGAAGGAGCACTGGTGGAAGCCGAACGCACCGGATTGGTTGGTATACTCACCGGGATATTCGAAGTAACCAGCGCCGGTATCTCCTCGGCCATCATCTTTGGTTTTATAGCTTCCCTGCTGTTCAAATCGAAAGGTTAAGAGGTTGCTCATGAAGAAAATCAAGTTATTGATAGCATTAGTATCGATAATTATGGCGGCCAACGGTTGCGGACACTCGTCTCCCCCAATAAAGCCCCGCCCCGCGCATATGCCGCAGCCCGGTCAGCAGATAACTATTGATCTCCGGCGGGCCGAGGAGGTCAAAAACCTGATCAGAGAAGCCGGGGAGGTGGAAGATAGCAGCGCGGTAGTGGTGAATCAGGATATTGCCGCCGCCATTAAAGTCAGCGGCTTCAATCGGCTGCGGCTGGAATCGATCCGAAACCAAGCCAGAGAGAGGATTAAACAGGCCCACCCCGGATTCCATGTGTACCTCACCAGTGACAAAAAACTGTTTGCGCAGCTCCAGCAACTGGAGCAGGACATACGGGAATCAAACCTGTCACCACCGGAAGCCAGGGCCAAGGCAAACAAGGTTATCAGTGATATGTGACGGCGGGATATTCCCCTGTCTGCATCCAGTCTTAAAGTGGTTGCTCCCGTCTGGTGACGAACCGCGGCCTTTTAACCGGGTGGCTGTCGCGCCAAAGTTTTTTGTGATGCTCAAGATTTCCGGTATTCCAAGACCAGTTCCGGACGTTCCTTGAAGAATTGCACCAGCCGGGCGATTTCTTTCAGGGTTTGCGGGTTCAGTGTATGTTCAATCATCTCCGTCTGCTCCAGTAACCCCTCTGTAACCCCCAGAAGCTGCAAGAAGTCCTCTACCACCTGGTGCCGGTACAGCAGCTCTTTCCCCAATTCTTTCCCTTTCGGGGTAAGTATTATGTAACCGTATTTTTCGTACGCGACCATCCCCTGCTCGGCAAGTTTCTGGATCATCTTGCTGACCGACGGCGGCTGAACGTTGAGAGCGGAAGCCAGTTCGTTCACTCTGGTAAACCCATGATTCCCGGATAGCCGATACACCATCTCCAGGTAGTCTTCCATGGATGCAGTCAGGTCATCATCGTCTCGTTTCATCAGTTCGCGGAAGGTAAAAAATTCCTCTTCTTCCTTCACCAAACTCACCGCCTTCCGCTGTTTATAAAAGTATATGCCATTAAAACTAAAAAGTATGGCTGTCTATTGCTTCGCCCTCCGAGCACGCCGGCCCCACCTTCCGGTCAGGTTGCTCCCCAATTTGTATGGGTTTCCTCAAAAAAAATACCGGCCGGTAGCTAAACAGCACCGGCCGGCCCTGAAGTTTATATCCTGGACCCGGGAGTCCTTAAACTTCACTCCGTTTTTTGTTCTCCCTGCTCCTTCATTTTGGCGATTTCCTCATCGCGGAGCAGCCTGCGCAGGGCCTTGCCCACCGCGGTGCGCGGGAGTTCCTCCCTGAATTCTATATACCGGGGCACCTTGTAAGCAGCTAAATGCTCCCGACAGAAGTTCCGGAGTTCTTCTTCGGTAGCGGTTTGACCTGCCGCCAACTGGACAAAGGATTTGATAGTCTCCCCGCGGTATTCGTCGGGGATACCTACGGTTATTACGTCTTTGACCTTGGGATGCTTGAACAGGACTTCATCTATATCACGCGGGTAGATGTTGAAACCACCGGCGATTATCATATCCTTGGTGCGGTCAACGATGAACACATAACCGTCCTCGTCCTGGTAGGCCACATCCCCCGTTCTAAGCCAGCCATCACGCATCTGGTTGGCGGTTTCCTCAGGGTTGTTCCAGTATTCCTTCATAACTGTCGGACCCTTAATCCAGATCTCGCCCCGTTCGCCCTGCTTCACGTCCTCCAGGGTATCCGGGTCGACTATGCGGATATCGTTGTCGGGATAAGGAACCCCGATACTAAGAGGTTTCTTAACCCCCATAACCGGGTTGGAGATGCCCAGGGAAGTAGTTTCACTCATCCCCCACCCTTCACTGAAGTAAACATTAAGGTCCTTGGCCTTCTCAATAAGTTCCAGGGGAGCAGGCGCCGCTCCATTATTGACAAAACCGAACTTCTTTCCCAGATCCATGGCCTGGGCCCGGGGATGATTCAGGAATGCGGTCAGCATGGTAGGAACCGCCGGCCAGAAGGTTATTTCCGGAACTGCTTCAATAGTAGATATCACTTCCTCGATCTCAAACCGGGGAAGCAGTACCATGGTAGCAGCCGCGTGCAGCCCGTACATCAGGCAGCAGATCTCACCGTACACATGGAACAGCGGCAGAACCGTAAAAACCCGACGTCTCTCTATCTGAACACTATCGAGTATAGAGGCTCCTGCCATCACCACCTGGAAGGTAGCGGCTACTAGGTTGCCTTGAGTTAGAGTTGCTCCCTTGGGAGTGCCGGTAGTTCCTCCGGTGAATTGGATCAAAGCCGGATCATCCTTTTTAAGATCGGGACGGGGTGGTATCTTGTTGGCGCAACTGTCCAGAAATTCGGAGAAATGGTGCCAGTTCTCCGGCAGACCAAGGCTCTCTTTAGTGCTGACCCCGGCGCCGTTGACGAAATCGGTGATCTTGGTGACCATTACTATCTTTATGCTGGGACATTCCTGAGTCAGCTTCTGCACCATTGGCATCAAGGCATCGAAAGTGATGATAGCCTTCGGCTCGGTTATGTCAATGCAGTGCTTAAGTTCCCCGTAAGTGTACTGGGGGTTCAGGTTGACAACGATGGCACCTGCATTGAGCGCCGAACAAAACGTAAGCACGAATTGAGGGCAGTTCGGCAGCAGTATGCCGACCCGGTCACCTATTTCTACGCCTAAATCGATAAGACCGTTCGCGAAGCGAACCACCATAAGGTACATTTCCCAGAAAGTAATCTCGGTTCCGTAAAAATACGTGCAGGCCTTATCCGGATGAACATTGGCCGTATCTCTCAATATCTGGTAGGCGGGAATATTGGGATAGTTTATCGTCCAGGGGAATTTATAATCCAAGTGGCGTAGCCAGGGCCTTTTCTCCAACAGACTTAACATTGACAGACCTCCATTCGCTTTCTGATTCGTTTTCCTCCCTGCATCAACAGGGGTCACGACAGCATTCCCCATACCTGGAGCCAGGTTCCCGGTTCATCGCCACAGCTATGGCTGCCGTATCTCCGAGGATTCGGCCAAATCCTTACTGTTTTGAACCTGTGCCTGTACCCCCAGGCCATAGAGCATATGACAACAAATCACTATGCTGTGCGGTTTTCTCCCCCCTTCATAATGGCCCACTGCACGGTCGATTTCTCTATCTATTTCCTGGGCGTTATGATGCAAACTAGGCGTTCAGTTGTTTCGATTCGGCCTATTTTGTTTATTCGCTCAATTTATTCTGTTTGCAAAATTCATGCCATGCTTTCCGGTCGGGCTGCTTTGTGCTTGGCCTATATGGAAAAGCGCTATTCTCCGGAATTGTGCCGCCCAAAAACGCGGACCAATTACCAGTCGGAAGTTATGTGCTGTCGCATCCTGGCACGTTCATGACACACTTTGTTTACCGGTTAACCCAACGCAGAATTCCAAGCGCGACGCCATCATTGGAGTGCTCGTTGTTGAAGGATATTGCATGACCAAAAAGCCACAGATTTTTTCTGTGGCTTTTTGGTCATGGGACAGGTTGTATGTTGAAGTCGATAGTATTCAAGCCGGTAAGACCCTGACGTTTCAGAAGTTCCCGCCCGCAAAAGAAGCTCTTAAGCAATGGGCTTAATAATAAATATATACTCCGGGGTCATTTTTCTCAATATTTTAATTAATACCACTTGTGGTTATTTTCAGTTTATCAGTTGGTCTTCGTGACCCCCGCATGCCGGGCATCTGGGGTCCCGTTTGATGGGCACCTCGTCAACCGTTCCGTTCAAGCCGTCAAAAACTAACAGACGTCCCACCAGTCCCCGCCCCACACCCGATAAATACTTGATCGCCTCCATTGCCTGCAGAACGCCGATTACGCCGGGTACCGGGCCTAATACGCCTACCCGGGCACAGTCACAAGCCAAGGTGCTTCCCGGGGAAAAGCAACGCAAGCAGGGACCTCCAAAAGGAATAATGGTAGTCAACTGTCCATAAAAACCGGTGACACCCCCGTGGATCATAGGTGCCCGAAGGCTCAAACAAAACTGGTTGAGCCTAAGCCGGGCCGGCAAATTATCCAGGCAATCCAAAACGACGTCAAACTGCTTCAGTATTTCAGGCGTTGATTCCTCTCCCAAACCCTGGTGGAAAGCCAAGATCTCGATTTCCGGGTTAAAGCGGGAAAGCCGTTCCTGCACCAGCTTCACTTTGGAAATATCCGTGTCATCCGGCCGAAATAAAACCTGGCGGTTCAAGTTGCTGGGGCTTACCACATCATTATCCATCAGGCCGATAGTCCCGACTCCGGCTGCTGCAAGATACTGGGCTGCCGGATTTCCCAACCCTCCCAGACCGACGATCAATACCCTGCCCCCGGCTAAAGCCTCTTGCCCGCCCACACCAAATCCATTGACCACCACCTGACGGCTGTATCGGTAAGAAAATTTCATGGAGTCCTCCTTGACCTGGTCTGTAGCATCGCCCAACGTGGATCAAGCTTTATTGTGCCCACCCGCCGTAATTTCTTGCTTGCTCATTTGAGGGATCACAATCAGTTTTTTTCTTTAACCTCCCCCAGTATCAAGATATCTCATTTTTCATAAAATACCGCCATTGCCGGAGATATACAGGGATAGTATAATTAACGGTAATCATCGATTGTCTTTTCTGAGGAGTGGCTTAAACGGTTTCCCGGGTCTCTGCTTAGGGTTACTGCTCATGGAAATTAGTAACAGGGGGGAGGTGTAGTCGCTTACTGGGAAACCAAAAGGATACAACCATTTATTGAGGGAGGGAATGATAATGACGGTTGCTGGAGTAAAAAACATCTGTGTCGTAGGTGCCGGCAATATGGGCCACCAGATAGCGTTATCTGCTGCTATCGCCGGATATAAAGTCAAGACTACTGATGTCAATCAGGAGATCCTGCAGAAGGCCGAACAATTTGTGGAAAAATACCTGCCCGACAGGGTTGCCAAAGGAAAGATGTCCGAGGAAGTCGCGCAGGCCGCCCGGAGCAATATCTCATTTACCATGAGCCTGGAAGAGGCTGCGAAGGATGCCGACCTGGTTATTGAAGCCGTAATTGAGAAACTGGATATTAAACATACGCTTTTCCGGCAATTGGACGAGATCTGCCCGCCACATGCCATTTTGGCCACCAACAGCTCGTTTATCGTAAGTTCCAAAATAGCTCCGGTTACCAAACGCCCCGACAAGGTTTGCAACATGCACTTCTTCAACCCGGCACTGGTCATGAAGCTGGTTGAGGTGGTCAAAGGGCCCCACGTGTCTGACGAGACCGCCAACACCGTGATGGAAGTCTGCAAGAGCATGGACAAGGTTCCGGTGCTGCTCAAAAAGGAGATATACGGATTCCTGGTAAACCGGATTCTGGCTGCCATTAATAAAGAAGCATTCTACCTCTATGATATGGGAGTCGCCGCCTACGAGGACATTGACACCGCAGTGGTCTATGGTCTGGGCCATCCCATGGGTCCCTTCAGGTTAATGGATTTAACCGGCATAGACCTTGCTTACTACATTGATACCGAGCGTTATCAGGAAACCGGTGACCCGGCTAACAAACCCTCACCCATCGTCGTTGAAAAATTTGTTAAAGGAGAATGGGGACAGAAATCCGGTAAAGGATTTTATGATTACAGTAAGAAATAATAGTATAAGAGGATCACTTAATACTTTGCGTGGGGGGTAGAATAATGGAATTCACCAAGTTGATTGTGGAAAAGAAGGACGGCTATGTGGTAGCGGCCATCAACCATCCACCGGCCAATGCCATGGCCCAGGGCGTACTCAAGGACCTGAACGCGCTGCTGGACCAGTGCCTGGAGGATGATGGGGTTCGAGCCATCGTTATCACCGGATCCGGAGAAAAGCTGTTCTCTGCCGGGGCTGATATCACCGAATTTGCCCATTATCAGGCCGGAGGTAAACCGGAAATCAGCGGGGTAGATGTCTATTTCAAGATCGAACGTTATCCCAAACCGATAATCGCTGCTATCCAGGGCGGCGCTTTCGGTGGCGGTCTGGAACTTGCCCTTTCCTGCCATATCCGTTATATGGCGGACACGGCCATGGTAGGACTGCCGGAGGTCAAGCTCGGTATACTGCCCGGATGGGGTGGAACCCAGCGTCTGCCGCGCGTGGCGGGAAAAGACAAGGCATTGGAAATGATGCTGACGGGAGACTATATCGGAGCGGAAGAGGCACTCAAATACAGGATTGCAACCAGGGTATTCCCCAAGGACCAGTTGCTGGCTGAAGCCGAGAAACTGGCAGCCCGCCTGGCCAAGGGCGCACCTATCGCCATGAAAGCTATACTTAGAGCAGCTACCGAGGGTCTGGAAACCACTTTGGAAGAAGGAATCAAGATCGAACAGGAAGGCTCCGCAGCCTGCTTCGCCAGCGAGGATGCCAAGGAGGGAGCCAGCGCCTTCCTGCAGAAGAGACCCGCCCAGTTTAAGGGGAAATAAGCCAACATCTGTTGAGGCATTTTCAAGGGAAAAACCGCCCCCAAAAAACGGGGCGGTTTTTTAATCCCGGTTTGCCCGGTTGGACGGAAATCACAACGGTCATTGTGCTTGAGGTGTTTCCTCATTCTGACCCGCCGCGGCATTTTTCCTCCCACCGCGCAGCATTTTCTGCCAGTATTCCTGTCTGCAACCATGTATTTATAATACTATTTCGACCTTCATGCAGGAATTTGATGGGGATTGGCGAAATTCAAAACTATAATTGCATGATTTCGCCTACTCGCACTTAGGAGGTTGTACATATGAAGGAACCATCCAACGGTGGTCAGGTAGTTGTGATCACTTCGGGCAAGGGAGGTGTTGGCAAAACCACTACCGTAACCAACGTTAGTATGGGACTCGCACAATTAGGTTGCAAGGTCGTAGCCATGGATCTTGATATCGGTCTGAAAAAGCTTGATTTGATAATGGGCCTTGAAAACCGCGTCATTTACGACATAGTTCAGGTATTAGAAGGCGAGTGCACCCTGAGACAGGCGTTGGTCAAGGACCGTCGTTTTCCTAATCTTTTCATGCTTCCGGCAGCCCAAACCAGGAATAAAGATGATATAAACGAGGAACAGATTAAGAATCTGTGCGCAGAAATGAAAAAGGACTTCGACTTTATTCTCATTGACTGCCCCGCAGGAATTGAGCGGGGATTTCGCAATTCCATTGCTGCCGCCGACTGGGCGGTGGTGGTTACCAACCCGGAAGTATCTGCAGTTCGGGATGCAGACCGTATCATCGGCATGCTGGAATCATCACAATTTAAGGACATAAAGCTGGTAATCAACCGCATCAGACCGGAGATGGTCCGGGGCGGTGACATGCTGAGCATTGATGACCTTTTGAATCATCTGTGCATTGATTTAATCGGCATCGTACCCGAAGATGATGGGGTGGTAATATCAACCAACACCGGAGAACCCATAATACTGAACCAGCGTTCTATGGCAGGACGTGCCTTCTATAATATTGCTCGTCGTTTCAATAACGAGGAAGTCCCATTCCTGGACCTGAATCATACGGGTTCACTCTGGGACCGTATCCGCGAGTTTTTTAGTAAACAAGTCGGCTAGAGGGAGGATGTGATTGACCTTGTTAGATTTTGCTCGTAAAAAGGGGAGCGCTACCAGCCGTAGCAAAGCGAATGACCGACTGCAAACGGTCCTGGCCCATGACAGAATTGGAACCTCTAGCGGTATAATGGAACAGATGAAGAAGGAAGTTATTCAGGTTATTCGCAAACACATTGATACCGAAGAGCCCGAAGTCAATCTGACTTCACGGGGCAGGCAGTCGGTACTGGACATTAATATCCCCTTAAAAGGCAGGTAGTATAGAATTGGCAGTCGTTGATATCAAAGGGCAAAACAACGGCTTGGTATTTGTTTTTCGCCCGGGTACCATTGATGAGTATATCACTGAACTCAAGAACCGTTTTGATTCCAACCCCGCGTTGTTCCGGGGATTTTCTGTTACTTTCCGCGGAGAGGCTCTGAAGAACCTGTCTTCTGAAGAACTGGGGTCTCTGCAGAGATTATGCCTCGATTACGGATTGACCCTGGCCTTACCCCCAACATCCAGGACTACCCGCGAGCGGGATGCGGAGGGCAGTGACATCATAGTCAAGAGAACTCTGCGCAGCGGGCAGAAAATAATCCACGACGGCTCTATCGTCATACTGGGGGATGTCCATGAGAGCGCTGAGGTTATTGCCTCCAAGGACATTATTGTGCTGGGACGTCTGGAAGGAGTTGTACATGCCGGCTGTTTTGGCGACCTGTCCAGCATTGTCCTCGCCCTGAGGCTAATGCCCCGCCAGGTACGAATAGCAGATAAGATTTCACGTCCACCCAGTGACAGTCCACCCAATGAAAACCCGGAAATGGCTTATGTTGAAGATGGCAGCATTTATGTCCGGGAATACAGGGTCCCCCGTTCCAGCAGAAAAAGAGCCTCGAATTGAGGCTCTTTAGAAACTGCAGCATCCCCGTCTCAGTGCCAGGACCGGTCCAGGCCGTCTTCCAACCAGATATCATGTCTTTTCATTAATCGATAGTTTTTTGACTGCATTGTCGCGATTCAATTGTCTGCAGCAGCAGGAAAAGCTTCTGGATTTGGCAAATAAGAGGGACAGGAGAATGAACCGGGGGCCATGTTCGCCGTGCCCCGGGCAAACACGAGAGAGGTGCATTGTTTTGGATTCAAGGATAAGCGACCTTTTGGGATTGATTTTCCGGTTTCCTGCCCCCTGGGTTTTAACCGGAGCGGGTATCTCAACCGAAAGCGGCATCCCTGATTTCCGCAGCCCCGGTACGGGTCTGTGGGAAAAGATGGACCCCATGGAGTTTTCCTCGGTTGAGGGATTAAGGCGCAATCCCCGCGCATTTTTCACTCATGGGCTGCAGACCATTGACACCATCTTAAACGCTCAACCCAACACCGGGCATATCGTGCTGGGACAACTGCAGCAGGCGAGGCTTATCGGCCCCATCGTTACCCAGAATGTTGACGACCTGCACCGCCGGGGAGGAGCAATTCATTATTACGAGGTACACGGACATTTCCGGACCGCCTCCTGCATGAGTTGCCGCAACCAGGTTCCCATCAGTGAGGTGGTAAGTCAGGTGGAAAGGGGACAGATACCACCGGTTTGCGGTTACTGCGGTGGAACCCTGAAACCTGATGTAGTCCTTTTTGGCGATATGATGCCCGCTGACTACCAGGAGGCATCCCTATTGGCCGGCAGATATCAGTATATACCAAAATTGATGATCGTAATCGGCTCCAGCCTAACAGTTTCTCCGGTAAACTATTTGCCTCTGGAGTTCAACCGGATTGCCATCATCAATAATACCCCAACTCCCATGGATTACAAGGCCGATCTGGTTTTGCGTGAGCAGATTGGTGAAGTTATGGGCGGCCTCTGGGATGAGATCGTGGCCCTGAACGAGGGGAACTCACCGGAACCGGTACCCTATGGTTTTAACTTCGGTCATCTCATTGCGTACCTTGATAATGAAATGCGTTTTTTGGCCGGCCAAAAAACGCGCATGACCGCCTCCAGGGAGAGTCTCGCCCGCCACACCGGTTATATTAAAGCCGATCTGGAGGCAGCCCAGAGTATTATCCAAGCCTTTCCCGCTATAGGCCGACAACCCCTGGAAAAAGCCATGTTGCAATTCTACCTGGCGGAGATAGAGAGAATGAACAAGGAGTTCGCCGTCTGGAGTTCCGAAACCGGTATCGAACCCAATGCGGAACAGTCCCGGCTCAACAAACTCCTGCAGGATAACTTCAAGGATAATGTCAATGCATTCCTTACCTATACCAATGAGACCGAACCCCTGCCTGATTTAGTTGAACATTTTGCCGCGTGCGCCGCCGGCTGCTTCGGCTTCTGGTCGTTCAGCAGCCGCATTTTGGGTTTACCCGTCCCATTGCAAGATGAGTGGGAAAACTTTAAGAAGACGGCCAAGAAACACCGGGTCAGGCAGGACCTGGACCAGTTCCTTGAACTCTTCTCGCCGTGATTACCCGGTAAATGGATGCGCCAACCCGTCAAACTGACCCTGATACAGTGCAGGCCCGGTCAAGATCAGGCCTGCACTGTTATGATTGCTGTCGTCCCGGCTGCATTTCTGCCCATCAAGCAATGCTGCACAAGCTGATGGTTCATTATCAGGCTCATGTCAAAATACGAGCCCAGGAATAATTTAAGATTAACCGGACAATACTTGAGGCAGGACCTGCCCTACAGGGCTACCAGGGTCAAGGGGTGGATGGATATATAATGAAAGGAGATTGTAATGATACGCATAAGATCATCCCATAACAACACCGGACACCGCACTCGTTCCGATACCTACACCGTAATTATCCCTATCGCGAGCAGGAGAAAGTCCAAGCCGTCTAAAGGCATCCACGATTTACAGCTGGCCAAAGCTGTCGAAACTCAGTTCAACATCATCCTGCCCGATCTGCCTCCCGTAAATATTTCAAAACCGACAGATAGTTCGTAATTCCCTCCCAGCACGAGATCTCGGCTGGCCGCGCCCTCCCCATGGCGTTATTCATGGAACCAAACCCCGGTTGCTTCGGCATACCCGGGCAGCCGGAAAACCTTCCCCGGACAAGACCCGCTCCACATTGCGTAAGCACCGGGTCACCGGTAACGGATGGACATCTGAACAGAGTACGAGAGTGGTCCCTGCAGTGGGGACGGCCTCTCGCGTTCTTCCATGATCATCGGACACAGACCCGTTGTATACTGCTCAACGGTTATGACCATTTCCTCAAAAGCTCCGAGAACTTTTCCAGGTTTTCCTGCACGCTCTCGTCCCTAACCAGGTCGTCACCCAGGCAGTTCGCCAGGTAATTGCTCAGGACCAAAACCCCCACCCGGGAAACCGCTGCTTTTACGGCAGTAAGCTGCACCATAATGTCCATGCACTCGCGCTCTTCATCCACCATCCGGTATATCCCCCGCACCTGTCCTTCGATTCTCCTTAAGCGCGCTTTTATGTCTTGTCTGCAATCCTTCTCGCCGGCATTCCCCATCATCACATCCCCCTATACCTTCACGGGGTATCATAGCGCCTATACTATATAAGTCACATTTTACCGGTGGGTGTATAAAGAGTCAAATTCTGCGCTCGCCGGGAACTTAACACCCATGGGGGTATTTACACAATTGTGTACGGCCCTGTTTCCGCAGCATTCTTCACCCCCACAGGAAACCATCTGTCTATCCGCCACCAACTATATTACTTTTTGCTTCAGGTTTGTGAACCGACTTCTTATCAGGGAATCCTTTCCGCGCACTCTATGCCGGAAAAGATCCGCCCCCCTCTTCTGGAACATTATGTTTATTATTCCATATTCTGTAGTGGGGGAAGACCGCAGTATGTTGCAATACGAGAGGGGGGGGTAATTTGTCGTTCATCGGCGGTAGAAGGTTCATTTGTCCATTCTGCGGCAGGGTTTTAGGAATCGCTGACTTTGCCGGTCTGGGGTGCCCTTTTGACTCTTCCTTCGGCCTTTTCAACCCATTCCTGTTCAGATTCTGCCCCTGTCGCAGGAGAAGAAGATTCTTCTGTGACAGCTTCATCTAAAGCCTCCTAATAGATAAATGGTCCACAGAATCAGACAACTCGGATAACAACTTGGCCGCGGCCCGGTTTTCCCCTCTCAAACACCGGGTTTGATGCTGATTGGCAAATTAAACCCGGGGGTTTACGGAAGAAACGGTCAAGCTCTGCAAAGACAAATCGGAAATGGCAGGGCGGACTAATGATTGGGGCTTCTCAAGAGAACAATAAAATTATATGCTATTATCATGGACTCCACCGATCAGGCTGGGAGTTCAGACTACAATAATGGAGGCGTTAGAAAACATGATCGCAAACATTGCTACTCTGAAAGCGAAACCCGGAAAAGAAGCTGAACTGGCTGAGATTCTCAAATCGTTCGTAGCGAAAACAGCAGATGAAGAAGGTACCCTGACCTACACCCTGTTGCAATCAAAAAAGGATCCTACCGAGTTTATTTTTTATGAGGTATACAAGGACAAGGCTGCTATGGAACTGCATGCCTCAACCCCTCACTTCAAGGATATCATGATGAGCAAGATAGTCCCCTATCTCGATGGGAAATCCAAGATGACCTTCTGTGACATTATCGCCGAAAAGGGCTGATGCGGTAACAGGTTCCCGGATAACCGCCCACCGGGCAATAACAATCGGATGACATAAAACATAAGGAGCTGTCATACCATGAACGTATTTGATCTTTTAAGCCTCAAGGGGAAAACTGCGGTAGTCACCGGCGGTTCAATCGGTCTCGGGGCTCAGATGTGCAGTGCTTTGGCCGAGGCCGGGGCCAACGTGGTAGTGGCTGCCCGCAAGGTGGAGCGCTGCGCGGCATTGTGTGAGGAACTGGAAAAACTGGGCGTCCGGGCTCTACCGGCCGCCTGTGATGTCGCCAAGGCCGAAGACCGGCAAAACCTGATTGATCTCACGGTCAAGGAATTCGGCAAGGTCGATATACTGGTGAATAATGCCGGTATTACCTGGGCTGCCGACTCCCTTGACTACCCTATGGACAAGTGGGAAAGGGTTTTCAATGTTAACGTAACCGGGCTGTTCGATCTTTCCGCCAGAGCTGCGCGTGTTATGAAGGAACATGGCGGGGGTAAGATCATCAATGTTGCGTCAATTGCGGCCTTTGTGGGAGCCGAACCGGAGATGCAGGATACCGTGGCCTATCAGGCCAGCAAGGGAGCGGTAGTCATACTTACCAAAGACCTGGCAATAAAATGGGCCCGTTATGGCATCTATGTTAATGCCATAGCCCCCGGTTATTTCCCCACCCACATGAGCAGCGGCCTGCTGGAGATGACAAAAGACCGGGTTCTGCCCCGGATACCGCTGCGCCGTTTTGGCGGCGAGTATGACATGAAGGGCCTGGTTCTGCTGCTGGCATCCCCGGCATCCGATTTTATCACCGGACAGACTTTTATCATCGACGGCGGCATGACCTGCGGGTAATACTACACCCCGGGTCATCGGGATGAGCGGTATGCCGGGTTGCAAGGCGGGGAGATTACCGTATCCCGGAACGCCCGACACCAGTCTTACAGTAATCGTTGATGGTTGAGCAACTTTCGTTATAAAACAGGTATCCCGTACCACGGCAGCCTACCCCGTTCGGGTTTATGATAAACCTGGCGTTAGGATATCAATGGCAGCCGTGGTACGGGATTTATCGTTGGCAGCATTACGTCCGGGAAGTACGCCCAGGCTACGCCCTCTACCTTGGGTTCAATCTGCCGATGACCGCGTATTACCGGTATTGAAATCTGCACCTGCACTGGTATGCAATTCGTTTTCAAAATATATGCTGGTACTGGGGAAGGCTACCGAAACCCCTTCCTTTTCCATTATAGCCATAATTCTCAGGTTCACGTCCTCCTTCACCCTCAGGTATTCCTCCCACACAGTGGTCCTGGTAAAAAAGTAGAGGAAGATGTTTAAGCTGCTATCCCCGTAGGAATCAAAAAAGACAAAAATGGTTTCCGGGTGGATAGCGGGATGATTCTGCAGCATTTCCCGGATATCCGTGACGCATTTCTCGATCTTGTCCCGGGGGGTATCAAAGGTAAGCCTGAGGTTAAAGGTAATCCTCCGTTTGTCCATACGGCTCCAGTTGGTAACAGGTTCATTTGCCAGAGTAGAATTGGGTACAGTTACCACTGCCTGCTCGAAGGTGCGAATTTTGGTGCTGCGGAAGTTGATGTCCTCGACGATCCCCTCAACACTGGGTGTTAATATCCAGTCTCCGATAGAAAAGGGCTTGTCAGTGATGATTACAATTCCTCCAAAAACATTGGACAGGGTCTGCTGCGCCGCCAGAGCAAAGGCCAAGCCGCCCAACCCCAGTCCGGCGATAAAGCCGTTGACGTCATAATCCCACTCCTGCAGGAGAACAATTAAAGCCAGCGCGGCAATTACAAATTTCAGCACCCTGGTTATAAACGGCAGTAATATCCGGTCAATTTTGACGCCCGGCAGACCGGTGTGTTCCTCTGAATACTGGCCGTAAAGCCCCACTACATTCCAGAGACAGGAAGCGGCTAAAATCACCAGAATCGAACGAAACAGCCGGGAAACAAGGACATTGGTTTCGGTACTGAGCGGCAGGTAAGTTAACGCCAGGTAAATTCCCAGAGCAATAAAGAAGAATTGCAGGGGTTTATCAAGAGCAGCCACCAAAAAGTCGTCCAGCTCTATCCTGGTTTTGCTGGTTAACCTGTACAGCAGATTGATTATCTTTCTGACAAAGAACTTCCTGAAGAGATATATAGCCAGGAAGATACCGAGCGCAATAACGACTTGGTTAATCCATGGGAATAATGCCTCGACTGAACAAATATTCCTGATGTTGGCCACGCCCGAAACACCCAGAATTGGCAGCAACTAAAATCACCTTTTCTATATTGCTATTGTAATAAGCAAAATACAAACTGGTGCGGCCTGACGGTACCAAAGGATAGTTGCACCGAATATCCAAGCAATACATGAACTTGCCTTTCATTATCTCAGAAATCAAGAGACTGCTTCAATACTCAGACCAAAGTTTTGCCATCAAAAGCCTCCGATTCCTCCAACGATACCTATACGCCAACCGAATCAGGGACTTCCGCAAAAAAATAACTTTCTGTTGTTGGGAGGTATTTTTTTCCATTAGGCGAAGTCCTTATTAAATATCAACCGGAGGCGCAAGATGGTTGACCCTTATCTGAAACTGGTTATCCCGGGCAATGACTACACTCTGGAAATAAGCGAAAAGAGTCCGGGTGTTCTCTTACTGGAAATGGTCCCCCATGAAAATGCCCAGCATGACGGGGGATACGTGGAAGTCCAGAGCTCGGTTCTGCTGGATATGCTGAGCAAGATAGTAGGGAAAAGAAGCATACTCTAGAAGTACCGGAACGCAATTGCTCACCGGTTTCGGGGTTTCTGCCTGCAGCCAGAAGCCTCCGCTCTGGGGCCGATGGCCGGATCCGAACCGGTGATCTGGGATTACGATCCATAGGAAATGGATGCCTCAATTTACCCCCGGTTAGTCAACGATAGCCAATTGTTGTTGAGCTGTTCCCGCGGTGGCATTACCCTTTTATGAATTGTTTTAATTCGTCCTGAACGCTTCCTTCAGCCATCTCTACCCCGGAGTGATAAGCAGAGCGGCAAATAACATGGGTCGACACCGGCGAGGTCAGGAAAACAAAAAATATCCCCAAGAACAGTTTAATGCTAAAATAACCTTCCGCAAATAAGAAGAACAGAAAAGTCCCCAGAAGAACAAACAGTACCCCCAGGGTAGAACTCTTGGCAAGGGCATGGGCTCGATTGTAAATATCGGGCAGGCGAATATAACCGATAGAACTCAGAAAACTAAAGATGGTTCCGGTTAATATTATGAGGGCGCTGATCAATTCAATCAGATTGCTTCCGCTCAATGACAACACCCCTCTCGATAAATCTGGCCAGTGCTATGGTGCCGACAAAGGAGAGAATCCCAATGAGTAGAATTACTTCAAAAAAGGCGGTACTTCTAATTAATACCGAAAAAATCGCTACACCTGCTATCAGGTAAATGCCTAATACATCCAAGGCCTGAACGCGTTCGGGAGCGGTGGGCCCCTTAACCAACCGATAAATCGTAACCAGGAGAGAAAAAACCAATAAGCAAAGCGAAAGATATAATATTAACTGGATCACGATCCTGTCACCTTCCTAATAGCTTCTTCGAATTTAAGCTTTGACAGAAAAACCCCATCACTCAGTTCAGGAATGTCCATGGCATGAATGTAGAGCACCTTATTATCTGGAGAAATCTCTACCACAACTGAACCGGGGGTCAAGGTAATGAGAGCAGCCAGCAGAGTTACCTCTATATCCCTTTCCAGGTCGGTTTCGAAAGCAACAATTCCAGGTTTAATGTCAAGTTTCGGTTTAATGATCCTCTGTATAACCACAATACTGGAAGCAAACAGCTGATAGATAAAGAGCAAAAAGAGATTTATCACCGCCTGCACCGTAAACAGATAATACTGAGACGAGAAGAATTTGCGCATTACAAATAAGACCACCAACCCGACCAGGTACCCGCTAAGAAAACTCAGGGCACTCCAATCATCTTGCAAAAACATCCATAAAAACCCGATAAACAAATTGATCAAAACCTGCAGGGCTATTGGGATCACCTCTATTCGCCAAAAATCACTGACCTTTTGGGACCAAAACCGCTTCGATATATATATTCGGGTTCATCAAACCTTCCACTGCCAAATCCACATACTCGTGAATCCCCTCGGCACCTAAACCAAGACCAATGGTCAACAGGGTAAGAATGGTAATTGGCAGTAGCAAGCCCCTTGTTGTTCCTTTTTGCATGTCTTCAGTCAAATTAGTATATCCCCAGAAAACGTTCATAAATATCTTCATAGCTGCATACAACACCATCAGGCTCGTAAAGAGGCCTATTCCACCCAGCCAAAAGTAACTGGACTGAAAAGTTCCCTCGATGACAAATATTTTACCGATGAAACCACTTAAGGGCGGTATACCTGACAGAGATAAGGCGGCAATGAAAAACATCCAACCCAATTTAGGATGCAGACGAATCAGGCCGCTCATCTCCCTTAGTTTCCCGGTGCCGGTCAGATGAATAATTGTTCCTCCCGCTAGGAAGAGAAGGGCTTTGACGATCATGTCATGGATCAGATAATAGACCGAACCTCTGATCCCCACTAGGGAAAAAGAGGCGTAGCCCGCCAAAACAAATCCAACCCCTACCACCACTGTATAGGTAATAATTCTTTTGATATCCCAATAAGCCACCGCTCCCATGGCTCCCAATACCATGGAAGCAGCAGCCAAAATCCCTATAAAGAGGTGAGTAATACTTGGTTCGTGGTAGAAGACCAGAGAAAACAAGCGGATAATGGCATAGATGCCAACCTTGGTCAGCAAAGCCGCAAAGATAGCGGCTATAGCGGTAGGGGGCGCACTATAAGAACCTGGAAGCCAAAAGAAAAGAAACAACCCCGCTTTTAAGCAGAATACAATTAGAAACAACAGCGACACAGCTGTCAACAATTCGCCTTGTCCCGCCTCTGCTACCCGGACCGACAAATCAGCCATATTCAAAGTGCCGGTCATGGAATACAGGAAAGCAATGGCGGTCAGAAAGAGGAAAGAGGAAATCATATTAATTAAGATATATTTTGTAGACTCCCGTAACTGAATCCTGCTTCCTCCCAGGGAAATTAACACATAAGAGGCCACCAGCATAACTTCGAAACAAACAAACAAGTTAAAGATATCTCCGGTCAAAAAGGCACCATTTACCCCGGCGATGAGAAATAGACAAAAGGAATAAAAGTAATGTCTCTCTCTCTCAGGACCAATGGATGAAAAAGCATAGAATAAGCAGCAAAAGGTTACGATGGCGGTGACCAAAACCAGCAAGACCGCCAACATATCCGCCACCAAGGTAATGCCGAAAGGAGCCTTCCACCCGCCTAAATAGAGGATCTGAATCCCTATGGTTCTGATCTGCTCCAGCAACAGAACGGATACTATCCCAATAAGGACGGTGGCCAAAAGGCTTAAAAACCGATGAAGCCAAATATTATCTCTCAAAATAACCATTACCATCCCAGTGACTACAGGAATGATAATGGGCAGTATAATTAAATTATTCATCCTCGTAACCTCTTAACTGCTCTAAGTCATCGGTCCCTAACACCCTGTAAGCACGATAGCTTAATACCAGGAAAAGTGCTGTAGTCGCAAAATTAATAACAATCGCTGTTAATATAAGAGCCTGGGGCAAAGGATCGGTAAATGTGAGCCCTTGTAAACCGAGAATGGGAGGACCGCCCTTTTTTAACCCGCCCATGGTCAGTATCAGCAGATTAACCCCATGACCTATTATCGATGTCCCCAGAATAACCCGGAGCAGGGTTTTCGACAGGACCAAGTAAGTACCGATGGCAAATAAAACTCCAACCACAATTGACATGCATGTTTCCATTTAACGATCATCACCAATACTAATAATAATAGTCAGAGATGCTCCGATGACAGTCAGAGCCACGCCGACATCGAACAAAACTGCGGTGGCAAGGCCTGTCTCCCCAAAAATCGGAAGATTTGCCACCCCGAATACCTGATCTAAAAAGGGCTTTTCATCAACCATTCCTACTATCCCGGTAGATACTGCGATCAGTATCCCTATTGCCGTCACCACTTTGAAATCTACAGCAATGTTATTCCGAACCTTTTCTATATCATCCACCAGAAAAAGGAGAACGATAGCAGCTACAAAAGCCAGTCCCCCAATGAATCCTCCCCCGGGGTTGTGGTGTCCCGAAATAAAAAGATGAATCGAAAAGGCAAGTATGATGAGGACTACTGCTTTGGCAGCAGTTCGCAGAATAACATCATTTGGTCCCTTCATCTTCCGTCCTCCCTGCCAAACGAAGTTTAATCAGCACATATACCCCCAAGCCGGCGGCGGACAATACCAGGATTTCCAGCATGGTATCAAAACCCCGGAAATCCACCAGGATGGCGTTTACAATATTATTGGCCCCGGCCAGCTCATAAGCGTTTTCATAAAAGCTTGAAATAGACTTAAACATTTTGTTTCCATTGGCTGACAGGGCCAGGACGGTAACAACCAGGCCAACCCCGATCGAGATAACACCATTTACGACTTTATAACGAATGGGACTGTCATCCTTTTTAAGCCTGGGCAAATGATAGAAACACAACAAAAACAACGTTATGGTGATGGTCTCCACCACCAGCTGAGTGAGGGCTAAATCGGGAGCTCGAAAAAGGACGAAAAAGAAAGCAACCAGAAATCCTAATGCCCCCACCGCTACAACGGAAGTCAATCTGGTTTTAGCCAACAAAACGGTTAGAGCAGCACTAAACATTCCCACCAGCAGCAGCAATTCATAAAAACTAACCGCCGAATCCTGGGAGGAATTAAAGAATGGGCTGCCAAACATCAGAAGAGCGCCTCCGACGGTCAAGATCATAAACCCGAAGATATAAACCAGATAATCCCGAGCCGACCCGGTCATGTAGCGCTCAGTGATGAGACGAGAATAATTCTCCATTTTTTCAAGAATGACTTCGTATATATTGTTTAAGGTCAGTGCTTTCGGATAATAACGATAGATTACGTACCATTTCCGCAGAGTTTTGTATAGCAGTACCCCTATGGCCACAACCCCGATTGTCATTAATAATTCGGTATTCAAACCATGCCAGGCGCTGATTTCAATCTGCAAAAGCCCGGTTTCGGCAAAGGTCGGTAAGACCGCCTCCCAAGCCGGCTGGAATAAATATCTTAGAAAGACATTGGGGTAGAAAAATATGATGATCACCAGGCCCGCCAGTATCAGGGGAGATATCAACATGCCCAGAGATGCTTCGCGTGCTCTCTTCATTAATTTCTGGTCTCTCGGGACTCCGGCAAATGTTCTGAAAGCAATAATCATGCAATATACGAAGGTCAAGACACTGGCCGCCCATGCCAGAAACAGCAGGATATTGCCCCAGGTTTCCATCTGAAAGATATTCATTTTCGAGGCATTTAACACCGCGGAAAAAAACAACTCCTTGCTTAAAAAACCATTAAAAGGAGGTAGACCGGCCATGGCCAAACTTCCGACCATAGCAAGGAGGAAAGAGATGGGCATCAGGTGCAGTAAGCCCCCCAGCTTTTTGATATCCCGGGTTCCCAGTTCATGGTCAATAATGCCCACCACCATAAACAAACAACCTTTAAAAGTGGAGTGATTCATCAGGTGGAAAATTGCTGCAAAAATGGCTATAGCGTAAATCGCGCCTTCACTGACAACTTCAAAATACAGAGCCGCAGACCCCAAACCCAACAAGCTCATAACCAATCCCAATTGGCTGATGGTAGAATACGCCAATAACGCTTTTAGATCCGTTTGTCTGATGGCGTTAAAGGAACCGTATAATAGGGTGATGATGCCAATACCTGATACAAACCAAAACCATTCCGGAGCCCCGCCAAAAATAGTCGTGAGGCGAGCAACCAAATAAATACCCGCTTTCACCATCGTAGCCGAATGCAAATAGGCACTCACCGGAGTAGGCGCCTCCATAGCATCTGGCAACCAGATACTAAAGGGAAATTGGACGGATTTGGAAAAAGCCCCGGTCAGAATCAAGACCATGGCGGGAACAAACAAATAATGAGACTGGATTATCTCGAATCTGCTTATCATCTCGCGAATGCTGTAGGTATCCGTAACCATAGAGAGCAGAATGAAACCGGCCAACATCGAAAACCCGCCAAAGATGGTAATCAGCATTGATTTTAGTGCACCGGATCTTGATTTCTCCCGCTGAAACCAAAAGGCAATCAGTAAAAAGGATGATATGCTGGTCATTTCCCAGAATACATACAAGACAAAGACGTTATCAGAAAAAACAAGGCCCAGCATCGACCCAAGGAAGAGAAGCAGATAGACGTAGAAGTTGTCCAGAGCTTCCCTTTCCTTGGACATGTAATAAATCGAATACAGGATAACAAGAAAGCCCATTCCCGCAACGATTAGACTAAAAAGAAGGGATAGCCCATCTATATTCGCAGTCAAATTAATATCATAAGAGGATATCCAGGGGAGGACCAAATAGATTGTCTTACCACTGGCGATAGAAGGATTAAGTGACAACAGGTAAAAGAAGATTACCAGAGGGACAAAAAGAACGAGCCAACCCGTATGGATTTTCGGGTTGAATTTCTTATGTAGGAATGGAACCAATAGCGCGTATATAAACGGAAAACCAAGTGCGAGGTAGAAACAAGACATCTATCCTCCTCCTTTCAATCATTATTTGTGAGCGTTCTGGCTAGAGTGTAACAAATTTTGTGTAATAATGTAATTTCGAATAATGGGGATAATAATGTTGGCCTTTGCCTGGCGGTGGATAGAGCAATGCTGGAGAGCAATCCGAGCGCCCTACAGGATTTGACCGAAAGATGGGGGTATTCCAGTGGGTACCCCCCTATCAACCCCACCTCTCCGGGAACCAATGCCATGAACTCTCAGTAGATGCTTCCTCTTCTCTTGAGTTGGTCGTTCAAGGTTAAGTCTACCGCAAAATGAACAGCCATCTATAATATGCGGCTTTGCCGGCTGCTATCGGATGCTGTCCGCCTATTGAGCGCTTCCATGTTATTATTTCCGCTTGCCCAAAGTCCAAGAACTTGTCCCAGCTTGACTTGTCGCTCGCGACAGTATGGACTTACCATTATTTAAACATTTTTTAAGGATTGACTCAATGTCAGGGCATCCGTTAATATTCATACAATGGTTCCTGGTATCCAACGATTTACATCACGTTTCCGAGGTGAAAGGCAGAATGCTGAAAAAGAAAAAACGCACGGACGAAAGTATTCTTGTATGCGTCTATTACGGGCCCAACGGTGAAAAGCTGATACAGCGCGGCTGTAAAATTGCCCATGTTTTTAACTGCCCCCTCTATATTTTGACTGTGGATCGAAAACCTTTTGAAGAACTGGATGCCGAAAAATCCTATTACATTAACAAGTGGAAACGATTAGCCGAAGATAATAATGCCGACGCTTTTATCCTAAAGGATAACGAAGAACGTCCCACCTACAAAGTAATCGCTGAAGTTGCCCGTGAAAAAGGAATAACCCAAATAATTATGGGCCAATCACCCCAAACCCGCTGGGAACAGATTGCCAAAGAGTCCATCGTTAATTCGTTAATACGAGAAATACCTTTCGTAGACCTTCATATCATCTCGGTTGCTCGTTATCTTAAAGATCCTGACCGCAATTATGAAAAAGGTGTGCGGGCTTACCTGGTGAAGGATGACGAACACTACCGCCTATGCTTCAAATGTACAAAGGACGCCGTTTATGAAGGCATTTTCTTTAAAGAAGTCTGTACCGACTTTAATAATGGATTGTTTAGATTCATGAAAAACAATGAAATATTACAGGTAGAGGTAGTAGAAGATATTGTTAAAGATTTTACCAATGTGGAACTTCAAACCAACGCTGAAGACAGTAATCCGTTCTAGGGGAGTACACGAATCACTGTTTTAATGGTATTCAGTTATACTAACCTCCGCACCTGTGGAATGATACCTTTTCGAACCCAAACATATTTACGCCATAATTACGATGCTGCATCGCGATGTTTTTATGTCATAATGCAGACAAAACCTGCTTTCAAGCCGTTAAGCCTGGTAGCGGGTTTTCTCTTTTGCTCACACAAAAACCCCTCGCGCTATGAGGGGCCTTGGTTTCAGATGGAGCCGATGGCCGGATTTGAACCGGCGACCTGCTGATTACGAATCAGCTGCTCTGCCACTGAGCCACATCGGCCTATCCTTCTACGCTATACATATTATCAACTTACCGGCCAAATTTCAAATGGGAAGATCCCCGCTTGTGCTCATATTATTTGCGGCCCCATAAGGAATTATCCCTGCCGCTCCCTTTCCCGTTTGAGCTCTTCCCCAGGACGTTCCGGGTACCACTGTAGAGACCAACCGCAGATAGTCCGATGACCAGCCCTTGCAGGACGGCAACAGCCATTGATTCCTCCGGATTACGGAGTCCGATTCCGGCTATCAAGCCTAGTCCAACCGCCAGCAGAGGAACGTACCGGTTGGAAAGACCGGCCCTTTTCGCCACCTCCGCCAGGCCATTTATAACGGGAATCGCCATGGTAAGTATGTAATCATGTGACATATTCAACCCTCCCGGACTTAAGGTAGTACATCTTATGCCCGGGTTACCTGGTTGTTAACTGGAATACCATGACGGTTTGCTAAATCCTGTTAGTACAGGCGGGAATCAAAGTGAATGAGAGCGTTTAATTCATCCACCGGTTCCGAGGTTTTGGGGTTAAGACGTCCTCCCCGGAATTACATACGTCTTTTCTCTCTTCTCCAACAGTTACTCGCCGACCTCCCGCAGGTGTTCACGGGAGTTCAGTTGTTTAATCTGGAAGACATCGCCCTCGAGTTCCACCACACTGATGGCGGCGTTATGATGATAGTACTTCCTGAAACAGCTTAAATCATCACCGTGGAGGTGGCAGCCCAAAACCATCAGAGCCCCGCCATGAGTAGCTACTACCACCGTATCATCCCGGTGGGCATGGATAATCCGGTCAAACCCTCGAATTACCCGCTCGGCAAAATCCGTTATCCTGTCTCCTCCTGATATATCGGCGTTTACCGGATCCTCCAGCCAGGTGCGGTATGCTTGTTCTCCGAATTTATCCTTTATCTCCTGGGCGGTCAGACCTTCCCAATCCCCAAAGTTTATCTCCCCGAGTTCATCAATAACCTGAACCGGAAGCCCGTGGGGACGAGCGATTATTTCAGCCGTCTCGCGGGCGCGCCCCAGATTACTGGAATAAATAGCCTTGATCTTTTCTTCCCGCAATCTCTCTGCGACCATTTCAGCTTCCTGTCGTCCTCTATCACTCAGGGGTACATCTATGGTACCCTGGTACTTTCCTTCCTCATTCCAAATTGTCGATCCATGTCTGATTAGAATAATACGCAAGGCAATTCCTCCATTCCCAAAGCCGGCCGTTAATCACCCGCATATCCAACCGGTTTGAGTTCAGGTCACCGTTTGAACAGTTCCCGCCGATTAAGCCAACCGGTCAGCTCCTGTTTTTGCAGTTTAAGCGTCTCAGGTTAGAAAAAATCCGGCTAAAAAAGATTATAACATAACAGCAACCCTGGAGATTCGGTGCCGCAAGGCTGTTTTCTCTTGTCAGGCACCTTCGACCGGGCCTTCGCCGCGGTCCTGCTTTTCGGAAAATCAATTCCACCCTGCAGTCGCTGGACTGTATTACGGATTATCCGTCCGCCGGTCGGCTCAAAAAGTCGCGCTCCCGCCACAAGTACTGGAATATTCCTGAATATCCCGCGTCGGATTTATGCAATATTGTAATGCGGGCTTTTCAAGCCCTTTGGCAAAGGAGGTGAAGCTGTGGAAAAAATCAGCCGCGTGACAGAACCGATCAGCCGGGTTAAGTGCGTAGTTGACACCTGCTACTACTACCAGAGCGGGGATAAGTGTATGGCTGAACAAATCGAAGTCAAACCGCCCAACTCTTCAAGCACTGAAGAAACCGACTGCAATACCTTCAAACCCAAGCAGCGCTTCTAACGCTCCGAGGCAGGCCGGATCCGGCCTGCCTTCACAATCTCACTCTTTGTGTGGATTGGTAGTCTCACTGTTCCTCGCTGTTTTCCGTCAGGTACGAGGTTACTTCGGTCTCGATCTCTGGAATTTCCGGACTTATAGCAGGCATTACCTGTCCCTGGCGCAGAAATACGCTGTACCCGCGGATGATGTAAAACCCATCATGTGGAGCAATCTCCCCTGGTTTTAAACTTGTCATAATCGCACCCCTTCAATCTCTTTTCTACTATTATTGCTCCCGGGAATGACTTTAACCTTATAATTATCTCCAGCCTAATATCGCAAAATGCGACAAATTGCTATAATTAAGGCAGCTAGTTGGCGTCGTTATTATTAATCCTGGGGGTGTCAAAAATAAAAGCACTATTTCTCCGTGACGGTCTCAAGTTATCCCTGGAAGAGACTGAAAAGCCGACCCTGAAAGAAGGCCACGACATGATCGTTAAGGTTACCGCCGCCTCGATATGTGGTAGTGACCTTCATTTTGTCAGCGGCGAGGTTCCCATGACGCCCAATTTTATTATTGGCCATGAGGGCGTCGGCATCGTTGAAGAGGTGGGTCCTTTCGTCAAGAATTTCAAGCCCGGTGACCGGGTGGTCATTCCCGGTGGGGTAGCCTGCGGTACCTGTCCCGAGTGCCGGGCCGGCAGGCATTATGCCTGTGAAAAAGACCTGATGTTCGGTGCCGGTAAAAACAAAGGAGACCTCCCCGGTGTCCAGGCTGAATACACCAGGATTCCCTACGCAGACAACAGCGTAGTCAAGATTCCAGACAGCGTCTCCTTCAAGCAGGCTCTTCTGGTCGGTGATGTGCTGTCTACCGGTTACATCGGTGTTACCTACCGTCCCCCACAGCCCGGCGATGATATCGCCGTTTTCGGCTGCGGTCCGGTCGGTCTATGTGCGGTGGCTTCGGCCAAGCTGTTCAGCCCCGCCCGCCTTATTGCAGTTGACCTGGAGGATTACCGTCTGGAGACGGCCCTCAAGATGGGTGCCACGCATGTGATCAATGCCGGGGAAGCCAGAGCGGCCCGGGAGATCCGCGGCCTGACCGGAGGGGTAGGGGTACAGCTTTCCATTGATGCAGCAGCTACCCCGCAAACCATTGATGACTGCCTGGCGTGCACGGCCAAGGGCGGGTTTATCTCCATGATCGGAATGAGCCCCTTCCATGTCAACGTTGCCCTATTAAAGCTGTTCTACAAGAACCTGACCATGGTGTCGGGCTACACCTCACTGCATGAGATGAGCCGCCTCCTTAAACTGATTGAATTTGGCAAGATAGACGTTACCCCGCTGATTACTCACGAGGTGACCCTGAGCAATATCCTGGAGGGCTACCGCATCTTCGGCGAGCGTCTGGATAACTGCATCAAGGTTATGGTGGTTCCCGATTGATCCATTTCGTGGTAGGCGGGGCCCTAACCCCTGCCTACCACGACTAGTCAGCATCCCCCGGTCGCACCAAAAACATCCCGTGCCGCCGGGCGGCACGGGAGGCCATGGGGACCGGCTTAATACTGTCAATTCAGTTGCCAAACCCCTGTTATTGAGACCGGGCTACATCACCCGCTGGAGCAGTTCTGCCAGGCGTGGGGTCCCGATCTCTTCCAGCTCGTATCTTACCCTTACCGCCGGTTTATCCAGCTTCATTACCCGGCGCAGATCGATAGGAGTTCCGATAATCACAGTCTCCGCCGGTGAGCGGTTGATGGTCTCCGCCAGCTCGGCAATCTGGTTTTGGCCGTAACCCATGGCCGGCAGCAGCTTTTCCAGGTGGTTATATTTCTCGAAGGTCTTTTTGATGGAACCCACGGCAAAGGGGCGGGGGTCAATCAACTGGGCGGCCCCCAGCTTTTCAGCGGCAATCATCCCCGCGCCGTAGGCCATATCCCCGTGGGTCAGGGTGGGGCCGTCTTCGACTACCAGGACCCGCTTGCCCTTTATAAGGTCCGGTTCATCAACCGTTATCGGCGAGTTGGCCATGATGATCTCCGCTCCGGGGTTGTTGGCGGCCACCGCAGCTTTTACGGCCTCCACCGCTCTGGCATCCGCTGAGTCAACCTTGTTTATGACTGCTATATCGGCCCGTCGCAGGTTGGTCTCCCCGGGATGGTAAGTGGTCTCATGGCCGGCCCGGTGCGGATCCACTACGACAATATGCAGGTCGGTGTAATAGAAAGGCAGGTCGTTGTTGCCCCCATCCCACAGGATTATGTCCGCTTCCTGCTCCGCCCGGCGCAAGATGGTTTCGTAGTCAACCCCCGCGTAGACTACCATGCCCATGTCGATATGAGGCTCATACTCTTCCCGTTCCTCAATGGTACACTTATGGAGGTCCAGGTCCTCATAGGTGGCAAACCTCTGGACCACCTGCTCTTCCAGCCTCCCATAGGGCATGGGATGACGGATAACCGCCACTTTTTTCCCGGCCTCGGTCAGTATCCTGCCGACGTAACGGGTGGTCTGGCTCTTCCCGCTGCCGGTTCGGACTGCAGTTACCGCAACCACCTTCCTGGTCGATCTGAGCATGGTCTTGTTGGGCCCCATCAGCCGGAAATCAGCCCCCAGCGCATTAACCAGCGAGGCTTTATGCATAACGTAGAGGTGAGATACGTCGCTGTAGGCGAAGACCACCTGGTCTACTCCAAGCCTCTTAATAAGTTCAGGCAGTTCCTCCTCAGAATATATAGGGATGCCTTCCGGATAGCCCTCACCGGCGAGTTCAGCCGGATAGCGTCTCCCTTCAATATCCGGGATCTGGGTGGCGGTAAAAGCCACTACTTCGTATTCGGGGTTTCCTCGAAAGTAGGTGTTGAAGTTGTGAAAGTCTCGGCCGGCAGCTCCCATAATAAGTATCCGTTGTTTTGCCACTATCATCTCTCCTTCTACCATCTGCCTTCCTTAGAGTCAACTGACCGGCAGGCGGGAGTATTAATCGGTACGGTGTTTTTCGATACTTCTATCACTGGACATCACCCGGATATCAGTGCGGTGCTCCCAGCCCAGGTACCGGTAAAACTCCAGCGCGTGATGATTGTTATTTAGTACAAACAGGTGAATCTTGTGGGCACCGAGCTTCTCCAGCTCTCGGCATACTGCATCCATCAACACCCGGCCCCACCCCTGTCGGCGCTTCTCCGGGCATACGGCCAGGTGGTAGATGTACCCGCGGCGGCCGTCAAAGCCGCCCAGGACGCTTCCAACCACCCTCTCCTCTTCAGTGAGCAGGAAGCAGGTGGTTGGGTTCCGGCGGATAAACCGCTCCAGGGATTCCCGGTCATCGCCTTTTCCCAGACCCACACCGTCAATGGAGCGCCAGAAGCCGATCAGGTTCTCGATATCCCCTGCTGATACTGTCCGCATTTTCAAACCAGTGCCCACAATTATGCTACCCCTTGGCGAGAGACTCACTGCATAACCAGTGCCATGATGGCCTTTTGGATATGCAAACGGTTTTCGGCCTCATCAAAGACTATGGAATTGGGACCGTCCATCACCTCGTCGGTAATCTCCCGACCTCGTTTGGCCGGCAGGCAGTGCATCACAATCGCATCAGGTTTAGCCAGGTCCAGCATCCTCCGGTTAACCTGAAAAAGGGCGAAGTGTTTCTCCTTCTCCTCCGCTACCTTCTCCTGTCCCATGCTGGCCCATACGTCGGTGTACACAACATCGGCGTTTTCCACCGCTTCGTAGGGGTCCTCGACCACCCACAATCGGGCCCCGGTTTCCAGGGCATCCTGCCTGGCGGCTTGCAGGACCTCCTCCCGGGGCTCATACCCCCGCGGACACCCGATTACCACATCCATTCCGGTTTTCGCCCCGCCGAAGAGCAGGGAATGAGCGACATTATTGCCGTCTCCAATGAAGGCCAGCTTGATGCCCTTAAGGGTTTTCTTGTATTCCAGTATGGTCATCAGATCCCCCATTACCTGACAGGGATGAAGGAAATCGGTCAAGCCGTTGATAACCGGAATGGTGGCATGTTCCGCCAGTTCCAGGACCTCGTCATGACTGAAGGTCCGGATCATTATCCCGTTGAGATACCGGGACAGGGTTAGAGCAGTATCCTTGATAGTCTCTCCCCGCCCCAACTGCATATCCTTGGGACTCAGAAAGAGCGGGTATCCTCCCAGTTGGTATATGCCCACTTCGAACGATACCCGGGTACGAGTGGACGGCTTCTGGAATAACATGCCCAGGGTCTTGCCTGCCAGCACCGGGTGAGGTTTTCCTTCCTGCTGCATCTTTTTCAACTGGAGTGCAAACTGGAGTATGTAGGCAATCTCGTCCGGGTTAAAATCATGAATAGATATAAAGTCCCTTCCCTTAAAAACCGGGTTCATAGCCAAGGCCATTTATCTTATCCCCTTTCATACAGCTACCCTCACACATCAGGTGGTCAGGCCTGGAACGATGCTGTGTGATACGGTCCTCTCTCCCCAGCAGTATCCGGCATCCCCTCCCGGGAGGAGCCCATTATGGGTCCCATTCCTGCAGGGACTGCTCCAGAATGCCGACCGCTTCCTCCACCTCGCCCCGAGTTATATTCAGGGGCGGTACCAACCTCAGTACCCGGGGCCCGGCAGAGATGAGCAGCAGTCCATTCTTAAGACAGATATCAACTAGTCCTTTGACCTCCGCCGCAAACTCAATACCCAGCAGCAGCCCCAGCCCTTTAACGGTGACGGCTCTCCCGTCCCTCCCGGCTATCCCTTCCAGCTTCTGGCGCAGGTATTCGCCGGTGGCTTGAACCTGTTCCAGGAAGGAAGGAGCAAATATTATCTCCATCATCTTAAGGCCTACGGCACAGGCCAGGGGATTCCCCCCGAAGGTGGACGCATGGTCTCCGGGGACAAAACCGCCCGCTACTTCGCTGTCAGCCAGCAGGGCACCGATGGGGAATCCTCCACCCAGAGCCTTGGCCAGTGTTACTATGTCGGGCTTGATGTTATACTGCTGGTACCCCATCATCTTCCCTGTGCGGCCCAATCCGCACTGAACCTCGTCCAGGATCAAAAGGATCCCTTCCTCGGTGCACAAATCCCGAAGTCCCTGCATGAAGGAAGGATCAGCGGCGTTTATACCCCCCTCACCCTGAATGGGTTCCACCATAACAGCACAGGTCTCATCGGTTATGAGGGCTTTAACCGACGCCAGGTTGTTGAATTCAGCGAAATCAACCCCGGGCAGTAAAGGCTCAAATCCCTGCTGGTACTTGGTCTGTCCGGTAAGAGCCAGGGCGCCGGTGGTTCGCCCGTGGAATGAGTTCCGAAAAGCGATAATCCGGTAGCGGTTGCGCCCCTGACGCCGGAAGTACTTGCGGGCCAACTTGATGGCTCCTTCGTTGGCCTCCGCCCCGCTGTTGGCAAAGAAGGCCTTATCCATGCCTGTGGCCCGGCAGAGTTTCTCCGCCAGTTCCACCTGGGGAACATTCCAGTATATATTGGAACAGTGCCACAACTTCTCACCCTGCTCCCGCAAAACCGCGGTCAATTCCGGGTGGGCATGGCCCAGGGCACAGACGGCGATCCCGCTCATAAAGTCAAGGTACTGCTTGCCTTCAGCATCCCACACCCGGCTCCCCCGGCCTTTAACCAGGGCTACAGGAGTACGCCCGTAGGTGTTCATTACGTACTGCTGTCCCTTATCAATAACTGTCTGGTTATTCAAAAAAACAACCTCCTCTTCCTCCATCCCCACGGTCGCCGCCGGCTCTCTCCCCGGTGGGGCCCACGGCCCGGGTGCACGGTTATGTCAACTGGCGGCACCTAAACAGCGGTTCCTCTCCTTACTATAAACAGGGGTCGGTGTTGCTCTTATCCCCGAACCACCATAGTTCCGCTTCCCTGGTCGGTTAAGACCTCCAGCAGGATGGAATGGGGAACCCGCCCGTCTACGATGTGGGTCCGGGCAACCCCGTTTTCCAGGGCGTGGATGCAGCACTCGACTTTGGGGATCATCCCCCCGCTGATTATCCCGGCAGTGATCAGATCAGGTATTTCAGACACCCGTATGCTGGAGATCAGGGTGGAAGGATTGTCCGGTTCGGCCAGGATCCCGGGGACGTCGGTCAGGAGAATCAGCTTGTCGGCCTCCAGAGCCACCGCAATCTTGCTGGCAACATGGTCGGCATTTATGTTGTAGGTCATGCCATCCTGCCCGATGCCGATAGGGGCTATCACCGGAATGTAACCAGCCTCCACCAGCGGTTTCAGAACACAGGGATTGATACAGGTAACCTCTCCTACACAGCCCAGCTCTTCGGCCCCATTCATCTGTACCGCCTGGATCAGAGCCCCGTCCTTCCCGGACAGACCGATGGCCTTGCCGCCACACCTATTGATACCCGCTACGATCTGCTTGTTGATCTTGCCTACCAGGACCATCTCCACAACTTCCATCACTTCCGGATCGGTAACCCGCAGCCCCTTGACAAACCTGGTTTTGATCCCCAGTCGGTTAAGCATGCTGGTGATTCCGGGCCCCCCGCCATGAACTACAACCGGGTTCATCCCCACGTACTTCATAAGCACCAGGTCCTGCATTACTGCATCCTGCAATTCCGGAGCCCCCATAGCTGCTCCTCCATACTTCACCACTACAGTCCGGCCGTAAAATGCCTTTATGTACGGCAGTGCCTCCACAATGATCTGAGCCTTTTCGAATGCCGAAACCATATTATCTCCCCTCATCATCACGGCCACGCTCTCCTGCACCATCCTTCCCGTGGTCGGGACCGGCCAGGCACCCGGCCGTGGCTCTATTTATTGTAAAAAGTATCTCTCTATTATTCTCAGCTTCGGTAGCTGGCGTTTATCCTTATATAATCGTAGGTCAGGTCGCATCCCCAGGCTGTAGCCCGGCCGGTTCCCTGGTTAAGAACCAACCTGATCTTGACCACTTCCTGAGCCAGGTCTTCCCGGGCCCGTTCCTCGTCGAAAGGCATCCCGCTCCCGTTGCGAGCCACCTGCTGCCGGCCCAGCCAGATATCTACCGTATCAGGGTTAATGTCGACTCCGGAGTAGCCGGCAGCACAGATTATCCTGCCCCAATTGGCATCCTCTCCGTAGACAGCCGCCTTAAAGAGACTCGATGATACAACCGACCGGGCCACCGTCCTGGCTTCGCCGTCATCCCTGGCTCCGGCCACTTCCACCTCGATCAGGCGCGTGGCCCCCTCTCCGTCCCGGGCTATCATTTGGGCCAGAGCCATGCACACCTGGTCCAGAGCCTGTTTGAAGATAGAGTAGCCCTCGGAAGCCGGACCTTCTATTATCTCATTCCCCGCCTGCCCATTGGCCATTATCACGGCCATATCGTTGGTGGAGGTATCACCATCGACACTGATCATGTTAAACGAAACGGCGGTAGCGTCACGTAGAGCCTCTTGGAGGCAATCACGGGTTACTGCCGCATCGGTAGTGATAAAGGCCAGCATGGTGGCCATATTGGGGTGTATCATCCCCGAACCCTTGGCCATGGCACCTATCCTCACCACCCGGTCCCCGATTGTAAATTCGGCTCCCACCTGCTTGGGAACGGTATCGGTAGTCATTATGGCTGCAGATGCATTTTCTCCCCCGTCCCGAGACAGGAGGCTGCAGGCCTGTTTAATACCCCTGGCGACTCGATCCATGGGCAGGTTGACCCCAATCACCCCGGTTGAGGCCACCAGGACCTCATGAGAATTAATACTTAACTCCCCGGCCACCAAGTGAGCCATCTGCAGGGTATCCTCCACCCCCTGGGGACCGGTGCAGGCGTTGGCATTGCCGCTGTTCACCACCAGAGCTCGAACCGGGCCCTTCTCCACCGCCCGGCGGGTGTAAGCAACACAGGAAGCCTGCACCTTATTGGTAGTGAAAACCCCGGCTGCCTGGCAAGGATACTCGGAATAGACAACCGCCAGGTCCCTATCCTGTTTCTTGATATGAGCCTCAATCCCCGAGGCCAGAAACCCCTGGGGAAACGTTACCCCCTCTTGAACCGTTTTCAAGACATGAATCCTCCTGTTACACATAAATTCCGCTGATACTGATATGCTTTCCCCAACCAACCCGCCGCTATCCCATCGTCCCACCATGACGCGGAAGACAGGCATCTGCTAATCAACCACCCGGTATCCCGCCTTCCCATTAATTACGGTTACCAGAACCCATTATCTACGGGTATATGGCCGGGGCTTTTAGAGCCTCCGCCTCATCCAGGCCGAAGAGCAGGTTAAAGTTCTGCACCGCCTGGCCGGCAGCCCCCTTGGTCAGGTTGTCAATCGCGGTGATGACTATAACCCGGCCCTCATCCGGATTGGTGTAAACCCCTATATGAACGTAATTGCTGCCGTAGACCCACCTGGTCTGAGGATAGGTTCCCGGCGGCAGCAGCTTGACGAACCTCTCACTGCCATAGGATTCCTCCAGGACCCGGCGTATCTCATCCGACCTGGCTCCCGGTTTCATCTCAGCATAAGCGGTAGTCAGGATACCGCGGCTCATCGGTACCAGGTGTGGGGTAAAGGTAATGGAGACCTTCTCCCCCGCCGCCGCGCTCAACTCCTGTTCAATCTCGGGAGCATGGCGATGATTTCCCACTCCGTAGGCCTTGAACCCCTCGTTAACCTCACAGAAATGGGTATTCCGGCTCAGGCCGCGGCCGGCTCCGGAGACTCCTGATTTGGAATCGACTATAATCCCTTTGGTGGAGATGAGCCCTGCTCTAAGCAGCGGTGCCAGGCCCAGTATGGCACCGGTAGGGAAGCACCCCGGATTGGCAACAATCCTGGCCCCTTTTACTTCTTTCCGATATATTTCCGGAAGCCCGTAGACTGCTTCCCGGAGAAGATCCGGGCGTTCGTGTTCCAGGTGGTAATGCTTCTTGTAGGTCTCAACATCCTTTAATCGGAAGTCGGCTCCCAGATCCACACATTTGATACCGCTTTCCGCCAACTCCGACACGATAGGCACCGAGAGCCCATGCGGCAGGGCCAGAAATGCCGCATCGGCCTGGGTTTTTAATTGCTGGAGATCGGTCTCCTGCAGGGTTATATCCACCAAACCCGTTAAACTTGGGTAGAGCTCGGAGATCTTCCGCCCCACATTATCAACACTGGTAACGGCCGCTATCCGGACCTTTTCATGCAGGGAGAGGACCCGCACCAGGTCGGCTGCGGCGTAACCATCCCCGACGATAACAACTCTAATCACATAACACGCCTCCCGGTAACGCTGTTTTATAATTATACATCTGTGTGTATATTTTTGCAATGGGATTATGCAGTGAATCCCAAACTCCAAGGACCTGCTGCCCAAACCTGCATATATTCTGCAAATACAAACCCCGGAGGGTTCCCCGGGGTCTCTTACGGTAATGAATTCGGTTCAATTTCAAGATTGATGCACGAGGGCTGACCCCCGGCATCACTCTTAACAAATTCCGGTGGAGGCTTACAAACGGCAATGCCGATCCGGATTACCTCTCTTTGAATACCGGCTGTCTCTTTTCGATGAAGGCCTGCATACCTTCCTTTTGGTCCTCAGTTGAGAAGCATATGGAAAGGAGGTCCAGCTCAATCAACTGGCCCCTTTCCAGATCTACCTGCATGCCCTCATTAATGGCCTGCTTGGCATATCGGACCGCCAGGGGTGCCTTGGAGATGATCTTCTGGGCCAGTTTCTTCGCCTCGTCCATTAGCTGATCCGCCGGTACCACCCGGTTGACAAGTCCTATCTGCAGTGCCCGGTTGGCATCGATCATGTCGCCGGTAAAGATAAGCTCTTTGGCCAGGCCGGTACCAATTAAACGCGGCATCCGCTGCGTTCCGGCAAAACCCGGGATAATCCCCAATCCGACTTCCGGCTGTCCGAACCGGGCCTGGTCGGAGGCTATTCTGATGTCACAGGCCATCGCCAGTTCGCAACCGCCTCCCAGGGCAAACCCGTTTATGGCCGCAATGATCGGCTTGAGCATTTTCTCCAGCTTGAGGAATACTCCTTGGCCCAAAGCTCCGAAAACTTTGCCTTCAACCGCGGTCTGGCTCTGCATGGCCACAATATCCGCACCGGCCACAAAGGCCTTGCCGGCCCCGGTTATGATAACGACTTTGACTTCATCATCGGCGGCCACCATATCAATGGCCCGGTCCAGGTCATTTAAGACATCCGAGTTCAAGGCGTTGAGCGCCTTGGGGCGATTAATCGTCAGTACAGCAATAGCTCCGTCCTTTTCCATCAGCAGGTTGTTAAACTCCATTCATTTTTCCTCCTTTCACAAATTACCGCTTGTCCGGCTCAATTTGCATATGCTTTATATTCTAAGTCTGGTGGTCAAAACCTTCTTTTTTCTCGTTTACCAGCGGTGCTGTTTGGCCGCATACGGCACAGCGATCCCCATCCAGATTTTCCAACCGGATCCGGTAACCCTGTCTGGTCACCAGGAGCGCCCGGCAGTGGGAACACAGGGTGTCATTATCAAACCCCGCCATGTTACCGACATATACGTAATTAAGATTTCGGCCGGCGACCTCGCGGGCCATGGTCATGGTGGCGCGGCTGGTCGGAGGCAGACTCACTTTATAAGCTGGGAAATAGGCGGAAAGGTGCAGGGGGATAGAAGGATCTATCCCGGCAATCCATTGCGATAGTTCCTCGATCTCCTTGGGGGTATCATTCAACCCCGTAATCAACAGAGTAGTAACCTCAACATGGGTGCGGCCTGCACACAGCTTGATAGTTTCCTTAACCGGTTCCAGGCGTCCACGACAGTGGCTGCGGTAGAACCCCGCGGAAAAGGATTTGAGGTCAATATTTAGCGCATCGATATGGGGGAGGATCTCTTCCAGGGGCCCTTGATTGATGTACCCATTGGTCACCAGGACATTCTTGAATCCTCCCTCCTTAATTACCGGGAGAACATCTCGCAGGTATTCGTACCACATCAGGGGCTCAGAGTAGGTGTAGGCCACACCAATGGAACCCCGGGACCGACATTCCTCCGCCAGCCTTAAAAGTTCATCAGGCGACAGGAACCTGGTGGGTGCATCCTCATGGGCGATCCGGTAGTTCTGGCAGAAGCCACAGGAAAAATTACAGCCTACCGTCCCTACCGACAGTATGTTCCAGCCGGGGTAAAAGTGGTAAAGCGGCTTCTTTTCAATCGGATCCACGGCCAGCGAAGAATACTCACCGTAATTGGTGGCATAAAGGGTTCCGTCCAGGTTTACTCGCACCCGGCAGATCCCTCTTTTCCCGGGCTTTATCCGGCAGTTGTGAGGACATACCTCACATTTGACGTTTTTCTCCTCCAGCCGGCGATAAAAGGCAACCTCCGCTTTCATCAGTAAAACCGCCTTACCTCGAATCTTTCCAGGTCCACCTTGCTCCCGGGGCGGATCCCGGCCTTCTGCATGGCGATACCCACCTGCTGCTCAGCGGTGTCCACCCCCTCCAGGTCCGGGAGCAGCACCCCTGACTTGGAACCCTGTCGCACAATCACCCCGTACCGCTTCGGGTCCAGCTCAGAAATGCTCTGCACCGGCTCCGGCCGGCTGAGGACATCAACTGAGTATTCCAGTTCCGGGAGTTCCTCCTTCTGCACCGGTGAAAAACGGTAATCCTGAGTCCCGGCGCTGATAACATTCTCACGGATCTCCAGGGCCAGGTTGGCCCGCACCGGCTGGAGGGTGCCGATACACCCACGCAGCTGTCCGTCCTTCTTGAGGGAAACAAAGGCGGCCGCAGCGCAATTCATTTCCTCCGGGAGGGGTTCCGGCGGGGGAAGCCTCCTGCCCGATTCCACGTACGCCTCCAGCGACTGCCGGGCCCATCGTACCAGAGGCGATTCCCGTTCCCGTCTTTCCCTGATTTTCTGCTGTCTCTGCTGCACCAGTTGGGTATACAGGCTGGCTGTCCGACCCCCTTTCGGGTTAAGGCCGGCCACCAGGTATCCCACCCCGAAGGGGCCCTCATAGGAAAATACCTGCGGGGTAAAGCTGTGACCATCCATGCTTCCCATGAGGACGACCAGCGACCGGTAACCGCATTCCCCCGCATTTTCTCGGAGGTCCGCCGGAATCCGCAGCAGATCCAGCGTCCGCCCCTGGCCGATCAGCTCTTTCACCTGCCGATCAAACACCGGCCCATCGGGATGATAGGAGTAGGGGCCCTCCTCTTTTAGACGATGGGACATGTCACCGGATGCCAATACCACCGTTCTAAGCCCGAGTTCATCCGCCGCCTCGCGGAGCAGCATACCGAACCGGTACAGATCCTCCAGGGGAATCATACCGTAACTGACGGCCAGCAAAGGGATTTCCTTTAACCCTCCCTGCTTTAAGTAGTGCAGGGGTACGGTAATCCCGTGGTCCAGGTGCGGATTCAGGCCGAGCTCGTCCTGCTGACCGGTAATAGCTACCACCGGTATGTGATGGGTTGCGGCCTTGCTCTGCAGCAATTCCAGGAATTCAAGGCAGTTGGGATGCCGGAATTCCAGCTTCCTCTGTCCAAACTGCGCCAGGTTGCCTTTCAGTTGGGGGTCACCCAGGATGGAGACGGCATCCCGAAACACGTTCCCGTGAGGGGTGATTACCACCAGGATTTGGGGATCCCGCTTGACGATCTCCGCTGCCAGGCGGTTCATACCGGCCACAGTCTGTTCCACCTGTGTTAAATCCCGACCCCCGATCTCCGGGATCAACATAGGGGGGTGCGGGGCTACGGCTCCGTACACGATCATAGCCTTCCCTCCTCTGCTGAATATTTAATCACACCGGACAGGATGGCATAGGCAATCCTGTTCTGGTACAGCTCATCCAAAAGGAGACGTTCCTCGCGCGGGTTGGAGATAAAACCGACCTCAATGATTACTGCAGGCATCGTTGTTTTCTCCATTATATAAAAATCACCCTCTTTGGCCTTGCGTTTATTATTCCCCAGAACCCGAACCAGCTCATCCTGAATACAGTTGGCCAGGAGCCGGCTTTCCGGGCTGTTGGCATAATAGAAGGTCTGAGCGCCATACCACCTGGGCGATGGATCGGCATTGGTATGGATGGAAAGGAACAGATCCGCTTCCACCTGTTCAGCTTTGGCCACCCTCCGGGAGAGATCGCGCCGTTTTTTCTCCAACAGGCTCCCCTCGAATTCACCGGCGAGGTCGGTATCGGTTTCCCTGGTCATGACTACCATGGCCCCGGCCTGGCTCAAGGCCCTTGCCAGCTTCTTGGCTATCGCCAGGGTAATATCCTTCTCCGGCACTTTGGTCTGCCTGCCCGTCGCTCCCGAATCAATCCCTCCATGTCCCGGATCGACAACAATCGTTTTCCCGGCAATACCATACGACAAGGTGGTGACATCGGATTCAGCTCCGGCATAAATCCTTCCGGTTAACAAGGTCAGCATAGCTGCTGCTACTAAGAATATTTTCACTTTTTTCCACGAAAGTGTCCACCACAAGCTCTCCCACTCCCCTCCAATAACCCCGCCCGGGTTTTGATTATTAGTTTATATGCAGGGGGGAGCCACTTTATAAAGGGATAGGAGCGGATTAAATATTTCCATCACCGGCGGAGCGCCGACATGAGCCTGGATCAGGTGGAACTCTTTTGCTAGAATGAGTCTAGTGAACACAGTTTTAATGGTGAAGATATCATGCCCAACCATACCACCGGGGTGCTGTCCCCCCGTCACCGGGTGGACGCCCATGTTCATATAATGACCCACCGCCGGGTAAGAGGCGGTATCAAGTGGGTCCGACCGGTCGCTCCGGATTATTACAATTTAAGCCTGGAGGTTACCACGGAAGAACTTCTTGCCCACCTGAAGGAGGAAGGAGTAGAGGCCTTTTTCAACTTCTTCTATCCCCTGAAACCCGCAGAGAGCGAGGAAATCAATGAGTGGCATCAGGAATTCGCTGCCGTTTGTCCGCAGGCCATTCCCTTCGCCTCGCTGCATGCCGGCGACGAGAACAAGGTGGAAATAATAAGCCGGGCACTGGACCGGCAGCGTTTTGTGGGGTTTAAGTTCCACCCGTATATCCAGGGTTTTTCCATTCTGGACCACCGCCTGACCCGGGTGTTCCAGGAGTTCCAGGAACGCCAGTGTCCGGTAGTCATTCACACCGGTTTTGCGGAATTCTACCGGCAACCGTCCATGGTAGAGGACACCAGGGAACTGCTACGGCGTTACCCCCGACTGCACCTGGTGGTGGCGCATATGCTCTATCCCGATCTTCCCCTGGAATGCTGGCCGGCTCTCCTGGATGAGTACCCTCATCTGTACCTGGATACCACCAATACCCTCATGTACTGCCGGCCCGGCACCCCTGACAGCGAAAGCCTGCAGAAGCTGATTGCCTCCCACAGCTCGCGGCTGGTTTTCGGTTCCGATTTCCCCATGGGAACCCTTTACCCTACCGGAAAGCTCCATGACATCGCCGCCCGCCTTTGCCCCGACCAGGACAGCCTGGATGACCTGATGTGGCGTACTGCCTGCCGTATTATCGGAAAAGACCTGTTCGCCGACCTGGACGGTGGAGATACGATAGACAGCCGGGAAAGCCGGCACGTGGAATAAAGGATGTAGTATGCGGAAACACCTGGGACGGCCGGTGAGCAGCACCGGATAAATGTATATGGGGTAAGATCAGGGCAGTAACATCACGATGCGTCCGTATGGCCGTCGTCTGCTGTGACCAGCCATTACATCCCCTACGAAGGTGTAGAAGTGAAGACGGGGATTATGGGAGCGAGCCGCCCGAGGGTTATATGCTCCGCTCTTTAGTATCTCTTGCGTTTGGCAGTTGATTCGATGCCCAGTTCCATGCGGTACTTGGCAACGGTCCTCCGGGAGATCTTGATCCCCCGGCTGCGGAGCTTGTCCGCTATCTGCTGGTCGCTATAGGGGTTACGCGCGTCCTCCTCGATTATCATTTCCTTCAACATGCGCTTGATGCTGCGCGATGAATAACGTTCGCCGTGCCGGGATTCCAACCCGCTGCAGAAGAAGTATTTCAGTTCAAATACGCCCTGGGGGGTTTGAATGTACTTGTTGTTGGTAACCCTGCTGATGGTGGATTCATGAACCCCCACCTGGTCGGCAATCTGTTTCAGATTTAAGGGCTTCATATGTTTTATGCCCTTTTCCAGAAAATCGCGTTGGGCTTCTACCAGGCATTTGGTTGTATTGTAGAGGGTCAACCGCCGCTGTTCAATGCTCTTTATCAACCAGTGAGCCGAATTAATACGATCTTCGATATACTTGCGGGTCTCGCTGTTAAAAACGCCCGGCTGGCGCATCATCTCCCGGTACATGGGGCTGATCATCAGGCGGGGAGAATTGCCGTCGTTAACAATGATCACATACTCATCATTAACCTTCTCCACTGTAACGTCGGGAATCAGGTAACGGACATCTCCTCCACTGCCGTATTGCCTGCCCGGTTTCGGGTCCAGGGTCTTAATCAGATCGGCAATATCCTGCACCTCAACCACATTCATCTTCAGAGTGGCCGCGATCTTGGCCAGACGCCCCTGGGCCAGGTCCCCTAAATAGTTGCGAACAATTCGCTCCACCTGTGGATAAAGCCTGTTGGTCTGGGTCAACTGAATCAGCAGGCATTCGGTCAGATCCCGGGCGCCAACCCCGTAGGGCTCGAAACCCTGGATCACCTTCAGCACTTCGGCCACCCGGGCGATGCTGACCCCCAGGCTGGCTGCTGCTTCTTCCAGGCTTATGCGCAGATAACCGTTATCGTCAATGGAGCCGATCAGAAAAGCCCCAATGCGCTGGTCTTCTTCCTGATTCAGAGCAATATGCATCTGGAACAAGAGATGCTCATGCAAGCTCGGAGCCGCGGCCTTATACTGTTCATAATGACTCTTAGGTTCCTGCCCGCCAATATAACCCAGGTCACTGCGGTCCAGAAAGTACTCCCACCACTCCACCTCCGGCGCGGTATCGTCTTCAACCGCATCAACCGTATCTCCTTCCGGACTGTCACCCTCCTCCCTCAGTTCCAGGACGGGATTCTCAGCCATCTCCTGCTGAATGTATTCGGAGAGTTCCAGGGAAGACATTTGCAGGATGGCAATAGCCTGCCGGAGTTCCGGAGTCATAAGGAGTTTTTGCTGTTGTTCCAGATGCAGATCATGAATAAGCCGCATTTCCTAATCACCTACTACTAAAATTCGACATAATAGTCCTTATTTCCTGCTGCCGGCTCAGGACAGCCTGTCAGAAAGCTCTTCCAACTTCCTCATGCGATAAGCCACCCCCGACTTGCTGAGCGGGGGACTCATCATCTCCCCCAACTCCTTGAGACTGGAATCGGGGTAATCCAGTCTTAAGACTGCCAGCTCCCGCAGATGTTCGGGCAATCCGTCGACGGTTAAACGTTCAATCAACCGGCGGATGTTCTCCACCTGTCTCCAGGAGGCCTCCAGGGTCTTTTCCAGATTGGCGGTTTCACAGTTCACCTGCCGGTTTATCTGATTCCTCATTGATTTATAAATGCGTACATTCTCAAACTCCAGGAGAGCGTAATTGGCTCCCATTAACCGCATAAAGTCTACAATCTGCTCCGAATCCTTCAGGTAGAGCAGGAAGGTATTCTTACGCTCGGTCAACCGGAAACCTACTCCCTGGCTCTCCGCCAACCGCTGGACAGAAACCGCCAGTTCATAAGTGGGAAAAACCAATTCCAGGTGATAAGAAGCCCCAGGATTGCTGATCGAACCACGGGCCAGAAAAACTCCCCGCAGGTAAGCTCTTTTGCAGCATTTTTTTCTGACCATCCCCCGCTTGATCCCGTATATCAGGCGGTTATCATCATCAATAAGTCCCAGCTTGTTTAGTATGCTTATATGCTGCTCATCCAGGTTAGCCCGCACCTGATAGTAACGGTTGGTGTTGAAACGGCGTTTGGTCTCCATGATTACGGTAAGCGGAAACTCAAACAAGACCTTAAACAGCTTAAAAGCTTTGCGGGCTATGCCAGCATTATCGGTGGCAATGCACAGAGTTTTGGTACTTCCGCCGGTAAGCTCCAACTGGCCATTAAGCCGCAGCAGGGCCGATAATTCAGCCACCTGACAGCATCGTTTCGCGGGGAAAATCCGGGCCAGTTCATTCTTGGTTTCTATGGAATAACTGCTCACTCCAGCCAGTTCAGCCCCTTTCTCTCGTAAATTATCCTCATCACAGTCCTGGCCAGGGCTTCGGAATCATGCCAGGCCACATCTTCCTTGCCCAAAAGCGAGCCTCTTATGCACTTAACACCTCGGTCAGCCAGCTCCCGCTGGTCAAACCTGACCGGTTCCGCATCCTCCAGTCGATAGCGGGACTCCCGCTCCTTGTCAACCGGGGTATCATTGACCACCACATAGTCGATATGGCCGGGTCCCAAATGACGGGACACCGCATCCAGGTGATCGGTAGCCGTAAAACCGGTAGTCTCTCCCGGCTGCGTCATAATGTTCACTACAAAAATGCGGAGCGCCCGGGTTGTACGCAGGGCGTCGCCAATCTCCGGAACCAGGAGGTTGGGAATGATGCTGGTAAACAGACTCCCCGGTCCCAGGATTATCGCATCAGCTTCGCGGATGGCCTCGATGGCTTCAGGCACGGCTCGGCATTGGGGAGGGTCTAAAAATACCTCCTTAATCTGCTTGCCGGCTCCGGTGATTGAAGTCTCTCCCATCACCACCGTCCCGTCCGTCATAGTTGCTCCCAGCGCAACCAGCTGCAGGGTAGCCGGCAGGACCTGTCCCTGTACCGCCAGGACCTTACTGACTTCCGCAATTGCTTTTATAAAATCCCCGGTTATATCTGTAAGGGCGGTAATGAGCAGGTTCCCCAGGTTATGCCCTTCGATACCCTTTCCTTCAACAAAGCGGTGTTGAAAAACCCGGTCCATCAGGTTCTCGGTCCGGGCCATGGCTACCAAACAGCGGCGGATATCGCCCGGCGGCAGCATCCCCATCTCCCGGATCCTGCCGGAGCTGCCCCCGTCATCCATCACCGTCACTATAGCTGTCAAGTGATTGGTATAGTTTTTCAGCCCTTTGAGCAGAACCGATAGTCCTGTGCCCCCGCCGATCACCACAATGCGGGGTCCTCTCCTTTTCTGCACATCCCGACGCAAATAGTCGTAGATGTTAACCGAGGCCAGCGAGGATGCCAGGTCAATAACCCCCCGCGACCCCTTCATGAAACCGTAAAAGGCCAAACCTACCCCGATCAATGCCAGTATAATACCATATTCGATAGAAATAAACGTTAAATCAAAGTAATAGTGTTTTATTATGCTAATTAAGGCCACACCCAGAACCAAGAGCCCCGCTCCCATAACCAGGAACCCTTTCTGAGCCCGGGCAAAGACCCAAAACCACCACAGTGACTTTCTCATAATTCGTTACCCTTGTATTTATCAAGATCACGGTGTTTGATAATCGTCCGGTAACCCATCCGGCGCACCTCGTTACCTACATAATCGGCGACCACTACGGAGCGGTGCTGTCCGCCGGTGCATCCGATGGCCATAACCAGGTTGGATTTCCCCTCCCCTACATAGTGGGGGAGCAGAAACTTGAGAAAATTCATCAGCCGGCGCAAAAAGGATCTGGTCACCCGGGGTTCCATAACATAACTGATCACTCTCGGATCCTCGCCGGTCCGGTGCGAAAGCTCATCAACATACTTGGGGTTGGGAAGAAAACGGACATCAAATACCAGATCGGAATCAAGCGGCAGACCGAATTTGAAACCAAAGGAAAAGACGGTAATGGTAATCAGCCCCGCCTCTCCTTCGGAATAAAGCCGCACCAGTTCCTCCTTCAACTGGTGGACGTTGAGGCTGGAGGTATCGATTATGGTGTCCGCCTGTCCTCGCAGTTCCTCCAGCATCTGTTTTTCAAGTTTGATCGCCTCCGGCAGGGGTTTGCTGTCCTGGAGGGGGTGTCGGCGGCGCGATTCCTTGAACCTTCTTATGAGCACCTCGTCCCCGGCTTCCAGGAACAGGATATCATAATTCACCCCCTGGGCTGACAACTCCTCCAGAGCCCGGAAGAGGTCATTAAAAAACTTGCCTCCCCGGACATCCACCACAAAGGCCACATTCTTAACCCCTTCCGACTGGCTGCTGAGTTCCGTGAATTTGGGTATCAGGGCCGGTGGCAGGTTGTCAACGCAGAAGTAGCCCAGGTCCTCCAGACAGTTGGCGGCCTGGGTTTTTCCCGCTCCGGAAAGTCCGGTAATCACCAGCGCTTTTATCGCTTCCTTTTTCCCGTCCACCTTTCATCCCTCCCCAATCGGCAGTTGGCTATTCTCTCGGCCGGTATCCCCAAGCTTTGCACCAGCCAGGAGCCGTACTCCAGCTCCCCTACTGTATCATGATAGTGCGCATCACTGTTAATTACAAACTGAACCCCCGCCTTGAAGGCGGTTTCTACATCCTCCGGCCTGGGGTGGCGGTGTCCACAGTTTATCTCAAACAGGACCCCCTCCCTGACACAGGCCCGGGCTACCTCGAGGATATCGACCTCGAAGAAAAGTCCGGGATGAGCCAGAATATCCACCGGGTTGTTCTCCAACGCCGCCACCGTCGCCCTGGTATTCGCGTTAACCGCCTTTCGCCTCCATCCCGGCCCCAGGCGGCGCAGGTGATTGTTTCCGAACAGCCGCCAACCGTCCCGGATATTACCGGGGATGGTATAAGGATGGAGGCCGCATACGAGTACATCCAGTTTTTCGCAAAGCCGGAAGGGAATATCAAGCCTTCCCTCCAGGTCTATAATATTGGCTTCCGCCCCCGCCAGTACGCGAACCTCGGGAATGTTCAGGCTATTAATCTCCTGGAGGAGCTGCTCGTAACGGCTGAGGCCGTCAACTCCGAGAACCAGGAGGCGGGGCCCGTGATCGGTCACCGCCACCTCGGACAGCCCGCGCCAGCGGGCCGCCTCGGCAATGCTTTCCACCTGCTCCCGCCCGTCACTGTACCGGGAATGGGTGTGGTAATCGCCATAGTATTTCAATATCCCACCTCAGAATACTTGCCAAACCCGGCATTATACACCTCGTCCGCGGCACTCCCGCCCGTCAATCAGCAGGCATGCCAAAAGGCCGTCCGGAAACTCCGCATTTAATCTTGCGTCCCGCCAGGGCCAGGCAGCCCATAAGACCGGCTTCGCTTCCCAGTCGAGCCGGGAGGATCTTGAGCCTCCTGCTCAAACTGGAGTAGGAGCGTTCCTTTACTACCTGTTCCACCCCCCGCAGGAGGCCTCTGTAGCCGGACACCCCTCCCCCGATCACTATGGCCTGGGGATTAAACAGATTGACCAGGTTGGCCGCTCCTATTCCCAGGTAGCCAATGGCTTCCTCCATAAGGTGGACGGCCTCGCCATCGCCGGCCGCCGCCAGTTCGGCCACCAGGCGGGCATCTATCTTTTCCGTGCAGCCCTTAACCACCTCCTGTAAAGCCGCCATCCGACCACGGGATACCTCCTCCCGCGCCGCTCTGGCCACTGCGGTTCCTGAGGCCAGGGCTTCCAGGCAGCCGCGGTTGCCGCAGCTGCAAACCGGACCCTCGGGTACGATGGTCATGTGCCCGAACTCTCCGGCTCCACCGTCGATTCCCCGGTAGACCTCACCATCGATGATAATCCCGCCGCCGATACCGGTACTGACGGTAAGGTAGAGCAGCATCCGGTACTCCTGCGGGTAGCCGTAGGTGTACTCCCCGAGGGCGGCCAAGTTGCCGTCATTATCCACCCACACCGGGACCTGCAGGATCTCCTGCAGCATTTCCCGCAGCGGAACATCCCTCCACTTGAGGTTGGGAGCCTCATAAACCAGGCCGGTTTCGCCATTGAGAGGACCGGGGGCGCCAACTACCACCCCCCGCAGCTTATCCTCCGGTGCATGCCGGCCCTTGAGTTCAGCGATAAGGCCGGTCATCCGCTTTAGAACCGCCTCCAACCCCCGGGCGGCTTCAGTGGGGATAAGCCTCTTGCCCAGCATTTGTCCCCGGTCATCAAAAAGACCGGCCAGGATTTTGGTTCCTCCCAGGTCGACCCCAGCCATTATTTCCCTGTTCATACTCAATACCTCAAATTATGTTTCCGGTTTCCGCATATACCCGGCGTCACCCGCTTACGACGGCTTATAGGAGCAAACCCGAAGGGCCTGAGTAGGCCACCGGCGTGTCCCCTGCGGGTTCAGCCTTCTTCCCTTAATGGCAGCCCGGCTCCGACCTTGTAAACAGTCTTCCCCGAGAGACTTAATCAATCCGGGATAAAATGCCGCAGGGCCGCAGCCACCCCGTTCTCGTCGTTGCTGGTGGTCACATAATCGGCGTGGCACTGCACCTCAGGGGGTGCGTTGCCCACTGCCACCCCGATTCCGGCCCACTGCAGCATGTCGATGTCGTTATAGCTGTCACCAATGGCCATAACATCCCGGCGGTTAATGGCAAAATACTCACTGACCGCCTGTAAGGCCCGCCCTTTGGTAGCCTCTTTGTTCATGAATTCCAGGTAATGAGGTTTGGAACGGGTTATGTAGAGTAATCCTGCGAAATGCTGTTTGAGTCTTGTTTCCATCTGCTGCAAAGCCCGCTGATCATTGCTGATTATTATGATCTTGGTGGGTTCCTCATAAGCCAGCCTCACCGGCAGGTCCCTGTCAACCACCGGTCTTACCCCGGCCAACTCCGCATAGGCCTGCCCCTCCGGGGTAAGCCGTTCCATGTAAAGGTTATCATCAAAATAGACCTGGTAATGGTAACCGGCTTCCCGGGCAGCCTCCACTACCGGAGCAGCTAAATCGCCGGGTACCTGACGATGATAGAGGACTTCATCAGCAAAGGCTTTCTTCACCAGTGCACCCTGGTAGGTTATAAGGGGAACATTTATCCCCAGCTTCACGGCGTAAGGCCGCGCGGAGCAAAACATCCTGCCGGTAGCCAGGGTTATTTTAATCCCCCGGTTTGCCGCCTGCTGCAGCATGCGGATTGTCTCAGGCGAAATCTGCAGCCGTGAATCCAGAAGGGTATCATCCAGATCTATCGCTACCAGTTTTATCCCCATACGGTGCCGGGCACCTTTCCCCAAGTTTTATATAAAACCATGATCCCGGTTCGATCAGTCCCTGATCAACAGGTTGATGAAGAAACTGATGATCGAAAGCACCAGAGCGGCCAGGATCGCCGCCCCAAAACCGTGAATATCAAAGCCTTTAACTACCGCACTGGTCAACCAGAGCATCAGACCGTTGATAACCAGGGTAAACAGTCCCAGGGTAACAATATTTATCGGCAGGGTTAACAGCAAAACAACCGGTCGAATAATTGCATTTACAATACCCAGGACTATGGAGCCCACAATAGCCCCCAGGATTCCCAGGTGGAAACCGGGGACCAGATAAGCGGTCAGAAGCAGCCCCAGGACGTAAAGAACCCACCTTATAAGCCATCCCGACATATGAACCCTCCCCCCATAAATGCCCTTATCTAATTTTATCAGAACCTTCTCTGTCTATTCCAGCCATCTTTAATTATGGGTTATGGCGGCACCAAATCAACCCGGGTCCTGCCGGCGGAAGAATTCATATACCGCCTGTGCAGCGCGGCGGTTCATCCCCGGAACCCGGGACAGTTCCTCGGGAGTGGCCTCTTTAATCCGGTCCAGGCTCCCGAAGGCCTTCAACAGCTCCTGTCGCCGTCGTTCGCCGATCCCTTCAATATGGTCCAGGATCGAGGTCAGCGAGCGCTTTCGTATCCGCTTACGGTTATGCTGCACGGCAAACCGGTGGGCCTCATCCCGGATGCGCTGCAGGAGCTTCAGTATCTCACTGTTGCGCGGCCAGCGCAGTCCCTGCGGATCACCGGGGCGAAAAACCTCCTCGTGCCGCTTGGCCAAACCGATAACCGGTATATCCGCCCCCAGCTCCCGGAGTACCTGATGGGCAGTATTAACCTGCCCCAGTCCGCCGTCAACCAGGATCAGGTCCGGCAGGGGCAGAAAGGACTGCTCACCTCTGAAACCGGCCTCCAGGCGCCGGCGCAGGACCTCGGCCATCGCCCGGTAATCATTGTTCTGCTCCTTGAGCTTGAATCGGCGATAAGCCTTGTGATCCTTTACCCCGCCGGTAAATACCACCATAGCCCCTACAGTTTCCTCCCCGGCTAGGTGCGATATATCGTAGCACTCGATCCGCTCCGGAACCACCTCCAACCCCAGGACCCGGGCCAGTTCCACTAAGACTCCGCGGTTGGTATCATCCCGGCGCAGCCGCTCTTCCCACAACAGGACCGCGTTTTCCCTCGTCATGTCCAGAAGCCTCTTTTTCTCACCCCGGATGGGAACCCTGATCACGGTCCTACCCCCGCGCTTTTCACGCAGCCAGGATTCCAGCAGTTCCCGGTCCCCGGGGCTGTGACTGACCAGGACCTCCCCCGGTACGTCCGGGATATCCCGGTAGTAATGCCGGATAAAGAACGACAGCACCTCGCCCTCATCCTGAGCCAGGGAGGCTTGGAGGCGGTAGGTGTCCTTGCCCACCAGCTTTCCGCCCCGGATGCGGAACACCACCACCAGACGGTCGTTGGCTGACCCGGCCAGAGCCATGAGATCCATTTCCCGGGGCGCAGTGGAAACCACCTTCTGTTCCTCCGACAGCTTCCGAATGGCAATCAGGGTATCGCGCAGCCGGCCTGCGGTCTCAAATTCCAGGTTTTCCGCGGCTTCTCTCATCGCCGTTTCCACCTGCCGGGCAATACCGGCGGTGTCTCCTTCCAGGAAGGCGATTACCCGCCCTATTATCTCCCGGTAGGTGTCCCGGTCTACTCCGCCGGTACACGGGGCCAAGCACCTGCCCATATCGCGGTTCAGACAGGGCCGCTTGCCGACCCGGAAACTCCTGCAGGTGCGTATGGGAAACAAGTCGGTCAGCAGCCGCAGAACGCTCTTAATAGCCGTTACATCGGTATACGGGCCGAAGTAGCGGGAATCGTCGTGCTGTTTCTCCCGGGTCATGGTTATGCGGGGATAATCCTCCTGCAGGGTGACCTTCAGGTAAGGATAGCTCTTGTCATCTCGCAGCAGGATATTGTAACGCGGCTGGTGGGACTTGATGAGGTTGCTCTCCAGGATCAGGGCCTCCAGTTCCCCTGAAGTTACGATGTAATCAAAATCATTCACCCGCGACATCATAGCCCGCACCTTGGGCTCCAGTTTCTCCGGGTCCTGAAAATAGCTGCGCAGACGGTTGCGCAGGATCCGGGCCTTTCCCACATATATAACGTCGCCGTTCAGGTTCTTAAACAGGTAGACGCCCGGCAGCTGGGGGACTGCTTTCAGGCGTTCTTTGAGAGCCTTGAGTTTTTCCGGGTAACCGTTGTTTTTTTCCCAGGTGGTCAACTGCCCACCCCGACCTCTCGCGTGGGGCTGCTCCGGGGTAGTCCCAAGACCGGCTGCAGGAACTGCCCGGTGTAGGATTCAGGTACCTGGCAGATTTCCTCCGGAGTACCGGCCGCTACCACATATCCCCCGGCGTCCCCCCCCTCAGGACCCAGGTCGATGATATAATCAGCCGCCTTCACCACGTCCAGGTTATGCTCGATAACCAGCACGGTATTTCCCGCATCAACCAGGCGGTTCAATACCTCCAAGAGGTGGCGCACATCCTCCTTGTGAAGCCCGGTGGTCGGTTCGTCCAGTATATACAGGGTCTTGCCTGTAGCTCGCTTGGACAGCTCGGCCGCCAGCTTGACCCGCTGGGCCTCGCCTCCCGACAATGTAGGGGCCGGCTGGCCCAGGGTCATGTAGCCCAGCCCCACATCCTCCAGCACCTTCAAACGTCGGTGCACCCTGGAAACGGGCTCAAAGAACTCCACGGCTTCGCTGACGGTCATGGCCAGGATATCCGCGATGTTCTTGCCCTTGTACCTTACCTCCAGGGTTTCACGGTTGTAGCGCTTCCCTTTACATACCTCACAGGGGATATAGATGTCGGGCAGGAAGTGCATCTCGATCTTGATGATGCCGTCCCCGGCACAGGCTTCACACCGGCCTCCCCGGACATTAAAGCTGAACCGCCCCGGTTTGTAGCCGCGGATCCGGGCTTCCGGCGTTCCGGCCAGCAGTTCTCGGATCCCGTCCATGGTCCCGGTATAGGTGGCGGGATTGGAACGCGGGGTGCGACCGATCGGTGACTGGTCAATGTTGACTACCTTGTCGATCAGGTCCATCCCCAGTATCTCCCGATGCTCGCCAGGTCGCATGCGGCTCCCGTGCAGGTACTGCATCAGCCGGGGATAAATAATTTCTTCCACCAGGGTACTCTTGCCGGAGCCCGAAACTCCGGTAACGCAGGTTAAAGTCCCCAGAGGTATCTCGACATCGATCTCCTTCAGGTTGTGCTGTCTGGCACCCTTTACCAGGAGGAAAGAACGGCTGCCCTTTCTCCGAACTTCCGGCACCGGTATGGTCTTCTTGCCGGACAGGTACTGGCCGGTAAGGCTCTCCTCGGAGCGCATGACGTCTTCCAGCCTGCCCTGAGCCACTACCCGGCCGCCGTTAACCCCGGCCCCGGGCCCGATGTCCACTATATGGTCAGCCCGTCGTATGGCATCCTCGTCATGTTCCACCACAATGACCGTGTTCCCGAGGTCGCGCAGCTTCTCCAGGGTGGTCAGCAGCCGGCCGTTATCCCGCGGGTGGAGGCCGATGCTGGGCTCATCCAGGACATAGAGCACCCCCATAAGCCCGGACCCCACCTGAGTAGCCAGCCGGATGCGCTGGGCCTCACCCCCGGACAGGGATCCGCTGGTGCGATCCAGGGTAAGGTAATCAAGCCCCACATCCACCAGAAACATCAGGCGCTGCCGGATCTCTTTGATTATCCGCTGGGCGATGTAGGCCTCCCGCTCGGTAAAATCTATCCTGTCCATTAGTTTCAGGACCTCGGCCACCGAATGCCGGGTGAAGTCGGCGATGGATTCGCCTCCGATAAGGACCCACAGAACCTCCTTTTTCAGGCGTTTCCCCTCACATTGAGGACAGAGGCTGCTGGTCATGTATTTCTCAATCTCTTCCTTTATAACCTCGGACTTGCTCTCCTGGTAACGCCGGTACAGGTTGTTGATTACTCCTTCAAAACGGGCGTAGAAGCTGTGGCGCAGCCCTTCACTGTTGATGAAGCTGACCGGGAGTCTCTCATCACCGTTCCCGTAGAGGATGGCGTTGTACTGCTCCGGGCTCAAGTCCTTGAGCGGAACATCCGTTGGTATTCCATACCTCTCGGCGAAGGTAAACAGCAGTACGTTGTAGTACATTGAGGGATTATGAGCCCAGGGGATAACCGCCCCCTCCTGCAGGGACAATTCCCGGTCGATAACCAGGCCCGGATCGATCTCCTGTTTGACGCCCAGGCCGTCACATCCGGGACAGGCCCCATACGGGCTGTTGAACGAAAACATCCGGGGGGTGACTTCGGGCAGACTGAACCCGCACTCCGGGCAGGAGAAATTCTGGCTGTAAATGACTTCCTTCTCCCCGCCGCCTTCCTCCAGGTATTGAATTATGGCCAGGCCGTCGGCTTTTTCAAATGCCAGTTCCAGACCCTCGGCCAGACGACTTCTGATATCGGGCTTGATAACCAGGCGATCCACTACCGCGGCAATATCGTGTTTGCGATTCTTTTCCAGCCTGATCTCTTCGTCCGTGGTGTATTCAACCCCGTCGATCACCAGCCGCACAAACCCCTCCTTGGAAAGGTCCTGCAGCAGCTTCTGATGCTCGCCTTTCTTCCCCCGGATTACGGGAGCCAGAACCTTGAACCGGGTACCTGCCGGCTCCTGCATGACCTGGTCTACAATCTGGTCCACATTCTGCCGGGCAATGGGCTGTTTGCAGTCGGGACAATGGGGTCGTCCCACGCGGGCGTACAGCAGGCGCAGGTAATCATAGATCTCGGTAACGGTTCCCACTGTAGACCGCGGGTTGTTGGAAGCGGCCTTCTGATCGATGGAGATGGAAGGCGACAGCCCATCGATGTAGTCCACATCCGGTTTCTCCATCTGCCCCAGAAACTGCCGCGCATAGGTGGAGAGTGATTCCACATAACGCCTCTGGCCTTCGGCATAAATGGTATCGAAGGCCAGGCTCGATTTGCCCGAACCCGAAACCCCGGTAAATACTACCAGCTTATCCCTTGGTATAGCTACATTTATATTCTTCAGGTTGTGTTCACGTGCACCCTTGACAAAAATCCGATTCCTCATATCCATATCCTTCTTTTTACTCTATGGCTTCTGCGCTCTTGTTCCCGGGTTCGGGGCGGATTACCTATCGTCGGACGGATACCGGTCCCAACCCCGGCGGCCCGGTTCAGGATCCCGGCCTGCCTGTTTTTCGTCTCCGACCGGCCCTGGATGAGCGCGGTTTTTTGCCGGTAATCTCCTTGATCATATCCCGCAGTTGGGCCGCCTTCTCGAAATCCAACTCATCGGCCGCCTTCTTCATGTCCTTCTCGATCTCCGCTATCAGCCGTCTCTTTTCATCACTGGGAAGATCGGCGAAGAACGGATTGTAACCGAACGCGTCTTCGGCTATGGTGGCCTCCACCCGATCCCGAATGCCCTTCTCCACCGAACGCGGGGTAATGTCGTGTTCCTGATTATACCTGATCTGGGCCTCCCGGCGTCGTTCCGTCTCCTCGATGGCCTTCTTCATGGAAGGCGTTATGGTGTCGGCGTACATCAGCACCCGGCCCTCAAGGTTCCGCGCTGCTCTCCCCACCGTCTGGATCAGGGAGCGCTCGGAACGAAGGAATCCCTCCTTGTCGGCATCCAGTATGGCCACCAGGCTCACCTCGGGGAGGTCCAGGCCCTCCCGCAGGAGGTTAATACCAACCAGGACGTCAAACTCGCCCAGTCGCAGGTCCCGCAGGATTTCCAACCGCTGCAGGGCTTCCAGGTCGCTGTGCAGGTAGCGAACCCTCACCCCCGCTTTCATCAGGTAATCGGTCAAGTCTTCGGCCATCCGCTTGGTAAGGGTAGTTACCAGCACCCGCTGCCGTCCTTTCACCACTTTTTGAATTTCATTCAAAAGGTCGTCTATCCGGTTGGCGGTCGGCCGCACCTCAATCTCCGGGTCCACCAGGCCGGTCGGCCGGATAAGCTGCTCCACCACCTGCTGGGACTTCTCCAACTCATACGGCCCCGGGGTGGCACTGGTGAATATGACCTGTCCGATTTTGTCCTCAAACTCCTCGAATCTCAGCGGGCGATTATCCAGGGCCGAAGGCAGCCGGAAACCGTAATCCACCAGGTTTTTCTTGCGCGAGTAATCCCCCTCGAACATTCCCCGCACCTGGGGTACGCCTACATGGGACTCATCCATAAACAGCAAAAAATCAGGAGGAAAGAAATCAATCAGGGTATAAGGGGGCTCCCCCGGTTTTCTCCCGGTGATGTACCGGGAATAGTTTTCTATGCCCTTGCAGAACCCAATCTCCCTGATCATCTCCAGGTCATAGCGGGTACGCTGCTCGATGCGCTGGGCCTCCAGGAGCTTGCCCTGAGACTTGAAATAGGCTACTTGGGCGGCCAGTTCCTCCTCAATCTGAGAGGCGGCCATGAGCATCCGTTCCCGGGTGGTTATATAATGGGAGGCCGGCATGATCAAAACGTGATTGCGCCGCCCCATAACCTCTCCCGTCAGGGCGTTAAACTCCAGGATGCGATCGATCTCATCCCCAAAAAACTCGATACGGATCGCATTTTCCCCGGACTGGATCGGGAAAACCTCGACCACGTCCCCGCGGGCCCGGAACTTGCCCCGCACAAAATCAATATCGTTGCGTTCATAATGGCGCTCCACCAGCGAGCGCAGGAACCTGTCCCGGTCCAGGGTGTTGCCCGGTCTCAGGGACAGGACCATACCCGAATAGTCATCAGGAGAACCCAGGCCGTAGATACAGGAAACGCTGGCCACTATAATCACATCGCGCCGCTCCAGCAGGGCGGAAGTGGCCGAGTGCCGCAGCTTGTCTATCTCATCGTTGATCGAGGAGTCCTTTTCAATGTAGAGGTCGGTCTGAGGCACATAGGCCTCCGGCTGGTAATAATCATAGTAGCTGATAAAATACTCCACCGCGTTCTCCGGGAAGAACTCCTTGAACTCCGAGTAGAGCTGCCCGGCCAGGGTCTTATTGGGGGCCATCACCAGGGTCGGCCTCTGGACGCGGTTAATAATCTGCGCCATGCTGAAGGTCTTGCCCGAGCCGGTAACCCCCAGAAGTGTCTGGTATTTATATCCTTTTTCCAGTCCCTCCGCCAGCCGCTCGATGGCCTGGGGCTGGTCTCCGGTAGGAACATATTCTGATTTGAGCTTGAACCGGCCCATCTTGCCTCCTGTACTGCTAATCGTCGTTATCAGCTGCTGCTCCCGAAACAGTTGTTCTACATAAACATTATACCCTACCCTGGCAAGTCTCCCCCGATTCCAAGGAAGCACTGCTGCCCGCCCCACAGGAGGGGGGGCGGGATATAACGGCTCGTCACCATATTGCTCACGCGCAGGCCGGCAAACATGTGGTCCTCGTGCCGGGCTTCCACAGCGTCGGTGCCACCTTACTCCATCTGCAGGATTTCCATTATCAGTTCATCCCGCCGCGCATCAACCTGCTCGAACCGCATCGCTTTGGTAAACAACCTGCTCAGTTTCTGCTCCACCTGACGGGCACGGGTTAAGGCCTGAACCGCCTGAAAAACTCGGTTGGAGACCATCCTCTCCATCTCCCTCATGGCGGGATGGTCTGCCGCCTGGGTGTCGTCCCAGCATTCCGCCAGGTTGATATAACAGTCTCCCGGGCGGTTGGCCAGGCGTACCGCATCACCGTCAACTATCGCGGTTTCCAGACTATGCAGCACCACCATCTCCAGCAGATCGGGGTCCAGCCCGCTGTGATAAAAGCCCACCCTGTGCCCCTGCGCCAGGGCTTCCTCCCCGATGCGGCGCATAACCCAGGATTTGCCGTTCCCGGGTGGTCCCTGCAGGATGTAACGTCGGCTGCATTCCCCGGTTATCTCTTCAAAGAAATCTACCAGCCCGTCGGAGGTTATAGCCCGGGCAAAGTAATGCACTGCCTGATCCACATCGCCCAGGATCCTGGTAATCAGCTCTTGACTTACAGCCTGGAGTTTACCGGTATTGATCAGCTGCTCGTAACTGCCGGCCAATTTCTTATGGTTATCCCGTGCGGCTTCCAGATTTGATCTCACCCCGCCCATGATGGACTCAAGCTGATCGGTCAAGAGGGCGATCTCTTCCTGGTAATCCTCAATCTCCCGGGAATTGTAATACTCACCAAGGTCGATGCTCTCGATCACGATCCCCGGATGGTTCTCAATCTTTGCATCCCCGGCAGCCTCTCCGTTCATAACCACGGTCTTCAGCTGTTGGACATAAACCCCCTCTATATATGAAACATCCAGCGGTGAGGGCCAAAACTGCACCCGGTAACCCCTCTCGGCCAGATTGAGCCCCACACTTCTGATAAAAGTGGAACGCCCGCTCCCCGGCGCACCCTGGAGCAGGATGACCTTTTCTATACTTTTGAGGAGCGCCGGCAGGTGGGAATAGTAGCCCTGGGCGGTAAAGCCGCTGGTGAAAACATACTCAATCCTGTTTCTCACCCGCAATCCCCCTTTCCCCTCCATCAGGATATGCAGACTGTAGACAAAAGGTGAACACCTCCGGGAAGACCGGTACCAGTTAATTTAAAGAAATCTGTCCCCGGTGCAGGTGTCTTGAACCGCCAGGGGCTGTTTTCTCATTGCCTGTGCTGTATGGCCGGGTCCGCCCGGTGATTCCTTTATGGTTTCCTGAACCTCCGGAGTATGGAGGCCAGAATACCGGAGTCGTTGGGAACAACTATGGCTGCAGCCGGCCCATCCCGACCGGGAACCGGGATTATTCCCAGGTAATCGTGAGCTCTCATCGCGGTTGACAGAACCAGTCTTCTTCCCTGGCGGAGGACGGTCATGGACAGCCAGGGAGGCAGGTGGTTACCGGCGAGGATCAGGTCAGCCGGTCCGTAGACCGCTCTCCCATTCAGTTCGGTGATAATGTCTCCGCTGTGCAGGCCCGCTCTTTCTGCCGGGGAGCGGTGGATAACATCCAGGACCATAACCCCTTGAGGAGGAGCCGCGTATATGGGGGGATGGCGGCCTTCGGATAGCCGGCCGATAGCAACCACCATTTCATGACCCAGAGGCCCGAACAGGGCTGCCAGAAAGAGGAGAGAAGGGTAATGCGACCCCAGAACCGCCAGCCCCAACAGCATCACACTGAAGAGGGCCAGGTACAGGGCGGAACTCCGAGAACGGTGCCCGGGCGTAGCGGTGGTGGTCAGCTCCCCATAACCGAGAATAGCCAGCACCGGCACCAGGCTGAAGCTCAATCCCTCATAGAGCCCGGTACCGTCTTTCAGCAGCGGCCACCAGCTTTCGGTTCCAGTGGAAATGGGAACCAGTCCGGTACTCATCATGGCTACCAGGGGTATGGGCCAGAATTTTTGCAGGTTGAACCCCCCTACGTTTCCCCGTCCTGTGCGCAGGTAAACAGGGATGGGGTCGAGGTGCCCGGTAAAAAGAATGAGCAGGGACTCCACCAAATGCAGGATGGCCACCAATCCCATCACATCGGCCACCTGTATCCGGGGGAATCCGACCGTGAGGCTGAAGAGCGACAGCAGCCCTCCGGCATAGGCAAAGCAGAGGAAACGGGGATGGATCATCATCAGGAGCAGAGCCGCTGCAAACAGGTATATAAGGCCGAGCCTTGCAATATCGATACCGAAAAGAACCAGGAGAAAACTCCCCAGGAATCCGCCCAGTATTCCCGCTACTGTCGCTACCAGGGTCGCATGCAGATACTGCCGACTGTATCCCGCAAGCCCGGCAGCCGGCTGCCTTTCCTGCATTTTTTTGTACTGCCAGCCGATAAAAATGATAAGTAGCAGGTAGAAAGGGGAGAAAATTGCGTGAAAGTATCTCCTGGCGATTTCAACTGATACCGTAGTCAGGAGTTCCATTTCCAGCTATACCTTGATTCCCCGATATCTTTCCAACTCCTCGCCGGCCGTAAGGCTTTGGAATGTAAGTCTGGCTATCCTCGAAGCTTCTCCTTCAAAACCTGGAGGGCTTTTTTCATCTGGGCGTCCGAACTGGAGTCATCCGGGTTCTTTACCACATAATCAGGAATAATCCCGACCTCATTGATGTCCACGTCATTGGGGGTGTAATACTTGTCAGTAGTAAGCAGGAGCGCAGCACCACCGGGCAGTGGATAAACTGTTTGCACCAGGCCCTTACCGTAGGATTTTTCCCCCACCAGGGTGGCAATTTTATGATCCTTCAAGGCTCCCGCCAGGATCTCCGAAGAACTGGCCGATCCCTGATTAATCAGGACCACCATAGGTATATCCAGCCCCCCGGAGGAGGCTTCATATACACGGGCTCTGCCGTTGCGGTTTACTATTTTGACAATGTCCCCCCTGTCCATTATCACATCCGCTATCTCCACTGCGGCATTAAAATCGCCGCCCGGGTTTTGTCTCAGGTCAATTATTACTCCCCGAACCCCCTCTTTGATTAATGAATTCAGGTGCTTGCTGAATTCACTGGGGGTCTTCATGGTGAAGTGGGTGATTTGAATGCATCCAATATCCGGGTCACTCCGGGTAATTTCTGAATCAACCGAATCAACGGTTATGTTCTGCCTGATGATCTTGAAATCGAGTTCATCTTTAATGCTTTCCCGGTATACCCTGATCTCCACCTGGGTACCGGCCTCGCCCCTTATCAGCTTAACGGCATCATCGACGGTGAGACCCTGGGTGCTTTCCCCATTAATGGCGGTAATGATATCACCGCTCCTAATCCCTGCTTTGGCCGCCGGCGAGTCCTTAATAGGAGCCACCACCGTAACCTGATTGTCCTCTCCCGCACCTACCACGATGCCCACACCATTAAAACTGCCCTGCAGGCGGTAACCCAGTTCCTCATATTCATCGCGGGGCATATAATTCGAATACGGATCGCCCAGGGCATTAACCATACCCTTGATCGAGCCCTGAATCAGAGATGAGGTGGTGGGGTTTTCCAGAGCCCGGGTTTCGGTCAACCAGAAGACCTTAACCAGGCTGCCCAGGTTGTAATGATTGGTAGCGAAGAGATAGCCTAATCCTCCCACAAAGACAAAGCCTATAATAGCAAAAAAACATATGAGCCCCTGGAATATGTTCCTGTTTCGCAACTTGTCACCGCCGTTCATTTATATGTCTATTACCCGGTCATAGTTAATATGTTACCTGAACATAATGAGCAGAACAAGAAACCCATAATCTGTATGGAAAATATTTGGGCAAAATAATCGACAAAAAAGGCGAGGTCATGTCTCGCCTGATATTATTAAACCGTATACCGTCGTGGCTAAGTACTCCCGGGTTTAACCCGGTGCAGCATCTTTTACCCCGCTACAGGTACGAGTTGGGGTTAACCGAATTCCCGTTCTTTCGGACCTCGAAGTGGAGATGGGGACCGGTGCTCCAGCCGGTAGAACCGACGTAGCCAATAGTCTGGCCCTTTTTGACTATGGCCCCTTGTGTGGTTGCAAACCGGGAAAGGTGCGCGTAAAGGGTGGCTATCCCTCCCCCGTGGTCAATTATGATCATGTTTCCGTATGCTGAATTATAGGTAACGGTAATGACCTTGCCGTCATCCGCCGCCACCACCTTGGCCCCTTTTGGCGCTCTGATGTCAATGCCGGTATGTAACTTGTTCACTTTCAGAATGGGGTGAAGGCGCATCCCATACTTGGAGGTTATTGTGGTATTCCCGGGAGCCGGCCAGGTAAACTTGCCGGTCCCGATATACGCACCGCCGCCCTGCATGCGCCGGATCATCAGTTCGATCTCTTGGGAGGCCTGTTCAAGTTCCCGCAAGGCCTGTTCGCGCAGCTTGCGATCTTGCTGTACCTGTTTAAGTGCGGCCTGGCGCTCCTTGTTTTTCTGTTCCAGTTGGCTTTCCTTTATTTTGCGGGCCTGCTGAGCTTCCTGCAGATACTTCTTATTGGCCTCCAGCTGCTGCTTCTTTTCCTCCAACTGCCGCCGTTCTTCGTTGATCTTGGATATCAACGTTCGGTCCTGACTCACGATCTCTTTCAGGAGTTCCCAGCGAGAGAGAAAATCAGCGAAATCGGTGGCCGAAAGCAGTACCTCCAGGTAAGAGACATCTCCCACCTCATACATGATAACCAGGCGCTCACCCAGCACATCCATACGTTCCGCCAGGTGGGCTTCCGCCTCGGTGATTTCATCTTGAGTAATCTCAATGCGCCTGCTTACTACATCCAGTTGGTCTTCCAGGGAAACAATCTCTTTTTCAAGGCGATTAATATCCTTTTCCAAACGGCTGATCTCATTAACAATGCCGGTTTCCTTCTTCCTGGCCGCTCCAACCAACTGGCGCTGGGCTTCAATCTGTTTGCGCAGGGAATCGAGCTGGGCCTGCTTGTCCTGCAGTTCGTCAGCCCGGACCGGATGAACATCCGGAGGAGTGTACGCGATAGCCGGCACCAGAAAAGCCAATACCAACAGCCAAACAATGGTCCTTCTGATCCTCATGGTCCTCCTCACCGTTCCACCTTTCATAGAAAAATATCTGCTAAAGGTTTCCTGTTTCAAAGACTCCGGGAATATTATGTCATAAGCAGCGTTATTTGGTTATATTTTGGTTCAACAGTTAAGAGCCCTTTCCTGTTTACACCTTTTTTAGTGGTAATACGCACCAACCAATTGCTTTCTGACAATCCCCCACAACTTCTTATCGTAAGATTTAAGCAAAAACTTCACAGTGGATGGGACCACCGTGAGCATTAGACATTGAGGAACCTATTGACCGATATAAATGTCCCTATGATCCCCAGGCCGATTCCTGCTCCCCCCAGCCCCAGGAAAAGATTCAGCAGAACCCGGTCATCATTTATCAGCGGCAGAAATGCCAAAGCCGGCTGTATGTTCTCCAAGAGGTAGTGATAGCCCAGGTAGAGACATATAAGGGCAAATACGGTACCCGCTCCGGCCAGGGCGATTCCTTCCAAAAAGAATGGTGCCCTGATAAACCGGTTGGTGGCACCCACCAGTTTCATAATGTATATCTCCTTGCGCCGGGAAAAGATAGTTAACCTGATTGTAGTGGCTACCAGGAAAACTGCCGCTACCCCCAGGAACACAACGATGAACACGCTTATGATCCGGACCCAGCGGGTAGCGGCAAAGAGCTGCCGCACCACCTCCTGCCCGTAGCGCAGTTTCGATATCCCCTGCATCCCGGCCAGTTCTTTGGCCAGCTGTTCCACCTGACGGGGGTTCTCTCCCTTTATCCGGAAACTGTCCGGCAGGGGGTTGTTGCCTTCCAGGGTCGCCAGCAGATCATACTCACCCTGTCCCAACTTCTTCTCCAGTGAGGCCAGGGCTTTATCCCGGGAGACAAATGATACCGACAGCACCCCGGGATGCTTTTTCAGCCTTTCTTCCAACTGATTTCTTTCCCGCAGTGTAAGATCCTCATCGAGAAAGGCTACAATCTCAACATCTGATTCCAGTTTTTCGATAAGCTCCCCGCTGTTCATAAAGAGGAGAATTGCCATCCCCAGGATGAAAATGCAGATGGAAACGGTAGTAGCCGTAGCCAGGCTGAGGAGGCGGTTGCGCGCCAGTGAAATCCTGGCCTCCCGTAAGAAGTACTTGATAGTCGACCAATTCATGCTATTTCTCCCACCGAGTCGGAGACCACCTTCCCCTTTTCCAGGTATACCACCCGCTTATGCATCCGGCGCACGATGTCTTGAGCATGGGTAGCCATTATTACCGTGGTCCCTTTCCTGTTGATCTCCGACAGGAGATCCATGATCTCCCAGGATGTTTCCACGTCCAGATTGCCGGTTGGTTCATCGGCAATCACTATCAGGGGATGGTTGACTATCGCTCGGGCAATCCCCACCCGCTGCTGCTCACCTCCGGAGAGCTGGGAGGGGAAAGACTCCTCTTTGCCCTGCAACCCTACCATTCTTATAGTTTCCTCAACCCGGGTCTTGATCTGACTGGGTGATGCTCCCACCACCTGCATGGCAAAAGCCACATTCTCCCGAACCGTTTTATTCTCCAGAAGCTTGAAGTCCTGAAAAACTACCCCGATGCTGCGGCGCAGCAGCGGGATATCTGAAGCCTTCATACGCAGAACGCTGCGGGAAGCCACAAAAATCTGGCCGCGGGTTGGCAGTTCTTCCCGCATCAGCAATTTAATAAAAGTTGATTTGCCCGCACCACTGTGTCCCATCAGGAACACGAACTCCCCGCGTTCGATTTTCAAGGTGACATCAACCAGTGCCTTAACCCCATTGGGATATGTTTTCGAAACATTATACATTTGAACAAGAATATCGACTCACCCCAAACCTTAGAAAACCAGCTATCAAGAACCAAGAAATGCGAACACAAACTGCCAACACAAAAAAACCACCTTATAGAAAAGGTGGTTCTACACCGATTATACCGATTCCTTTATTTTCAGCCTTTTTGTGACATGGAAATTTGCGCCGCCCTGGCAATCTCTTGCGCGGTGAGACCGTAGTACTCCATTAGTTCCCGGGGTTGTCCCGATTGGCCGAACAGGTCGCGGATCCCGACCCTCACCACCGGCACCGGGTATTCCGAAGCCGTAAGTTCAGATACCGCGCCGCCCAGTCCCCCAATAATACTATGTTCTTCTGCGGTTACCAGGCACCCGGTCGCCCGGGCCGTTTCCAGGATTAACTCCCGGTCCAGCGGTTTTATGGTGTGAACGTCGAGCACCGTGGCCTCAATACCCATTGCAGCCAGCATCGAAGCCGCCTGCAGGGACTCCGAGACCATGATTCCACAGGCCAATATCCCCACGTCCCTGCCTTCTCGAAGTTTAACCGCTCTACCGATCTTAAGGCCGGCAACCCCGTCGTAGACAACCGGGACCTTGGGGCGCCCCAGCCGTAGATAAAAGGGACCCGGTTCGTGATAAATCGCCCTCACCGCCCAGGCGGTACTGGGACCGTCGGCGGGAACCACCACTTTCATATTGGGGATTACCCGCATAAGGGCAATGTCCTCCACCGACTGATGGGAACTGCCGTCCTCTCCCACGGTAATCCCGGCGTGGGTGGCACAGACTTTCACATCGAGTTGGGCCTGGGCCGCCGAATTACGAATCTGCTCAAAGGCCCTCCCGGTGGCAAAGATGGCAAAGGTGCTGGCAAACACCACCTTGCCGGACGCAGCAAGCCCGGCCGCCACCGCCATCATGTTCTGTTCGGCTATGCCCATATCAAAAAAGCGGTCGGGAAAGGCCCGGGCAAAATCGACGGTTTTGGTGGACTTTGACAGGTCCGCATCCAAAACCACCACCTCCGGGTATTGTTCTCCCAGTTCTTTTAAGGCCTGCCCGTAAGCATCCCTGGTCGCTACCTGCATCGTATGTTCCTCCATTTTCTATCAGTAATAGCGGTTATACGCTGTCAAACTCAAGCAGGGCCCGCTCAAGTTCCTCCTGAGTCGGGGCCTTGCCGTGCCAGTCCACCTGGCCTTCCATAAATGAACAGCCCTTGCCCTTTATCGTACGGGCAACAATGGCAAACGGCCTGTCTTTGACCTGCCGCGCCTCATTCAAGGTGCGCAGGATTGCGCCGATATCGTGTCCATCGATCTCGCAGGTCTCCCAACCAAAAGCCCTGAACTTGTCACCGATGGGTTCGACGGACATCACCTCGTGCAGAGGACCGTCAATCTGCAGTCCGTTGTTGTCAATCAAGGCCACCAGGTTGCCCAGTCGGTAGTGGCTCGCAGCCATGACCGCTTCCCAGACCATTCCTTCCTCTAATTCACCGTCGCCCAGCAGCACATAGACCCGTGAATCCCGGCGATCCAGCCTGGCCGCCAGGGCCATCCCCACCGCCCAGCCTACTCCCTGCCCCAGAGAGCCGGTAGAAGCTTCCACCCCGGGCAGCTTGCGCATATCCGGGTGCCCCTGCAGGGGACTGCCCAGCCGGCGCAGGGTTCCCAGCATCTCCTGCGGGAAAAAGCCGGATTCGGCCAGGACCGCATACAGGAGCGGAGCCGCGTGTCCCTTGGACAGCACAAACCGGTCCCGTTCCGGCCAGTCCGGGCGCTGCGGATCGTATCTCATCTCCCAGAAGTAGAGGCAGGCCACCATATCCGCAGCGGACAAGGCTCCGCCCGGGTGCCCGGAACCGGCGGTTCCAACCATGCGAATAACCTCCCGCCGCAGCCGCCGGGCTTTGCTTCCGATCTCGTCTATCACTTGTTGGTTGATCTCACGCATCTTTTACTCCTATTTTTTTAAGAATTTGTTCCCCATTAACGACCTTCCTCCTCCGCATGGGGAGGAAGAAGAGCTCTTTTCCTCTCCGGTCAATCCTTTAACATGTTTTCTGCCTGAGCCTGCAAATATGCAGAAATAAACTGGTTGATGTCCCCGTTGAGGACTGCTTCCACATTACCTGCTTCCACCCCGGTGCGGTGGTCCTTAATGAGGCTGAAAGGGTTTAAGACATAGGAGCGGATCTGATTCCCCCAGGCGATCTCCTTGTGTTCTCCCTTTATCTTTTGCATGTTCTCCGCCTGTTCCCGGCTCTTCAACTCAAACAAACGGGCCTTCAGGATCTTGAGGGCCGCCTGTCGGTTGGCATGCTGCGACCTCTCATTCTGACACTGAACCACAATCCCGGTAGGCAGGTGGGTAATGCGCACTGCGGAATCGGTTTTGTTGACGTGCTGCCCTCCGGCCCCGCCGGAACGGAAGGTATCTATCCGCAAATCCTCCGCATTCAGGTTAACCTCCACCTCATCCGGCAGTTCCGGCATAACCACCACCTGGGCAAAGCTGGTATGGCGGCGGCCGGAGGAGTCGAAGGGCGAGACTCTTACCAGGCGGTGCACCCCATGCTCTCCCTTTAACTTCCCGTAGGCAAACCGTCCCTTTACATAAAAGGTAGCGCTCTTGATCCCCGCCTCATCTCCAGGGATCAAATCCCACAGTTCATAGCTGTCCATATTATCTTCAGCCCACCGGCTGTACATGCGCAACAGCATCTCTACCCAGTCCTGTGCATCGGTCCCTCCTGCGCCTGCGTGCAGGGAAACTATAGCATTGCTGCGGTCATACTCACCGGCGAACAGGATATGCAGTTCGAATTCCTCAAACTCCTGCCTGAGGCTGGTCAGTTCCAGAACCGCCTCTTGAAACAGCTCCGCCTCCCCTTCTCTCTCCGCCAGGGCCAACAGGTTCTTCAAATCACCGGCTTCCGTCAGCAGGCGGCGATGGGTATCCCCGGTCTCTCTCAGCTCACTTATTCTCCGCAGGATTCTTTGGGCCTCGCGGTTATCATCCCAGAAGGCGGGCTGCATCGTCTTTTCTTCCAAGGCCGCTATCTCCTCTTTGATACCTTCCAGGTCAAAGAGACCTCCCTATTTCTATGAGGCGCTCCTCAATGTATTCGGCCATGTTGCGCGGATCTTCCTGCATATCATCCCTCCTTGGATTGAACGGCCTCTTTAGGGCCGGGTACTGAATCAGCAAACAGCTCTTTTATTACGTTAATACTATATCATCTCTCCTGCAAGCGGATTAAGCTTTAATCCAACTTGCACCCGGGCAGGCGGCCAGTGAGCATTGATTGAGCAACTGCCGGGCGGAAGCGACCCGGCTCCGGTTTTCCATGCAGGGAAACCAATTGACCGGGGCAGGGCCAGGTGTTTGCTGGGTGAGACTCCGGATGTGATCAGGGGGATGATTCCTCATCGGGAAATGGCTCGAAGTATTCGTACTTGTGTTTCAGGATGACGATATCAACCCGGCGGTTGATAGCCCGGTTAACCTCGCTGTTGTTGGGAACCAGAGGTCGGTACTCCCCGTACCCGGTGGCGGATATCTTCTCGGGGCTGATGGAACTCTCATTAATGAGCTGTTTGGCGACATTGGTAGCCCGGATAACCGACAGTTCCCAGTTGGAGGGGAACTGGGCCGTATGTATGGGCAGGTTGTCGGTATGGCCTTCTACCCGTATGTAATTAGGAATTTGCGCCAGCGACTTCCCTACGCCGCTGATAACCTGTCGCGCGCGGGGAGTCAGGACTGCCGAACCCTTGGGAAACAGCAGGGTATCCTTGAGGCTTATCACCAGTCCCCGCTCCTGCTGCATTATCACTATGTTATCGCTGATATCCGGGGACATGGTTTCCAGGAACTTCAGGTACTCAGCCAGCTGCAGCCGGATCGTCTCCAGTTCGGTTCCCTGAATTATATCCCCGTACTGGGCACCCGACTGTCCCTCGATGATCGCCGGACCGCTGTAATCGAGGATCTCCGGCGCTTTACCGGCCAAAACCTGGCTCAGGGAACTGGCTACCGCCTGCAGCTTCTGGGCATTTACCGTGCTGATGCTGTACATGACCACAAAGAAAACCAGCAGCAGGGTTATAAGATCGGCATAGGTGATGAGCCAGCGTTCCATGCCCGGTCCTTTTTTGTCAGTATGTTTGTTGTTTTTTCGCCCTTTTCTGCCAAACATCTCTACATTCCCATTCCTGCAGCCTCATCCACCAACAGCTCCTCCTTCTCCCTTTCCGGCAGGAAAGTGAGGAGCTTTTCCCTGATAACCCGAGGATTCTCTCCCGCCTGAACTGAGAGAATACCCTCCAGGATCAACTCCATATGGGATATCTGGCGTGAGGCCTTGGTTTTGATCTTGGTGGCAAACGGGATCCACAGCAGGTTGGCGGTCGCTATCCCATAAAGGGTTGCTATAAACGCGGACGCCACCGCCGGAGCCAGGGCATCGGGATCGGAGATATTCCCCAGGACATGAACCAGTCCCATTACGGTACCAACGATACCCATGGTAGGGGCAAATCCCCCGGCGGAGTTGAAGATCTCCACGCCCAGATTCTGTCCTTGCTCATAGGAAGCGATCTCCATCTCCAGCATATTTCTGGTCAGCTCCGGATCGGTTCCATCGATAACCAACTGCAGGCCGCGCCGCATAAAATCGTTATCTATCTCCGGCAGGTGGCTCTCCAGGCTCAGCAGTCCCTCGCGCCGGGCCCTATCGGCCGTTTCCACCAGGTGTTCCACCGCCCCGCCGAAATCGACGCTGCTCTCAGAAAAAATTGTCTTCAAGAAGCCGGGCACAGTTTTAAGTTCCCCCAGGCTGAAGCTCATAACTACAGCTCCAATGGTACCTCCCATTACGATAGCCCCCGAAGAGCCAACGAACAGGCTGCCCAGATGGCCGCCTTCCAACAAAAATCCGCCGATTACGCCTCCAAAACCAATGATAATTCCGAGTAGGGTAGCGAGATCCATCAGTTAGCCCCTTTCCCACAACATTTCTTGTACTTCTTCCCGCTGCCGCAGGGGCACGGGTCATTCCTGCCCACTTTTTTGTCCGCCTTCACCGGCTGCCGGGGGCCTTCCTCCTCCCGGCCGGCCACCATGGTCCGCTCCTGCGGCTGGCTTACCAGGCGGACGCGGAACAGATAGCGAACTACATCCTCCTTGATGCTCCTCTCCATCATCTGATAAGCATCGTAGGCCTCAAACTTGTATTCAATCAGGGGGTCACGCTGCCCGTAGGCCCGAAGGTTAATCCCCTCCCGCAGTTGGTCCATGGCATCTATGTGGTCCATCCACTTCTCATCAATTACCCTCAACAGGATGACACGTTCCAGATCCCTTAAGGTTTCGGCGCCCAGCTCCCTCTCCCGCTCCTCATACATACGGTAGGCCTCATCCTGCAGGTATGCAACAACCTCATCCCGCGTCATGCCTTTCAGGGTATCAACACTCAAGTCCGGAATCGGTGCGTAAGCCTGCTCCACCAGGCCAACCAGCCCTTCCAGGTCCCATTCCTCTGCGTGCCTCTTCTCCCCGGCAAACATATCAACTATCGATTCCGCCACTTCATCCATCATGGAGACAACCGTACGCCTGAGGTCCTCCTGTGCCAGGACCTTGCGGCGTTCCTCGTAGATGACTTCCCGCTGCTGATTGATCACGTCGTCATATTCCAGCACGGTCTTGCGGATGTTGAAGTTTCTGGCTTCCACCTTGCGCTGGGCATTCTCAATCGCCCGCGATATCATAGGGTGTTCAATGGGCATGCTGTCATCCATCCCCAGGCGGTCCAGGAGGCCCTCGATGTTTTCCGAGCCGAACAACCGCATCAGATCGTCTTCCAGGGAAACGTAGAAGCGTGACACCCCCGGATCCCCCTGGCGACCGGAACGACCGCGCAGCTGGTTGTCGATGCGGCGGGACTCATGGCGTTCGGTTCCCAGCACATAAAGACCGCCCAATGACGTCACCCCTTCGCCCAGCACAATGTCCGTACCCCGCCCCGCCATATTGGTGGCGATGGTTACGGCTCCCGCCTGTCCAGCCTGAGCAATTATCTGGGCTTCCTTCTCGTGATGTTTGGCATTCAGCACCTGATGCGGCACTCCTCGCTTATCCAGCATTCGGCTTAGAAGCTCCGACTTTTCAATAGAAATGGTCCCCACCAGAACCGGTTGTCCCCTGCGGTGGCATTCAACTATGTCCTCCACCACTGCCCGGAATTTTCCGAGTTCCGTCCGATAAACCACATCGGGGTAATCTTCCCTTATCATCGGCTTGTGGGTGGGTATAACCACCACATCCATGCCGTAAATCTTGCGGAATTCCTCTTCCTCGGTCTCCGCGGTACCGGTCATCCCCGCCAGCTTTCTATACATGCGGAAGTAGTTCTGGAAGGTAATAGTGGCCAGGGTCTGCGACTCCCTCTCGATCCTGACCCCCTCCTTGGCCTCAATAGCCTGGTGCAGGCCGTCACTGTACCGGCGGCCAAACATCAGGCGGCCGGTAAATTCATCAACAATAATTATCTGTCCGTCTTTCACCACATAGTCCCGGTCCCTTTTCATCAGACAGTGGGCCTTGAGACCTTGGTTCAGGTGATGATTCAGTTCCAGGTAGCGGTCATCACCCAGGTTATCCACCCCAAATGCCTTCTCCACCCGGGCTATTCCCGCTTCGGTCAGGGTCACCAGGTGGGCCTTTTCGTCCACCTTGTAATCCTCGTCCCGGCGCAGTCTAGGAACAAACCGGGCTATCTGGCGGTAGAGGTCGGTCGGCTTGTCCGACTGGCCTGAAATAATGAGCGGAGTTCGAGCCTCGTCGATGAGGATTGAGTCGACCTCGTCCACGATAGCATAATTCAGCTCCCTCTGCACCATGTGGTCAAGACTTACCACCATGTTATCCCGCAGGTAGTCAAAACCAAATTCATTATTGGTGCCATAGGTAATATCGGCCGCGTAAGCAGCTTTTCTCTCTTCGTTGTTCAGGCCATGGACAATCAACCCCACTGAAAGCCCCAACATCTCATAGATGGGTTTCATCCACTCCGAGTCACGGGTGGCCAGGTAGTCGTTAACGGTCACGATGTGGACCCCGCGCCCCTCCAGGGCGTTCAGATATGCGGGCAGGGTCGCAACCAGCGTCTTACCTTCACCGGTCTTCATCTCGGATATTCTGCCCATATGAAGGACTATGCCTCCCAGGAGCTGCACATCAAAATGGCGCAGGCCCAGGGTTCTAACCGAGGCTTCCCGGACCACGGCAAAGGCCTCCGGCAGCAGGTCATCCAGGGTCTCGCCATCAGCCAGACGGTTCCTGAACTCTACCGTTTTGGCCCCCAGCTCGGCATCAGTCAGGGACTTCATACTGCTTTCCAGGCTATTTATTATATCGATCTTTGGCATGAGCTTCTTTACTTCTCTTTTGTTGTAATCAAAAACATTCCTTAAAAATCCAATAACCATGGGGACACCTCTCTCCAAAACGAAGGGAACCACGGAGGTTCCCTTCACAGCCTTTTATATCCTAATCTTACACTTTAGTGGTATTCACTTCAACTAATCAAAGTGGGGTTCGATCAAACCGAAGTTTCCGTCATTGCGGCGGTAAACCACGTTTACCTCCTCGGTTGCAGAGTTAAAGAAGACAAAAAAGTTGTGCCCGAGGAGGTTCATCTGCATCACGGCTTCCTCAACATCCATGGGCTTTAGAGCAAACCTTTTGGTGCGAACGATCTTGAACTGTTCAACCTGTTCACGGGAAGACTCCAGCTCGCGTACCAGGCTCTTGCGGAAACCAATCCCCCGGTAACGCCGGTAAAGCTTGGTCTTGTACTTGTCGATCTGCTTTTCCAGTTTATCGACCACCAGGTCGATTGAAGAGTACATGTCTTCAGTCTCCTCTTCCCCCCTTAAAATCACACCATTGAGCGGAATGGTTACCTCGACCTTGTGACTCTCTCCTTCCACAGACAGGGTTACCTGGGCTACCCTAGCATCTTCAATAAACTTCTCCAGTTTGGACAGTCGCTTTTCCACGTAGTCTCTGAGAGCCTCGGTGACTTCGATGTTTTTCCCCCGAACTTCAAACCTCACAACGACCACTCCCTTCCCAGTCTGTGATTAGTATATTCTTTTTGCGCCCCGGAAAATCCTTTATCCAGAAATAGGTGCTTGCCGGCCATCGCGCGCTTCTCCCCGTTTTAGTCACGCCACCAATCTCCAGGCTGCCAACAACCCTCACATATCCCCGGGCCTTATCACCGGCCGGATAAAGCGTCCCCGCCGGCCGCACCGGGGTGTGCAACTGCCGGCGTAAACGAACCCTTGGCCGGCGCCCCCGAAACGAATTGTGACCTCCGGCTCCCGGTTATTCACGATCCCGGTTTCGGGCATTGGCGCCCATTACCTTCCCCTTTCAGCCATTTACTGCAACGCGTACAGCGTTATTCCCTGAAACCCGACTCTGTTTCCTTTTTTTGCTATACAGGGCCAGTTTTCCTTTAATCTGCCGCCGCGAAAGTCGAATCTGGTCATCTACTTCATCTGATTAATTGTGAATTCTGTGGATAAAGTTGTTGATAAGGCATAGAATCAAGCCCCGAATTGTGGATAACTCCGGATGACAAAAAATTTATTGGTACTATTTGTCACCATAAGCCACATTCTGGATAAAAAACTAAGGCCCGGGTTATCCCCGGGCACCAGATATCGCACAGTTCAATGAGTCTTGGCAAAACACTCCTGGCAGTATATGGGGCGGTTTGACACCGGGCGGAAGGGGACCGTGGTTGCAGCCCCGCACTCAGCGCACACAGCCTCGTGCATCTCGCGCGGCCCTCTCCTCTCACCTGCCCTGGTCTTGCGGGCATCCCGACAGGGTTTGCAGCGTTTGGGTTCGTTGGCAAATCCCTTTTCAAAGTAAAACTCCTGTTCTCCTGCGGAAAAAATAAAATTCCCCCCGCATTCACCGCACACCAATACCTTGTCTTCATACATTCCGTAAAATCCCTCGCTCTTTTCAAGATGTCCTGCTGCGTTCCAGCAGGTAGCTTGGTTGATATTATGCCCTTTTTTATGCAATTATTAGCAAGGTGCAGCAAATGTGGGAATACCGACACCAAATTCCTGCATCGGACCTCACGATTCTCTGTCGGGAAGTGGATGTTCTTCGGCCTGAATCTCTTGGGGTTTGGTTCTTTGCCGTACTTTGTCTCTCCTGCCTTACAATCCCCGGCAGGAAAAACTCACCCGCGATCCTTTTTGACCCGGCTGCTCTCGCGATAAGCCTGGAGGGCTTCAGCGCTGCTGACCGGTCGCCGCGGCGTTTGGTGGCACCCGGCTAGTTGTGAGCTCATCAGTCGGACCGATTCGGCATCTATCTCGGTGATTTCCCCAAGCAGGACTCCCAGGCGCTCAAATGCCTGCCGTAGCCGCCGGTGCAGTTCATTGTCAACCTTCCCCTCGATTCCCTTAACGGTAAACTGCTCCAGCCCGACTGCTCGCGCCAGGTCGCGTTCGATAATCCTCCCCCGCTTGCCCAGCGGTTCCAGGTGCTGCAGCAGCTCGGCCCTTTGTTTGAGTATTAAATCCCGGTCCAGCCCGCTTGAGGCCGGGCTCCTAACCGTCTTCAGCTGTTCCCGGGCCAAATGCCTCATCGACGTATACAATTCCTCCTGGCGTTCAAGATTGTCCAGCAGGCGCTCAGCCAATCGGTCCACCGCTGCCCCCTGTTTCCTCACCTGTCATCACCAACTCCCCCATCTTCATCTGTCTATCCCCATCAATATCACCCCGGATTAACCGCCCTTCCCCGCTGCCCCAATCGCCCGGGTTCTTTAGCCCGTAATCCCGGAGCCGGCGAGCACCTCCCCGCCGCCCGGGATAGCGACTATTCAGACTCCCTAAGAAAACTATAACCTCAGAAGCAGGTCTGAGGTCCTAACCGCATATTTTGTTTTCGCCCTCCAGCCGGGCGGTCCTATTACCGTGCCCTTCCCTGCGTGCATGTTCGGCATCGCCCCGGGGATAAAAGAATGACCCGTTATCTTTTTTTATCAATAAACCAGGCATCATATACGCTTTTCTCCTGGTACGCTTCCGAAGCCTGGCGGTGGTTCCGGGCCTGTTTAATCAACACCGACAGCCGGCCAGCACTCTTCTGCAGCAACTGCCGACAGGTCTCATCGTTCCGGCCGATGGCTTCCATCATCTTCACCAGTTCCTCATCCCGAGCCGGGTTATATGTTGAGTACCGGCCATCACCGACTGCCGTCTGCTCCGGCGTCAGTGATGCGTTCAGGCGATCGATCTCGTCCATAAGCAGCTGCCGCCGGTTCACGAGTTCCATCAATCCGCTCAAATCCGCAGATTCAAGCTCCTCACCCCGGCAGAATTCCACCTGCCGGCCAGAAATCGCCAACATCTCCCGGAACAGGTTTTCCCGCTTTTTCAACACTTCATTCAAGATGCTGTACCTGCCGTTCCCAATAATTAACCCCGAAGGTTTATGCCGCCGCCACCCGCGGCCGCAGCCCGTGCATGCGTGCCGGAAGCTTTTTGAACCGCCTGCTGCCAGGCATCGCGGAGTTCGACCAGGAACCCCCGCACCTCATTTATGATCTCCACATCCTTGTGGATGTTGGCCTCCACCAGGCGCCGGTGGAGGTAATCATAGAGCGCCAGCAGCTTTTCTGAAATCTCATAATCCATATTAAGGGTGTACATAAACTCGGCGACTATCTCCTGGCTCCTGACTATCGACTTGTGCGCCGACTCAATGTCCTGGTCGCTAATACTTTGTACGGCGCTGTCCAGGTTCCTGATGGCAGCGTTATACAGCATTAGGAGAAGCTTGCCGGGACTGGCGGTTTCCACGGCTGAACTCTTGTAGCTTGCATATACCTGCGGCTGAGTACTCATAATTCCCCTCCTCGCTCTCCACACGATCAGACAATCTCGTTTACCAAAACTCCCACCATCTCATGAAGGTTATCCAACATTTCCTTGATACTGGCGGCAATTTTCAGCATATATTCAGGGGGAATCTCCCGTAATACCTCCTCGGTCACGCTGTCCACCACTTTCACCTGAACCCGACCGCTTTCCTCATGGATCCTGAACTGAAGGCTGAAACTTGCAATTTCCATGGCCCGGTTGGATATCTCCACCGCTTCGTCAAGCTGTTCTTTGGTAACCTGACCAGGAAACGCCTTTTCCATCGGTTCCTGAGTCTTTTCTTTCGGTAACATCTCCCTGGATTGCTGCACGGGAACCTGATCTCTACGGGGGCTAAATTCTACTGCCTTCCCTGGCGCTTCAACCCGCACTTCTTTCGCCTCCCTGCATTTGGGAATAATAAGCATCCTTGCCTTACGTATACTTATTATCGAGAGTTGACGCCGGCAACTTTAGTAATTTGTGAGGGTTTAAATGCCCGGTATCCATAGCCATTTTAAGCACCGCGGTACCAACCGCCTGCTGGAGCTGACCCTGACTCAAGTTAATAGACAGGGCTGGCTATATCCATGTAATCACCTTCATTTCAGGTTTCTGGCTCAGTTTTTAATCAGTATAGCCATGTAAGCCATGGTGTCGTAACCGTTGTCCTTCAACAACCTCAAGACGTGCTGCAGATACTGCGGGCTGTGCTCAACCACGCGGGCAAATGAATATATCAGTTTGATTACCACCTCTTCCGTCAGGCCCCGGTGAAAAGCACCTATGCCGATAAGGTGCATCTTAATCAGGGCATAGTGAACAACCATCATTATGTAGTTATCGAAGAGATTTTTTTCTCCGCTGAAGGGGAACAAGTTTTTGAAGACGTAGTTTACCAAGTAGTTCTCGAGGATATACTCATGACGCTCCATAAATGGGCGGTAGTAGGTTTCTTCGGCCTCCTGGTAGCGAGCAGCAATCTCTTCCACCGTTGCCTCCCGGATGTATTGAACCCCGTGCAGAAATTGGGTATAACACTCAAGGTAGGTTCGGCTACTCACCCCCTTGACCACCCGTTCGTCGGTTAATTCTTTCATGAGTTCCAACTGGATCGTCACCTGGGTAGGAATCGAAGCCAACTCTGCCCGGAGTTCATTTCCCGCGAGCAGATTGGTATACAATGCAATTATACGGGGTATATCTTCCACCTGGCCGGCATCAATCTGATTCTGTACCCGATGGTAGAACATCCCCAGTATTATTAAACGCTCTGCCAGGCTATAATTCCGGTTCTGCAGCACCTGGATGGTGAAGATGCGCAGTTCCCAGAAGTAGCGCTCGGCCTTTTTCGCGACAGCTAATCCATGCGTATCAATCTGTCTACTAATAATATTGCGGGTTTCGACCGATTCGGCAAGCTCATCAAACTCCATCTCCTCCGGATTCAGCAGCGCCAGCCGAGCCGCTTCCGGGCAGGACACGGTGGCTGATTTCTCCAATACATTATTGACCAGGTTTGCAACTCGCGGGTAGGTTACACATATGTCGGAGAGAAACTCTTCCCCCAGCCGCAACTGAATACGGCACAAAGACTCCTCATTCAGAAAGGGACAGGCTTTCCCCGGATCCATTTTTATCCGGGCGTAGTTTCGCTCACTTGATTGGGAACGGTTTCTTTTGATGCAGGAATCCAGTTCCTGCCGCAGTTCCGTATCCGTTATGCGCCGGTACTTACGGTAAGTGTCATGGTCGATGCTGACCCGCCAAAAGCCGAAACAGCAGTTGTCCTCACACTGGGAGCCAATACACTTAAACCGGCGCATATACTGGGGTGTAAGCAGTGGTCGACTTCTGCTCATTCAGCTACCTCCCTTAATAAGGTTCAGGATACTACAGCGGGACGGTAATAACGCTCTATTTCTTGCCTCCATTGCATAAATCCGGGTACAACCTCATATTCCATAGCTTTGCTCGCCTGATCCCAATCCATCATTTCGTAGGCCGATACCAGTTGTTTCAAGCCATTTTGAATCCTTAGCTCACAGTCATTAAGAAACCTTGAAGTCGTACCTGCTTTCCCGCTGGAAAGAGCCTGCTGGATGGAAATAAAGGCCTGAGTAACATCCTGGAGCATAGGCAGCATCTCCTCGAACCTCCTCTGGGCAAATCCGGTGCGGATATACTCGATCCCGCTCTGCATAGTTGCAGCCAGGTCCAATGACTTTTGGATCACCTCAAAATTATCGTTCACCGGCCTGTCTCCCCGTTTGAAGTTAGAAGGATTTTTCATCCTGATAAGTTAAAAAGAGACCCCGGCAATCCAGGGTCTCTTTTTGCCCAACAATGATTACCCAAGGAGCTGGAGCACTGACTGCGGCTGCTGGTTGGCCTGTGCCAGCATTGCGGTTGCAGCCTGGGTAAGAATGCTCATCTTGGTGTACTCCATCATCTCCTTGGCCATATCAACGTCGCGGATACGTGATTCAGCGGCTGACAGGTTCTCGCTGGAAGTACCCAGGTTGTTGATGGTGTGTTCCAAACGGTTTTGGAAAGCCCCCAGCTTGGACCTTTCGCTGGATACCGCGGAAACGGCCTGGTCGATGACTGTGATCGCAGCGGCTGCCTTGGATGAAGTCGTAACATCCAGAGCATATTCAATCGCAGTATTGTCCGTCCCTTTGGTAACTGTGGCAATGGCGGTGTAGTACGCCGTAACCTTATCGCCCATGCTGTCGGTTACCTGTTTGGTTGCGGCTGAAGTGCTGGAGGACACTTCCAGTGCCAGGGATCTCATATCACCAATATCAATGGCCATAGATTGTCCTGTGTTGGCACCAATCTGCATCAACAGGGAGCCGTCACTTATTACTTTTGTCCCCTCAATCGTTTCGGTTTGAACTTCTGCCACCAGATCCGCTACCGACAGCTTATTGGTTGCAAAGTTGTCAATGAGAGTAGTACCGTCAGTATCATTTATCAACTCAAACTCAAACGATATCCCGTTTTCATTATAGACAAATTTATCTCCAGCGGCAGCCAGTGCGGTGCTAAGGGTCGTGACATCATTCAACAGAACGGTCGTTCCGTTAGCAGCATATCCCGTAACAGTAATATCGTTGCCATTAGTAATCGAAATCTCAAGGTAAGCAATTCCGGCCAGAGCCGCATTGGTGCCGTCAACCTTAAAGCTGTTGAATTTAGCTCCTCCGGAAGCGTAGTCATTCTGCAATCCGTAATTGCCCGTTGTATCATCCGTTGCAGCCGCCGTTGCGAGGTCCAGTTCAACTTGGCTGTTCGCTGCTGCACCTTGGAACTTCTCCAGGTTCAGGTTAAATGATACCCCATGAAACTCTGCGGTGTAAACGCCATTGACTGCCGCACCTTGCATAACATCCGCACTGAAGGTGGTTTCATGCACAAATTGGTTACCAGTTTTGTCGGTTGCTGTTAAAACTATATTGAGACCGCCATCGGCAGTTTTCTTTAAGACGACGTTTGCGGTTTCGTCCCGATCGATATTGCCCCAGTTGATGGCCTCATCGGCGCTTGCATCAGCGGCAATAGTGATACCTCCCACTATCGCGCTCCTCCAGGCAGCCTCGGAACCGGCTGTAATGGTAATGCCCACTGCTCTTTGTACGCTGACATCACCACCCGAGCCGTTGATTATAGAATAGATTGTCTGGTCTTTTGAAGGGTCTGCTCCGGTTTGAATAGAACGTTCTCCATTCAAAAGTTTCATGGTGTTAAATTCGGTGGTGTTGCCTATCCGGTTGATCTCCGAAGTAAGCTGGTTGATTTCCTTCTGAATCTCTTCACGGTCAATCTGGGTATTGGTGTCGTTGGCCGCCTGAACCGCCAGCTCTCTCATCCTCTGCAGGATGCTGTGGGTCTCGTTTAACGCACCCTCTGCGGTCTGTATCAACGAAATCCCATCCTGGGCGTTACGGGAAGCCTGATCCAGTCCACGGATCTGCCCTCTCATCTTTTCACTGATTGCCAGACCGGCAGCATCATCGCCGGCGCGGTTGATCCTTAATCCGGATGACAGTTTCTCCAGGGCTTTGCTGCTCAAAGCGTTGTTGTTTGTCAACTGGCGATAGGTGTTGAGAGCTGAAATATTGTGGTTGATCCTCATGAAAAAATACCTCCTTGTTTTTTACTCGGAAGCCTCCCTGCTTCCAAAAATCCTCTTCAAAACCTGGACTTTTGCCTCCTGTCTCCTCCCCCTTTCTCCTTATCCTCAAGAGGGCCTTTAATACAGTATTTGCTTTATATATCGTTATTTGTTTGATAATTGGTTATCGCCGTTTGGGGCCGATATTGCTGGTTATTTCAAAATATCGTCATTTATCTTGCGATTGCTTCCGCATATCGCTGTCATTACGCTGTATGATTTCGGTTCCGGTTTAACTGTTCTGATTACCGAGAAGCATCTGGCTCAGCCACATGCTCTGCTGGTTCATCCGGTTGACGGCCTGCTCGAGGGCGGTAAACTGGCGGTAGTAGCGTTCTTCAAGCTTGAGCAGGCGTTCCTCCGCCAGCGAGATGCTCTGGTTCAGGCGCGCAATATCCCGTCCCAGTACGCTGTTATCGAAAAGAGCCGAGTTTGACCCCGCCTTGTCGGTAATCCTCGACATGGCATTGTTTACCGCATCGTAAAGCTTTACCGCCACCCCGGATTGACCTGCGCTTTCACCGCTGTGGGTGAAGAGGTTCATTACGCCTTCGGGGTCGTTGGTCAGGGCCTCCCGCAGCCTGGTTTCATCGATATGGAGCTTGCCCCTCTCGGTGTAGTGTCCGGTGGTAATCCCTATAGAACTGAGGTTGTTGTATGGTCCTGATAGACCCTCCACCCGGGCCATGGTAACCGCTCTTATGTTGTTATAGATGCTGCTCAGGAGCTGATCGCCTCGAAGCATGCCGCTACGGGCCTTCTCTTCCCAGAGCTCGATTTCCCGGTCCGACATCTCCTTCTTCTGCTCATCGGTCAGCGGCGGATAGTCGCGGTAACGCTGTTCGTAGAGCTCCCCGGCAATGCTCTCGATGGTTGAGTTGTAGGTTTCTACAAAAGCCTTGATCTTTTCCACCACCGCGTCCACATCATGGCTTACCGACACCCTGACCGTCTGGCCGCCCGCTTCCTTGAGGTTCACGGTGATGCCGTTGACGGTAAACTGGTTGCCGGAGAACTTAAGTCCCACCGCGTCGTTAAAGTCGATAACGGCATCCGTCCCCCGGTGGGCGTTGCTCTCATCCTCCCCGACATTAACAGCGAGCTTCAGGTGGTTGGTGAAGAAGTTCTGCGCATCGGCCTTGACATGGATCTCCGCCTGTTCCCCGGTACCGGTGGTCATGAGGAAGAACCGTTCCAGGTTGGAATCATAGCTGGCTCTGATGCCGATTCCGGCCTTGTTTATCTGCGCCACCACCTCATGGATGTTCTGGGTGGCGGTATCGAAGGTGAAAGACTGTTCTTTGACCTCCCCGTTAACACTTCCCTGCAGGGTGAAGGTTACCTCACCGGTTAATCCGAACTGCTGCTCCAGGGTCTTGACGCTCCCATCCTGGTTCCGGCTGGCAGCCAGGGCTTCGGTACTGGACTTGGTTACCCCCAAGGCCAGGTTGTGCACGGTTATGGTGTATTCGCCCACCCCGGCATTGCTGCCTGCGGTGGCGGTGAGGATATTGCTGTTGGAACTGGAGGCGCTTTTGGCCATAAAGGTACCCTGCAGCCTCATATCGAAGGCGGCGTTGCGCAGAGCCAGCAGTTTGCTGTTGATGGTGCGGTAATCCTCCCGCTGCCACTCGAGGATCTGTCTCTGCTGGTAGCTCTTATCCACCCGCATGCGGTGCGCCCGCATCAGATCCGTGACCATCTGGTCGATGTCCATACCGCTGGCCAGTCCGCTTATACGCAGTGTCATCTTACTTCCCCTCCTCTTTAACCTGCTTCACAATGTCGGCAATACCCCGTGGGTTCAGCATCGCCTGCCGGTTCTCTTCCGAAACCGCCCGGTAGATCTCCTCGCGCAGTATGGAGAGCTCTCGGGGCGCCTCGATCCCCAGTTTGACCTTGTCTCCCTGTATCTCGACGACGGTGATCTTTATATCCTCGCCGATCATTATCGCTTCATTCAATTTCCTGGTCAGGATTAACATCTTACAACCCCTGTCCCTGTGCCGCCACGGCTTTTTGCTGCTCGGGGAAGATTCGGTGCTTGGTCCGGTAACGCGAATTGGCCGGTACGTACTGCAGCCCTTTTCTGGTCCTGGGGTTGACGATCACGGGTGCCAGGAGGTTGGCGGTAGTATCTCTAAAATCCTGCGGGATCGTGAGCACCGAAAAAACAGCCAGTTCCTGTTGGTCGTTCTCTATCTCCAAGATCCTTGAAATCTCTCGGCCTTCCTGGTTTTCGCGATCTATCTCCAGCTCGTAGTCGGGAAAGAAAACAAAAGGCACTGCCAGGACCAGGCACAGGTCGGGATTCCTCACCGCGTGCATGTAATAAAAGGGGCCGTCTCCATCAATGGAAATTATGGCGAATTCCCTGTCATTCTCAAATCCGGGGATACCATGCGGGAAAGTGACCACCCGGGTTTCGTCTATTTCAATCTCACCAAGCTGACTGCTCCTGATTATCATGGTTCCCTCCTATGCACTGACATCCACGCTCCGGCCGATATACTCGATATCGATGAACGGTTCCTGTCGCCAGAAAACCTTCATCCGACCCCAATCCAGATAGCCGTTTACCTGCCCGTACACCGGGTTTACTCCCACATCCCCCGGTACCAATGTGACATCTAGGTCCTCAATGAGCACATCGATCTCCGGCCGGTGTTTGGGGACGGCGGCTACATCGTACTCCTTCCAGTGCTGTGAGTTCATTAATGCAATATCGGCAACGTCGATACCCTTCTCTATGGCTCCCAGCATGTCACCTTCAGAGGCAATGCGGGCGGTTGTTTTCAGTATTGCCGCCCGGGCCTGGCCTACTACATGGTGCAGAAAATCCATAATCGGCCTGCGGTCCATGTCGATAAAGCACTGGGTCTGATCGATCTTGAGCTGCGGCAGTTTATGGTCTATTTGCAGTTCCGGGGGGGTGATCTCCAGATCCAAGCGTGGATGGCGGATGTTCATTTGAAAACCTGGAGGTTTAATATCCAGGCCTATTAATCCAAACCGCTGATTTATCCGAAGATCCATCATCCCACCCTCCAACCGCCGGGGCGACCGTCGCCTAGCGCAAGAAATCCACCAGGCTCGGCATTATAATGCGGGCCCCGGCGGCCAGCGAAGCCCGGTACACGCTCTCCTGCATCTTAAGCTGCATGATGACCTCGGCCAAATCTGCATCCTGGTTCTTGGAAAGGAGTTCCTCATAGTTGATGCTGGTGTTTTCCAAGCGGGTCTCCTGCAGGTCCAGGCGGTTGACCTTGGCGCCGATAACCGCACGCTCCTGAACTATGCCATCCAACCTCTCCTGAATTAATCCCAGGTCCTGGCTCAGAGCCGCCACATCTCCGTTTTCCAGATCCACGGCGATCTTCTCCAGCAACTGGTAAATGCCGGGGTTGTCCGGGTCGCTATTAAAGAATACCTCCCTAATGGTTGAATTTATGGGTATCGTGGTCCCGACTCCGATCTCCAGGTACATCTCGCTGTCATTCCCGGTCCAGATCTTAGCGCCGGGCACCATGGGATCATCCTGCAGCGGGGCCTCAGTTATGTTGGTCCCCGCGAATATGTGTTTGGTGCCGAAAGTCGTGTTGGCTATTACCCCGATCTGCTCCTGCAGCTGCCGCATCTCGGCGGCAATCGCCTCGCGGGCGGCTGCCGAACTGGTGCCGTTGATGCCCTGGATGGTCAGTTCATTGGCGCGGTGCAGTATCTCGGTGACGTTGGCCAGCGCACTGTCGGTGCTG
>FZPS01000167.1_pt24 | contig 82232 bp, 78 predicted proteins | sample 1817821 | NCBI WGS metagenome assembly FZPS01 (sample SAMEA104158645, study PRJEB21678) | metagenome | place: Germany | collected 2015-04-21
GACTGTAACTAGAAGTGCAAAGCCGCTGATTTCCCCTTACGGACGGATTTTTCGCAAGGCCCCCTGCTGGGAGCACCTTCTCCCAGTACAATAATCGCTACGCGGGATTACGCGCGTCTTCTTTCCGAGGTAGCCGGTAATCGCAACGAGAGATGCAATAAGCCGGCCTTTCGCTTACAGGCTGGATTTCTCCCAAAGTGCTCCTGCTGGAAGCTCCGTACCCCATCACAATAATTGCCGCGCAGAATCACGCGCTTTCTGTTTTGAGGTTAGCCGGTGATTGCAACGAGGTGTTCAAAATAGGGCCATTCTCTTGGGGGCCGGGTTTTCCCAAAGCGCTTTCGCTGGGAGTGGCGTTCCTCAGTGTGACACCGTCCAGCCTGCACTACGCATCTGCTTTTTCATTGATCTGCGCTGGGACTGTAACGGGGGTATCAAGGCTCTGTTGGAAGCCGGTAGACATGACAGTGTCAGTATTACGCTTCTGATATACGGGATGGACATAGTCCAGGGCGCAGGGTTAGAGGTGGTGTTTGCGAGTACAATAGCTGCTAGGTATGATTACGTGTTTCTTCTCGCTTAGGTCGCCGGTGATTGCAGCGAGGAAGGCAAAAACGCAGCTGTTCGCTTGCAGGCCGGGTTTGCCAAGAGCACCCTGCTGGGAACGCCGTCCCCGAGTGCAACACCGGCTACCCCTGTGCCACGCATGTACTCTTTTACTAAGCTGTGCGAAGGCTATAACGAAGGGTTCAAAACTCCGCAAAAAGGCGGTAAGCGCGATATTGTCAAGGTGACCTATTGAGGCTGCTGTTCCCGACTGCAAAACGGATCGCCGAACTCCATACGCGCACTTTCTGCATGATTCATGCCGATTCGACACGAAGTGTCAGGACTCGGCTTCTGATACACTGGCCGGACACTGTTCAAGGAGCTCCTTTTGGGCGCTGCCTATAGGGCAACACGTAATGGCTGTTGCCCGGTATCATACGCATGCCTTTTCCATGGAGAATCAGTGTTTACGGCAGGGCGATAGGGAGACGGCCATCAGCTTCAGCCAAGTGGTACTGATGCAGGCTTTTTATCGCGTTTGATGGTCGCTACACGGCCGATGTTGCTATGTTCAGGTGGGGAGCTTTTGCATGCGGATTGCCATCGAGTATAAGTTCAACAATGTGCGACCGTTTTGTTTTGTGCGGAGTAGCAGGTGATTGCAGCGATGGATGTCAAAGTCCGGCCGTTTGTCTACGAGTGGAACTATGGCCAAGTGGCATCTGCTTGGGGTGTCGTCTTCAAGTGCAAAACCTGGCCCCTACGGATAGGCGCGTTCTCTTTCTGGGATGACCGGTGACCGCAAAGAGAAATGTAAAGGCGCAGCTTCCTCCTTACGGATCGGTTTTTCGGAAGGCGCTCCTGATGGGAACACCGTCTCCTGTACAACGATCCCCACTCAGGATTACGCGCTTTCTCTTTCAGGGGTGGCCCGTGATTGCAATGGCAGGTGCAGTAATCCGGCCTTTCTCTTGCGGGCCAGGTTCTCCAAAAGTGCCCCGTTGGGAGTGCCGTTGCCCAGTGCGACACCGTCCACTTTGCAGCACTCATGTACCTCTTTGTTAAGCTATGCGAACACGATAACGAAGACATCAAGTCTGTGATACAAGCCGGCAGGCAGGATAGTGTCAAGAGTGCGCTTCTGATGCACGTGCGGGACATTGTCTAAGACAACTCCGCTAGAGGAGCCGCCTACAAGAGCGATACTTGCCACATAGGATCACGTGCTTCTTCTTTCCGCGGAAGCTGGTGATTGCAGCGAGCGGTGTAAGAATCCGGCCTTTCGCTTACAGGCCGGATTCTTCCCAAGGCGCTCCTGAGGCGCTCCTGCTGGGAGTGCCGTCACCGAGTGCAACACCGGCCTCCCATCCCCTTTGTGTATCCTTCTTTCACTGGTTAACACGGGATTTTGGGGACAGGTGGCAGCCTTTTCAGGGCTCTGTCCTTAGGCATAGGTTGTGACGCAGACCCCCGCGTAGAATCGCAAGCATTGCCGGGCTAGCATTTTATTCACCTGGATAACGCCGGCTAGCCCTATGGCGAGTGGAGCAAGGCTTCGTCTTTTGGTAAGTGTATGCCGGATGCCGGTCTTTAGAAAACCGATTCAAGTTCGAATCCGCGGGCCGATCAAAAGAGACCCCTTAGCAAGGCGTCGGAGAATTGTAGACCGGCTGCGGGGCTTCGCCGGAGGCCCGTCCCAAATGCTTGCTTCGTAGCAAGGAAAGAACCGCCGGCTCACGGGTTATGATAGCGTGAATCCTGCCAGAGAACACCCGGCAGTTGGGCTTGTCAGGGCAGCCTGCGGCAGGGAGCCCATTTGTAATGATCCACCTTGTGGTATAATTGCCAGGAAAGCAACTCTTGAGACTCTATTTATGTCGAGTCTACATAATCGGTCGTCCTGGTAATCAGTTGTCCTGTGAAGATCGTGTTCATGCTAAAGGACAGATGTTACGGCCCAGTCTTCTTGGACATTGAAAAACATCAAAAGTATCGGGAATTAACAGGAACCGAACTTATTACGTGACGGCGAGCAACGCTTGCGGGCGGTACATGGAAAATAGATATATAAGTTGCCTGTCAAATACTCAAACAGTTAAATAGCAGGGAAAACAAAATGTTCCACGTGGAACATTTTATTAGTTAAGCGGTTAGTACAAGTATTCTATCCAGAGAAAGCAAACAAGAATGCTAATCGTGCGTCCACATACAGCCTTTGTTTGGCGAAACGAAAGCCCCTATTCCGTTTATGTTAACCGGGTATGTCGCACGAGATTTTTCTGGTGGGCGATAGAGGCATAGTTTACTTTGGGGCATAAGGGGATTAGTATATTATAGTCTTTAGAAGGGCTGTAGGAACATTCATAGATTGCACTATTGTATCCACTATCGATATTTCCCGGGAAATATCGGTTCCGGCAGGGGGCTTTTTTCAGGCTGAGCAACCTGCTTTCTTGGGGAAGGTGCTACGTATGTCTCTGGAGAATAGGATAAAGCCTACGTGCGAATTGTGCACGAAAGACTTTTGAGGAGGAAGTCGTGTGGAAGCACTTAACGGCTTGCATGAAGCTATCGGTCTTATTGTGGAAGATCCTATGAATATTCTCATCGTTCTCTTCATAGCTGCAACTGCTTTCTTTATTGTTCTTAACTTCCAGCTTAGCAAGGTATTAAGAACCTACCGTAAGCTTTTAGATGGAGTGCAGGGGGAGAATCTCGAGAAAGTTTTAGGAGAATACGTTAAGCGAATAGAAAGAACTGAACGTAAGCAGGAAGCCTTGGAAGATTTTATCGAAGATGTCCATCGCCAGTCCCAGCGCTACCTCCAAGGTGTCGGAGTTGTCCGTTTTGACGCTTTTGATGATATCGGAGGCAGGCAGAGTTTTGCCTTAGCTTTACTCAATGGCAAAGGAGATGGATTAGTCATAACGAGCCTGTATGGGCGTGAAGAATCGAGAGTCTATGCAAAGCCGATTAAGGGAGGCGCATCTGAGTACGCTCTCTCAAAAGAGGAAGAAACAGCTGTTCAAGAGGCGTTAATACTCAGGTAGCCGGCCTCTTACTATTGGCTTGGCAAGCTGATTCGCATTTTGACTCTGCTTATGCTACTTATATTACTTAGTTTTGGGCAGTGATTGACATACCGCTTGGTTCAGTCAAGCCTGATTTTGGGCAACGGTAGCCGGAAAGATCTGTCAATGCGTATCGTTGGTCTCACCAAGGTGCAGACTAACATTTAAAGGATTACGAAAAGCGGGCACAAAAAAATGACGGGTAGCAGGAAAATGGGCATGTGTGTCGAACTGTACGTTGTCCTTTTATCACCATGATTAGCTTGGGTAGCTATGCCAGGAGAAGTGGGCTTTCTCCGCTCGATGTAGGCGGCTGAGTTCGACGGCTGCCTGTGGCAAAGTGGCTAATAAGCCTTCAAAAGGACTAAGGTAACATGAATGAAGAGAAAGTAAATGATAGGATTCTTTCAATAAAAAAGCGGGTCATAATGTGGCATAAGGCCTTGAAGAATCGTATTGGTAAGAAACGCGGTCGTACGCTTACTATTATGGCTATATCAACCGGTGATGAATCAGTCAAGAGCCTGAGTATCCCGATTCTCTGGATGTACGCAGGGCTTGCTCTTATCATCGGCGTTTCTGTGTTCTTGGCATCTTCGTATCTAGGCATGAGTGCAAAGGTTGCTCGCTTTTATGTTGAGCATGTGAACAAGGATTCGTATATTGCTCAGCTTTCCAAAGAGAATGCTGTGCTCAGCGGCCTCAATAGAGAGAATGAGAGAAGGCTCCAAGAGATAAGGGACAAGCTAGTTAAGCTAGAGACTGACCTGGCATTTCTCGACTCACTCAGCGGAGAGATTACCGGGATTGTAAAAGGGACGAAGTCATCTACGTCCGATACATCTCTACCCAGTAGAGGGGATTTTGATCGGGGAGTCCCTCCAGGTCGTGAAGCAGTGGCTCAAGAGTCTCGAGAAATAATTCCACTTGCTAGCAGTTCAAGCGGTGGCTCATCTTTATTGAAACAAACTGCATTGTTTTCGGAAACAGCAGATTGGCTTGATGCGCTGCAAAGTTCAGCTGATAATTTAGGAGCCCAACTTGATTCTTTGAAGAAGTCTGCGGTTTCATACAGAGATAGGCTTGATCATACTCCTCGTGGAATCCCTACAAAAGGTAGGGTGACGTCCTACTATGGCACCAGACGCCATCCGATTACCGGGAGAAGTCAATTGCATCAAGGCGTTGACTTAGCTGCGCCTAAGGGTACTGGTATTGTGGCCACTGCCGATGGAGTAGTGAAGTTTGCCGGATCGCGTTCAGGCTACGGACTTACAGTTATCATAGATCACGGGTATGGATTCCAGACCCTGTACGGTCATTGCAGCAAGCTCGCTGTCCGTGTCGGTCAGCAAGTAAAGCGTGGACAAGTTATTGCATATGTGGGAAGTTCCGGCGTAAGTACGGGCTCCCATCTCCATTATGAAGTTAGAGTCTCAGGAAAACCGGTGAATCCGTGGCCATACATGATGAACTAGCCTGCCGCGAGCCTGCTTCCATCAACTGTCTACTATTCCTACACGTTTCAAGTCCGGCCGGACACCAGTCACAGTCGACATCTGGGATGAGAGCTGCGTGCCTACAAGATTATATATAAGGGAGAGCACCAGTATGCTTGGCAGGCGACCGCAAGCGCCTCAGAATAAAAAGATAGATGGCAAAAAGATTGACACCAAGAAGATCGACACGATTATTGGAAGGGACACAGTTGCTAACGGACGACTGGAGATACGCGGCTCAATCCGTGTGGATGGTTCCTTTGATGGGCACATCCATGCAGATGGAGATGTCGCTATAGGCGAAAGTGGAAAGGTGAAGGCGACGATTCACGCGGAGAACATAACAATAGCAGGTAAAGTTGAAGGAGATCTCTATGCCAGCGGTCGGTTGGAGGTTGCCTCAACAGGTAGGCTGTACGGAGAAGTAAAGGCAGGATCCCTGTGTGTGGAAGACGGGGCAGTATTTATCGGGTCATGCGAGATGCTGGAGGATGATGAGTTCCCAAAACTATTGCCGGATGAACTGTCTGAGGTTGCGGCATCAGGTGATGAACTCAGAAGGAAAGAGTGACCCGGAAATGGTCTTTAAAGATCGTGCTGAAGCAGGAAGGCTCCTAGCAGATAGGCTGCGTGAATATCAAGATCGAAATGCATTAATCCTGGCATTGCCTCGTGGAGGAGTCCCTGTAGCAGCACAAGTAGCTGCTGCACTGAATGGGGAATTAGACATTGTCATTGCAAGAAAAATCGGTGCGCCGGGGAATCCCGAATTAGCAATTGGAGCCGTAACGAGTGATGGAACTGTCCTGCTTAATGATTCTCTTATTGCCGGTCTCCGTGTGGGAAAAGACTATATAGATCGAACGGTAAACCAGGTTCAAAGTGACATTAGGGATTATATCAGGCGATATCGAGGAGATAGGCCTGCCCCTGAGGTCGCCGGCAGGATTGTGCTTATTGTTGATGATGGTATTGCCACCGGATATACAGTAATGGCGGCCGCCCAGGCTATCCTTGAAAAAGACCCTGAAGAGCTAATTATCGCTGTTCCGGTTGCCCCTCGCGAATCTGTCTCTGAACTCCAACAATCAACAGGATCCAAGGTAGTCGCTGTATCTACACCTTCCTTCTTTGTTGCAGTAGGTCAATTCTACAAAGACTTCAAGCAAGTGTCTGATGAAGAGGTTATAGAGGCTCTTGAGGGCCACAGAAAGTCCTGAAGATCAGATTAGGGATTAATGACATCACTCCTTTATCAGTCGCAAGTCGTGCTCAGAGTGCCGGTGTTGTCCGGGGTTTCTTGACTCATCTGTGCGAATTCCCGAGCTACCTGCGAAAGGGCTTTTGATATTACTTCCGCCATCTTTGCCACTACTGAGAGTCTGGTGTTTTGAAGGACCAGATACTCCATGTATCCTCCTACGTTGACGATCCCGGTAACGTGGATATCTCCAACAGGAGGCAGGGTTTTGCTGACGCCGGTGCCCGGCCTAAGCGGTCCTTTGGAAACAGTTATCATGCCTACATTCTCAAGCCGTCCGAGACATGCATCAACTGCAATGACATAAGGATTTCTGAAAGCTGTGTATGCTTCATCTATTGAAGCATGGAGATTTGCTGCATGAACCGGGGAATCCAGCGTTCCCCAGATAGACGAAGGATCAAGTCCCATAGCTAATAAGCGGCTCCCTGTAAGAGGCCCAAGGGCATCACCTGTAGAGCGATCTGTTCCTATGCAGAAGAAGAGTATAGGTCGGCATATCGGAAGAGGCAAATCCTTCATCATTAACGAACGCAGCCTTGAGACCATTCTCCCGGGAGTTCTCGGATCGTCAATATGACTGCGCCATACTACTTCGCGAGAAGTATCCCTCGACAGCTCCACTCAAATGCCCTCCTAGCTAGTGCTGCCAATGGCTGTTTCTTGTGCAACTTATGGACGGAAATGTGAGAGGTTCCTATCGTTGTAGAGTATCCTGCCCCTTGAGATAAGCCCACTATTCCCCGGTGACGAAATGCTACTTGCAGTATATGAAGTCTAAGCATTAGATATTCCCAAGGCCCAAGATAGGATTGCTTTTCAGAGGCAGAGTCCGGACGTTGTATACCTCAAATCCTCAGGTGTTGAATAAGAATTTATGCGTAGGGCATTTGCCGTGAGAACGGAGGGTATGAAATCTTGCGGAGAAACAGGGGCCTTGAACTTGCAGCCAGCTACGTTGGGGCTGTTGTCGGAGCCGGTTTTGCATCAGGCCAGGAGCAAGTTCATTTCTTTGCGCGCCATCAATCGGGATTCGGGGCTCTGCCGCTAGGATCAGGGATCCTTTCAGCCGGGCTTCTATTTGTTCTTTTCGGTGTGGCCCTTGCGGATCTTGTATTTAGATATCAGACGTGTTCACCAAGGGATTTCCTTGAGAAGCTGGTTCCGCAGTCCCTGTGCACAGTCTATGACTGGCTGATGACATCCTTCATTTTCTGGTCTTTCTCGATAATGCTGGCAGGCAGCGGCATGTTATTCAAACAGACTATAGGTGTATCACAAACCACAGGGATTCTCCTAACCGCATTCGTTACCGTCCTTGTGACAGCTTCAGGAACAGGCGGATTATTCGCGGTCAACCTCATAATGACTCCGCTTATGGTAGCCATGCCCGTGTTAGTTGCTATCCTGTCGGTATGGAAGAACATACGTGGTTTCTCCATGCCAGCACTCGCCGGCAGACACACCGGTATGTATCTATCTGTACTCGCTCCCTCATGGCCGATGTCATCTCTCTTATATGTGTCCTACAACATTCTCCTAGCTATAGGCGTTTTTGCATCTATGGGAAAAGATATACCTGATAGGGTTGCAGCAAGACAAGGAGGCATCTTAGGAGGGGTTTCGCTCACGTTCTTCCTTGTCGCCATACAGAGTGTGTTCATAGTTTATGGAAGATCTGTGATCGGTGAGGAGTTACCAATGCTTAAAGCCGCATCTTACCACGGGGCGCTGATATCTAAGGGTTATTCTCTTGCTTTATGGTTTGCAATGGTAACTACATCTTTATGCGCTCTCTTCGCGCTGTCGCAGAGATTCAGCAGTCACAATTCCACGCCAAGCTTGAGTCTTGTTGTGTTGATAGCCGCTGTTGCCTGTTTGCCTGCTCAACTCGGCTTCGCCAGGCTGGTAGGAACGGTATACCCGATTATCGGCTACTTAGGACTGCCTATCCTTGGCTCGATTCTACTGCGGTTTCTTGAGAGTTCAATGGACTCAAAGCAGAGATTCTGAATCGGACTGTCTGTGTCTGGATGTACAGAGAAAACGATATGAGGCGGAACTGGCAAAGAATGGGGAGATATGCAACAGATGAGCTAGAGGAATAAGCGGTATATGCGTCGAAAACTGTATACCTGGAAATATTGCCTGCGGAAGGTTAAGAATATTATAGGAATTTCATATTTTTTCGGTATAATAAGAGGAAAAACCAAGAAGGTGAACTCACCCAGCTACTTGTCATAGGAAGTAGGTTCGGATGATGTCCACGAGATCTCGAAGCCTACATATAAGCCTGATTCTGCTGTCTTGCTGCGTCGTTGCCATGGCAGCCTACTATACTGTGGTGAATTACGGTGTTAATGCAGGATCTGCTGAGCCTGAGATCTTCGGCGATGTTTGGGTTGAGGAAATCGACCTTAGCAGTATGACCCGCAGCCAAGCGGAAGAAGCGCTCCATCGATACATCGATGAGGTGATCTCTCAGCAGATTGTCTTAGCATTCGGGGATGAAGCTTGGCAACTGGACCCTGCCGATATCGGCCTTAGTGTCTTTGTCGGTGAGATCGTAGAACGAGCCTTGGCTGTCGGACGCACCGGGAACTGGCTGGAAAGGCTGAAGTTCAGGATATTGCGGCCACGTGAAAGAGTAAACATTCCTTTGATTATGTCAGTTGATGAAGGCCGTTTCAGAGACTTTGTTTTCGCCCTTATGACCGATATTTACGTCGCTCCTGAAGACGCTGCTTTCGTCATTAACCCGGATGATACCGTTAGTGTGAGGCCTTCCAATACCGGCAGGTATCTTGATCCTGAAGACCTAGGAAATCACATAAAAGAGGTAGCCCTAAAGAGAACCGATAGAACAGTTGTTCTCAATGTAAAGCCGATGGTGCCTGCCCTTACTACAGAGCAAGCAAATGCTATGAATATCAGGGAGTGCATTGGCAGGTTCTCCACGAACTTTAATCCAGAAAACAAGCCCAGAGTCCACAATATCCGGGAAGCAGCCAGGGCTATTGACGGTGTAATCCTCGGGCCGGGTGAGACCTTCTCGTTTAACGAGATTGTGGGTCCTCGCAGTGCTGAAGCAGGATATCTGGAAGCACCTGTAATGGTTGATGATGATTTGGTTCCCGGTATAGGCGGCGGGATATGCCAGGTATCGTCTACCCTTTATAATGCGGTCCTTCTTGCAAACCTGAGCATTGTTGCCAGGTCCAATCATTCCATGCTGCCTTCTTACATTCAAGCCGGTAGAGATGCTGCAGTCGCTTATGATTATATGGATTTCAAGTTTCGTAATGACGGATCAAGCCACATCTTGGTTAAGCTTATTGTAGCTGATAATTCCATCACCGCTAAGGTTTACGGTTATGCTCCCGATGGTTACCATGTGTCTATAGTTGCCTCTGTTGATGAAAAGATCCCACCAGGAACGGTTACAGTAGAGGATCCTTCATTAGCGCCCGGAGATGAAGTGGTAGACGATGAAGGGGCCTGGGGATACGTGGTGACTGTATACCGAGTGATAACAAAGGACGGTGTTGAACTCTCAAGAGAACGGGTCTCGAAAGACAGGTACCGTGCCAGACCCAAACGTATTCTCGTTGGTGTCCCTTCCCTCTAAATACGTATCTGAGATCCGCCGGAGTCCGTGAGAGACGAGCTAACCATATATGTAGGCCTGGGAGATGCCGGATAGTCTATCTTGAGAGAAACGGGAATTTAAACACTACCTGGAGGAAATGCCGGTGAGAAGAGACGGAAGGAAGCTAAGGCCCGGGCTTCTTGAGGCGCTCCGGTTTTATTCCAACATAACTTTGAGAATAGGCATCTCTCTATTCCTTGGCTTCCTGGCAGGATATGCTCTTGACTTGAGGATGAGAACCCAGCCTTACCTGGCGATTGTCGGGTTTTTCATCGGGGTTGGCCTTGGCGCCTGGAGCGTCCATAACACGATGAAGTCTACAGTTGGCAGAAGACCGGCAACACGAGGACGGAGGCGACGTATTAAATAGCAGTGATTATAGGTATTCTATCAGGCATAATTCTCGGAGCGATAGAGCGTTTCATTCTTAAAGCTACTGCGGAGAAAGCGAAGAAAGCTGACCCTTCCGACGTTTCCCGGATCCTTTATCCAGGTGCTGCCTTGCGGATCGTTACTGTTATTGCAGGGCTTATAGCAGGTGCGTTCGTTTTGGATACCGCAGGGTTCGCCTGGCTGGTAGTATCCTATGCTCTAACACATCTTGCCACTGTGCTTGCCGGTTTGTGGGGCATGAGGATTCGAAGTAAGAATCCTCGTGAACAGCAATAACCTTGGTAAAGGACCTACGTATCTTTCTGTTCGGCAAAGGAAGCCTATAGAGTGTCGGAGAATGGAGGGGAGAATGCTATGGAACTTCGACCTTTTGCCCTCGAGCGGTGGTTTGGAAAGTATGAGTTTGCCGTCAAATACAATATAGCTGAAAGCTGCATCAAGCCTCTTACCGTCTCCGAGCTTGAAGAGGTATGTAAATGTGATCTACTGCACACAGAAGAGATCGCTAACCTTGGGTATACAGACAGTCGTGGGACGTATGAGTTGCGGAGTGCGATTGCCCGGCTTTACCCCGGCCGTACAGCGGATAACGTTCTGGTAACTACCGGTGCGATTGAAGCAAACTATCTTGTGTTTGTGGCCTTCCTTCAGCCTGGGGATTTGGTGATTACCGAGTTTCCAGCCTATCAGCAGTTATATGAAGTCCCGCGGGCCTTGGGAGGCGAGGTCAGGGCATTGAATCTCAGGAGCGAAAGCAACTACCGTCCTGATATTTCAGAGCTTGACGCAATGATGGCTACATCCCGTGGAAAGATGATCGTGATTAACCATCCGCATAACCCTACCGGGGCTTCTCTTGACGCAGGTAGTATGGCAGCGATCTGCGAGATCGCAGAGCAATACGATACTATCCTCCTGTCAGATGAGGTGTACAGGGGGCTGACCCTCACAGACGGGATTGCCACACCTTCAGCGCAGCTCTTCTCTGATAAAGCCGTGACAGTGGGGAGCATGTCCAAAGCATTCGGTCTGTCAGGCCTCCGTATTGGATGGATAGTAGGACCTCGAGATGTAATTGAGAGGTGCTGGGAAATACGGGATTACACATCCATATGCCCTTCAGGGCCTTCGCAGGCAATGGCTCTTGCTGCACTGAACAATATCGGGGCTATAATGGCCCGAAATGTCTCCCTTGCACGAAACAACTTTTCTATTCTGAGTCAATGGGTCTCCGCCAACTCTGACATTGTCAGTTGGGTTCCTCCTTGTGAAGGCGTTGTTGCTTTTGTTAAATACCACGTTGACGCAGATTCCGTGAAGATAGCAGGCGATCTGGCTGAAATCGACAGTGTGCTTGTGATACCCGGAGCATGCTTCGAGGTAGAAGGACACTTTAGAATCGGTTTCGGAGGAGACTCTGACATACTTCAAGAAGGACTGGCTCTTATATCAAAGCGACTCAGATTGCAGTCTTAGCAAGATAAATGACAGTTAAATGTGCTATAATGGCGTAGGAAGGAAAACTTGGAAGAGTGCTCGTCCAGGTTTAACAGGGTATCAGGATAGATTAACAAAATGCCTGCTTCGCGGTGCACAGGCAGCTCCTCTGAGGTATTATGTCTGTGACCGAAGCAGAGAGTAAAGAGGAGCTATCGATGAAAAGAGGCAAATTCATTGTCCTCGAGGGGATTGACGGTGCCGGTTGTACCACAGAAGCCATTAAACTGAAAGACTATATTGACTCGAAACTGAAACTGCCTGTCCATCTGACAAAAGAGCCTACAGATGGGCCTGTTGGCGGTCTTATTCGATCAGTACTGGCAAAGCGTGTAGGCACTCTAACCTATGACGGGGTTTTTAGGAGCATTGAACCTCATAGCCTTGCCTTGCTTTTTGCCGCAGACCGTGTGGACCATCTGGAGGTAGACATTAAGCCCAAGCTTGAAAACGGTATTGTTGTCGTATGTGACAGGTATTATCTTTCATCTTTTGCTTATCAATCCCTCAACATGGACCTTGAGTGGGTCGAGGCAATAAACTCGAAATGTATCACACCTGATCTAACTATTTTCATTCAAGTTCCGCCTTTGGTGGCTGAAAGAAGACGCAATAAATCCAGGTGGCATGTTGAGCTCTATGAAGACACTGCCAAATTGGAGCAGGTAGCCAATAATTACCTTCGCATCATTGAAATGCTTCAGCGGAGAGGCGAGAATATCGTTATCATTGACGGTAATCGTCCTCCCCTTGAAGTGCATCGTGATATCATAGCCGTTGTCAGGCCGCTTCTTACAACAAGGACTTCCACAAGGAGCAGGAAGAAAGAGGACGCTCAGGGCACACTACAGCTTGATATCGGCCTTAACGAAGAGACAGATAACGAAGCTGAGGGGGCTTCATGATGCTGAGGTTTCTTAATGAGAAGATTACTGTGACACTTGCTGAGGACGGTAATGAGCCGCGAAGTTTTATCCGTGGCGGTAAGGAGTTTACCATCCGAGAGATAGTCAGGGTATGGCAGGATAGGGGCTTTCAAGCGCCTGTCGGCAGACGAGGTTCCGGCAAAGACTGGTGGAATCAGCGTGGTAGGCAGTTCTATCGTGTGATTACTGAGGATGGCGCAAGCTTTGAGATGTATCATGACCCGCGTAAGGATCAATGGTTCTTAAGCAAAGAGTGGCAGCAATCAGGACACGAATAACCTCTTTGGATTATATTGATGGTTGGGATGAGGAAGATGGAGACTTTTATTGATCTAAGAAGTGATACAGTTACACAGCCTACTCCGGAGATGCTCCAAGCCATTATCTCGGCTCAGGTTGGTGACGATTGTAGCAGGGAAGATCCAACTGTAAACCGGTTGGAAGCTATGGCTGCAAGCAGGTTAGGCAAGGAAGCAGGTTTGCTGGTGCCTTCGGGGACTATGGGCAACTTAGTGTCTGTGTTGGCCCATACTCATCGTGGCGATGAGGTGATCATGGAGTCCGAGTGTCACATATACTATTACGAAGTAGGTAGTATCTCTGCTGTAGCAGGTGTAATACCTCGGCTTGTCAAAGGAAACCACGGTGTACTTGACCCTGACGATCTTAAGAAGGCTATCAGAGGCGAAGATATCCATTATCCTACTCCCACACTTATTGCCGTAGAGAACACTCACAACCGAGGTGGTGGGACAGTCACATCTGTGGAACAGAGCCGTGCTATTTGTGATGTGGCTAAAGACAGAGGGCTGTCCACACATCTTGACGGAGCTCGAATATTCAATGCAGCTGTCGCTCTAGGTGTTGATGCTAGAGAGCTCGCCCAGCCATTCGATTCTGTAATGTTTTGCCTTTCAAAAGGTTTGTCAGCACCGGTGGGTTCTGTTGTTGTCGGTTCCAGGGAGTTTATTGAGCGGGCGAGAAAGTACAGAAAGATGCTGGGCGGAGGAATGCGCCAAGCAGGAATTATCGCTGCGGCCGGGATTGTTGCTTTAGAAACCATGGTAGATCGGTTGGAGGAAGACCATATTAATGCGCGCTATCTCGGAGAAGGCTTGGCTGAGATTTCTGGTATCCAGGTAGAGCTCGAGACTGTCCAGACGAATATGGTTTACTTTGACGTTGGCGAGCTTGGCTTTGACAGTGTGTCGTTCCTTAAGGAGCTGGAGATGCGCAAAGTCAGAGCGTCTCTTCGTCCGCCCACAGGCGTAAGAATGGTAACTCACAGGCATATTTCCCGGGAAAACATCTCCTACGTGCTGGAGGTAGTTGAAGAGATAGCAAAATCCCGCTCTGTTTGCTAGCTGTCCTGTAACGAATGACATGTTTATATAAGCTCAGGCTGAAAAACATTTAAGGGAGACGATTTTCACCGTCTCCCTTAATTATTTCCGGCTCTCTTAAGTCGGATAGAGCATCAGTATGCTTTTGCGAAGTAAACCCAGTAACCTGAGGTAGAGCTTTTTCCGCAGTAAATGCACTTTTCATCGCTGGGCTTCGCATCTAAGGGAATGCACCTGATGGTAGCCGCTGTTTCTTCTTTTATAGCTGCTTCGCATTCGTCCGAGCCGCACCATGGAGCATATATTAAACCTCGCTTATTCTCCATTACAGCCTTGAACTCTTCGTAATCGACGAGGGTATGAGTATTCTCATCCATGAACTGTTTAGCTCGAGCGTAAAGCCCTTCTTGAACGCTGTTTAGCAGATCTGTTACTGCGCTCTCCAGGTTGTCCATGGGAACACTGATTTTTTCTCCGGTGTCTCTGCGCACTAGGACTACTTTTCCTGCCTTGACATCACGAGGCCCGATCTCCAACCTGATGGGGACTCCTTTCAACTCCCATTCATTGAACTTCCAGCCAGGCGAGAATTCTTCTCTGGCATCTATTTCAACTCTCGAGACTTTATCCAGCCGCTCGAAGACATCACGCGCTGCAGCAAGGACAGTCTCTTCATGGGGCGGAGGCATTATCGGCACGATTATTACCTGTGTGGGAGCGACTCTAGGAGGCACAGCAAGGCCTCGTTCATCTCCGTGAACCATTATAATGCCACCGATTAGCCGCGTTGAAACACCCCAAGAAGTCTGCCATACATATTTCAGCTGGTTGTCTTTGTCAAGAAAAGTGATATCAAATACTTTTGCGAAATTCTGGCCCAGATCATGGGATGTGCCGGCCTGTAGAGCCCTGCCGTCGGTCATAAGGGCTTCAACACAATACGTGGTAACCGCTCCGGCAAATTTTTCTCGCTCTGTCTTTTTGCCTGTCAGAACGGGTATTGCCAAGTCTTCGGTGAGGAAGCGTCTGTATACTTCAAGCATCTTCAGGGCTTCTTCTTCCGCCTCCTCCTTCGTTCTGTGGCAGGTATGCCCTTCTTGCCACAAGAATTCAGAGGTTCGCAGAAACAGTCTGGTTGTCTTTTCCCAGCGCACAACGTTTGCCCATTGATTTATCAGAACCGGAAGATCTCTCCATGACTTAATCCACTTTGCGTACATGTGCCCTATGATCGTCTCAGATGTCGGCCTTACGACAAGAGGCTCTGCCAGATCTTCATTGCCTGCTCGAGTTACCCAGGCAACTTCAGGAGCGAAGCCTTCAACGTGCTCAGCTTCTTTCTCGAGGAAGCTTCCTGGTATAAACAGCGGGAAATAGGCGTTTTTGTGCCCTGTGGCTTTGAAGCGCTTGTCAAGAAGACCCTTCAAATTCTCCCAAATGCCGTACCCGTAAGGACGTATCACCATACAGCCTCTCACAGGAGCATAATCAGCCAGTTCGGCACGGAGGACAACGTCCAGGTACCATTGGGAAAAATTCTCTGACTTTGAAGCTATATGCTGCACGAATTCTTGCGAGTTCTCTGCCATACCGATATCCCTCCTAATCTCGCTATAAGGAACCTAATTCACATATCGTAGAAAACAGGCTATTTCTATGTTGAATGTTGGCCAATCTGCTACAACATAAAGAATAATAAAGCCTTCGCCCATTGTGAGGGCGAAGGCTATGTAACCTCCGCGGTACCACCTCGATTGGCGCTGTATTCTGTGAATACAGCCTCCCGCTCAAGTTCGCATCCATACCTTTTCGGACACAAAATCCCTTTTAACGGCGGGTACCCGTCGAACTCATCGTTCGCAGCTCCAGGGTGGGCAGCACACTAACGATTGGTGGTAGCCCTCTCAGCAAGCGGGCGACTCTCTGTACTCCGTAGTCAGTGGCAGGCCCCTTCATCACCAAGTTTAGCGCGATTTACTTGTGGTCATATGATAGCACATTCGCTCTTCGTAGGCAACTGAATAGCCTTCTCTGTGTGATCGGTCTGTCATAATGTCACCCTATAAGCGGCCTGAGAAAATGTCACCATGATAATAGGAAGGGGTGTCATTTGTCAAGGCGACCTGCTGAGGTCGCCGTCCCCGAGTGCAACATCGGCTACCCCTTATGCCCGCGGTTTGCAGAGAATCTCATGAACCTTCAAGTCGAACACATTATGCGAATGCTCCGGGACTATTACAGCTGCTGTGTCTGCACCTGAACGGCTGCCTCCCACCGCTATGATTGGCTTTCCGTACGGCACTAAGCCGGCATCCAAGGCCATAATAGAAATCTCTACACATACTTTTAAGCCTTGTGAGATCATTCGTAAGGCATTTGCAATTATCTCCGCCGGATAGACTCCTCCGAACTTTCTTCTGAGGCCCCTGTCAACACCTGCCAGGACGTGCGTGGTTGTAAGGATCCTCACTCCTTGAGATGAGAGGTATCTACGTTCATCTTCAGGCATTTCATCGACTCCGGGCTCGGAGAATCCGACATGATGCGTAACACAAATCACCGAGAGACCGCTTGCGCCCAGCTCTAATGCCTTACGAACAGTAGCTCCGGTGTTGGAGGCTATAACAATGTGTTCTATCCCATGTTTTCTGCAAGACTCAAGAGCTATTTTCAGAGTGTCGACTGTATTCTTGGGTCCGGATTCTTCCCATATCATCTGGAACCCCTCCTTTGACGATAGATGATTATCTAAAGCCAATGGAACAGTCGGATGAGAAAAGGTGCTACAGCTATTGCAGGCAACAAGTTTGCCACATGGATCTTTTTAATACCCAGCATATTAATGCCTATCCCAACAATGAGCAATCCGCCTGTTGCCGTCATCTCGACTATCGCAGCATCGGTCAGGACTTGACTTACGAAAGACGCAAGCAGTGTAAGCGTCCCTTGGTAGATAAAAACCGCGACAGCAGATAGGGCGACACCGATTCCCATAGCTGCACCGAAAGCAATGGAGGAGAAGCCGTCCATAATGGATTTCGTCATTAGGATGTGATAGTTACCTGAAATGCCGTCCTCAAGCGAACCGAGAATAGCCATTGGCCCTATACAGAAAAGGAGAGTTGCTGTGAGAAAGCCTTCAGCGATACGTGATTTCTCAGTTGCAAACCGCATTCCAAGACGGGATGCCGCAGACTCGAGACGTCCCTCAATATCGATGCCGGCTCCTATGGTTCCCCCGATTATTAAGGAAAACAATGTCATAATAACGTTCTGCGTTTCCAGAGCCAGTTTTATTCCAAGGAAAATTGTGAATATCCCGATGCCTTGGAACGCTACATCTGAAACCCTCTCAGGTATGCGTTTCTTCAGCATAATGCCAAGGCTTGTCCCGCCTAAGACTGCTATTACATTGATTAGAGTTCCTTTCATGGGCATGTCCGTTGCCTCCTGATGCATCTTAACGTCAGATTGAGCCAGAAGCAATGAAAGACGTACTTTTCTAGCTGTCCTGCAATCTGCTTCGAAGTTAAAAGCTCCATTTCTACACACAGCCGTGGAATCCCTGCTGTAGTTCAGCAAGAAGGTTGGCAAAGCCCCCCTAAAAAGAAGCATACCTGGCTTAGGCTTGGAGTCATCGCCCTCTTTTCACTATAACGATACAAGTCTTCTTTCGCCGCTTGAAGATCGGCCCAAGGAGTCTCTCAAGTAGTTGATACATGGGAATAACCTCCTAATAATGGCTATACTTCACCTGTGTCATACCTGTGTACCATCTTCTGCATACATATTTAAGTGACGGTTTCTCAACGGTTTTTCATAACGACAAAAATGGAAAGATCTTTAACTATAGACCATAATATCCTTGGGAAGGTAGAATTGTGCAGGCTTATAAGAAGGCGATTCGGTTTTATTTTTCAGCGCAACTGAAGGAGAAGGAATCGCAACATTTTAGTCTAATATATAATTTGGTTAGTAATGTAAGTGTCAGTTTTATTCTACATATTTACTAAGATTGGCTTACTTCTGGCTTTCCGAAACGTTTTGTGTCTTCTTTGGGTACAGACCGAGGAAATGTTGCGAGGACAGTGATGCAAAAAGTAGGCCCGGTACCGACTAAGTACAGCCTACGAGTAGACCGAACCGGGAACGGGTGGCAGCGCTTACTGAAGGACGCAATTTCATACGGATTTCCGGATGAAGTTAGAGGGAGATGCCTTCACAGGATCAGGATGTTATCCTGGGATCCGTAGTAGAAGGAGCCGAAGGAGCAAGATGCCTTTCAGGCCGTGAGGTATCCAAACTCTCAGGCAAAAGCACCTCCAGCTGACGGACCTCTGGAGAGGCGCATTCTGGGTTTTTGAGGGCGCCGCCGAAGGAGTAACCCGCCCGGTCTGCCGGCAGACGGGGAATCTCTCAGGCGACAGGACAGGGAAACGGGCAGCAGACTTTGCCCGTTTTTTTCTTAAGAGCAATGAAGAATAACCAAGGAGGTGCTCGCTATGGCTGAAGCCCATGGTGGTGAAGCAAAGAAAACTCCTCTATACGATGCTCATATCCGCGCCGGGGCAAGAATGATCGATTTTGGTGGTTGGCTTATGCCGGTGTATTACCGGGGAATTGTTGAAGAGCACAGGAAAGTACGGCAAGCTGTGGGTTTATTCGATCTCTGTCACATGGGAGAAGTCAGGGTTACCGGTCCGAAGGCCCTTGAATATCTGCAGAAGACTACCACTAACGACGTAGCTGCACTGGAGGTAGGTCAAGTCCAATATACACTGCTTTGTTACCCTGATGGCGGGATAGTTGACGATATACTGGTATCCAGGACAGAGGACGGCTACTACCTTATCTTGAATGCTGCAAACACTGCCAAAGATATAGAATGGCTTATGTCTCATGCAGAAGACGGTGTAGAGATCAAAGACGAGTCAGCTGAGACTGCTCTTTTGGCAATACAAGGGCCTCATGCAGCAGCACTGCTTCGCGAGTTGACTGACGCGGACTTGGACAAAATCTATTATTATCAAGCTACTTTCGGCAGAGTATCAGGTGTTGATTGTTTTATATCCCGTACAGGATATACAGGGGAAGACGGATTTGAGCTGTTTTTCCATCACACCCATGCCCAGGAGCTTTGGGATACGCTGCTAGAGGCAGGTTCCAAGTATGATATCGAACCTATCGGCCTCGGAGCCCGTGATACCCTCCGCCTTGAGATGGGGTATTCGCTCTACGGAAATGAGCTGGATGAGAAGACTATTCCTCCGGAGGCAGGCTTAGGTTGGGTTGTATCGAAGACAAAAGGCGATTTTATCGGGAAGGATGCTATTGACCGGGTCAGAAAAGAGGGTGTTTCCCGACGTATCACCGGGTTCAAGTTGCTTGAGCGAGGGATTCCCAGGACAGGTTATGAGATCGAAAAAGATGGCCAGGTCGTGGGAGTTGTGACCAGTGGTTCTCTATCTCCCATGCTAGGTATCGGGATCGGCATGTGTTACGTTCCTCCTGACCTGGCTAAAGCAGGCAATCAGTTCGATGTTATCATCAGGGGAAAGAGAATCCCTGCTGAGTCTGTGAAACCTCCTTTTGTGGAGGCGAAGGTTAGGAGGGCTAAGTAATAAGCAGGTTATTATGTTGTGTCAGGGATGTTCCACGTGAAACACTAGATTATCCCAGTGTTTTCACGTTTAGCGTCGGCTTGTAAGACCATGGCAATCTGATGAGAGATAAAGAATGAATGGAAATCTACTTGCATTAAACTTTAAAGGTAAGGAGGAGATATCACATGTATCCAAAGGATCTGAAGTACACAGAAAAGCATGAATGGGTGCGCGTTGAAGGAAACGAAGCGACTGTAGGTATTACCTATTTTGCCCAGGACCAACTTGGTGCAATCGTTGGAGTAGGCTTGCCTGATGAAGGAATAGACGTGGAGAAAGGTTCAGAGCTGGCAGACCTCGACTCAATGAAGACAGCGGATCAGATTTTTGCGCCTATAAGCGGAAGGATAGTAAGAGTGAATACAGCATTGGATGCCCAGCCTGAACTGCTAAACGATGACCCGTACGGCGACGGATGGGTCGTTGTGATTGAGATGAGCGACGTATCGGAGCTGGACGACCTGATGTCTGCGGAAGAATACGAAGCCCACGTTGCCAAGGAGGCTGGAGAGTAATGGACTACGTTCCCCATACAAATGAGGACCGTAGTGAGATGCTGAAAGCCATCGGCATTTCCGGTATTGAAGAGCTGTTTTCGGACATCCCCTCCGAAGTCAAACTCGATCGCAAGCTAGACTTGCCGCCTCCCATGTCCGAATTAGAGCTCAGGAAGCACCTCTCGGAGCTTGCCGGGAAGAATACTACCACTGACGACATGGTTTCATTCCTGGGTGCAGGAGTATATGACCACTATGTACCAAGTGTTGTAAAACACATAATCTCGCGGTCTGAGTTTTATACCGCATATACTCCGTACCAGGCAGAGGTAAGCCAGGGAATGCTCCAGTCCATCTTCGAATACCAGACGCTTATGTGCGAACTGACCGGGCTGGACATCAGCAATGCATCGCTTTATGACGGAGCAACTGCGATTGCTGAAGCTGCAACGATGTCGAGCAGGCTAACTCGCAGACAGGAAATAATCATTTCCCAGGCTGTTCACCCTGAATACCGCAGCACATTGAAAACATACGCCTATAACCTGGGACTGGAGGTAAAAGAGGTTCCTTTCACAGACGGTTCAACTGATATCGAAGCCATAAAAGAGCTTGTCTCCGATAAGACAGCCTGCGTCATTCTGCAAAACCCGAACTTCTTCGGTTGCATAGAGAATATGGCTCTTGCAGCAGAAGCGGCTCACGAGAAGAAGGCACTCTTTGTGGCGTGTGTTGACCCGATATCTTTAGGCATCCTCGCTGCTCCGGGTGAGTATGGTGCTGATATCGCAGTAGGTGAAGCCCAGGGCCTCGGTATTCCTATGGGCTTTGGCGGCCCGCATCTGGGCTTTATGACTTGTCGCCAGCAGTATATCAGACAGATGCCAGGCAGAGTTGTAGGCGAAACCCGTGATAACCAGGGACGTCGAGGATATATCCTGACCCTGCAAGCCAGAGAGCAGCATATCAGGCGGGAAAGGGCGACGTCAAATATCTGCTCTAACCAGGCTCTCTGCGCCCTTGCTGCAACAGTATACCTCTCGTGGCTGGGAAAGCAAGGGATAAAGGAAGTCGCAGAGCAGTGCATGGCAAAGGCACATTATGCATGTGAGGAGCTTTCCAAGATTCCGGGAGTTGAACGAATGCATCGAGCACCTTTCTTCAAGGAATTTGCAATAAGGACGCCTGTGAACCCTGAGACGCTCTCAAAAGGCCTCCTCGAGTCCAATATTCTGGGTGGACTGCCTCTAGGAAGGTTCTACCCTGAGCTGTCTGATTCTCTGTTGATTGCAGTGACGGAGAAGAGGACAAAAGAAGAGATTGATGGGCTATGCCGGGCATTGGAGGGATTAGTATGAGTATGCCGTTGATTTTCGAAAAGAGCAGACCGGGCCGTAAAGCATATTCCTTGCCTGAGCTTGATGTGCCGAAGAAGGAGACTTCTGACTCATTACCGGAATGGGCACGTCGAAAACAGGATCCTTCCTTGCCTGAGATAAGTGAAGTCGACCTTATTCGCCACTTTACCGAGCTGTCCCGGCGTAACTTCGGGGTGGATCAAGGGTTCTATCCTCTTGGGTCATGTACGATGAAGTACAACCCCAAGATAAACGAAGATGTCGCGGCGCTTCCTGGATTTAACAACATCCATCCGTATCAGCCTGAAGAACTGGTTCAGGGCGCGCTGGAATTGATGTACGAATTCGGGCGGGATCTCTGCGAGATCAGCGGGATGCACGAAGCATCGCTTCAGCCTGCTGCAGGGGCCCATGGCGAGCTTACCGGACTCATGATAATAAAGGCATATCATGAGAGCCGTGGGGAAGGCGAAAAGAGGACAAAGGTGATCGTTCCTGACTCAGCCCACGGAACTAACCCTGCAAGTGCAGCGTTTTGCGGCTATCGGGTTGTTGAAGTGAAGTCAGATGAACGAGGAGGAGTGGATCTCGATTCCCTCCGGGAAGTTATCTCCGACGATGTTGCAGCTCTCATGTTGACGAACCCTAATACCCTCGGCCTGTTCGACGAGAATGCTGTTGAGATCGCGGAAATCGTTCACAATGCCGGAGGACTTCTCTATTACGACGGCGCCAATATGAACGCGATAGTAGGTATAGTCCGACCGGGCGACATGGGTTTTGACGTCCTTCACTATAACGTCCATAAGACGTTCTCTGCACCGCATGGCGGCGGCGGGCCAGGTTGTGGCGCCATTGCAGTCAAGGAATTTTTGGCACCGTTCCTCCCGGTACCGGTCGTTGAGAAACAGGGTGACAGATACGTCCTGAACTATAACAGGCCTCAGTCGATCGGTATGGTTAAGGGATTCTACGGCAACTTCAATGTCATGGTTAAGGGATTTGCGTATATCAGGTCCCTTGGAGCGGAAGGGTTACGCAAAGTGGCTGAGACCGCTGTCCTTAACGCGAACTATGTCATGACAAAGCTCAAGGAGTACTACAACTTGCCATACGATCGTTTCTGCAAGCATGAGTTCGTCATTGACTCGTCTCGCCAGGTTAAGCATGGGGTGCACACCGGTGATATTGCTAAAGCCCTTCTTGATCTGGCATTCCACGCTCCGACGATTTACTTCCCGCTTATTGTCAGGGAGGCAATGATGATTGAGCCTACGGAGACGGAATCAAAGGAGACGTTGGACGCTTTCATTGAAGCCATGATCAAGATCGCCGAGTTGGCTGAGACTTCGCCTGAGACGCTGCAAACAGCGCCACACCATACGGTTGTCGGTAGGCTGGACGATGTTACTGCTGCAAGGAAGCCTATACCTCGTTGGACTCCGCCTGAGGAGTAGGAGATCCTTGCAGTAGAAGGTTCTTTGAGGTTGCAGTCTCTCTGCGGTAGACTGCGAGAAAATGCAGTTTAGTGTTAAGGGTTACCTGTGCCTAAAGCCGTGGATATAAGTGCGGTTGTGAGGTCAGGTAACCCTGTTTCTCAAAAGGCATGCCAAGTACGTACATACCAAGGACGTATTACGGATATACGCAAAGCACGTAAGAGCGACATATACGAAACACCTAAGGCGATATATGCATAGCCGCGAGCCTGAAAGGATCGCAAGTCTTCACATCCGAAAGAATTACGATAGTTGGACCTGGAAGAACTGTGAGCCTTTTTCTGTTCCATGAGCAAAGTGCCTGGGGAAACCGTAGGGACTTGATGTTAGAATAAGAAATGGAAAGACTCTGAATCTGCGATCGTATGGATAGGAAGAACCGCTGATGAGTAAGGCAAGTCCGCATGTGGAAACAGACATAGAATCATTTGCAGCGCAACCGCTGGAGAGCCTCATGAGATCTGCATGGGATATCCGTGTTAACAGCTTTGGATTTGATATCCAGTGGGTGAACCCGGTTCGTACTACTGTCTTAAGCGTTACAGGAACCACGTGCGCCCTGAACTGCGCTCATTGCGGAGGAAAGTATCTCAGGCACATGCTGCCGATTGAACGCCGGGAGGAGCTAGACTCTGCCAAGGTTTCCAGTTGTCTCGTGAGCGGTGGATGCGATCCTTCCGGTAGAGTCCCTGTGGAGAGGTACACCCATCTACTTCCTGAGCTTTCATCAAAATGGCGCCTTAACATGCACCTTGGACTCGTCTCTGAAGACACAGTAAGGGGGCTTGCTCCTTTCTGCGACGTGGTGTCATTGGATTTTCTCGTTGATGATGCCACTATCAGGGATGTCTACGGGTTTCCGGCTTCAGGGGAGGACTTTATCCATACGTATTCTATGCTGAGAAAACACGTGAGAGTAGTCCCTCATATCTGCATTGGCTTGCACGAGGGGAGGATTTCAGGAGAACTGGATGCCCTCGCTGCCTTGGCAGAAATGGGGGCCGATGCCATCGTCTTTATTGTACTCATCCCTACACCGGGGACTCTCTACGAGAACTGTACGCCTCCACCTGTTGAAAGTGTCGTCCGCATAATCGCAACTTCAAGATGCTTATTCCCTGAGATACCGATTTACCTTGGATGCATGCGTCCTCATGGCCCGTACAGACGAGAACTGGATCCCATGGCAGTGCGGGCAGGAGTAAACCGAATAGTCATACCTACACGGGAAGGACGGGCGGAGGCATTGAGGTTGGGGCTTAATGCATCATGGATAGAGGAGTGCTGTGCGCTGTGAGTGATAGTAGAACTATAAGGGTATCTCTTGGCACAGCTGCAGCCCTAGGGCTGGAAAAAGTACGTTGTGACGTTCTCCCTACAACTGCCTATTTGATGACTACCGGAGGGTGTGTCTCGCGATGCGCATTTTGCGCTCAGGCCAGAACCAGCAACAGTCCTGAGGCCTTCCTCTCCAGGGTAAGTTGGCCTGAGTTTCTTCTTGAAGAGGTCCTCCATGCCCTTGCTGGGGGCAACTCCAATCTGGAGAGAGTGTGTATCCAGGTGACTTCTACGCCGTCTGCGCCGTCTGTCACCGGAGAATTGGTAAAGGATTTGGCAAGGATCAGTAAAACGACTGGTTCTTCTTACCCCATATCTCTGTCTTACCATCCTGTTTCCATTTCCGATGTGGAACGCCTGTTTAAACTCGGAGTTGACAGGATAGGGATTGCGCTGGACGCGGCTGCCCGGGACATACATGAGAGGACGAAAGCAGGCTCTCGGTCCTTTTCAGCTACGCTTAAACTACTGGAGGAGGCATCAGCCCGTTTTCCGGGGCGAATCTCTACACACTTCATAGTAGGCCTGGGAGAGACAGAGGAAGAACTGGTCGACATCATGCAGCACATGAAGGACCTGGGCATAACAATAGGGCTTTTTGCATTTACACCTGTAAAAGGTACACCAATGGAGAATGTTCCTCAACCGGGATTGGATACGTACCGAAGGATCCAGATAGCCAGATATTTGATTGCCGGCGGATATGTACGTGCCAACGATTTCTCCTTTAGTAACGGACGTATTCGTGCTACCGGTTTAGCTCCTCGAGCCCTTAAAGACGTCTTGAGTGACGGTGTTGCGTTCCGGACTTCAGGCTGTCCGGGTTGTAACAGGCCGTACTATAACGAGCATCCCGGAGGGATTATGTTCAATTATCCGAGGCCGCTACAAAGGTCAGAGATTGAAAGCTGCATACTCGACGCGGATCTTGAAGGGCTGGAGATTTAGGATTCGCCCAGCTGACAGTAATCAGTTAGGAGAGGAAGACCGATGAAATGGAGATTGCTTCGTACAGGACATAAATCCGGTGCCTGGAACATGGCTGTAGACGAGGCCATTATGGTTCACGTGGCAAGAAAAGCGGTGTCCCCTACGTTCAGGCTGTACGGCTGGGCACCGCCTGCTTTATCCCTTGGCAGGCTGCAGTCTTTCGAAAGGGATATAAACCCTGATGGCTGCAGGCGTCTAGGGGTGGACGTGGTAAGGCGTCCCACAGGAGGAAGGGCTGTTCTCCATGACAATGAGGTTACCTACAGCTTCATAATCAGTGAGGACGATCCTATGCTCCCTTCTGACCTTCGCGATTCGTTCTACCTTGCTACAGAGGGGATAGTGAAGGGACTGGCCTTCCTTGGCATAGAAGCTGAAATCCGAGGCAGGCAAGGAGGAGGAAGCCTGGCTGATGCTTATCGCAGTGAATTGCGAACCCGTCCTGGAGCAGATGGAAGTGTTCAGTCCGGGGCATGCTTTGATTCGCCTTCATGGTATGAAGTAGTAGCAGCCGACAAGAAATTGGTAGGAAGTGCACAGGCCAGATTGAGCGGGGTGTTCCTTCAGCATGGGTCTATTCTCATAACAATGGATACTGATAAGATGTGCCAGGTCTTGAAGTTTGACGATCCTGCTGACAGGGAGCGTGCACAGGCCCAGCTTCTTGACAAAGCGACCTCCATTGAAGCCATCCTGAGGCGTGCCGTAAGCTTCCGGGAAGTAGAAGAAGCTGTCATTGCAGGTGTCCGGGAACACATTAAGCCTATAGAACTCGTAGAAGGGGAATTGCTTCCTGAAGAACTGTCATGCGCTGAGGATTTGATGTCTCAAAAATACGCAGCAGACTCCTGGACAAAACGCAGATAGCTAAGGAGGCATCTTCAAGTGATATCAGATGCTAAGCCCTGTGAAAGCGGATTGGACCGGCTTAAGATAGACGCGCGCCGGATCTTAGAAAGTGCCCTGGATGCAGTAGACCCTTACAAAGCTGTACACTTCCATGTTACAAGAGAAGGGGATTTCCTGAACGTAGGTGCCCACAGGTACGACCTGCGAGAAGTAGAAAGAGTGCTTGTTGTAGGTGCCGGAAAAGCCAGCGCAAGGATGGCAGTTGCCATCGAGGAGATCCTGGGGGACTTAATCAGCGACGGGCTGATTAACGTTAAGTACGGCCACGGACAGCCTTTGAAGAAGATAGCTGTACAGGAAGCCGGCCATCCTGTGCCTGACGAAGCAGGTGTAGAGGGCGCCCGCAGGTTGCTTTCCTTGGTTCGGGGTGCTAATGAACGTGACCTTGTGATATGCCTGATCTCAGGAGGCGGCTCCAGCCTGCTGCCTCAACCTGCATCCGGAATAGATCTCGCATCCAAACAGGAGACTACGAAGGTTCTTCTGGAAAGCGGGGCGACAATTCACCAGGTTAACGCAGTGCGAAAGCACATATCTGCGATTAAGGGCGGAAGGCTTGCACAGGCTGCAGCCCCTGCCCGCGTGGTATCCCTCATTCTTTCAGATGTAATCGGTGATGATTTAGATGTCATCGCATCAGGGCCTACGGTCCCTGACACAACAACCTTTACTACAGCCATCGATGTCTTGAGAGCGTACGGTGTGACGGGACGTGTTCCCGGTAATGTCATCGGCCTTTTACAATCAGGCGCAAAAGGTGAAATCCCTGAGACTCCCAAACCCGGCGACGCCGTTTTTCAAAATGTAGTCAACTTGATAATCGCAAACAACAGAGCCGCAATAAACGCAGCAGCGGAAAAAGCCCGATCCCTGGGATATGAGCCGCTGGTGCTGTCATCATTCGTCCAGGGAGAGGCAAAGGAGGTTGCCCGGGTTATGGCGGCCATTGCCCGCGAGATAGCAGCCACCGGGAGGCCGGTTTCAAGGCCTGCCTGTGTAATAGCAGGCGGGGAGACTACCGTAACTATAAAAGGCACCGGGACCGGCGGACGCAACCAGGAACTTGCCCTTGCTGCATCTTTGGACATTGAAGGCATGGACAACGTTCTCATCCTTGCCGCAGGCACTGACGGAACTGACGGCCCTACTGACGCTGCCGGTGCCATGGCTTCTGGCATAACTCTTCAAGCCGCAAAGGAACTTGGCCTGTCTGCAAGGGACTATCTTGCCACTAACGACTCCTATCACTTTTTCAAAGCAATAGGAGACCTTGTCACCACAGGGCCTACAGGCACAAATGTGATGGACATCATCCTTATACTGGCGGGACAGTAATATATCCGGAAGCCTCGTCCCTACTGCTTCACAACTGTGCATATTGCGTCAATTTCTGGTTACTCTATATTCAGTATCCAGCGAATTCTGACTGCAGGGGGTGAAAGCAGGTGGGTGACTGGGTCCGCCATATAGTAAGGTTTGTTGTGTCAGCTTTGGTGCTTATGTTTATTGGGCTCATCGTGCCGGGTTTCAGCACGCTCAGCTTCTGGAATGCTCTGTTGGCAGCTGTGGTTATAGCAGGCATCGGTTATCTGATTGAAGCTGCAATAGGAAGAAACGTCTCTCCATTTGGCAGGGGGGTTGTGGGATTTCTGGTGTCTGCCGCTGTTATTTACGTTACGCAGTTTATCGTCCCAGCACTGAGAGTTACGGTTCTGGGAGCCTTGATTGCTGCGTTTATCATTGGGCTCATTGACATGTTTATTCCCACCACTTTGCGATAGACGTGTCTCGTCCATCCACAGCCGGTCAAAACTACGACGATTTGGACTCCCCGCCCGCTTTGGACGGGGAATTCACTTTTTATTAGGAATGCATCCTTTCACTTTTCCTCTTCATTCTCTTCCTTTGCATATAGCTTCCACGGAATGAAGGTAAATGCCTGTCATCAGGCGAAAAAGCCTGTGATAATGAGGTTTTCAGGAGTAGGCCAAGAGGAACTGATTGCATTTAATCCTGGAAGCATTACAATAGAATTTAAGGCAGGTAAACTCCTGAACTCTTATCCGCATTGAGATGCCGTGTTTTTTCCTTTCATGTCATGTCTTTTAACGATCCTACTGCCGCAGGTACGTGAGTAGACTGGTTTAATAGAGAATGAATGAGTAAGGGGGATATGGGCTTTGAAGAACATAATTGCGTCCATAATGGATGTACAGGAAGCCAGTGAAGGTGCTATCAACAGCATGTTTCTCATGTTGATGAATGCAGGCGGAGTAATCGTGCGTATAGCCATAACCGTACTTATAGCCTACATTATTATCAGAGTTGCGAATTCTGCCATTGATAGAGTGGTATTGAAACGCAGGCCGGATCACCCTCACTTACTGGATGACAGAAAAGCAAAGACCTTAAGTTCACTGTTGCGGAGCATTGTGCGATATGTAGTGTACGCTTTCGCGATAATAGCTGTCCTCAGGCAAATCGGGATTGACACCACCGGGTTACTTGCAGGCGCCGGGCTGGCAGGCTTGGCAATCGGCTTTGGCGCTCAGAGCCTGGTTCGAGATGTGATAAACGGGTTTTTCATTCTGTTTGAAGATCACTTTGCAGTAGGTGATTATGTAACTATCGGCGATGTCTCCGGAGTCGTTGAAAGCGTCGGCTTGAGGGTAACGCGGTTAAGAAGCTTCGGCGGCGAGCTATATATCATTCCCAACGGGCTGATAGAGAGAGTGGTAAACCATATGGGAAGCTCAATGAGAGTACTGTTTGGTGTCACCGTCACTTACGGGACTGATATAGATCATGTCATCCGGGTCTTGAACGCAGATTTCGAACAGGCTAAAGAGGAAATCCCTGATATCGTTGAAGGCCCTTCAGTGTTAGGGGTCAATGATTTAGGCGACTCAGGAGTCGAGCTTCGCATAGTTGCCAGGGCTAAGCCTATGAAGCAATGGGGTGTAGAGAGAGCCCTCAAGAAACGCGTAAAAGAAGTGTTTGATCGAGAAGGTATACGGATTCCTTATAGACGCATGCAAGTCTATGTAAGCAGTGAAGACGAACCCCGTAAGGAATACGATGCTTCCTGAGTCTAAGGGGGATTAGCCGTTGAAGTTCTACCTTGGCGATATTGTCAGGCTACGAAAGGCGCATCCTTGCGGGTCGACAGACTGGGAAGTCATGAGAGTAGGAGCGGATTTTCGCATTAGATGCCAAGGGTGCGGGAGAGTCTTGATGATAAGCAGGCCCAAGTTTGAAAAGAGTGTAAAACAGATAGTATCTCGCTTTGGAGATGAAGAATGATGGTTCGCGTAGGCATCGTCGGGCTACCTAATGCAGGCAAGTCAAGTCTGTTTAATGCTCTTACCAGGGCAGGTGCGGAGGTGGCCAACTATCCCTTTACAACAATCGATCCTAATGTGGGAGTTGTTGTTGTTCCGGACGAGCGGCTTCAGCGCCTCGGAGACCTCATAAAACCTGAGAAACTTACGCCTACAGCAATGGAGTTTGTGGATATAGCAGGCCTTGTCAAGGGTGCCAGTAGAGGAGAAGGCCTCGGAAACCGCTTCTTGGGACACATACGCGAAGTAGATGCCGTATGCCACGTTGTGCGCTGCTTTCCTGATCCAGAGGTATCTCATGTCGCCGGGACTCTTGATCCAGTCAGCGACATAGAAGTCATCGAACTGGAATTGATCTTGGCTGATCTGGAAACTGTAGAAAAAAGGCTTGAGAAGTCGGTAAGAATGCAGAAAGGCGGAAATGTCAGGTATAAGGAAGAGGCCTTGCGGCTGGAGCGGCTCAAAGAAGGCCTCCAGGAAGGCAAGCCGGCAAGAGAGGTTTTCACTGAAGATGAAGACAGGATGGCTGTCCGAGACCTTTTTCTTCTGACAATGAAGCCTGTTGTCTACGTGGCAAACATAGGAGAAGGCGATTTGGAAAGCGGCTCAGAACAGGTGCACGAAATCGAGGAATGGATTCGGTCAATAGGACGCGATGCCCCTTGCATCTCGATTTCGGCTAAGTTAGAGTCAGAGCTCGCGGAGTTAGATCCTGTAGAAGCCTCTGAATTCCTCGAAGAGCTGGGAATTGAATCGTCAGCCCTTGCAAGGATCATACTTGCGTCGTATGAAGCACTGGATTTGATCACCTTCTACACTACCAAAGGGGACGAAACAAGGGCATGGACAGTTAACCAAAATACGCCTGCGCCGCAGGCTGCAGGTGTTATCCATTCCGATATGGAGCACGGTTTCATTAAGGCAGAAGTCATTGATTACGAAAGCCTTATTAAAGTAGGTTCATTGGCAGGAGCCAGGGAGAAAGGGCTGGTAAGACAAGAGGGCCGGGACTACCTGGTTAAAGACGGAGACGTAATCCTCTTCCGGTTCAGTGAACCTTCGAAAAAGTAATAGTCAGAGGTAGCGCCTGTACACTTTTTAATACCTTAGTGTAATTGTCATCTTGTTGTGCTGATGCTATAATAAGGGCGCTGTACGTTGGAAAGATAGATGTCAAATACATCTACCAATCCCTGCTCCACTATATTGTGGGGCCACAAGTCCGGAGGGAGGTGTCAAGATGCGAGATTACGAGACAATGTACATCTTACGGCCTGACCTGGAGGAAGAGGCTGTTGAGGCAGCCATAACAAGGTTCCAGGAGCTCATAGCTGAAGAAGGCGGCACTGTTACAAATGTTAACAAATGGGGTAGGCGCCGTCTCGCTTATGAGATTGAAGGTTATGGAGAAGGTGTCTACGTAATCATGGAATTCTCGGCTGAAGCCCGCGTTGCACGTGAGCTCGAGCGAGTTTTCAGGATTACAGACGAAGTCATCCGATATCTTATGATTAAGAAAGACTGAAAACCGAGTCTTGGATTAAGAGCACGAGAATAGGTGGTGCGATAGCGTGAATAGAATTGTGCTCATAGGGAGGCTCGTGCGGGAACCTGAACTCCGCTATACCCAAACAGGCATTGCTGTTGCGAGTTTTACCATTGCGGTAAACCGTCCTTTCTTGAATCAGAAAGGCCAGAGAGAAGCCGATTTTATTGATATTGTGGTATGGCGGAATCAGGCGGAAAACTGCGCGAACTACCTCTCTAAAGGTAGGCTTGTCGGTGTCGACGGCAGACTCCAGATCAGGTCTTATGAGACTGCCGACGGTCAAAGGAGACGAGTAGCTGAAGTGGTTGCTGATCGAGTCGAATTCCTCGATCGGGGCAGAGACTCGGATGAAGGAAGTGCGGACACAGGTCATCAAGGTATGGAGGATGACAGCGGTTTCCCTGACGAAGTGCCGTTCTAGGGAGCGCGAGGTTTTTGTCTGTTACTCCTCGTATTGTTAATTCTCGTAGTAAATCTTAGGAGGAAAGACTGTGAGAAGAGAAAGAGGCCGCAGAGGCAGGAAACGTGCATGTGGATTCTGCATAGATAAAATTGACGGTGTAGATTATAAGGACGTGCCGAGGCTCAGGCGCTATATAACAGAGCGCGGCAAGATTATCCCTCGGCGGATATCAGGCAACTGTGCAAGACATCAAAGGCAACTGACAATTGCAATCAAGAGAGCGCGTATAGTTGCCCTGCTTCCGTACACTGCAGAATAGCAAAAACTATACACTGTATCCGGAATAGTAGTAGTTGTGGGGGCTGCCTGACAGGTAGCCCCTTTTTACTGCTAAACCCTGTAATACCAATGGAGGGATCAATTGTTTCCTTAGGCTGTGAAGGAGAACTGAAAAGGATAGAAGAATAAATCAGTTATGATCCAATGCGACTGTGAGAGCTCCGCTTAGGGAGGGGGCAGGGAACTGTATGGTTTTCCAGGGGAGTGTTGGAAGCACTGATAAGGAGGTAGTATCCAGAGTCGATATTGCCCGCAATATCAAGACAATCGAGTGGCTGAAAGCCGAGCTTATCACCGGTGTGTCTTCACTTTTCAAAGGAATGCTTAAGAACAATGACGAGCTCATCGCTGATTCCCTTGCTAACATCGTGGTAGGGTGTTATCTTCTAGGTAAGCGGTTGGGCCTTCCTTATGGCTCCCTGGACGAAAGGATCGCAGAAAAGGTCAAAGCAAATCTTGAGCAGGGTCATGAGATTGAAGCGTGGTACGGAGACTTCTCCTTGCTTAAGAGGCACCTAACTGGGAGGAAAACTTGAAGTAAATGACTCGTTCCAACAATACCAGAATGCTTGTGGAAAGCGCCTTTTTGGTCGCCATATCCACCTTGTTTTGCATTCTCGATGCTTATATGCCTGTATTTGCTTTTGTATATCCTCTTCCCGTTGTGGTTCTTGTAGTAAGAAGGGGACTGCGCGCAGGGATCTGGGCAACTGTCATCACAGTGGCGCTTACCGGCATGTTTGTAGGCCCTTTTCAGGGACTCCTTGTCTTCACAAAAATCGGGATTATCGGGATCACACTTGCTGAATGCATTCGTAAACAGTACTCGCCTGTCACGACCCTGGCGATTACGTCTGTAGCAGTAGCCGTTTCGATAGCTTTTACTATTGGAGTTAATCTGATTATCGGCGGTTTCAACATCGCGGAACTGTGGGACATGATGGCAAGTGCGACAGATTCCGCTATAGAGCTTTACCGGCGTATGGGCCTTTCCGAATCAGAGATAGCCAGGATGGAGGAGTACCTGTCACAGTTTGTAGAGATGGCAAGAATTCTTCTTCCTGCATCCATGTTAGTGACTGTAGTGGCTGTTGCAGGGTTCAATTACTTGATGGCCAGGCTAATCCTGCGTAAGCTTGGGTACAAGTTGGTAGAACTCGAGCCGTTTTCAAAATGGAGATTGTCGTGGCATTACGGATGGGGTTATATTGCCGGCCTTGCTTTAGCATTCATTGGACAGCTTCAAGGCATTCCTTTAGTCTTAAATATCGGAACCAACGTAGCATCGGTATTCAGTATCGTTTTTGCGGTGCAAGGGGCAGCAGTGGTCTGGTTCTTTTTTGAAAAATATCGAGTTCCTAAAGTTGCAAGATGGTTGCTTATGATTTTTATTGTTCTTAATCCCACTTTTCTCCAGATGCTATCGTGGCTTGGTGTGTTTGACGCGTGGCTGGATTTTCGTAAGCTGTCTTATATAGAGTAAGGGGTGAAGGTATGGAAGTTATCCTCCTAAAAGATGTGAAAGGGCTTGGTAACGAGGGAGACGTAGTTAAGGTGTCAGACGGATATGCGCGAAACTACCTTATACCTAAGGGCTTTGCTCTTCAGGCAACCAAGGCTAACCTGCGCATGCTGAAGGATAAAAGAGAAACCATGGAATCGAAAGCCCAGAGGGAACTGGCCGCAGCTGAGAAAACCGCAAAGCAGCTGGAGAACTCTGTTGTTACCGTCCGCAGCAAAGCAGGTGAAGGCGGCAGGTTGTTTGGATCCGTAACTGCCAAGGATATTGCCGGCGCCATAGAAAAAGCATTAGGAATTGCCGTGGACAGACGGCGGATTGAATTGGAGGAACCTATTAAGACGTTAGGTTCGTACAGTGTTCTTATAAGGCTTCATCCGGAAGTCTCTGCAACAGTACGGGTAGAAGTGGAGTCACAAGCAGAAGGAGAAAAGTAGTAATGGGAAGTAATGTCGGGGAGTTTTCAAAAGTATACACATCTGATCCGGAAAAGCTCGAACGTCAGGTGTCAGCCTTGCTCGAGGTCCTGGCACACATATGCGGCAGCGATAAGTTAGTCCTTAAGGCAGGCAAGTTGGAAGCGTTAGGCCTCCTGAAATCTCAGAACCTTGAAGATAAGGTTATTGCGCTTCAACGCATTGTTTTTGAGGATCCGACCCTTGATGAACTGCCGGAAGGCAAGGATATCGATACCATCATCACGGAGATCGAGAACGAAGTCGCTGAGATCCTGGCCAGACGAGAGGTAGAAGAGAGGCTGGAGCGGAGAGTAGCCCAGAGGATGCAGCAGAAGCACGAAGAGTACGTGCGAGAAGTCAAGATGCAGATGATAAAGGAAGACAGCGTGCCTGACAATGCTCACACGTTAAAAAAATACGCAGAGCTTGAAAAGCTTGAGCGCAGAAAGCTGTCGAAATCCGCTCTTGAGCTTATTAGGCCTAATAAGCTGTCACAGGTTATCGGGCAAGACCGTGCCATTCGCTCTCTCCTTTCCAAGCTGGCTTCGCCTTTTCCACAGCATGTGATATTGTACGGTCCCCCGGGTGTGGGCAAAACGACTGTCGCAAGGCTTGTTCTGGAAGAGGCACGTAAGCTGAAATTCACACCTTTTGATAAGACAGCGAAGTTCGTGGAGGTTGACGGGACCACCTTGAGATGGGATCCCAGAGAGGTAACAAATCCTCTTCTAGGGTCTGTACACGATCCCATATACCAGGGGGCTAAAAGGGACCTTGCTGAAAGCGGCATACCCGAACCCAAGCTGGGCCTCGTGACAGAAGCCCACGGGGGAGTCCTTTTCATCGATGAAATAGGTGATATGGATCCTATCCTCCTCAACAAGTTACTGAAAGTGCTGGAAGACAAACGTGTATACTTCGATTCTTCGTATTATGATCCTACGGATCCCAATGTGCCGAAGTATATAAAGAAGCTGTTTGAAACAGGCGCACCTGCGGATTTTATCTTAATCGGCGCAACCACGAGAGATCCGTCTATGATAAACCCTGCCTTGAGATCCCGTATGGCTGAAGTCTATTTTGAGCCGCTGACCTGCGCCCATATTGTGCAAATCGTTAAAGAGGCGGCCAGCAGGATGAAGATACGCCTCGATTCCGAAGTGCCTGAGATTATTAGCGACTACACAATTGAAGGAAGGAAAGCAGTGGCGATCCTTGCCGACGCCATCGGGCTTGCACTTTATGAGGCAGGAGGAGAGAGGAAAAGGCCTAAGGTAACTAAAGACCATGTCATGGAGGTTATCCGCTCAGCGCGGATGTCTCCGCAAATCCTCGTCAAGGCTGAGGACCGCACGGAAGTAGGGCGGATTCTGGGGCTTGGAGTAAGTGACTTCGTAGGAAGCGTCATTGAGATAGAAGCGATTGCATTTCCGGCCAGGGAGGCCGGGAAAGGCATGATAAGGTTCAATGACACTGCAGGCACCATGGCAAAGGACTCGGTTTTCAATGCTGCATCTGTATTGCGCCAGGTTACCGGAAAAGACCTGGCTGACTACGACGTCCATGTAAACGTGATTGGCGGCGGGCTAATCGACGGCCCTTCTGCAGGCGCTGCTGTAGCCATTGCCATACTCAGCGCAGTCACTGAGAGGCCCATCAGGCAGGATGTGGCAATCACCGGCGAGATATCCATACGGGGCAAGGTAAAAGGCGTTGGCGGGATTATCGAGAAGATATACGGTGCAAGACAAGCCGGTGTCAAGACAGTGATAATACCACGGGATAATGCCATGGACAGTCCCCCGGATCTCCGAGGGATTAACGTGGTAACCGTTGAGCATATTGAAGAGATCTTTCCGTATGTGTTCGAAGATGAAAGGCCCTTTTCTATATCTGCAAGCTAGGTATGAATGACGCCCTTCGGGAATAATACTTGCTGACTTTGGGATCTTCCCACCTGAAACTGCATCTTTCACCGGGGGAAAGGGGTGAAGAATATGGAGGCAGCATTTGACACCGGTCGAGTGCCGCCGCAGAGCACAGAAGCTGAGCAAGCAACACTCGGCTCTATGCTCATTGACAGCGACGCTATTACGACCGCATTAGATATTCTGTCGCCTGGGGACTTTTACAAAGAGGCCCACAGGGTTATCTTTGAAACTATCGTCTCCATGTACGAAAAAGGCGAGGCAATTGACCTCGTCACTGTTACAGAGGAACTGCGCAGGCGCGATAAGCTTGATCTCGTAGGAGGTATTCCATACATAGCGTCACTTGCCAGTGTCGTTCCTACTGCAGCTAACGTCCATTATTATGCCGGGATCGTCAAGGAAAAGTCTATATACCGTGGACTTGTTAAAGTTGGGACAAGCATTGCTGCCATCGGATATGAAGGCGCTGAAGATGTAGATGATGCTTTGGATCAGGCGGAGCAGATGATATTCTCTCTTTCTCAGAGAAGAAGCGCAGACGGTGTGGCAGATATCAAGGCAGTCCTCATGGATACCTTCGAACGTATCGAGACTCTCTATGAGACCAAAGGAAGAGGAACCGGAGTTCCTACAGGGTTTAAGGATCTGGATACAATGCTAACAGGCCTTCAGCCGTCAGACCTGATTATCATCGCAGCAAGGCCGTCCATGGGAAAAACCAGCCTTGCGCTGAATATTGCATCGCACGTAGCTTTAAACGAGAATCTGCCTGTGATGATTTTCAGCCTTGAAATGTCCAGAGAGCAGCTGGCAATGCGCCTTCTTTCTGCTGAAGCAAGAGTCGACGGACAGAGACTGCGAAGAGGCCAACTGGCAGATGAAGACTGGCAAAAACTCTCTTACGGGTTGGGCAGGCTCAGTGAAGCCCCGCTCTACATAGATGACAGCCCTACGCTTACCGCATTGGATATCAGGGCAAGGTCTCGCAGGTTGAAGGCGGAAGCCGGCCTCGGCCTCATAGTAATCGATTATCTGCAGCTTATTCAAGGAAAGGCACGATCCGAAAACAGGCAGCAGGAAATCGCTGAAATAACAAGGTCACTTAAGGCGCTTGCCAGGGAACTGCGGGTTCCTGTTGTAGCCTTGGCGCAGCTTAGCAGGGCTGTTGAGACTGCTTCAGAGCGCAGGCCGCTCTTAAGCCACCTTAAGGAGAGCGGAGAGATCGAGACTGCAGCAGACGTCGTAGCTTTCATTTACCGTGAAGACTACTACAACGCGAACACTCAGAAAAAGAACGTGGCTGAGATAATCATTGCCAAGCAGCGTAACGGCCCTACCGGTTCAGTTGAGTTAATGTGGCGTAGGGAATTCACGAGATTTGAGAACCTTTATCAGAAGCAGGCATAAGATTTTCTCGATCTCGTAGATACCTGAAACAATGAGATCGCACAGGATGAAACCAGAAATCAGCGGGCAAGCCGGTGCAGCCCCTGGTTTCTTGCTATCTCTATAGCCTCTCTGTATTCATGAGAGGTAATGCGTCGGTTCAAAGGCGGGTATTCCCGGGCACGGTATTCAGGTCTGTACTGTGCCATTATATTTATATACGTATCCTGTGAGATCTCTTTTGCGATAAATTCCATGATTTCAGCGGTGCCTGCCAACCCTCCCGGCAGCACCAGGTGACGGACGAGCAGGCCTCGCCTGGCGATTCCGTTTTTGTCGATCACAAGATCCCCCACCTGCCTGTGCATTTCCCGGAGGGCTGCTTTTGCCACCTTGGGATAATCTTTTGCACCTGAATAGCGGAGCGCATGTTCTCGGCGGGCATATTTGACATCAGGCATGTAGATGTCTACTATCCCGTCGAGGATTTTGAGGGTTTCAACGGATTCATATCCCCCGCAGTTATATACTAAAGGGATGCTCAGCCCTTTATCGCATGCTGCTATGAGCGCTGCAAGTATCTGCGGCACGCAGTGGGTAGGAGTAACGAGATTGATGTTATGGCAGCCTGCTTTCTGGAGAGAGGCCATTATTTTTCCCAGTTCATCTGTGCTAATCTGTCGGCCCATTCCCATTTGGCTGATGTCCCAGTTCTGGCAGAACACGCATTTGAGGTTGCATCCGGTGAAGAATACGGTACCGGAACCGCATCTTCCTACAAGGGGAGGCTCTTCACCGAAATGCGGCCCCCAGCTTGAGATCAGGACTGTGTCATCAGCCTCGCATATCCCGGTCTCGCCGGAAAGCCTGTCTACGCCGCATTCATGACCGCACAAGTTGCAGCATCTAAGCCTTTCCCATGCAGCTTTCTCTCTTTCTTTAAGTTCGCCTGTCTCCCAAAGGGCCCTGTATGAAGACACATATTCCATGGGACATACCTGCTTGTCACAGAGTAAGATAAAGAAGACTTCGGTCCTCTCATCGAGTTTAGTATACCATGTTCTTACTTAGCCGTATTTCGGCACCACCATCGAAAAAGAAGGAGTTTTGGATTTTGGTTATAAACTCTCAATTGGAGGTGGCATGTAATGGAAGGTACACATCGTGACGCAGGTAAAGATGCGATTGCAAATTTCAACGAAGGGTTCAACTGCGCTGAGTCAGTAGCTAAGGCACTTTGTGAGGCACTGGGATTAGATGTCAAATGTGCTGTCAAGGCAGCAACCCCGTTCGGCGGCGGAGTAGGAGGACGAGGGTATCTGTGCGGTGCAGTGACCGGTGCTGTGATTGCTCTCGGACTCTGTAAAGGACGCGGAGCCGAAGAGGAAGACAGGCGTGTGTGCACTAAGATAGCCCGACGGTTTGTCGATGATTTTCTCAACGAGTTTTCCACTGTGTTGTGTAGGGACATTCTCGGTGTTGACCTTACGACTCCGGAAGGGAGCAAAAAACATAAAGAATACCTTCGTGACGAGAAGTGCTGTCCCGTCATCATCTTTGCTGCAAACAAAATGCACGACCTGATAAACTCCTTGGAGTGACGGCACTTTTCCGATGTAGCGAAGGTGAGGAATAGGTTGCGAATAGGTTGCTGTGGCCCACATGGAGTGTTGGGCTATTGGCCATATGTACACAAAAATGGAGCGGATGACGGGATTCGAACCCGCGACTCTCGGCTTGGGAAGCCGATGCTCTACCACTGAGCTACATCCGCTCGCTTTATATTGAAGTGTAAGTGGTGGTCGCTGCTGGACTCGAACCAGCGACCTCTACGATGTGAGCGTAGCGCTCTAACCGGCTGAGCTAAGCGACCATCACAATCCTATCTATTCTACAGCATTATATAATAATTATAGTATTTCAAGTCTCAAAAAACAAGTGCGGCCAAAGAAAACAAAAATATGGCGCTCCCAGCGGAATTCGAATCCGCGCCGCCGCCTTGAAAGGGCGGTGTCCTAGGCCGCTAGACGATGGGAGCGCAAAGTTAGCTGATTATTATTTGCTTGTTCGACACTTGCAATCCTAGCATATGCCGAACCCTGCTGTCAAGAGTTTTTCGTTAAACCTGAAGCTCTGTAGCAGGGTTTGTAAGGTTTGGCAGTCTTCAAGGGATCCGGAAAGGCTGTGGTATAATAGCTTTTGATTCAAGCCCAATAGGAGCTGAGCTTAGTGGACAACTTGCATCAACATGCAGCAACTGACATTGACACGCGGGAACTGAGAGAGCTTCAGGCTCGTTGTATAGAGGCGTTGCAGCGCTATGGACTCCCTGAAGGCATTATAAACCACTCCCGAAAAGTGGCCCGTGTAGCTGAGATTATTGCAAGGGAACTTGAGGCATCAGGTTATCCTGTCGACCTTAGAAGTGTAGTGGCAGGGGCCTTGCTTCATGATATAGGAAAATCCGAAGTCTACAGAAGACAGAGTGCACGAAACCACGCAGAAGCGTCAGCGGAAATCGCCACAAGGGAAGGCATGGGGGAATTCGCGCCTTTAGTGCTAAGGCATATTCTCGATGCAATCATCAGCGAAAACGAACCCCCGCTGACATGGGAAGAGAAAATTGTATTCTACGCTGACAAGATCGTAACTGATAGGCTTGTATCTCTAGAGGAACGTTTCAGAGATCTCTTGGAAAGAAGGAAGGATATAAAACTCCTCCTTGAAACAACATATGAGCCTACGAAGGCTCTAGAGTCTGAGATCCTGACAGCGGCAGGCATCAGTTGGGATGATCTGAAATCCCGTTTTCATGAGGATCAGAATCTGTAGCGTGCTTTACTATGACATGACGCTTCCAGCGTCCTGTTTTGTAGTAGACGTAATTCAGTATCGACCCTACGACCGGGCCTGCGAGAATAGCTATCCATACGCCTCTTACTCCAAAGCTTGGTAATCGTGACAATGTGGCAGCCAGCGGAACCCTTACTACCCATAAAGAAGTCAATGTAATAAACATGGCTGTGACTGTATCTCCCGCTCCGCGAAGGACCCCTGACAAGGCAAACATACAGGCATATGGCACATAGGACAGAGCTGCGAATCTCAAGTAATCTGCACCTACTCTAATGACACCCGTGTCCTTAGTGAAAATGGAGATGAGTTTGCCTCGAATCGTAAACATCACCAAGGCCAGTGTGGCGGTGATCCCTACTGTCAGGATCAGGCTCCAGCGGACCGTATCTCTGACCCTGTCGTCACGCCTTGCTCCGAGGTTTTGGCCTACGAGAGATGTGACTGCCAATCCTCCGCTCATTGCAGGCATAAACGCAAACTGGTCCAGCCTCAGGCCTACGCCGTACCCTGCCATCACCGCACTCCCGAACCGGTTGACTATGGAGTTGACCGTCAAGGCGCTGAGGGAAACAGCGGTCTGCTGAATGCTCGCAGGGAGCCCGATCCGAGTTATCATCGAGAACACAGAGAAATCCAGCTGCCATTGGCCTTTTCTGAGAGTCAGCAAGCCTGATTTTCTCTGGAGGTAGGCCAGGGAGAGTACGGCAGACAATGCCTGGGAGAGTATGGTCGCGTATGCAACGCCTGCGATCTCCATTCTCGGGATAGGGCCTGCTCCGAATATGAAGATGGGATCGAGGATTATGTTGGTAACAGTTGCATACGCCAAATAGCGCAAAGGCGTTCTGGAGTCGCCAAGTCCTCTTAATATGGAGCTAGCCGCGTTGTAAAGGAATGTTGCAACAAGGCCTAAAAGGTATATTCCCAGGTACGTGGATGCACCTTCAAATACATCGGGAGGCACATTGATTAACCTGAGCAAGGGTTCTCTTATGAAGATTCCTACAGCCGTAATGACAATGCCTGTAACGGTCAAAAGGACTATGGAATTGTTTATTATGTGGCTGACCCTGTCCTCTTGTTTTGCACCCCAGTGCTGCGCCACTATTGTAGTGATCGCTATTGTAAGGCCCAAGACAAAGGCTATTAAGGCATGGATCACAGGCCCACTTGCTGATACTGCAGCGAGAGCCTGGGGGCCCAGGTACCTGCCTACCCAGAAACTGTCAACCGTACTGTACAGGGCTTGAAGCAAGTTCCCGAGGAGCATGGGCACGGAGAACCTAATGAGGTGCCCGGGTATACTGCCTTCGGTAAAATCAACAGTTCCGCGCTGCATACAGTCACTCCCTGCAACCTTGCTCTCCTTCATGAACAGGGAACTCAGTCATATTACTTATGTTACCTTCCAGGACAGTTTAGATCAACGTATATCCCGGCCTGGTAAAAGTCTCCCTTAATGGCTTTATAAGCTAACAATACCCCAAATTCCCTCCTAGAGCTTGTGTTTCCTATGCAGGAATTCCATTGTAGAAAGCGAAATCGTTGACATAAACTTTGAAACTTGTGCTTATTGTCCAAATATTGCCATAGAAGGGAGAGGAGTAGGATTAGTAGCAAGAAACGCAGCAGCGTGATATTGCAGACGTTAGTTCTTCTTATGACCTTGAGTATATTCCTTACCGGTTGTTTTTCAAGCAGTTTTGGACCGCCCGGGGTGCCGCCTGTAACTCCTGACCCGCCGGGTACCCCGAACCCCCCACCGGGCCAGGTGCCTTCTTCCGGAAAGATACTCGGACATGTGGTGATGGAGACTCTCTATAAATCACGACCTCTATCAGCGTCAAGTGTCCCCGGAGTGGTAGTGAAAGGAGCGACCTTGGCGAAACCTCTTGCTGATGAAGGCGGCCCTGATTATGTGGATTCTGAGATCCTGGCACGTTTTCAGGAAAACACGCCTCAAGAGGAAATCCATAGGATAGTAGAAAGCCAGGGATGCCATGTAAAGCAGGTGATAGACAGGACAGACATTTACGTTATCGGGATTCCTGAAAGAGAAGACCCTGTTTACGTGGCTGAGGACTTCGAAAAGAATCCCCAGGTGAAATATGCCCAACCTAATTGGGTAGGCCGGGTCACAGAGATAAGTGATGCAACCCTAACCCTGATCCCGAGCGATCCCGATCTCTCCAAGCAATGGGCGATTGAAGCAATGGGCGTCCCATATGCCTGGGATAAAACGACAGGCAGCTCAGGTGTGAAGGTGGCAGTCATTGATACAGGTGTCCAGGTCAACCACCCTGATCTTGCAGCAAACATCGGTCCGGGCTACGACTTTTTCAATAATACAACGTATGTGACTGATTACAATGGACATGGAACACACGTTGCAGGGATAATCGGGGCTATTGCTAACAACGGAAGGGGAATAGCAGGGATAAACTGGAACGTGCAAATAATGCCTCTTAAAGCCGCTGATAATTCAGGACAAGGGTACCTGGATCTGCCGGCGATCATTCAAGCACTGTACTGGGCCGCGGATAACGGGGCTGACGTAGTCAACATGAGTTTCAAGATTTCAGATTCCGCAATCGGTGCAAACAACGCAATGGACGATGCAATTGACTACGCATACAGCAAAGGTGTAACAATGGTGGCTGCTGCAGGAAACGACGGTAACGGGAGAGTGGTATATCCCGCCAGCCACCCAAAGGTTATTGCAGTCAATGCGGTAAGTTCCGATCTTAGCCGTCCATCTTGGAGTAATTACGGTGACGGTGTTGACGTGACTGCCCCGGGCGACCTCGTTTGGAGTACATGGCCTGGAAGCACCTACGCGTACGCTTCGGGTACATCGATGGCCGCTCCCCAAGCTGCAGGTGTTGCAGCTCTCCTCATTGCCCAAGGCATAAGAGGCCAGGAGAACATAAGGCGCATCCTTCAGGAGACTGCCATGGACTTAGGTGCGCCGGGTAAGGATTGGACCTTTGGCTGGGGCATGGTCAATGCCCACGCAGCAGTCAGCGGTGCCCTCATCACGAATATGAAAGTCTTTGCAGGAGATGAGGACGAGATAAGTATTACTCCGTACAGCGATATGGTAAATCCCAAGGCAGGAGGTTTCTTCGAAATAACGGGCGTTCCGAAGGGTTCATGGTACATATACGGATGGATAGATGTAAACAATAACGGGGCCGTAGACTTCGGAGATTACTTCGGACGCACATCAGGCAAAGTCGTTTTCAACGGCGGAACCTTAACAGATATAAAGCTTCTTGCCAGGCCTATTGTGGGATCCGATACAGTATACTCATTAAAGCTTGGCGAGGATTGAGTGAAGGCTGTTAGGGTATATCGGCTACCCGGATAAAGGAAGGTGATGTTGATGTTCTTCGCACGGGTGTTTGACAGTAACAAGATTGTCTTATTTGCCATACTGATACTTGTCGCTTGTGTCTTTGTGACCGGATGCTCTGCTAATGCCTTTCGCAATCTCAAGGTTCAGGTCGGCGCAAGCCCGATACGAGTAGACGGACGTAACTTCCAAGTGTTTACCGTCGCAGCTTTAAACACAGGAGAAGAGAGCATTAGGCTTCAGTTTTCCAGTGGTATGCAGTTCGATTTCGTGGTAATGTCAGATGATGCTGAGGTATGGCGCTGGTCCTATGACAAGGCATTCATTACAATGTTGACTGAGCGGGACATTGACCCGGATGAGCTGGTTGTATACTCAGTTGTCTGGGACGGCAGAGATTCTGAAGGAAGGCATGTGCCTCCAGGAGAATACCGGGTATTCGGCGAGATTGTAACGAAGCCGAAAGTAACTACGGATGCAGTAACCTTCCACTGGAGCGGTAACTGACCGGACACAGAACCTTTCATTTAAGAGCGTTTACCCTCATAAATTTTCTATAGTGTGGGGGTGAACGCTATGTTCTTTTATATCCTGCGGAAAGCTCTTATGCTTTTCGCAATCCCGGCGATTTGCGCTTTTTGTTTCTTCCTATTTGTCTCTCCGAGTTTGTTTCCTCTGATCGGGGCCGCAAGTTCCGGAAACCATGCCATTGCCATTCCAAAGTGTCGATGCAGCTTAACTTATCGAGATTTACGCCTTACCCACCCTTACCTTGAGGGGCATGACGTTATTGAACTTCAGGAGCGCCTTCGGTCCCTTGGCTTTTTCGCGGGTAAAGTTGACGGTGTATTCGGCACTTCAACTGATGCAGCAGTGCGGGAATTCCAGAAGGCTGTCGGGATGGAGCCTAACGGAATTGTTACAGATTCAATGTGGCTTCGTATGGCCACAGGCAGGGCACGCACATTGCCTGCAATTTCTGAGCTTCCGGAAGGCGAGCGAAAGATCGTTGTTAATGTCAACAGGCTGGTTCTGACGCTCTACGTCGGCGACGAAGTCATCAAAAAGTACCCGATAGCCATTGGGAAGTGGCGTACTCCTACACCTACAGGCGAATTTGTCATCATCAGCAAAGATTACGCACCGGGCGGGGCCTTCGGGACCAGGTGGATGGGGCTGAACGTTCCATGGGGTTCATACGGGATTCACGGCACAAACAAACCATGGTCGATCGGGAGCGCTGCCAGCGCAGGGTGCATCCGGATGTTCAATGAAGACATAGAAGAGCTTTTTGAACTCATTCCCGTCAACACTCTCGTTGAAATAATCGGGGAAGAACCTAAAGGAGAGATTAAACGCACTCTTAAGATTGGCGATACAGGCACCGATGTCCAGGTGCTCCAGCTTCACCTTCGAAGAGGAGCTTTTGACGCCGGCCCTCTTGACGGAAGGTTTGGTATCCGTGTAGAGGCTGCAGTCAAAGAAATGCAGAAACTCTACGGATTCCAACCTACAGGCAGAGTCGGTACAAACGAGCTTTACCTTCTGGGGCTGCGCTGAATGCGCTCTTGCCTTTTAAGGCACGCCTCTTACGACACGCACTAAGGACTTGCGTGCAGGAGGGATTTTGATGTTTCGAAAGGCTCTTAAGGTTACTTTAGTGGTTTTCGTGCTTCTCCTGGTAAGCATTATTGCTTACGGTGTTGCCGTATTCGACCGGCCGGAGCTGATGCCACCGGGGCCTTACCATCCTCGGGCCTTGCATGCGAAGTTAAAGGGATACCATGTCCACCCCTGGGTGAGAGTGGACCCGGAGAAGCAATACACGTTAAAGATATGGAGTACTCGCTGGCCTATGTTTCGGGACGGGTACGGATATGACGATCTGGTTGAAGAGGTAATCAGCGAATTCCAAGCTGAATACGGAAATGTAGATGTTGAATACGTCTTATTACCCCTGGACGAAGTGGGAAAAGCGATCTCTGAGGCTGTTGAAAACAGGACCCCTCCTGACATATGCATAGGCCCGTTCGATCCCTCCCTGGTTGGTACAGGGCTCGTTGTGCCTCTCAACATGTTCATTTGTGACGAACCGAGGGACGATATTAAGGCAACCCCGGCTTGGGACTTTGAAGCCTCTTCCCTGCAGGCTGTATCCGTGGATAATCGTATATGGGCATGGCCTTCATGGATTTCAGTGAAATCCTGGGCGGGAAACGCAGCAGTTCTTCGAGAGGCCGGTATCGATGTTGAGCAGGTCATGCTTTACGGATGGCCGTATGACGATGTCTTAACGATGATCGAGACGCTGCAAGCACGGCAAGCGGGAGTGCCGGAAGAGTACACAAAATACGGCCTTGTCCTTGACACAACAGGCACCCGTGTCCTTGACACGCTTATGGAGGCTGCAGGGAGAGGCCTTGTGCTTTCAGAAGCCGGCGATCTCTTGTGGCAGGGAGATGCGCTAACGTCTTGCTTGTCTTTTCTTCAGGATATCAAAGAAGCTAAAGGATTCCCCGAGCCCGCCCATAAGATGACCGACAGAATGCTTGAGCTTTTTTGGAACGGGAGAGTGGCTGTGATAGGCCCTGTAGGCCCAGGTTTTCTGAGGCACGTCCATGAGAGGCAGGAGAGGATAGCCAAAGGCAGTATATTCTCAGGAACAGTAACGGTAGAGCCGGTACTCTTACCTGCACCTCATCCAACAGGAGGATTGCACACACCGTCTATCACAGTCTGTTCAGCTATGGTGTTTACCGGTCCCGGCCGGGGAAGAGAAGATGCTTCATATCTTGCTGTCAGGCTCGCCGAAGCCTTGGCCAGAAAAGAGGCTTTATGGCTTGCACGTGAACTGCCTGTAGTGCCTGCCAGGCATAAAGACCGCGAGGACGCGCATGGCGCGGCGTATCTACCTGACGGAGCCAGCCGCCGCTTTCTTCTTAAAGCAGCATCATCAGGGCGGATGTACTCGAGCCCATCCTCTGAGGTGAAGGAAATCGAGGAGATTTTGCGAGAACAGGCAATCAGTCCAATGATGGATCAGTTCTGGACAGGAACTCTCAAAGCTGCCGAGTTTGAGCAGCGTCTCCTCGGTTTATACCTGTCAATAGTAACACCTTTATCCAGCTTTGAATAAATTACCCTACAACATGCCAATAATGATGGTATAATAGAGGACGTCTGTCTGGCATTAGATTCCAGATCCGGCTCTCAAGGAGGAGTTTGGGCTTTTTGGAAGAATAGTACGCCAAAAAGACCTGGTCTGGTAAGAGTGCCGGAACTTATATTAGAAAAAGCAGTAAAGCAGTGTTATTGTGCACTGCAAGGAGGATGAGGTCATGACGTCCGGCCCCTGTTACAGACAGGAGCGAGCGTCGTTATTTGTCGAACGCAGAAGAGAAATCGCTCTTATTTCATGTTGTGTGGTCCTATTGGTGACCGGGCTTGCAGGAGCAGCACGGGAAGTAAGGATAATCGTTGATGATGACGTCATATCAGTCTCTGCGATCCCTGGTTTTAGGGTCGGAGATGTGCTGAAGCAAGCCGGAATAGAATTACGAGACGGCGATAAAGTGACACCCGGCCTGTCAGAGCGCATAGGCGGACGAGGTGTCATTACTGTTGCTCGTGGAGTTCCTGTAACGCTTACAGTTGACGGTGTTGAAATTCAGATGAATTCAGCAGGGCCTATGGTTAAGCATGTTCTTGCTGAGTCCGGAATCTTGCTGAGGCCTGAGGACAAGGTCAGCCCCGGAATGGAAGACGGCCTTGTTCCCGGTATGAACATCAAAGTCACACGCGTAACATCTGAGGTAGTTGTCAGACAGGTTCGTATCCCATACCGTACTGAGGAAAAACCTGATTCTAATATGGATCGCGGTCAATCCGAAGTTATCAGGCAAGGTGTTGAAGGCCTTCGTGAAGAAGAAGTCCTCGTCACCTATGAAGACGGCAAAGTCGTCAATGAGACTGTGCTGTCCGGCAAGGTATTGCGAGAACCCGTCGCAAAAGTGATGAAAGTCGGAACCCGCAATCCCATAAGGACGCTACATACCTCAAGAGGTACTTTCAGGTACAGAGAAGTATTGACGATGACAGCCACTGCTTATGAGCCAGGCCCTACCAGCTGCGGGAAATGGGCAGACGGGTATACTGCTATAGGCTTAAAAGCCGAACCCGGCATTGTTGCAGTAGATCCGAAGGTCATACCTCTCGGCACCAGGCTGTACGTGGAGGGCTATGGGCCTGCTCTTGCAGGTGATGTGGGAGGCGCGATCAAAGGGAACAGGATCGACCTGCTCTTTGAGACTGTAGAGGAAGCGCTGCGGTACGGAAGGCGAAAAGTGAAAGTGTATATTCTGGAGCCATGAGAAAGCAATCAAAGAACCTAAGGAACGAACCTAAAATCCGGCCGAGGAAAACCCTCGGCCAAAATTTTCTCACTGACCGGTCTGTTTTGGAAGTGATTGTCAATACTGCCCGGTTAACCAAGGACGATTCGGTCTTGGAGATAGGTGCAGGCACCGGGATACTGACTGAGGCGCTTGCCAGGGAGGCCGGTCGCGTTATCGCCGTTGAAATAGACGAGCGGTTGGTATCTCTCCTCCGGCGCAAGTTCTCCCATCATTCTCACGTGGAGATTGTAAAAGGCGACGTTCTCCAGCTAAACTTGACAGAGCTTTTGGCTTCTAGTACACTGATTTCAGAGAAATCTAAAGTGGTTGCCAATTTGCCTTATTATATTTCGTCCCCGATTATTCTGGAGTTGCTTCGCCATACAGAGCTTTTTGAGCGGCTGGTGGTTCTCGTTCAAAAAGAGGTCGCGGAGAGGATTGTTGCAGCTCCGGGGTCTAAGATATACGGAGCGTTTTCCGTAGCTGTGCAGTATTACGCAGATCCTGAGATTGTTGCCATTGTACCTCCCCAGGCGTTTTGGCCTCAACCTAAGGTAAATTCTGCTGTTGTCAACATGATGATCCGTAAAACCCCGCGGGTTAAGACAATTGATGAGAAGGTATTCTTTGCAGTGGTCAGGGGAGGCTTCGCAAAAAGGCGAAAGACAATTCTAAGGGCGCTTTCCATGGCAGGAAAGATCTATCCGGAGCTTGCTTCTGTCAAGGAAGACAGCATAAAGAATATCCTCACTAGGGTTGGAGTGGACCCAACACGACGAGCTGAGACCGTTTCATTGGAGGAATTTGGCCGAATAGCAGACGCAATCGCATTAGAACGTGGTGAGCTTAGTCAAGATGAAAAACATGATGTTCGTTAGCCCATCAAAAGGGAAATTGACTTTTGATGAAGCCTTTGCAGATATCGTCAGCTATATGCAGGAGATGCCGGGCATCCCGTACAGGCTGATTATCGGCACCGATTCTCAGCTTAAAGATGATACTTGTTTCGTTACTGCCATAGTCATTCACAGAGTGGGGAAAGGCGGACGGTATTACTACACTAAAGAGAACGAAAAAATCGGAAAGAGCCTGAAACAGAGGATCTTCTTTGAGACAGCGAAAAGCCTTGGGATTGCCGGCAGGCTCGCAGAGAAGCTTGCTGAAAGCGGGTACGAGGATTTAAATGTCGAGATCCATCTGGATATCGGCAGGAACGGGGAAACAAAAGACCTTATTAGAGAGATTGTAGGAATGGTAACAGGCACCGGATTTGAGGCTAAGATCAAGCCGGATGCCTACGGCGCTACAAAAGTCGCGGACAAGCACAGTAAATAGAACGCGTTTCACATCCCCCTAGGCCTTCTCCTTTTCTTCTTTAACCCATCGTTTTACATGAGTTTACCAGGCAAAATCTTCGCTTTCATGCCTTCATCGAATCCGGAAACGAGCCTTCACTTTTTCTCGTCCATCTCATACTATGTCATATCACGGACATGGTCTCTTTGGAGGGGAGAACGTGGGCGAGGTAAGAGTTGGAGATAAGGTGGCGCGGAGATCTCACGGTTCAGACGTGATCTTCGTCGTCCTGAAGATAATTACTGCTCGGATGAAAGTTGCAAGGGTCCTTCTGCGAGGCTTGAACATGAGGCTCATGGCAGATGCCCCCATTGATGACCTTGTGACTATAGATAATGAAGAAGCGGAATCATCGATAGAGAGTGTTCACCGAGAAGCACGGCAAGTGGTGGAGAAGGTATTCCGGAGGCGGATGGCAGAAGATTCCCGGATAGAACACAGGGGGCGTGAAGATAAAATCCTACCACCAGGCATTGATTATAGTTATTTCCCGGGAAAAGTCCTTCACCTTGACGGGGACGGGGATTATTTGAAACACTGCATGAAGTTTTACAAAGAACTCAATGTGCCTGCTGTAGGATATTATGTCCCAGAAGAGGCGCAAGCATCGAAGGTTGCAGCGCTTTTCCGAGAGCACCTTCCTGATATCCTGGTGCTTACAGGGCATGACGGCTTGATTACCCGTGTAGGCGATAAGCTGAACTTAGACAGCTATAGAACGTCAAAGTATTTTGTGGAAGCTGTGAAGAAGGCACGACAGATAGAGCCTGACAAGGATTCCCTTGTGATAATCGCAGGGGCATGCCAGTCATATTACGAGGCATTAATCGATGCAGGAGCGAATTTTGCCAGCTCTCCGCAGAGGATATTTATACATTGCGCTGACCCGCTCCTCGTTGCCGAAAAGATATCCCATACCCCCTTTGACAGGGTTGTTCATGTGAACGAAGTCGCTGAAAGCATAATCAGCGGGCTGAACGGAATCGGAGGCATAGAAACCAGAGGGAAGTTGCGTTTAGGCTTACCTAATACAATGTCAACGAACAGATGACGCGATTTCTTAAGGAGGAAAGAGGATTCTCCAGCAATTTTTAGATATAAAGAGAAGGGCTATTCTTTTTGAGGGCTGTAATGCCTGCCTACCCAATATATACGAAAAACCCTATTGACACGATAGAACCATGTTGTTATACTTATTATTTTCCTTGACGCAGAGCCCAAATCGTGCTAAAATTAACTAGGTGTGGCCCGCCAAGGAAGGTGGTAAAATGGCAGGCAGGAATGCCCTTGAAATCATTAAGCGAAATCTTGAGCCTTTTGTAGGTAAGAAGGTTATGATCAGGGCAAATCAAGGACGCAGGAAAGTCCTTGAGACTGAGGGGATCCTTGAAAACACTTACCCCAAGCTGTTTGTTGTGAAGTTGTCTGATAAACCCGGATTAGTGAAGCGAGTCTCCTATACCTACGCTGATGTCCTGACTGAAACGGTAAAAGTATCCGTTCGGTGTAAGGACGAGGAGAAAAGAATAGGATACGCGGGCTAGAACAGCAATAAGTCTTTAATTTCAGTTGCGGGCAAGGTAGTGTCAGTTACCTTGCCCCTTTTTGTGTACAGAACAGATCCCATGAGCATTGGACTCTTGTAATCAGGTCCCGGGTTTTGGGGCTGTGGGCATAGGCCTTCCGGCACAAAAAAAATGAGCCTTTCAAAAATCCCCTTGGATTCAGATTTGACGAGCATTCCTATGCTGCTAGAGGTCATGTTGGATGATTTTCCCTATTGAAATCCCATGGATAACTCTCTAACATAAAAAGCAAGGTGAACCAAGGGGAGGGAATTAAATGAATAGACGGATTACTTTGGTAGTAATGATTGCAGCTGCCCTTGTTGTAGCACTTGCGTTGCCTGCACATGTCCTCGCAGCTCCAACCTACTACTACTCAAGCTCCGGAAGCTACGGCTATCAGTATCCCAGCAACAACTACTATTCCAGCGGTTCAGGATCGACTTACTACTACAACTCGTCATCGGGATCAAACTACTATAAGAGTGGGACATCTTACTCGAATTCAGGCAGTAAGACCTACTATTATTCAGGGAACAACTGGTATTACAGTGGGGGTTCTTACACGCCTTCAAGGCCGACCCCTCAACCGACTCCTCAGCCTGCTCCGAAACCTCAGCCAAAACCGGAGCCTACACCTCAGCCGAATCCCACGCCTGGGTTGACTGCTGATGAACAGAGAATGGTGGATCTCATCAACCAGGAAAGGGCAAAAGCAGGTCTTGCTCCGCTTACAGTTGATCTGAGGCTGGTAGGCCTGGCCAGGAAGAAGAGTCAGGATATGATCGTGAACAACTACTTCAGCCACACATCCCCGACTTACGGCGATCCTTTCACCATGATGAGATCAGCAGGGATCAGCTACCGAACCGCCGGCGAGAACCTGGCAGGGGCCAGAACCGTGGATCAAGCACATTCAGCTCTTATGAACAGTGCAGGCCACCGTCAGAATATCCTCAACTCCAATTACAACAGGGTCGGTGTGGGGATTGTTTCCGGAGGGCCTTACGGCAAAATGTATACCCAGCTATTCATAGGAACATGGTAAGAATGTGACATAGCCGCCTGCTATAAGACGCGGCTGGATCACAACAAAATACGGTAAGGCATTGGACAGGCCTCCTTGTCCCTCGCGGATGAGGAGGCCTTTCTTTTTGGCTTTACGGAGATGCGGGTTTTTTGTTCTTTGTGCAGGTCTCCCATGAGAACTATATAGACACATCTATAGGCAAAAGAAGTCATCAATTCATAAGATAGTGTAAGCTCCTACGCTTGCCTTCGAAGTCTGTGATATTTGAGGGGGATAAGCTTATGACATACGCATCTCACAGGTGTTGCCCAAGTGCAACCGGTAGGTCTTGTTCCGAGATGATCCTTACGTTGCCTATTCCGGCAGTCAAGATAAAGGAGATCCGCGCGCACATTGATTCTGTTACCTCACATGTCATTCCAAACAAAGTGATAGTCCAGGGGACCCTTCAGAAGCAAGTGTTCTTTGTAGGGGAAGACAACATAGTCCACCACTTCCCGGAGCAAGCACGTTTTTCAGCTATGATTGACATCCCTGGCGTAATGCCAGGTCCTGAGGTGGTCGTACAAGTCCATCCGAATATCTTTAATATCATCGCTGAACTCAGCCCTGACGGCACTCAAATAATCCAAAAGGTCATTATCGATGTGGACGTTACAGTGACTGAGTTTGTTCAGGTGCATCTTGAGGAAGACCCTGAAGGACCAAGTGTTCTGGCAGAAGAGGTGATAGGCGAAGGTATAGGCCAGGTCCTTGAAGCAGGCACTGTGACTTTGACTACAACTGCAGTCAAAGTTACGGACATTCGCGTAAATCCTGAAATCACCCAGGTTACAGTAAAGGAAGACAAAGTAGTCGTCCAGGGGAACATCATAAAGCAGATCTTCTTTATCGATGCTGACCAGGTAGGCCGTCACCAAGGTGTCTTGGTGCCTTTTGCAACAATGATAGACATTCCCGGCGCACAGCCAGGCATGAACGTGCAGGCACGCGCCACTGTCGCAGATGTCAATTTCACGTTGGATCCCACAGGCGCTTCGGTCAACCAGGAAGTTGTCCTTGATGTGTTTGTAAAGGTTACCCAGACGGTTGAGGTAAGCCTGGCTTTGGGCCAGGACTTGACTATCAAGACTGAGCAGGTAATTTCCTGTGTTTCAACTCAGGTAATGGAGGAAGTTACCGTTGTCCTGGCACAGCCTGCAATAAAAATAAAAGATATTGTTCTCGTTGTACAGGAAACCAGAGGCCGGACCATTGAAGATAAGGTCATTATCCAGGGCCTCTTTGTAAAAGACGTATATTACATCAATGAAGGCGACATAGAAGTCGTCGAGACCTTCACAATTCCCTTCAACACCTTCATTCCTGCACCAGGAGTCTCCCCCGGACAGAATGTCTTCATAATCGCACAGGCATTGCCTGTAGTGTTTGACCCCCTGCAGACCGGCACTGAAATAACAGAGAAAGACATCGCAGATATTGAGGCAATCATCACAGAGACAGTGAAAATCGGTGTTGAAGAAGACCCTTGCGGCACCCTGTTCAAGGTCCAGCAGGTAATCGGTGAAGGGTCGGCCCAGGTTTGTGCAGAGGGAGTACCCGTGCCTGTGCTGCCTATTACCATAGAATTCGCAAGGATACGTGTAGGTGAGGCAGTAGAAGCCAAGGAGCAGCTCCTTGTAGAGAACTGCATTTGCCTGCCGTTCAAAGCCAGGAAGATCAAGTCAGTAGAAGCCGTGGTTCAGAATGTGACCTTTGAAGTCTTGGGCCAGCAGGTGATTGTTGAAGGCGAAGTCAGGAAGGATGTATTCGTGGTAGGGTTCGACAATATAGTCCACCATATCCAAGAGACCGTCCCGTTCACCGGAATCATCGATGTTCCCGGGCTTGCGGAGGGCTCTGAAATCACTGTCGATGTGGTAGTAGAGAGCATCGTTCAGAACCTGATATGCGGAGGGTGCAGGATTCAGCAATTAATAGTCTTACTTGTTACTGTGACAGCGAGCGAAGAGAGAATCGTTGAAGTGGTGGTAAACGTGACAGGTCCCGGTGTCTTCCAGACCAGGATAAGAGCGCTCGTAGATGTTGTTGACGATGGAATTCCGGAGCCTGTGCCGCTTGATATAGTTACAGACCTTACCGGGCCCAACGTAGAGACGGTTACAAGAGAGACAATTCCCCTTGTAGTAATTGTCAACGGCACAGTCGGGCCCCAGCCCGTATCTGTGGTGACAAACGCTACTTTTAGGATTTAATCTGGACTTTTACTCATCACATTTCTAGGTAGATCTCAATACGATATAGGGAAGAATTGGCGAGAAGGAGGACTGACCGCTATGTTCACAGGGCTACGGCAACTCGGCATAATTATAGCTGCTATTGCCCTTGTCCTCCTGGGACTCATCTTCATACCGCGCCGCAGGCGCGTTTTTGAAAGGCTTCTCGGCATCGACTATCCTCTTGGTGAAAACAGCCTGGAATCATCATTAGGGCTTGGCAATCTTCAGCATGCATCAGCGGAAGGTTTGTATGAAGCGGTTACTTCCGATGACTGTGATCTTTTGGAGGAGATGAGAAGGGCGGAATCTCGCTTGGAGACGGTCCGCCCCGAGGCCGTCCGCACCAAAAGAAACCTCACGCTTAGCACCCTTCCTCTGTGGCATGCAGGAAATGCCACACGCCAGCCTACGCCTACGCCTACACCTACACCTTCACCGAAACCGACACCTCAACCGATTGTGTCGCTGACATTCCGATCTTCTTCATGCAAGCCTGATACGGATCCTATCGGCAAGATAAGCCTTAGGGCAGAATCCTTCGATGGTCTAAGCCAGGTTATGTGCAGTGAGACGGGATCCCGCGTGTTGCCGGAAGTCAGCGACATTTCATCAAAAGATGATAGAGACGCCAAGAGAGGGCTGTTGCATCCTGTATCTTGCGGCATTAAAGAGGTACTCCACGAAGATGAAAACGAGCCCCATGACGATGAAAAGGTTCCCCATAGTCCTGGGGCTGTCCCCTGCGACCGTGGAGAGATACCCCATTATGATGAGGGCGCACCCTGCGATAGTGGAGAGATGCTCCATGATGATAGGGACGTACCGTGCGACGATGGAGAGATAGTTCATGACACTGGAGAGGAGCCTTACGAGTTTATCGAGGCATCATGTGATCGTGGAGAATCACCTCATTGTGCTGAAAAAATATCCCGAGACCGCGAAGAGGTACCACACGATTCCGAAGGAGTATCCCATGGCAATGAAAAGGTTTCCCATGATCACGAAGAGGTGCTTGATGACCATATAGAGGTGCTTTGTGCCCATGAGGAGGATGCAGGAGACGAAGAGCATTTGCCTGTCCAAGACTTGTCCCAGGAGACAGAAGGCCCAAAAGAGGCGCGACCGATATTTCTTAACCGTTTGACGGAAAGCCCATTCAGGCTTAGGGAGGGAGGCTCACAAATGCTAAATCTGGAGAAGTACAGTAGAGTCCAAGCAGCATGTCTTAAGGTGGAAAAGGTTGTAGGTCATGGTTCAAAGCAGGTTCTTCTTGAGGAGACTCAGACGATAGCAGGTATCAAGATTGTGGAAATCATTCCTTCGCTCACAAACATTCGTTCAGTAGTAAAAGACGGCAAAGTCATTATACAAGGTACTGTCCATAAGCAGATATTCTACATCGGCACTGATGGACTGGAGCATCACCTTGCAGAGGATATGGATTTCAGTGAGCTTATTGATATCGAGCCATTGAATCCTATGTATCCGGTGCGTGAAGGTATGAACCAGCAGGATTTCTCCATAATCGAGAACAACGTTTTTGAATTCGATCCGGATACCGGTGCCTTGACGCAAAAGATCATTCTCAGGCTATGTGTGAAGGTGACTGAAACTGAGCAAATCCAGGTGGCGACGTGTCCTGATGGCATGCTGATAAAGGCCCGTGTCGTTGTAGGTGAGAATACCAAGCAGAAGTTTATCGAAGAGAGCACGGTTATCGACGCTATCAAGGTAATCGAGATAGTCCCGAGAATATCCCAAATCAGGCATACAGTAAAGAACGGTAAGGTCCTGGTCCAGGGTGTCGTCCATAAGCAGATATTCTATGTAGGTACAGACGACCTGGTTCACCATCTGTCCGAAGACATTGCCTTTAGTGATCTTGTGGTAGTCGAGGGTGCCTGTGAGGGAATGCACTCACAAGACCATTCCTTCGTCGATAACCTTGTGTTCGAATTCGACCCTGCCACCGGCACCTTAATACAAAAGATTATCCTTGCTCTGAGCGTTAAGGTTACTGAGACATGTGCTGTGCCTGTACGGATAGACGAATGCGGAACCCTTATCACGGCAGACCAGATCATAGGATTTGGATGCGCGCAGAAGCTTATTGAGGAGACCAACGTCTTGCCTGCCGTCAAGATTGTGGATATTGATGCCAGGATCAGCGAAATAGGCTCTATTGTGAAGAACGGCAAAGTCATAGTGCAAGGGGTCGTTCATAAGCAGATCTTCTTTGTCGGGACAGACGACCTCGTACACCATGTCTCAGAAGACTTGCCTTTCAGCGAAATGATAGAGGTGCCGGCGCTCAACCCCGAATTCCCTGTGGAAGAAGGAATGGACCAGCAGGACCATTCCTTCATCGAGAACATTGTTTGGGAGTTCGATCCGGCCACAGGAGAGCTTACAGAGAAGGTTATCATCGGAATACAGGTAGTGGTAACGAACCATGTTCAAATCCCGGTATTAGTCTCTTCCTGTTGTCCCGGGAAAAAAGTCTGGACTGTGGAGGAGGGATGCTGCGAGGAAAGATGTGAGTAAACATACGACGGCAGAACTCCCTGCCGGAAAGCATAGATTCTAATAGTGCCAACGCCACCCTACGAGGGGAGTGCCGGTAGCTCTATCGGCACTCCCTGAATTAGTGCCTTTTTTCTCCCTAAGGCTTTGCTTTGCCACAGAATACAGAAAAACTCCTGTGAATAGGGATTCAGTACAGCAGGCCCAAGAGTTTTCGGCAGCCGGATAGGAGAAGCGAGGTGCACGTTTTGGGCTGTCTTACGGCAGAGAGCCGGGAAGTGCAGATCGAGCAGGTCATAACGCGCTTTACGCACAGTGCACCTATAAGGGCTTCCATTATACCGCAGGCTCCGTCCGGACAGACTCATTGCCAGTCGCCTTTTGGAATCACCATGGACTTGGCGTCCCTGTCCTGGGAAATCCTGGACCGCTCCGCAATTGCCTCTCTGGAGCTGTCTATATGGGTGTATCTGCCGTACGAAGGCGAGATCCAGGCGGTGTCCTTGACCCATGAGATGAAAACGCTTGTAAGGATCCCGGAAATCAAGCCTTCTATGCGTATAGATGCGAAATTCCGTGTTGAAGATATTGAAGTGGTTTTTGATGAAACCCATGGCGGAACGGTTATTGAAGCTCTCGCTTTTATTGAAGGGATTGTCCTCGAGAAGTGCATTCTCCAAGTGGTGACACAAGTCAAATGTGAACGAGGTTTTTGCCCGGCCCGAGGAGGAGGAGAACAAGCCGGATCGCGCTTCATAGATGCTGTATACGACCTGTTTAAACGGATTCTGCACATCTTTCGTCTGAACCGTTAGCTTACCTGTAACTGACCTGCCAATGACTGACTTACCAGTGGCTAACTTACCGGTAACTGACCTGCCAATGGCTGACTTGGCGAGGATTAGCTTGCAGAGTATCAGCGTGTCGTGAAAGGTATCTAAGGTGTTGTAATGGATAAGGACTCAGCTTGTGGGGATTGCGTCACAAATAGGCTAGGCCCGGCATAGAATAGATTCGCCAAGTGCCGGCCCTATCTTCACTCACCTCTGTGGAGGACGTTCTCGCCATGTCATCTTCTCAAAAAGAAACGCCTTGGAAAAGAACCCTTAGGCTTAATATGAAAGGCCAGGATGTCGAAGCGCTTCAAAGACGCCTTGCCGAGCTCAGCTACTACAGCGGGAAATGCGATGGTGTGTATGGCCTCCTTACAAAAGGTGCAGTATTCGACTTTCAGAAAGCCCACAGGTTGAGGGTTGACGGTATTGCAGGCAAGGAAGTTTTCAGCATCCTTAGGTCAGGGCTCGAGCGGGAAAAGATCGAGCATATAGTTGCAAAAGGCGAGACACTTTCCGGTATCGCAGCCAGGTATAAAGTCTCAGAAGAATTGCTCATCCGAGCAAACTCTCTTGAAGCTGAAGAGGTTGAAGAAGGTGACAGCCTCGTAATCCCTGTAATGCGCCTTTTCGGGTTTTGTTCTGCTGAACACCTGGGAGAGCCTGTGTATCCCTACGAATACGTGCTACGGTCTCTTACGGCAATCGCGCCGCGATGGTTCTTTTTAGATGAAAATGGGAGCGTTCATGGCTCGCCTGACAAAAAGCTCCTTGCCCTGACACGAATGGCAGACATAGAACTATGGCCTGTAGTGAATGTCCCGCGGCATAGATTCCTGGAGGACGGGGCCGGGACACAGAACCCCCTTGCCGGCGTGCTATCAGACAGCGTGGCTTACTCTTCAGCAATAAAAGGCATATCAAACATTGCAGCCCGCATGCGAACCAAAGGGCTCATCATCTCCGTTGAAGAGTTCCCTCTAAAAAGCATCTTTGCATTCCAGTCATTCCTCTGCAAGCTGAGGAAGGTTCTCAGTCAAGAAGGGGCGCTGTTGGCAGTTGAAATCCCTCTGCTTTACGAACTTTCAGTGAGCGGAAAACAGATTGACAGAAAACGCATCCACGGCTTACAAGATATTGCCTCCCAAACTCACCTTGTCTTTCTCAGGACATACAAGTACCCCTGGGAATTCACATCTCCTGAACCGGTAATGTCAATCAGCCGCGTACGGTCTTTACTGCAGAGCTTTGCCGGAGCCATTGACTTCTGGAAAACGGTAGTTTCTATCCCTGCTTTCGGTGTTGATTTCTCTTCAGGCCTCGGCACTGCCCCCCTTCGAAAGACGCATGGAGAGGTTGAGGAAATAATAGGGCTCTTCAAGCCTGTGGTATCGCATCCTGACGGGGAACGGTCCAAAGTCTTTAAGTATAGGTCGTTTCGCGTGAGCCACACTCTGTATTTTGAGGATGCAGAGAGTATCGGTGCCTATGTAGACCTGGTCCAAAGGTACGGCGTAGCCGGTATTGCCATTGCAGATTTGGAGGATGTGGATACAAGGGTTTGGGGTGCGCTTAAGGTAAGGTTCAAGCCGGTAAGGGGCGGCAGCGGCCCGGTTCCCAACAATTAATCATACCCGGTCTATACACAACGGGTCTTCGATACTTGGGGTTTTGTCGTGCGCAAGGCGTGATCTTGTATTTAGAAATATATGCACATTTCAGTAAGTTGCCCGCATATAGTAGAAATGAAAAAGAAGTGTACGGCTCCATGTGTTTAAGTGGAAAGGAGGAAAAGAGATGGCTGTGGGTATCGAGCTCAAAGAGGAACTCCTCAAAGTCGAACAGGTCATTGGCGAAACCACGGCGCGGAAGGTCCTTAGAGAAGTCATCAAGATAGCAGACAGCCTGCCTACTGCTGAGAAGATCATCAGTGTAGATGTTATCATTCTCACTACGTCATTTCAGCTGATTAAGAACAAGATCCTGATTGAAGGCACAGCCAGAATAAGGATTCTCTACGTAGCTCGGGAGGCTAGCGGAGCGCAGCCGGTTCAGGTATTCGAAGAAGACATATCATTTGAACTTATTGCTGAAGTCCCCGGGACTGAGCCGTTTATGAATGCCTGGGTGCAGGTGGATATCCATGACATAGCCTTCGATCTCGTTGACATTAGGACTGTTGATATACGCGTTGTGGTTTCCGCTAAGGTGAAAGTCACTGTAACTGAGCAGCTGGAGGTAGTTACAGAGGTAACAGGTCCTCCTGATTTGCAGGTTACAAGGGAGCTTCTGAAAGTCGAGGACGTAATAGGTGACGCGCACGCACAGGCTCTTGTCACCGGAAGGCTTATAGTCCCGTTTGAGAAACCGGATATAGATTCTGTCATAAGCGTTGAGGCCAAACCCCGTCTTACAGACGTTCAAGTCCTTGATGGCCAGGTAGTTGTTGAAGGTTTGATAGATGTTGACGTCCTTTATGCTGCTGTGCCCCAGGAGCCGACTCCTGAAGGCGTCAAGCTTCCGGTGCACTTCTTCTCTAGCCAGTTGCGGTTCTCTCAAGTGGTGGAAGTCCCGGGTGCAGCTGTCGGCATGATTGCCCAGGCCAGGATAATCTTTGAAACAGTCAGCTTTACTGAACTGGATTTCCGCACCATAACCGTGGATGTGGTCCTGAAGATCGTAGCCAAGGTGACTGTCGTCAGGCAGCTGGAAATCGTCACAGATGTAACCTCTGCCAGCCAGGTGCTTGACGTGGAAAAGAGGCTCCTGAGAGTAGAGGATGTCATAGGGGAAGACATAGCTCAGACAATAATCAAAGAGATTCTGGAGGTGCCGAAAGAGAAGCCCAATATCGAGCGTATCCTCCGCATTGATACCTCGGTAAAGGAGACATCATGGAGAATAATCGACGGCAAGGTAATCATTGAAGGAGTAATAGAACTCCAGACGCTTTATGTGGCACAAACACCTGAAAGAGACCAGCCTGTACACCATATGTCCCACCGGGTGAAATTTACCCTTTTCGTGGAGATACCAGGCACACACGAGGGCTTCACCGCAGAAACCCGCGTAGCCGTGGAACACGTCGACTTTGAGCTTGTTGAAGACAGACGGTTCACTGTCAAAGTGCTTGTAGGCGTATTTGCAAAAGTCACTGAACCGGTCCAACTCAATGTCGTAGTTAATGTAGTTGTAGTAACGCCCGCTCCGGAAGGGCCGTGCCCACAGCCTACCATTGTGATGGTGACGATCCAACCAGGTGATACCCTCTGGGCGCTGGCCAGACAGTACAACACGACAGTCGAAGCCATTATTCAGGCAAACCCCGGGATACAGCCGGAAAACCTCCAGGTTGGCCAGGTGATCCAGATCCCTGCCTGCCCTGCTCCTAAGGGATGATGCGGAGTTTTCGAGGATGGTTTGAAAGGGAGGGAAACAGGAGATGATTCTGAGAAGGGAACGCCTCAAGCTCTTCGAAGTCGTCAGCGAAACTGTCACCACTGTTACACTTAGGAGCATTCAATCAGTGCCTGCAGGAAAACCTGACGTCCAGAAGATCTTGAGCATAGCCAATGTAACAGTGTCAGCAACAGGGACACCGCTGCCCAACAAAGTCGTAATCGAAGGCACGGCAACAGTCCAGACGATATACGTAGCTGCAGAGCCTGACCAGCCTGTCCACCATATGGAGCACGTCATAGGCTTCGTGCAGTTTGCTGATGTGCCCGGAACACAACCCGGCATGACAGTGATACTGAAACCGAGGGTGACGTTTTCTGACATAGTGATAAGGTCGCCTAGGGAAGTGGAGATAGAACTCATCATAGAGTTCTTTGTAAAGGTAATCAGGTTGGTCCAGCTCGACGTAGTTACTGACGTCATGTTCAAAAGTGTCCCTGTTAAAGTCGAGAAGCAGCTTTTCCGAGTGGAACGTGTCAGAGGTGAAAACACAGGCCAGGTGATACTGAGTAATATGCTGCCTGTGCCTGCAGGGAAACCCCCTGTGCAGAAAATCTTAAACGTGGTGAGCACAGAAATCATCACAGATGAAGTGCGGATTATTCCGGATCTTGTGATTATCCAGGGAAGAGTCAGGACACAGGTGATTTACGTAGCTGCAGAGCCGGACCAGCCTGTCCACCATATGCATTTGGAAGTGAATTTCCTGGCAAATATCAGGATTCCCGGAGCGGTTCCGGGTTTGATGGCGGAGATATTCCCCAGCGTAGAGTTTGTGCAGGTCACTATTGTGAATCCTAACACTGTTATGCAAGACTTGATTCTCAGCATCTTTGTGAAGGTTACTGAAATTCAGCAGCTCCGTGTGGTCACAGACGTAAAGTCAGACAGAATTCCGATTAATGCCGTAAGGCAGCTTGTTGCCATTGAGGACGTGGTGAATGAAAAATCGCAACAGATCAATATCCGCAGGGAGGTAGAAATACCCGAAGAGAAGCCGCCTGCGCAGAAGATACTCCAGATATTCAGTTCAACTGTGGAGATAACACGTGCCGACATACTCGACGGGAAGATCATTCTAGAAGGCGTCCTGGTGCTTCAGATTATCTACGTTGCAGCTGAGGAGGATCAACCTGTCCACCATGCCCATGTGGAAATACCGTTTACCTCATTTGTAGATATGCCCGGGGCTTATCCGGGGATGAATGTCCTGGTGAGGCCGAGAGTAGAATTTGTCACTGTCCAGTTCTTGCCTGTGGGAGTGACTCCTCCTCCTGATGTAGGCACAAGAAGTCTTGTGGTTGATGCTATTATCGAGGTATTTGTAAAGGTAACGAAGACAGTCCAGAAGCACGTAGTCATCGATGTGATCGTTCCTCAAGGCTTTCGCGACCCGTAAAGCCGGCTAGGTGGCTGATGCTGCACTCAGGGACTGCGCCTCCGGCAGAGGCGCCTTGGGAAAAATCCGGCCCGCAAGCAGATGGCCGGATTTTTGCACCCTTCGTTGCAAGCATCGGCCACCTAAGCAAATGGTTATAAGTGACACACCTTCTTAGTCAGGCATATCATATTCTGGCAGATGTGTTAGCAGAGAGGGAGGGAGGGAGATGTCAGGCGATTTGACCATCTCCGGTATTCACCACAAGAAGGTAAAAGTCGAGGTAATAGCTGCTGATGTCAGCGCGTCCATTGTTGCAAGCGGCCAGCTTACTGTCCCGCCTCCGAAGCCGGACATAGCTTCGATTCTGGATACACAGGCCCAGGTTACGATCACTCGTGTATCCGTTGTCTCCGGAAAAGTCGTAATCCAGGGAAACGTTTCAGTGGATATCACGTATGTTTCCGCCGCGCCTTCCCAGCCGGTCCACTTTTTCGAAGGGACCTTGTCCCTGTTTGGGAGTGCTGATGTGCCAGGGATTTTCCCTGGGATGACTCCTGAAGTCGTAGTAACGAATGTTTTTGCCACATCGCGTCTCATAGATCCCAGGACAGTTGAGGTTAATGTCCTAGTTACGATAAGGGTGAAAGTCCTTAGGGAACAGGTCCTTCCGATAATCAGCGACGTCCCGAAAAAGATTGTTGTGCCTACAGTGACTAAACCTGTCGTGCCTGTCGTCAAACGCAGAGTTGTCACTGTAGAACGTGCGGTGCTGCAAGGGGAAGCTCAGACGATTGCAGTAGGCACTGTATCTATTCCGCCTGATAAGCCCGGTGTATCCAGTATTATTCGAACCAGCGCTGCAGGCTCCGTTACCCGGGCTAATGTGCAGAGAGGCAAAGTCATCGTGGATGGGGTTGTGTCTACGCGCACTCTTTATGTAGGACTTAGCCCTCAACAACCTGTATTCTCAGTGGACGGTTCCATCACTTTCAGCGTAATCGTAGACCTTCCCGGTGTAGAAGTGGGAATGTTTGCATTTGCAGCTGTGCAAATCGAGTCAGTGGACGCAACGATCGTAAATCCTCGTACCTTGCGCATAAGGGCAGTTGTGAAAGTTTCGGTAGTTGTTACAGTGGAGCGAGAGCTTTCCCTCGTAACCGGCATCGGGGCTCTTCCGCCTACACTTGTGCCTGTCACCCAGGACTTCTTAGTAGAGGAGATCATCGGTCAGGTGCAGGACGATTCCACGATTACAGTGCAAATCGTAGTTCCTGCTACGCACCCGGGTATAGGAAGGGTAATACAGTCCTTCGCTCAGCCTAAAGTCACCAAGACCTTAGTGCGTGACGGTGTTGTGTTAGTCCAAGGGACGCTCAGGATTACCCTGCTCTTTTCTGAACTTCCCAGCCAGAAAGTGTTTGCTCATGTACAAACTGTGCCGTTCACATTGACATTGCGCATAGCCGGGGCACATCCTGCCTGCTGTGGAGTGGCGGAAGTCTCAGTTGTCAGGGTAGTTGCTGTGCCGGTTCAACCGAGAGTTGCAAATGTCAGGGTAACGTTGAGGGGCTGGGGAATGGTGACAAAAATCGACACTGTTCCGACGGTAGTCGACATTCGGTCCCATGAAGCCGGAGGGGAGTTGCCTGGGCCTCCCGTCAGTTCAATTACCCAGGATCCGTCAAGCTCAGGAGGCAGAGTTCATGTAGTCCAGATAGGAGATACTCTGTTCCAAATAGCCCAGAGATACGGAACCACTGTGGATGCGATAGTACAGGCAAACAATATTCAGGATCCCAATAGGATAATGGTAGGGGACACGTTGGTGATTCCGTAATGGCTGCAAATAAAAGAGCTGCATAATCGGTAAGGAAGTTCATCCTCCCAAAATCCGGCCCATAGATGGGTGCCTGTCTTTGAGATTCCCGGTGAGCGATAAAGACAGAGCCCAAGCCTGTGGCCGGATTTTGTTTTTCCCTTGTGAATGGACGAGCTGCGAGGAGGATTAGGAGGTTCATTTGCCAAATATTCCTTGGAGACGGTCCGTATTTGACTTGCCCATGCTGCCCGGGGAGACCCTTTAAACCACGGTTTATCACTTTTTGGGAGGAGGGGAGGAGCGGCTTCTTCCTAAAAGAGTTCAGGGAGAAAGGCGCGGAATGATTATGGATAGATTGAAGTTGCCAAGTCCGGTTCGGGTAAATGTCGTTCCTTTCGTGTCCGTGCTGCGAGATGACAAAGAAATCCAGGGGCGTATTATCGAATACATGGAGGAGCTGCGGAAGATTCAAGGCTTTAAGTTCTTCCTATCACCTCTTGGTCATCAAAGTCTCTTGCAGGATAGTCATTGCGAGCATCAAGATACCGACATAACCCTGCCGCTCGTGCTGAGCGGAGGGACAGAGCTTGAAGTCCTTGAGTTCCTGGCCCTGCAAGACGGACCCACCCTTATCCTTGCTCATCCTTCAGATAATGCTCCTGCAGCTGCTCTCGAGGTGTTGCCTCTTCTGGCTGCTGATGGGCATGTTGCTCGTCTCATCCAAGCTACGCCAGGATGGCAAGATGAGCTCTCTCGCATGTTGAATATGTTTTGCACCAGGATTCGGATGAAAAGCGCAAGGATCGGTGTGTTCGGCGGCAGAGAGATAGAGGTTATGCAGCCTTGGAGATTAACCAAGAAAGTAAGAGAGGTATGGGGCCCGCGCCTCGTCCGGTTTGAGGTGGATGAGCTCATAGACGCTGTCCGGGAGATAGATCCCGAAGAGGCGAAAGACGTAGCCTTTGAGTTCGCAAAGGGAGCGACATGTATCTTTGAACCGGGAGAGGAGATTTTAGAAGGTTCAGCCGGGGTTTATCTGGCCTTGAAGAGATTTGTCCAAGAGTATCGCCTGGATGCGGTAACAGTGAAGTGTTTTGACCTGTTACAACCGTGTCAGAATACAGGTTGCTATGCCTTGGCTCGCCTCAGTGAAGAAGGTGTTCCTGCTGCTTGCGAAGCTGACGTTCTTTCTTGCCTCGGAATGCTTTTCATCCATGAACTGACTTCTCAGCCAAGTTTCATGGCAAATCCTGCTCAGATCGATACAAAATTAGGCAGGCTACTGCTTGCTCACTGCACGATTCCAAGGACTATGACAACTGCATACAGGATACGCTCACACTTCGAATCAGGGATCGGAACTGCAATAGAAGGGGATGTAAAGCCCGGCCCGGTGACAATGGCGCGAATCGGCGGAAGGGGCCTTAACGAAATCTTCGTTGCCAGAGGGCGCGTGATCGAGTCTGATCTTAGTGACGACATGTGCAGAACCCAGATAACAGTGGAGTTATCAGATAAGGCACATGTAAATCATCTACTGCTAAGCCCCCTGGGCAATCACCACCTGGTAGTGGAAGGGGATCACCTGCAGGCGATAGAGGAGTTCATGGGGCTGTTTATAAAGGAGAGCAGGATTTTTGTGTAGAATCATGTGTGTTAATCATCTCCTTTTCTTAGCTATTGTTAGCTAAGCTGTTGGGATGCGTGCTATACTCAAGACAGGAGAAGGAATGGACCGGAAAAGGAAGGGATAACGGTTGGAGTCTGATTTTCAAAAGTATGCTGTACTTGCCAGGGAGATGGGAGCTGTAGATGCAGTTATCATAGATATAAGTGATGTCGCGTTCGATCCCAGGACTTACATCAAATGCATGTATGGTTGTTCCACCTGGGGGAAAAACTGGACATGCCCGTCAGCTCCGGGGGCACTGAAGCCCTGGGAAGCCAAGGAAGTGCTCTCCCACTACAAGAAGGGCTTGCTTATCCATACCCATGACAAGGACATATCGCAGAGAATATCCTTTGAAATAGAAAGCAAGGCTTACGTTGACGGGTACTATTTTGCTTTCAGTATGAGCGACTGCGGCCTTTGTCCTGAGTGCACATTGCCTGACGGGGGACCGTGCCGCTTCCCCGGGATGGCAAGGCCTGCCATGCAGGCAATGGGGATAGATGTCTTCGCCACGGCAAGAGGCCAGGGGCTTCCCATAGAGACCCTGGCTGACGAAAGCTGTAAAGAGAACTGGTACTCACTTGTTTTGTTCGAATAAAACGGCTTGCAAGATAGAAACCGGTTAAAAGGAGGGCGGTTGGAGCTGGCAAAGCTTGATGTATCGAGATTTATTGAAAGACTCACGCTGGAACCGGGATATCGCGGCCAAATAGTGCATGTTGAGGAGATTCCTGAGCGGGAAGCAAGATACGGGGAGCTCAAGTCTCCTTTGCATCCAAAGGTGGCAAAACTCCTGAAAGATTCAGGGATAGAACGTTTATACACCCACCAGGTTCAAGCTATTGACGCTATCAGAAGCGGTGAAGATGTAGCAATTGTGACATCAACTGCCAGCGGCAAGACCCTCTGTTACAACGTGCCTGTCCTGGAGCGGTTGGTTGCTGATCCTGATACAAAAGCCCTTTATCTTTTTCCTACCAAGGCCTTAGCCCAGGATCAGCTGAGAGGACTCATGCGCTATCTGGAACTGGATCCTTCGCTTCCCTTAGTCCCGGGCACGTACGACGGTGATACCCCTCCTAACGCCAGGCGCAAGCTCAGGGATGAAGGTAACGTCATTTTAACCAATCCGGATATGCTCCATCAGGGAATTCTCCCGAGGCATCCTTCATGGGGACAGTTTTTCAGAAACCTGGCATACGTGGTTATCGATGAGATGCACACTTATAGAGGTGTTTTCGGCTCTAACGTAGGTTGCGTGATCAGGAGGCTCAGCAGGATCTGTCAGCATTACGGAGGAAGGCCGCAGTTTGTGTGCTGTTCCGCCACTATCGCGAACCCGGCAGAGCTCGCTGAGAAGCTTACAGACAGGCCTGTAACCCTTGTTGATGATGACGGCGCACCTCGCGGGCCTAAGAAGTTTGTGTTCTGGAACCCTCCTTTCATAGACGCCACCCGCACAGAGAGGAGGAGCTCCAGCTTTGAAGCAGAGCAGCTCCTTACCAAGTTGATTCAGGACAGGGTACAGACCATCACTTTTGTCAGAGCTCGGGTAGTGGCTGAACTTATCTACAGGTTTACCCAGGAAAGGCTGCAGAAAATTAGTCCGTCACTGGCGAACTCTATAAAACCTTATAGAGGCGGATATCTGCCTGAAGAAAGACGTGAAATTGAAAAACGCTTGTTCTCTGGTGAGCTCCTCGGGGTCACATCTACAAACGCCCTGGAGCTCGGTATAGATATCGGCAGCCTCGATGCTGCAATACTAACCGGGTACCCCGGAACTGTGGCAAGCACGTGGCAGCAAGCAGGACGTGCCGGGCGAGGCAGGGACGAATCCCTTGTGATTCTGATAGGTCAGAGCACTCCCATAGACCAGTATCTCATGAACCACCCTGAATACTTCTTCGAGCGGACTACAGAGAACGCGGTAATCGATCCTTTGAACCCCTACGTCCTTGCGAAACACTTGAGGTGTGCTGCGTTTGAGCTTCCCATCACCGTGAACGATCTGGAAAGGTTCGGCGAGTGGATGCCGGCCATCCTAGAGATCTTCGAGGAGCGGAGGGAGATCACGCGTCGAGGGAATCAGTGGTTCTGGACGACTTCAGGATATCCGTCAAACGATGTAAAGCTCCGCAGCGTATCCGATAATACCTATACAATTATCGACACTACCGAGCTGCCTGTAGGATATGATAAGGCTCACGAAGACTTATCCAAGAATCGTGTTATCGGTACAATGGACGAACTCTCCGCTTTTGAACAGATCCATCCGGAAGCGATTTACCTGCACGACGGCGAGACGTATTTCGTCTCTGACCTCCAGATAGACAAGAAAGTTGCATACGTGGAAAAAGCGGACGTAGACTATTTCACGCAATCAATATCGGAAACCCGGGTTAAGATTGAGAGCGAAGAGGAGAAGAGGAAACTTAATGAGGCTAATGCCGTCTTTGGAGACGTTACAGTGACATCCCTTGTCTTCATGTTCAAAAAGATAAAGTTCCACTCAAGGGACAGCATAGGATTCGGCAAGATCAACCTTCCTCCTCAGGTCATGGATACGGCAGCTCTCTGGCTGATTCCACCTCTTTCCGACTTGAACCTGGTAAGAAAGTGGGGGCGGGATCCTTCCGAAGGGTTATACGGAATCGGGAATGTCATCACTGAAGTTGTGCCGCTTTTTGCAATGTGTGACCCGAGGGACATAGGTGCAGTGGTGGATTCCATGAATACAGGGTCGCCTACATTGTTTGTCTACGACAGATATCCGGGAGGCATAGGATTTGCCGAGAAGACTTACAGGGTGCTTGAGGATGTTCTGGAGGCATGCTTGCAGCTAGTGCTGGCTTGCGAGTGTGAAGACGGTTGTCCATCTTGCGTAGGAGCGCCGGTGCCTCCTTTCGTCCAGAATGATCCGGATCTTTCCCCGAGAGGGCGCATCCCGGATAAGGAGGCTGCCCTTATCCTTCTCCACAGCTTGCTCGGGAAAGAACCATACATTCCAAAGCCTGTGAAAGTGCCGCGTTATCCGTCGGCATCTGATAGCGATGGCGGCAAATCCCATGGCTATGATGCTTTCTGCCAAGAGGCCTCAGATGAGGTTGTCAAGCTGCCTGTAAAACGCTTGCCTGAAAGCGTCGAAGCAAGGATCAGGCGTCAACTGGCGCGTCTTTCAAAGAAATAAAACTCCAATCGAATGAGGCGATCTGCTTATGACATACAGCAACGTGGAAAGAGTCATTCTGCTGATCTTAGACAGTGTTGGAATCGGCGAAGCGCCTGATGCTCATCTTTACGGGGATGAAGGCAGTGATACCCTGCGTAATACTGCAAAAGCTGCAGGAGGCTTAAGAGCGCCGTACCTTGGCAAGCTGGGTCTTGGGAACCTGGCAGCTGCTTTTGGAGAGCCTCTTCTTGGAGTCGAGCCGACTCCTCGGCCTATGGCGGCTTACGGCAGGATGGCTCCGAAATCGCCGGGGAAGGACACAACCACAGGCCACTGGGAGATCGCAGGGCTTGTCTTGGACAGGCCTTTCCCAGTCTACCCCAACGGATTTCCACCGGAAATAATCGAAAGGTTCGAAGAGGCAATCGGAACGAAGATCCTTGGCAACAAGCCTGCTTCAGGTACTGCAATCATCAACGAGCTCGGTGAAGAACACATGAGGACAGGTTACCCCATAGTGTATACCTCCGCTGACAGCGTCTTTCAGATTGCATCCCATGAAGAGATAATCCCTGTTCCCAGGCTCTATGAGATGTGTACAATTGCCAGGGAGATTCTAACCGGCGAACACGGTGTAGGACGAGTGATTGCCCGTCCTTTCATAGGTGTTAAAGGGGCTTTCAAGAGAACCGAGCGTCGCAAAGATTTCTCCATAAAGCCTTTCCGCAAGACCCTTCTGGATTACGTGAAGGAAGCAGGCATGGATGTGATCGCGATAGGCAAGATCGAGGACATATTCGCGTTCCAGGGGTTAACCCACTCGGATCACACAGGCAACAACCCAGCCACAATGAAATCCGTTGCCGGATTTGTGAAAGAAGCCGGCAGGGGACTGATAATTGCTAACTTCATTTGCTTCGATATGCGCTTCGGCCATAGGAATGATCCCCACGGGTATGCCCGTGCTTTAGAGGAATTTGACCAATGGCTAAAAGGCCTCGAAGTGAGCTTAAAAGATGGGGATGTTGTAGTGATAACAGCGGATCACGGTTGCGATCCCACTACCCCCAGCACTGACCATTCCAGGGAGTACGTCCCGCTTATTGTGTATGGCAGGCCTGTAAAACAAGGAGTCTTTCTCGGAACGCGCGGTTCTTTTGCGGATCTCGGTTCTACAGTTGCGGATTTACTGGAGATCCCTGCGGACCTTGCCGGGATGAGCTTCAAGAATGAGATATTAAGGAGATAGATCAAAATCCTTGAAAAGCTAGAAAAGTTACGCACCAAACCAAAGAGGCTTGACATAGGATAATCACCGAAAGCCTCTTTTTTGTTCCCGGAAGGCAGCTGCTTCAATAATAAACTATGAAAACAAAAGGTGGGCTTTGTGTGCTAAGAAAATGCCCTAAATGCGGTAAGGAGGAAGGCAGGGAGTATACCATAGGAATCACGGTGAGCCGGCAAGGCTTGCTCTATACCTACTGGATGGAATGCGAAGCGTGCAGAAACAAATGGCAGGCAGTGCGGATTAAGAAATCTTAGAGGTACACTAGAGCGGAGGAGCCGGGATGTTCCCGCTCCCCCGCGATTTTTGCTTTACGCACAAGAAACGCAATTGCACCGAGACCTATTCTGAAAACTCCTCATAACACACGATTTCTTCCAATGGCTTGCGCTCTTTCGGCTGGGGTGAATCCGCAGCATAACCTAAAGGCATCACAGTTACGACTTTATACTTATCCGGGATCCCCAGAACCCTCTTTACCCCTTCTGGCTGGAATGATCCTGTCCAGCAAGTGCCCAGGCCTTCATCCCAGGCTGCGAGAATAATGTGCGTTAATGCAATCGAAAGGTCAACAGTGTAAGTAGGCAGTCCGCAAGTCATAACCCGCTCAGGATCAAGTGCTACAGCTACTATGAGCACAGGCGCTTCTGCTACGAATTCCTGGGACCCGGCTGCCTCGGCGAGTTTCCGCCTTTTCTCAGGATCCCGTACGACCACGAACTTCCACTGTTGCCTGTTGCGAGCCGAAGGAGCAAGCCTGGCTGCTTCAAGGATTCTTGCCAGTGCATCCTCAGGCACCGGCTGATCCTTGTACGCTCTCACGCTTCTACGTTCTCTGATTATGTCTATGAGTCTCACTGATATTTCGCCTCTTCCTAAACGTGATGTTAAGAAGCCTGCTTAATCAGGCAGACCTAACCGGGCAGGCTGCAAGGTGCCGCTAGCCCGGTGATGTGTCATAAGTGCCTTGCAGGGATTAGTAGTTTTCACAAAGGGGCTGGTAGTGAGCTCTTGGATGTTTGCAAGCAGGGCATTCTTCCGGCGCTTCAGTTCCGAAATGCACGTATCCGCAGTTGCGGCAGTGCCACTTAATCGGTTTGTCTCTGCGGAAGGTTGTGCCGTCCTGAAGCCTTGCCAACAGGGCCTTGAACCGCTTTTCGTGTTCTTCTTCGACTTCTGCTACCTCTTCAAAAGCGTACCCTATGTCGTCAAAGCCTTCTTCCCGTGCGATTTCGGCGAATTCCTTGTACATTGTGCTCCATTCATAGTTTTCGCCTTTGATTGCATCTTCAAGGTTAGCGGCAGTATCCGAGATCATGCCGAGAGCCGCCGCCCACAGCTTTGCGTGCTCTTTCTCATTGTCTGCTGTCTCAAGGAATATGGCAGCGATCTGTTCATAACCTTCTTTGCGCGCTACAGACGCAAAGTATGTATACTTGTTCCGAACCTCAGATTCACCTGCGAAAGCAGCTTTTAGATTGGCTTCAGTTCTCGTTCCCTTAAGTTCCATTCCCATTCCTCCATTTCGTCTGTATTTTTCTCCAAATTAGCATTTACCTGATACCTCTAACATATTATGTCACCTATCGGCTTTATCATCAAGTTTGCGCCGATAACGCTGACAACCCGTTGCTAACAAAGACTCTCCGGTGAACTGTACATATGAAAGGTTCTCCGCATAGATGGAGAATCCTTCTAAGAGGCCGGGGGTTCCGGAAGATGCGCAGGATAACATGGAGGTAATGAGGGTAGATACCAAGAGCGAAGTCAAATGAAAGAAATATAAGTTGCTTACATAGTATTATATGTTATTATTGGATCGGGATCCCTCTCTCCTCAGGGTTACATGCGGTACAGACTATGATCTGAAAGAAATCCGTGGGTACAAACGTTACGAACAGAGTCCCATGGCAAGCCGCAAGGTTTGGATTTAAACGAGAGGCAAAATATATTACTGGGGGGATATCAATGAAAAGGATAAGACTTGAAGAACTCCCGTTGATGACGTCGCCAAGAGGCCCGAAGGTCCGAAAAGTGTATTCCAGCGATGATGTTGCAGTTGCTAACGTGGTTCTCGAACCCGGCCAGGTGTTGCCGTCTCACAAGACCCCTGTTGATGTGCTGTTCTACGTCCACTCAGGTTCAGGTTATGTCGTTATCGGTGATGAGAGAATTGAAGCTGCTGCCGGAGATATCGTTCCCAGCCCGAAGATGATGCCTCACGGTCTAATAGCGAACGACGACAGCGGATTTAGCGTCCTTGTAATAAAGACGCCTAATCCTGATGCCCGGAAGTGTTGTGGGGACGCTCCGAAGTGCTGCAATTAGTGCTGCACCTTTAACGAGGTGGGGTCTGGCTTATGGAACTCGATCTTCTTATCGAAAAGGCTAAAGCAGAGCTTATGGGGTCCAAGGATTCTGAGCCGGTAAAGCATTCCTGTAAGCTGCAGGGCCACGACGATTCGCAGTCTTCCGACGCATCGCAGGCACTTGCCGGCTGCGGTTCGCGGGATATAGCGCGGTTCATTGACCATACCTTGCTTAAGCCTGATGCTACCTGTGAGCAGATAGCCAAACTCTGTGAGGAAGCAAAAGAATACCGCTTCGCTTCGGTCTGCGTGAACCCGGCAAATGTAAGCTTAGCCTCGAGCCTTCTCAGAGGCACACAGGTGAGGGTCTGCACGGTAGTAGGGTTTCCCCTGGGGGCGAATACCTCTTTGACTAAGGCAGTTGAAACCAGAGACGCGATTGCAAATGGCGCAACTGAAATAGATATGGTTATTAATGTCGGTGCTCTGAAATCAGGTGACTACGACCTCGTAAAGAGAGATATCGAGGCTGTAGTGGACGCAGCTTGCGGTAAAGCTTTAGTCAAAGTGATCCTGGAAACTGCCGTCCTTACAGACGAAGAGAAGGTAAAAGGCTGCCTCCTGGCAAAACTGGCCGGAGCTGACTTTGTAAAGACGTCCACCGGCTTCGGGCCGGGGGGAGCTACCACTCCAGATGTCAGGCTCATGCGAAAGGTAGTCGGCACGGAGATGGGTGTAAAGGCGGCAGGAGGAATTAGAGACTACGAATCTACCCGTCAAATGTTAGAAGCCGGAGCAAATAGGATCGGTGCAAGTGCAGGTGTCAAGATTGTGAAGGAAGCCTGCGAACACGAAACAAGGTAGAGGTCAATATGTGCGGAAGCAGGGAGAATAGTTTTCCCTGCTTCCTATCTTCATCGACCAACCGGGCTTTCGCAAAGCGTCCGTTGAAACGATTTCGCTTGCGGGTTGGCCGAGGCCAGATCGCTGCCGCATTTTATCGGCAGCTCGAGTCTATTATAACCGCATCTCGTTTTTGTATTCATAGGCGCTCTAGGCGTTTGATTGGGCTTCAATGTTGAAACCATCCGGAACGGAACAGTTCTTTTCTCTGCTTACAACTCCTTCGGTGATTAGATCTTTCTTGACTACGAAGACATCTCTGCATTACCCGGCAAGACTTACTACTATGCTAGAATTACGCCATGTGATGGGCATATGGCTTGGGGCAGCCCGGTCTCGAAGGACGGGGAGCCGTAGTATCCTGTGGAGCAACGGACCTGTTATCGTGTATAATAATACAAGTGTAGTCTACTGGCTGTGGGGCGATCTTGGCAAATCGCGTAGTAATAGGTTGTCTCCAGTTAGTTTTGTACCTTTTGCCGGAGGCTAGGTGCTGTTTCAGAGGTGAGAGGCGGGAGGCGTGCAAATCGGGAAGGGTGTATCGTCGGTGAACATACGTTTTTTTTGGGAGCTTTTTTTGTCGTTTTTTAAGATAGGCGCTTTCACTTTTGGAGGCGGCCATGCCATGGTGCCTCTTATCCAGAAAGAGGTTGTAGATGCAAAAGGATGGATTAAGGCAGAGGACTTCATAGACATCCTGGCTTTGGCGCAAACTGCTCCCGGCCCTGTAGCTGCTAATACATCAGTTTTTGTAGGATATAAACTTGCAGGTATCCCAGGCGCCATCTGGGCTTTGCTAGGGACGATACTCCCGTCTTACATGGTGATTCTTGTTATTGCCATCTATTTTGTAAGGATTACTGATTCTGCCGTAGTAAATGCGGCTTTCTCCGGGATTAGGCCTGCAGTGGTTGCCCTCATAGCAAGTGCAGCCATTAATATCGGCAGGATGGCTCTGTGCGATCTGAAGGGGGTAGGTATCAGTATCCTCGCTTTTATTGCTATCGCAGTTGCAGGAATACATCCGATACCGGTGATTTTGGGCAGTGCTGTGCTGGGTTATGTGTTTTTCAGGGAAGACGAAACCTCTACTCTCAGCAATGAGATTGACTGCGAGCAACAGGACTTAAGTAAGGACTGACTAAACGATGACAAGCATGTTATTCAAGCTATTATTCACTTTTTCTAAAATCGGGCTTTTTACGTTCGGCGGCGGATATGCCATGATCCCTCTTTTGGAAAGAGAGGTTGTACAGGGGAACAAATGGCTGTCAATGAAGGAGTTTGTAGATATTATCGCCATTGCGGAAGTGACCCCCGGTCCTGTTGCCGTCAACTCAGCCACTTATGTGGGGTACAGAATGGCCGGGGTGTTGGGAGCAGCCTTTTCTACGATAGGCGTAGTCCTGCCTTCATTTGTGATCGTCATTTCTTTGGCTTCCCTGTTTCTACGATATAAAGATACCCCGTCTGTGAAGGCAATGTCTGGAGGCCTTAGGGCTGCAGTCACTGCAATGATAGCCAGCGCAACCTTTTCAACGGCCAAAGCATGCCTTGGTGATGTGCAGGATGTAGTGATTCTGGGACTGGTGCTGTTTGCAATACTAAAGATGAAAATCCATCCGATAATTTGCATTTTTGTGGCGGCATTGCTTGGAATTGCCTTGTGGGGAGGAATGATGCTGATCCCCGGCTTGTAGCTCTGTCACATATGCTGACGCATTATGGGGAAACATAAAGAGCAGCAAGCGAATAAGGAGGGGACTTTCAATGCCGGCCAGGAAGAAAAGACCTGCTAAAGCTAAGGCTAAACGCCCACTGGATTCGCTGAAATACGAAGTTGCCAGGGAACTTAACCTTCCAAAAGAAGTCTTTGAGAAGGGTGACTGGGGGAACTTGTCTTCCAGAGAGTGTGGAGCAGTAGGCGGTCAAATGGTCAAAAAAATGATAGAAGCTGCTCGAAAAACCCTTGCTGCGGAAGTGGCAGCTCAAGCCTTGGAAGGGTTTCGACAAGGTTTAGGGCTCCCTTTAGACGATGACCTCAAGACGCCTCCTGAATCATAGAGTAATAATCGGTAGATCTCTACCTGATCGGTAGAGATCTGCCTGGTAATGTCTTTTGAATTGTAAAGCATCCAATTGCAGGGCACAGAACCTTAAGTCTGTGTCCTGTTGCATTATAGATACTCTTTCATTCCAGATAGGTGCCGGTTTATTATGGGTGCCGGTTCATTCTGGATACCTTTTGATTATTGATACTCTCTCATTATATGTACTCTCTCACTATAGGTGCTCTCTCATTGTCGGTGCCTTCTCGCTACAGGCACGCTCTCATTGGTCAGCATTCAAAACAACGGCAAATTCCTAAAGAGTAGGATTGATGATCTGTTAGATAATATTTACAAATCCGATAAAAGCGTTTAGGGGGCCTGGCTCGGCTATTCAGGTATGATCTTAGGCAATCGACGGCAAATAAAGAAGACCAGATATACTAATTATGACCGATACGCTCCATAGGTTTCCTAGCATACGTCCATCTATTTGTGTGACACTATAACCAGAAAAGCGTGGAGGGTGGTGAAATGTAATGGCACGCGGCTCACGCAGAAGGAATCGCCCGGTTGTCCCTGAAGCCCTTGCGGCGCTCGATAGGTTTAAGTACGAGATTGCAAACGAACTGAACCTGCCTAGCAATGTCATAAACACGGGATACTGGGGCAATTTGCCTTCAGCTCAGTGTGGTGCAGTCGGCGGACAGATGGTTCGCAGGATGATAGAGGCTGCCCAGCGGTCGCTGATAGAGGGTACAATGGCCGGAGTCAAGGCAGGCTTCCAGGCCGGCCTCACTCAGCAAAGCGGCACCCAGCCCTTCGCTCAGACCGGCTACGGAGCGGGGCAGACAAGCTATAAGCAACCCATCCAGCCTGTATAAACCATAAATATACGAGGCAGTGAAGCATAAGGAGCAGGCCGTCTGAAAAGACGGCCTGTAATTGTACGATGCAGGTCTTTGTTTGATACGGATTGTCAAAGCATCTTAGAAGCTGACTTCAGGAGTGTAACACGTTCTTTTTGATGCAGTTAAGCCCTTTTTGATAGAGTCGGGTTCGTGTTTAGCTTATAGGTCCGTATTTAGATCTTAACAATAATAGAACTGGAATCCAATAAGTCCGGGCCCGACATGGGTGCCGATTATCGGCCCTATTTCTACCGGTTGTGTTTTTATGCCGGGGAATTGCTCTTCAAGCGATTTTGCCACTTCTTCGGCTTTGTCCGGGTTGTCTGCGTACGCTATGGCAATGTTCGTCGGAAGCCTGTCTCCGCCTCCTTCGGCTATCATGAGGTCAGTGATCCTCTTCAAAGCGCGTTTTTCGGTCCGCACCTGTTCAAGCGCTTCAATCCGTCCGTCAATGAAGTGAAGGATGGGTTTGATCTGCAAGAGGGACCCTATTACCGTTTTGGCGCCTGAGAGACGGCCTCCTTTGTGGAGATACATAAGGTCGTTGACGACAAAAAGGGCTCTCATGGAACCTATCATCTGTTCAATGCGCTTTAGGATTTCTTCCTTATTCGCGCCTGCCTCAGCCAAAGCCACGGATTCTTTCACAATAAACCCAAGGGCAGGCCCGGTTTGCTTTGAGTCGATGACGACTATGTCAGCATCTTTGTCTTCTATCATTTTGGTTGCGGTGAGAGCAGAGTTTACAGTTCCGCTGATACCGCCTGAAATGTGAATGGAGATGATGGTCTTGGCGCCTTCTTCCACGAGGCGCTTGTAAGTCTCAAGGAAGTCGCCTGATGACGGCTGTGACGTGGTGGGCAACTCTTGGACCTTTCTTAACCTGGCATAGAACTCACGATTGGTTATTTCAACACTTTCTTTGTAAACCTCAGATTCTATGTTCACAAGCAAAGGCACAACGGCCACCTTATGGTCTTTAAGCCAGTCATCGGGCAAAGCGGCTGTGCTGTCGGTTACGATTCTAATGGAGCTCATAATGTACCCTCCTTTTGCCCAAAATTCCATTAATTTGCATGTATATGTATTCTCATGGGCACCAAATATTCTTCGTTATCTTATCCGCAAATCCTTTACCTAAATCTGTCGTTCCTTTTTGAGTAAATAGTGGAATCTGCCTGGGGATTCTTTGTGAACAAGGCCGCAGGAACGGCTTTAATTGCCCTGCTCGCTTTTGACTGCTCTGCTCTGGGAGTAGGAGTTCTTGAGGAATCTCGAGTCGTAGAAACCTTTGATAAGGGTAACAATAGAAGTGTAGCTATAGAGCGTCGCAAAAGATCGGTACGGTAGATGCGAAGAGGTACGAGTATGTGTGAAGGAGGACTGTCATGAAAAAGAGTGAATGCGGAAAGGCCCGTGAATGCGGAAATACCCCGGAAATGCCTGATAATGCGGAACCAAGCGTAAAGTGTAAGCAATGCGGAGGCATGATTAGCGTCAGTGATATGTCGCTGGAAGGAACGGAATGCTGTCCGGTTTGCGGGTCACAGGTAAGCTCGTGGGATACTTTGAAATCTGAAGTGTCAAATGAAGGCTACTAGCGAGATGGCATTTGGGAATAGCATTTAGGATATCTGTTTGCGGATGTCTATTTGCGGATATCTGTTCAGGGATATGTGTCTGAGGATATGTGTCTGAATATATCTGTCTGAGGTTATCTGTTTGTCAGGAGGCTCACATAACGATTCTCAGCAGCCAAAATATCGTGCGGGAATCCCATCCCAGATCCCAGGGCACATGATAACGGTCAGCTGTATGGGAGTTCACCAAAAGGTAGGAGCCTGAATCAGCACCGACGACTACCGCAAAATGTGCGATTTTGCCGTTTTGCTCGTAGGCAATGAGGTCGCCTCTGTCGAGGGCTGCTATTGCTCCCTGGGGATACGCCTCGCTGACAGCTATCAAGTCGGAGTAAGTGCCGCGGGCGATCCTCTGAGCCCGTCCGCTTGCCAAAAGGAAGCTCAGCAAGCTGGATGCCTGGGCCCAAGCGGCAGATGCCCCTGCTGCATGGCCGTAGGGGTTATACCTCCAGGTATGGGTCATGGAAAGATTGCCTGCTTCCGGATCGCCTAAGACCTGAGACGCGAAGTTTGTGCAATCGCCGCCGAGACCTGTGTAATTCTTATATGCAGGGTTATACTTGCGATCGTTGCCGCAGCCCCATGCCAGTCCGCAGTACTTGTCTGCGTAGGCTACCGCGTTCTCCCGGTTGTAGAGGGAGGTAGGTTCCCCTGTTCCGGCTTCAGCTGTGACTGCGCAGAGGTTTTCACATGGGCACTGTGATGAATACTCTGCAGCGGGGACGGCTGTAAGCTCAGGGGACACGAAGTCATCTAATAATGAAGTATCTGATGATGAAGCATATATCTCAAAAGAAGAACTGAGAGCAGCTGCCAAGCTTATGGAGCTTGCGTCTGAATCTAAGGGATCCAAATACCAATCCCGTCTTACCAGCCATTCCCCGTCTTTGAGTACAAGCTCAAGCCAGTGCTCAGTGCCAATGCCGAAGAAGTCTTCCTCTGCTTCTCGTTGTGACTCTGACTCTGATTCTGATTCTGATTCTGATGTAGGCGCAGATTCATGCTTGTAGCAGATTTTCACGCCTTCATCCATCTGGATCCTGGCATAAGTCCCGCCAAGTTTGATTGAACTGATTCTGAATTCAACTTCGCTGTCAAGGAGTCTGATGCCGCGTGCAGCACTCCACGCCTGGAGGTATTTGCATCTCCTCATCTCGTGCTCGAAGGCCCACCGCCCGTAAAGGGAATCAAGATCGTAATAGTCCTTTATTGTCTCCACGTCACCGGTGATAAGAGCCTCTGCCCTGGCTGTGAGTATCATGTCAATGCGCATACGGATTATTCTTTCAAGAGACGCAGGGATTCCTGCAACGGGTTGATGAGAGTGATCTTTTAGAGTTATCACAATGCCGACGACGATGATTAAGCCAAGTAAAATCCATTTTCCTCTTAGTACGTACATCTCGGTTCCCTTTACTTACTTGTCATCGCTCGGTTAAGGGTGTTTAGAATCAGCCTCGTTTCCTGCGGACGCAGCTCGACTACGCCTAATTCGGCCTTGACTACGAGTTCAAAGGGGATTCCTGTACGTATCGAAACCTCTTTCGCGCTTATGCCCGCTTTTTGCCTGAGTTTCAACAATGTGGTCATTTCGCCTGTCCTCTCCTCACATGGCTTATACTACCAGTATAGTGAGGATGTCCCTTTTTTATGCCGGATTAATAACAGAAAAGTCCAACCTTTTTTGCTTTCAGTAAGCCTAAACATCTAACCTTCAGAAGCGATCTCGGACGCGATTTGTCTAACACGGGTGTCAGCCAGCCTGTCACCGAGCCTCCTTCCTTCAGGATCCGTTATGACTAATACGATTTCAATAATGCCGATGACAGTGGTTACGGCTGCCAACAGAGACCAGCTGGACAAGGCCAGCCACGGGTAAGATACTAATGAAATTATGAATGACACGAGCTGTCCTATTGCCAGAGGCCAGTTTCGCATGGCGGATAGCCGGATATCCATGTCTTGGCCGCCCGGCCCCACGACCTCCAGATTCATAATCTTCTTGCCGATACTCCGATTCTTCCACGCCGAGTCTTTTGACAACTCAAAGATAATGGCATCCTTAAGAAGGATGTACGCACCTCCAATCAGAGACCCAATGCCACGAAAGGGAATAATGCTTGAGAGCACTACTGCTATTAGAGAATCCACAACTGCCGCAATAAATCGCTTGCCCAGATCGGCCTTTCTTTTTGCCAAGAAGACTCACTCCTTTTTTGTCTTAATATTAATAACACTATTCACACTGGAAGCCACATATCCTTCCACAAACTTCTTATAAGTGCAAAAATTGCGTCAAAAGCGTTCTTGCGTATTAGGGAAAAGAATGGCATGGTCCGTTCGGGCAGATTAAGCGAAAGCTAGCAGGTATTTGTGAGCCGGCATTGAATTCATTTTTCTGACAGGTAATGGATTCTATGCGATTGTTGCTTGTAATTGGTCTATATGATAGGTTTGTGCCATTACGAGGAGGCTTGTGTTGAAGCAGTGAGACAGTTCATTGACAGGATAATCCGCGGCTTAGATCAGGCGAGTTCAGAATTACGCAATATAGTCACTGGCTCTAACCTGGGAAACCCGACGCATCGCATTGCGGTTTTGGTGGTTTTATTTGCGATAGCCGGAGGGGTTTTATATATAGCGGCGGGACGCGGCGTGGAACAGGATGAGCCTGCAATGGTAGAGGTTGCAGGAGGGCCCGGGGCGGAGGAGGCCTTAATTGAAAAGCCTTCGACGGGAGATGCCACAATAAAAGGGCCTGCGATAGAGGCGCCTGTAGTAGAAAGGCCTGCAGTTGAAGGGCCTGCCATAGAGGAGTCGATGGTAGAAGAGCCGGTAATAGAGGGGCCCGCATTAGGAAAGGCTGTGACGGAAAAGCCTGGAATAGAGAAGTCTAAGCTTGAGGAGGCTGGAATAGAAAAGCCTTCAATAAAAGAAGCTGCAACAGAAGGGTCTTTAAGGGAAGAAGCTGCAACAGAGGTGCCTGCAAGAGGAGAGCCTGAAACAAAACACCCTGTACTGGAGGAACCTGCAACACGCGAAGAGTTCCGCGGATTGTGGGTTGTGCGCACCAGTATGCAGTCTCAAGAATCAGTCGAGCACGTGATCGACAAAGCCGCAAAAAGCAATTTCAATGCCATATTAGTCCAGGTAAACGGACGTGGAGAGGCCTATTACGAAAGTGACATCGTGCCCAAGATGCCGGCTGTGCCTGAAGGCTTTGATCCTCTGGCATTCTGTATTGAAAAGGCCCATGCTGCCGGCATAGAGGTCCACGCGTGGATTAACGCCTTTACTGTGGGAGAGTTAGGACGACGCGATTATCACGAGAGGCACATACTGAGTCGGCATCCTGAGTGGTCGCTGGTAGATCTTAACGAGGTTTCAACGTTTGACTACACCCAGGGAATGGCGAGGGGCGAACTTGTTTCAGTGATGCTTGACCCTGCGATAGAAGGCGTGAAGGAGTACGTCCGCGATGTGTTCCTGGAGGTAGTCACAAAATACGATGTAGACGGCGTCCACTTCGATTACATCAGGTATCCGGGCAAAAGGTATGGATACAGCCAAGAGGCGAGGGATAAGTTTAGAGAGCTTACAGGTTATGATCCTCTTGATCTTGTAAAGAAGCCGGCAGAATTCCAGGGAACAGTCGTAGACGGAGTTGATCTTTTTGACAGTCTCAGCGATAAGTGGAACGAGTTTCGCCGGGATCAAGTGACTGAGGTGGTTCGCAGAGTCTATCAGGATGTTAAGAAGATAAAGCCTGATGTTGCAGTATCTTGCGCTGTTTTCGCCAATGCGGATGAAGCCTATGATTTGAGATTGCAGGACTGGCGAAAGTGGGTTCGAGACGGCATTGTGGACTTTATAGTCCCTATGGCGTATACGCCCGATACCCAGGAGTTCAAAGGCCATATCAAGAAGGCTGTAGAGGCGTCGCCTGGCCGGAGGGCCTTGGCCGGCGTCGGGGTTTACCGCATGCTTGACAATCCCCGGGACTGCATAGAGAAGATCGATGCAGCAAGGGAGCTTGGAACGTCCGGGGTGGTCCTGTTCTCATACGATTCCATC